>Ga0207421_10000871_pt1 | contig 39396 bp, 24 predicted proteins | sample SodLakKL_010_SED_4_FD_187542 | JGI IMG/M metagenome (GOLD analysis project Ga0207421, IMG submission 187542) | Alkaline sediment microbial communities from Lake Tanatar, Kulunda Steppe, Russia - 8KL_010_SED (SPAdes) (version 2) | ecosystem: Environmental > Aquatic > Non-marine Saline and...
ATGGTATGGCGGCCGTCCGGCAAGGCACCGGCATCTACGAGGTCGCTCCAGTGCTCGGCGCCGTCCGCCGTGTTCCACCCACCCTCGTTGATGCGGTACTCGACCCGAGCCACGCCGTCGTCGTCCGTTGCCGAGCCCACCACGTTGATATTGGTCCGTACCACTTGGCCGGGCTCCGGGTAGACGAAGTTGACTTCCGGAAGATCGGACTCCGGATCGATTCGGATATCGAATGGCCCCTCAACGTACTCGTTCCCGGCCAGGTCGTATGCGCGCACAACGATGTTATACGTGCCCGGATCGTACTCCGAGATATCGATCTCATGCCGCCAGTTCTCGTCCCCTTCGACCTCCTGCCACGCTTCTTCGTCCGTTCCGCGTGAAAACGAAGGCATGGCCGCGACCAGAAGGAAACCCGCCGCCAGAACGGAAGCACCAAAGCGTACAAAGCTGTACTGTTTCACTTACATCTACCCCAATCGTGGATCTTATCGAGATTCGGTGAGCCCGCTTCCGCTCCGGCCCATCTGCGCCGGACCACGAGTCTCATGCGTCCTCAGGCGAATCGCACCCACTGAAATCTCCTCTCTGTGCAGAGCAGAACAATTCTCTTTTACCACTAGTTAATAACAAGTATAACGGCGGATCGGCGCCCACGCAATCGTCCCCGGATTTGGCTGGGTGCCGGATTCCCCGGTATGGAGTTTGGCACACGCCGAGTACACGGTTCGTCTCCCGGCGCTTCTAATCCTCCAGCCGCTTCAACTCCTGCGCGTACCCGTTGTCATATACCGACACGCGCTCGACTCCCTCGCGCTCGAACCGAAGGATCTCGCTTCCTTCGTGGGTCTCGTACGTCACCGTATACGTGTCGCCGTCCGTGTCGTCCTCAGCCCGTCGCTTAGAGAAGTCGTCCTTCTCACCGTTCTGCTCGATGATCATGTTGTTGTCGGTGAACTCGAAGGTCACGTTCCCGTCCGTGCCAGCCCATTTCCCCTGTATCCATTCGGGAGGATCGAGCCGAGCCATCCCAAACAAGGGACCGAAGGTATTGCAGCTCCCGAGAACTGACACTACGAATGCTGCGAAGAGTATGAGCGCGCCGAGCCCCACCACGCTTCCGTTTTTCGCCATGAACGAACCCTTTTGAGCTAATCTCTTCCTTAGGATAGTATACGGGGGTATGCGGACTGTCAAATCCGGACTCACTAAAGGCTCCATCCAACACCAGTCCCCAAACGGTCGACTTCCTCCCTAAACCGATATACCCTCCTCGTATGAAAAAGTACATTGCCGCAGGCCTAGCAATCATCGTTCTTGGAGGGGGCCTTCTGTTTCTGCTCCAACACCGAGCCGAGCAACGGACACTCCGCATCGCAACGGTTCTCAACAGTCGGGAAACGCGCGGTTTCAATGGCGCCATCGACGCCTTTGCCGAAAACAATCCCGATTTCACCTTCGAAGTGCATACACTCGACCCTGCCAACAACGCATTCCCGAGCGACTCTCCAAGTGCCGACGTCTATCTGATATCTGAAGCTGAAGTCGCCCGGCAGCTTCCCCGCGATCTCGAGCTTGCAGAGCTTGATGGGCCCGAGTCGGAGCTTGATATCAACCTCGACAATTATTCTTCCGGTCTCCTGGGCGCGTTCGACGCGAACGCCGGCGCGGGCATTCGGATGCTTCCTATCGTGTGGTCACCGTACGGCTTTTTCGTGAATACCGAAACCTTCGCTGGCCAGGGCGTGGAGAGGCCGTCAAGCTGGACCGCGTTTACCCAAGCCGTCCCGCGAATTTCAGAACGCCCCAGTCCCACGCCGATAGGTTTCGCCGGAGAGAGCGGCGACATAGGTCGGCGGCTCGAGTGGATGCTCAATGCCAACGGTCCCGAGGCCAATGACCAACCGACCGGCGCCGAGCTGTTTGAAACCTGGACTCGCCGCGAGTTCATCCACCCCGGAAGCTCGGAGATGCGCGCGGAAGACGCGGCACGGATGCTAGAGAACGGCCGGCTGGCCATGGTTTTCGCCTCAAGCGAGTTCCGCGCCCACCTCACTAGCGACGGCCTCGACGACGTCAGTTTTTTTCCTATGCCCGTCCATCGCGCCGGCGCCCCCGACCTTGCCGCCCGAGTAGCCGGGATGGCGCTCAGCGAACGCGGCGCGCGGAAGCCCGTCGCACGAACATTTGCCGAATTCCTTGCCTCAGCGACCGCGCAGGAACTCTGGATAACCTCCACCGAGCGGCGCTTCATCCACAACACCGCAAACCTTGCCACCCGCGACCCCAACAGCGACGCGGTAACCGGAAAGCTCCTCAATCGCGCCGTGGACACCTTGTTCCTCGAGTAGGAGTGGTTGCGCCTCCCGAGTCATCAGGCTAACGTGGGGCTTTCAGACTGCACTTTGCCGCCCCGCTCCGCGAGCAATCCCGCTTCGTGGGCGGCGGGCCCAAGCAATCCTGAGGCCGTCACACCTGTGTGGCTCAACCGCTTTAGGGAACCGTGTCCTGTGCTAGGACCAGACTTCCCACCTCGCCTTCGAGGTACCTTGTCGTAACAGAAGACCAAGCACACGACATTAGCTAACTCGAACTATTCAACCTCCGGAAGCGGACGCGAAAACTCAATATCTTCCGCTAGGTAACCAACTATCGGCTCATTAGCCGTGTTAAACCCAAGATTGACTTGCTCAAAGTTTGGCGACCCACCCTGGGGCGGCTCGAGGGCAGGAACGGTCATATACTCCCAATGCCCAGTGGTAAACCCGCCTTCATCCACGCCCGGCTCATCCGCGGCGACCAGTCCGTCACCCTTGTAGTATGCAAACCTGACCGGCTCGCGACTCCCCGTTTCGGCACTGTTGTAATAGCTGATATGCGGTATTCCTTCATCGTCAAGTTCGATATCCGTCCACGTTCCGAGTGAACCCGACACATCAATATCATGTACGACCGCCGGCTGGTCATCGGTAACGTCATCAAATCGTATGTAAACAAGTCCCGAATTAAGCGAGTCCCTGGCGGCAAGATGTACACGGTCGTTGTTGTCAATGGCAAGGCTAACATCAGTTCCCACATATTCGTGTTCCGACCCCAATGCTACAGGATCTTCAGTGAAGTTAAGCGGATTATCCGGATTGTCACCGTCAACACCCGCATCAGTATAGTCCAACATCAACTGTGCAGCCTGCTCGTCATAATAGGCCACCACCATTCGCTCGTCACTGGTCACTCCGATATCGAAGTAGTCGCTTGCATCCGTACTGAGTGTGTGACGCCCTGGGGCATTTGACGTATCTCCTCGCTCGATTGTCGCAATGTTTGCATCCGAGTTGTATCCATCGCCGGTGTACATAGCTGTTTCCGTGTCGACATTGTCTCCGATCTGGAATACGCGATACACCAACTCGTCGGTGCCGCCATCGTAATAAGCCGAGTACACAACTCCCGTACCGGTGTCGGAATTCCCTTCGAATGCAATTTGCGGCCGCGCAAAGCGATCAATAAGGAGTTCTTCTCCATACTCCACTGATTCAAATGTCAGTGCGTTATTGCCGGTATCCGTATAGTAGTTACCCTCATACCGGTTCCAATAGGGCTCGCCCGCTCCGGCAAACCCCCCATAGCGCCAACACGAATGGTGTCGCGCATATTCGTCATAGAGGTATGCAATTTGCCCGTCAAACGTGTTGTGAATCGATACGTGAATGTAGCGTCCATCGGCATCTCGCGCCATAGCATATTGATCCCACGCCCCGGCCATACCGCGAATTAACGGTTCGTCATGAGTCATTGTACCGTCGGCACTAAAGTGCGCACGCCGTACCTGGAGATCATCATCAGCACTCATATCGATGTAGCCGAATACCAGCTCATCCCCATCCATAATCATGTTCGGGAAGTAGCCGTTTCGTAACCCTGTAGATGTAGTCTCAAAGAAGCGAATATAGCGTTCATTCGTCAAAGTCATATTGCGCCGCACGTCTGGGTCAGGCTCTTGGTTGTATTGTCGGTCCTTATCCGAGATGTTGTTTATCGCTGGGACAGGATCCGTTTCCGTTCCGCCGATAAGCGCCAAATAGCCCGACTGTGCCGAATCATTCGTTATACCGAGCCTTGTATAGGAAGTATTGGGATTGTGCTCAGGTCCTCCTAAAGCCTGGCCTTGCAGGTTCCCGTCATCGTCAAGCCCCGCGGGATGAGAGACAGGAGATATCCGCACCCCATTGTCAACTGGGTTCAGGTTGAATCCGTGCAGCTGTATGAAGTCATCGTTGTCACCACGGATGACCGAGTACTTACCGTCCGCCGATCTCAAATTAACTTGCTTTAGTCCACCCTCCAACATTTCGGGCGTAGTAATCTCACTGATATACGGCACAATGTCGACCGACTTGCTGTCCACGGTCTCGGCGGGATCGTAGTTGTCCGGATTCGTGTCATGAATATGGAACGTGATCTCGTTGTCGAGCTGTGCCTGGTTCGCAATTTCCGCGGTATTCCAGGCAAACTCCCAGTTCAGAACATGGCCGTGCGCTTCGGTGACAAACTCGCTGCTGTTTCCATGGGCATCCTTTTGGACACCGAAGGCCCATTCAGCGTTGCCGCCCGCGATGTCGTCCATCTCATGGCCGTCGGGCGCCGCCATCCCGCCGACGTCATCGTCCCATTCGGCAATCGTAAACCGTTGGCCTTCTCCTGCACCGCCGTCATATCCCGGGATCTCCACCTCAATTCGCTCGATCCGCTGATTGTCCTCGGCGCGGCCGGTGAAAACCACCTTGCCGCTGAGATCGGGATTACCCTCAGTAGTGTAGTCATTGTTGCTGTGCTCGCTGTACTGCACGTACCCAAGCAGCTCGTCCAACCCGTTGGTCACGATATTGTCCGCGTAATCAAGGACGTCCTGCTGAGTCTTGTCACCATGGCTTTCATCACTCGTCCAGATTCGTCCGAACGGTGATACCTCGATCGAGGGCGGCACGATATCCTCGTTTTCGAGATTCATGTGCAGCAATGACTGTTCGGGGATACCGTTCTCGTCTATGACGCTCACCACAAAGGAGGCCTCATTGTCTTCCACCACGTCGGGAAGCCCATTATCGTCGAAATCGGATTCATCGATGATGATCTCATAGGCCTCACCCTCGTACGCGTCATTGTCGCTACCGCTGTACAGCTCGACTAGTTCCGTCCCGTCATCGTAGTGCACCTGAAAGTGCGCTCCGGAATCGCTACCTGCGTTCTCCGCAGTGACATGGAAACGCAACCGGGAGTTGCGCACGGTGAAGCCGGTCTCCACATCGATGCTCGTCGCCTCATCGATGCGATGAATCTGCTGCTCGCTATCTCCGTCGATTTCGTTATTCCCGGTAAGGTCGGTCGCTATCGCGACCATGTTGGTCAACGGACGGTCGTTGGTGACAAAGGCGGTGTCTTCGTATACCTCGTAGTTCCCGACGTGGTCCAGTGCGATGTAGTGCACCGTGACTTCGCCGTCCGGCAGCTGGGTGCTATCGAGCCGAACCGACCACTCGTAGGCGTCCTCTCCGCGGCGCAGGCGTTCCGGGAATCCATCCCCGTCCCCTTCGGGAGAATCGTCCTGGAAGAACTCTTCGGTATTATCGACGAGGGCAAAGTAGTGCTCGGGTAACACCGTCCCGTCACCATCACCGGTGGTTCCATCACGCACAGCGGTAAACGTTGTCCCGGTCTGATTCCGGATCGGATCCTCGAACTCATCCCGGAAATCATTGAAATCCGTGCTACCCGGATCAACAATCATGTACTCGGTACCTTCTTCGATGTCCTCCGCCGACAGGACACCGTCAATGGCATCTTCCCGGCTCTCGCCATACAGCTCCGTTCGCAGGTCGTGTATCTCCCCGTCACGGTCCTCAATATAGACCGCAACACCGGTAAGCCCTGCCACACGGCCGGTGTCGTCCGCGGTGCCGTCAAGCTGATAGCTGCTGCCGGCCATTTCTACCGGATATTCTTCTTCCTCGCCGGTAACATCCTGATCATCAAATATGCGAAGCGGCTCTTCGTCTTCTTCAAGCGCAGCTTCCGGGTCGATGTTGTCGACATACACGTTGAAGTCGCTGCTCGAACTAAATCCGGCCGTCCCGGAGCTTGTCGCTGTAAGTCGCAACGACAGCGTACCGGCCTCGGCATGCCAGTATGTCGTATCGATCGGTATGGAGAAGCGATAGCTGACACGGTCTTCGCGATAGCCCGGGTCCTCTTCATCGGTAATCTCGTGAATCCAGTCGTCCTCGTTTATGGATTCGTTGAGAATCAGGTTCCACGTTTCGCTAAAGGTACTTTGACCGCGGAAGGTAAACGACTCGAGGCCGGCCAGGTCCGATACGACACCGCCGAGCTCGACATCCCCACCGACGGATTGATTCGGTTCGAGCGTGAGATCCTCAATGCTCGGCACCCCATCGCTGACCGATACCACGATATCCCGCACAAAGCCCTGAATACCGGGGTTCTCCCCGTCCTTGGTATCAATTCCCCGCACTCGTATTCCAAGCTCACGGACATCGTCGTCTCCCGTCGGATTGAACTCACCGTAGGTATTGATATGTTGAAACCAGTTCGACCACGAGGCGGTACTGGGCTCGGTGGAGTACCAGTACTCGGCCATGCCGTCGTCGAACGTTTCGTCGTGCCCGTCCGGATCATCTCTCAGTATAAGCGGCTCCGGAGCGCTTTCGTCCGCGTCATCCCACTCACTCTTATCGTGCCATGCGATGTTCTCGGTGAACTCGCCCTCCTCGTCCACTTCAAAGAACGCTATTTCGACCCGAAGGACCGCGTCGTCGTCTTCGGCGGTACCACTGATCCGGGTTCGCCCACCGATCATGTCACCGTCCGTCGGCTCGATGTACTGTACATCCGGAAGGTCACCATCCGGGTCCACATTCAGATAGTAGTCCTCCGTTTCGGTGGTGTTGCCGGCCTCGTCCTGGGAACGCAGGGTGATGGGCAACTCGTATATGCCTTCCGTCCCGGTATCCTTAACGTAATCGTAGTCGCCTGCATAATCCCCGACATCGGGAATCGTGATTCGCGGATTGGAGGCGCTGTCGGCATACTCCCAAGGTACAGGATCCACGGTGTCGGTGCGACCAATGTAGAAAGCGGTCCCGTCAAGATGATTGCCGTCAACCGTGGCGATAATTTCCACTTCACCGTTCACTTCGGCAGCAGTCAACGGCGTGATTATATCGATTGCAGGGGGCGTTGTATCGTAGGTGAAGTCGCGACTTGTGTCTGCAATCCGTCCGGCCGAATCCTCGGCCTCGACTTCGATGGTGTTGCTGCCCTCGTCCAGCCCGTCGATCTCCTCGCCTTCAGTTCCCAGCGTTACATTCCATTCGTCATCGTCATTGAGATTCGCTGTCGTCCAGGAACCGCCGAGTTCGGCGATACGGACACGTACCTCCACCACATCGTTCGGATCCTGAGCCGTACCGCTTACTTCGAAACCCGAATTCTGATGGCTGTCCGAGGTCGGGAGCAGAAGCTGCAGATCCGGGGCGGAAGTGTTCAATCGGAAGGTCACTGGGTCGTGGGTAAACTGACTCTGTATTCCACCTTGGATATCCTGCGCGCGAACATCGATCGTGTTTTCGCCGTCGGGTATATTGTCACCGTGATGGTCGTCCATTGGAATACTGAATGTTTCTGTTCTATTGCCGCTTCCAGCTATCTCCGTCCAATGCTCATCGTCATCGCTGTTGTAGCGGTACTCGATATAGTCCACGCCGTCATCATCGGTTACCTCTAAGTTCACCGTTGTACGTGTATCGTAGAGCGGGCTCCCGTCATACTCGTCCTCAGGCAGGTTGGTAAACTCGATATGGGGAAGATTGGTGCTTTGATCGATAGTAAGCGAGTAGAACCCTTCACCGACGTTGCCGGCATTATCCTCCACTTCGCCCCGGAGCTCTACTTCCCAGACTCCTGATTCGATCTCTTCGCCCCATCCGTAGATCTCGTCTTCGTCGTCGTGGGTGATCCGGGTTGTGTCGAGCTCGGCACTCCACGGTGCCGTTCCGTCAACGGCGAGTTCCTCTTCACCGTCGCCGTCATGTTCCAGCACGAACAGTCTCATGCTCCCGTCGAGGACGCCGCTGTCTGCATCAAACGCATCACCGCTCAACTCAACCGTGCGGTTTACCACTACGGGATCATCAGGCGTCTTGTCTTCCGGATCATAGAAGTCAAGCCATGGATCTTCGTCGTCAACCCGAATTCCGCGTGACACCCATCCGCTCGGATTGCCGTTATCGGCAATTGCTCGCACCTCAAGTCGGACGTCTCCGTCTCCTACATCCTCAGGGATGGAGATATTGGCATCCCACGAGACATCCTCTCCGAGCCCTTCGTCGGTGTCCTCGGCGATTACGCCGGGATCTTCGTCCGAACCGCTGAACCGGTACTCAATGCGCTCCACGGTTGCATCGACTAAGTCGGTATCGATTACCGCCGTCCCTTCGGCTTCAACCGTACCCTCGGACCTGAACCAGGAGCCCGTCCCGGGTTCGGTAATCTGCACTTCCGGACTACCGGTACTGACAATAAACGACTCGGATTCAGTCTCCTGATAGTAGTACTCGGTCTCTTCGCGAGTATCCTCGGCCCGCAACCAATACGAGCGGTCCTCCCCGTCCTGGACCGGACTCAGGTCGAGTTCCCAGTCGTACGAGGTCACTTCGTCGTCCTGATCCCATTCAGCGAGCGTCTGCCAATCCTGCTCTTCCGCGAATCGGTACTGAAGTCTTGCAAGGCCGTCCACGTCCTCGACGGAGCCGGTCGCACTCATCGCATCTCTGTCGGTATAGGCGCCCTGATCGTCGATGCCGCCCTCGGGATCGTACCCATCGTTGTCTTCCAGTGGATCGAAGGTGATAATCGGGCGATCGCTTGTCTGATCTATCGTGACGTCACGTTCGTACACGCCCTCATTGCCTGCTTCGTCCTTTGCAACAAAGTAGATCGTAAATTCGCCAGTGTCGCTCTCAAGTGCATCGGTCAAGTCCGTGGTATCGAAATCCGTCTCGTACGGCTCCGCTCCGAAGCTTCCTCCTGCCTCTTCGCCCGTGGGGAATTCGGTATCGAAGGTCGGAACGTCACTGTCCCTGTCAAGAATCCACCATTTGACCGGGTCATGGACTAGCGGACTACCGACGGAACTCACGTCGGCCGCAAAGGAAATGACGCCGTTCAGGAACTCATCGCCGTCGATCTCGACAATACGCTCAAGTAGTCCAAGCCCAACCGCCGGTGGCGTCACATCGATTGTAATAGTTCGACTTACATCGTCCGACCGAAAGCTGCCCCCGGTCTCAGCCGTAATGTCGTAGACATCGACCCTGTATTCGAACTCGCCATCCTGCAGGTCCTCCGAAGAAATCGGATCATCGGGCGAATCCGGATCGCGTGGCAGATTATCTACGCTCCACGTTGCGCTGGTTTCTCCGGTCAGATCGATCTTCGCGATTGGATCTCCGGTCGCGTCAGGATCGTTCTGATAAATGCGAACTTCGTACAGCTCGTTGTCGTCGGAAGCAGTACCGCCGAGACTGAAGCTGGTATTGCGGTAGATGGTGTCACCGCTTATCTCCCCGCCGTCGATTTCGGTAATTTCGACTTCCGGGTCGGACTGGTCGACGATAAAGTCGCGCGTAGCAATCTCTTCGCTCCAGTTGCCGGCTTCGTCGAGCGCGACGACGTGCAGTCTCATTCGTCCTTCGCCGATCTCAACGAGATCAATGCTGTCGTTCCATTCGGCTTCGCCCTGCCCGGTCCGGGTGGGATCAACTTCGTACCACTCATCAAGATCTCCGCCAGCCACGTCACCCGGAGGCGTGTCTCCCTGCTCGCCGACCCAGTAGCGAACTTCGGCGATATCGCTGAGCTGGTCTACATCGGTCACTGTTCCGTCGAGCGTCGTCGCGTCACCGCTGCGGTAACCGGTCTCAGGCGGGGCACCTATAACGACCTCCGGTCCGGTAAGGTCAACAGTAATTTCGCGGGTGAGCTCTGCCGTTCTGCCGGCAACATCGGTCACGGTAACGGTGTACAGGTACAATCCGTCATCGAGGTCATACGCACTCGCCTCGGACGGATCGTCCGCTTCCGGGTCTCTCGGAAGGCTTCCCACGCTCCAGCTCGCACTTTCGCCGGAGAAATCGCCCGAATACACGTCGACCGGGTCTGTCTCGTCCCCGGTCACTATCTCCTGTGTAACCGAGACCGTCGCAAGCTCATTGTCATCGGCAATTTCGCCGCCGAGGACAAACTCGTCGCTTCTGGCAGCGGTTGCAGAGCCGATTTCGGTTTCCGCAACGGTCGGATCGCTCTGATCGACGCCGAACACGACGTGCGCCACGTCGCTGGTGTTGCCGGCACGGTCGTGCGCGCGTACTTCGAGCGTCTTGCGGCCTTCCCCGATTTCGCCGAGGTTAAGCGACGTATCCCACTTGTACTCGCCGTCCTGGGTACCGCCGGATGCCTCCCGCCAGTCACTGCCGGCCTCAGGATTATCGGGCTCGTGCGCATAGTCCTCGTTGTACTGGCCGCCATACCAGCGCCACTCAACCAGATCTATGCCGCTGACATTATCCTGCGCCGTACCTTCGGCGGTACGGCCCGAACCGGAAAGCCATGTCTCACCGTCACCGTCAACGACTTCCACCGGAGATTCGATATCCGGCGCGCCCGGCACCGATTCGTCGAACACAACCGTACGCTCGCGTTCCCGTGTGCGGCCGAACACATCGGTTGCTCGGACTTCGATCCGGTTTTCGCCTTCGGCGAGATCCAGATCCCCGACCTCAAAGTCGTAAGTCCAGCTGCTCCAGTGATCGGAGGACGCGTCGCTATCGTCGTCGACTTCATACCGTTCACTCCAGCTGTCCTGGTCATCGACATCCCGGATTCTCACTTCCACGGTTTCCACGCCGAAGAAATCTTCGGCGCTTCCCGAGAGTGTGAACGTCTCATTGTGATAGGAACCTTCGGCCGGCTCATCGATCTGCAGCTCGGGATCCGCCCGATTCAGCGCGAAATCGAGGACAGTGTCGTCATTCGGCGCAGCGTCCTCGTAGCCGTCCTCGCCCTCGCCAACACCGAGTCCCGCAGTGCTCCACGTGTAGACGTGACTCTCGTAATCATACTCTTTGCCCAGATGCTCGCTATCGGACACTCGGAACGCTATCTGATAGCGGCCTTCTTCGAGTCCAAGCCCCGAGATATTGTACGAGAAGCTTTCGAACGTACCTGTTCCGGTGAACGCTTCCTCACCAATGGGGTTCCAGCCGCTCCACTGGTCCCATGTACCGTCGTCTGTACCGTCGTCATACTTTCGCGTACGCACTTCGAGCGCACCGTCATCATTGGACATCTCGTTCGGCGCCCGCAACGTCCCGTTTATTACCGCCGTATCACCAAAATAGTTATCTTCTCCGTTCGGCTCTCCATCGGCATCGGGGTCAATATTCGTGACCTCGATTTCCGGCCGGGCGGCGTTCTGATCGACGAAGACATCCACGGTTTCCACCTCTTCAATCCAGTTACCCGCTGCGTCTATTGCAGCAACATGGACCTGGAACCACTGCGGTCTGTAGTCTTCTTCAAAGTCATCGCCAAGCGTTTCCTGCTGAGCCGCATACGTATCCCAATCGTAGCTCCAGCTTGTATTTGAGTCGAACTGTTCCCACGGCCCATCGGTCGGATCGTCGTATTCCTCGGGATGCTCGGGAACATCGGAGCCCGTTTCATCGCCGTGGAGACCGATCCAGTAGTAGACCGCTCCAACCCGCCGGTCGTCTTCGGCAGTTCCACGGATTTCGATAGTGCTGTGGACCGGCTCTCCGTCCGAGTCCTGGTGCTCGGGACGGTCGATCTGCACCTCCGGCGGTTCGTTATCGACGATCAACTGGAAGTCGTTGGTCGTCGTCTTGCCGAAGATATCAACAGCGCGATACTCAACACGGAATGCGCCGCCGGAGAGGTTTTTAGCCTCTTCATCGGTATCTTCATGGGGCCACTCGAAGCTCCATTCGCTCGGAGAACTTCCGTCGAGTTCGGCGTCATGCCAGCCGTCCCACTCGTCGTCCTCGTCATCGCCTTTCTGTCGGGTACGGACCTCGACCGTCTGCAATTCAACGTCGTCATCCGCTTCCCCCGTCAGGGTGAACGAGTCGCGCAGATAGCTGCCCGGGATTTCCGACGGCTCGTCAACGGTCGCCTGGGCGGTATCCAGGCTCGTCAATCCGATCGTCGGATTCTCGTCGTCTATGACAAATGCAATCGCATCGCTCTCGACGGTAACCGGGGGAAGCGCGTCGAAATCACCACCGTACTCGTCATAGTCGTCATTCAGTCGATCGCCGATATCGGTCGCCTGAAACTGTACGGAATACGGTTCCTTCCCAGCCGAGAATCCCAAGTCGGTCTCCGACTCGTACGCATCAATCGCATAGTCAATTCCCGCTTCGACACTTCCCTCAAAGGTGCCGATTTCTACCCACTCGTCCCAATCGTCTTCGCTCAGATCTTCAGGCGCCCCTTCCGCGAAGCGGACTTCAATTGTGTCTACGCCGTCATCGTCACTGACCGTTCCGCTGAATCGCGCATACGAACTCGCATCCTCGTCACTTGAAAAAAGATTTTCGCCGGGGTTCTCGAGCGGATCACCCTGCGGGTCTAGGCCACTGAACGAGAACACAGGATCATTCGCATTCTGATCTACTTCTATCAGAACTGTCGCGATATCGCCCAGGTTGCCCGCACGGTCCACGGCCTGCACATGCAGTTCGTAGTCGTCATGACCGTCAGTGCCGACACCGGCAGCAGTCGTATCCACAATCCGGTTCCAGCTGTACACACCGGAAAGGTTTACCGTCAGGTTCCAGTCATCAAGGCTCTCAGGCGCCTTGGCTCCTTCGGGCGCCATGTGAAGATACACCTCATCCACGATCTGGTTATCCGCGGCTGTTCCTCGAACGCGATACAGACCGTTCAGCACCTCATCGGCTGACGGTGTCTCGAACGCCACCTCCGGAGGCTCGTTGTCAAAGACCAGACTGAGTGTCTGCGTCACACTCTCCTCGACCTCCGCACGGACCTCTATGTTGCGGGTGCCGTCCCGATACTCGATAGCGCCCTCCGGCGCGCCGTCGGTTCCCTCGGGAACCAGGACGATGGTCCATGCTTCACCGTCGGAAGAATGGTAGGGCGCTCTCCCTAGCTCGGCCCAACCGTCCTCTTCCTCCGATTCGTCCTGGAACCGAATCGAGAGCTCCGGCTGCACATCGCCGTGCGAGGCGACGCCGCGGATCTCCACCTGCCCCCGATGGTACGTCCCCGACTCCGGCTCCGTGAACCGCAGCATCGGCGCGCCCCTGGTCACGTTGATTTCGATCGGTGGTGTTTCGACCCGGGTGCCGTCTAGGTCCTCCGCCTTGAGCCGAAGGAGGTACGTGCCCGACATATCGGAGTCAAGATCGTACTCGAACTCGAACATTGCCGGAGTGGAATCGTCGTCCGGCCGCAGGTTTTCCCACTCGGCCGGCTCGTTATCGTTCTCGGCTCCCTCGTCGGGCGCACGCCACAGCTTGATCTTGGGATATCCGGGAGCCAACGCGTCGTCATCGCGAACGGAACCGAGAATGGTACTCCCCGTCTGGATGCTGAAGTCCGTCCCCTCGAGCTCTGCCGGGACTGAGCCGTCCGTGTTCAGTTCCCCGATGTTCGGGTTGGAGATCCGAATGACGGGAATATCGAGGTCCTCGTCGAAATAAACCGGGAGAAGACGGTCGCCATCGAACGCCGTCTCGCGGAGCTCGCCGGCTTGATCGTCATCGCTACGGAGGCGCGCGGCCAACTGGTCCGCGGTCACCCCCTCATCGAGGACGCCCCGCACATCGTCCGTGTGATAGAAGGCGGAGCTCCGGTTTTCGCCTTCATTCTCCGCGTAGAAGTAGAAGAAGAAATCGAACGGCTCCCCGTTCCAATCATCCGGGTAGTACTCTTCCGATCGGAACGTGAAGTTCCACGGCGAGCCGCTCTCCTCCTCTACCGGCTCTCCCAATAGCCGGCCGTCTTGATCATAGACCTCGACACCGAAGTGCTCGATTGCGTGACGGTCCGCCGCCGCGACGTCAAACGTAACCTGCGTGTTGAAGCCACGAGAAGCGTAGTCGCGCGGAGCGGTCACCTGCACGACCGGCGCGTCATTATCGACATAGTAGGTGAGCTCGCTCGTGGTACTGGTCTTGTCGGCGGTGTCGGTGGCCCTGGCGCGCACAGAGAGAGGACCGTCCGGGAACTCTCCAGTATCAACATCGTAGCTCCATTCCCCGCCCTCCGGTTCGAAGGATTCTACGTGCCTCCATTCACCGCGGTCGAACGAGATCTCGACGCTTGCCACTTCCCGGTCGTCCGAAGCCTCACCCCGGAAGGTGACTTCCCCCTGAATGAACGCCCCTACGTCGGGCGTCTCCACCGATACCTCGGGCCGCGCGATATCAACCTCATCACCGATTCCAATCTCGAAAAGGTTCTCACATGCCGAAAGAAGCAGAGCCGCCGCCAGTGCGGCGAGGCACGCCGGCCGCACGACAGTGCCCAGAACACTGGCCGGAGTGGACACGCCAAAGTTTTTTTCGGTCTTCATTGCTCTACCTCTCTCTGCATAGTGGTGGTTCGCGTCCGGACGGTGAGCCGCGGATCACTGAGGCCGCCGGGCGCGGTCGCCTTAGCCTGCAATTGGCCCCTCCCAAGATGGAAAGCCCGGATGCCCCGGGCCTGCCGATACGGGTTGTCGGGATGGAATTTGAAGGGGGTGCTGTCGTGCAGGCGGGCAACATGCCGGCGGCCATCGTCGCCGTGGGCGTCGCATAGAGTATGGGTGGGTTCGAGGCCGTACAGGTCCGCCAAGCTCTCCGGAAGCCCGGCATTACGCTCCCGGCCGACGGGAACCTCGAACGGGCTGGTGCACGAACGCGGAGATAACGGAGCCGGAGCCCGCCCGCCACGTATCGTGGTGCGCCCCGCCACACGTAGGATAGAAGCCGCGATATCTTGACTGCTTTCTGCGCAACACATCCTTTTTTACTTCACGAAGCGGCGCGATCGGACGCGCCGCCCGTTCCCCCCGTTCCGGGCCGTGCCCAAAATTACGCGCCCTTTACCCGCTATACACTACTCTATATTAGAACGCATACGGCAATAGTGCAAGGCCGTGCTCAAGCAGAGCCCCGGCCAGCCGATTCCGGGTCCAAACCGTAAGCGATTGGAGGGGAGCCGAAGGCTGCCGCGGTGCGCGGGCGGCGTCGGCGACGGCGCCGGCGCGCCGCGGCCGAAGGCGGGCCCGCGGAACCCCGCGGCGCGGGGTGGAGCGGGGAGGGACCCGCCGGAGCCCCGGAAAGCGCGACCCGAGCGAACGCGAGGGATACGGCATGGATACGAGAGAGCCATGGCTGAGGTACGGAATAGCGCCGGACGGGGTATGTTTTCGTCGCTCGGGGAAGGTGATATCTTTGGGGACCGATGGCCTACCGAGCACACACCGCTGTCTTTCTTTGTGCATCGCTCGGCGCGCTTGTGGTGGCTGAGCTTGTCGTTCGACCTGCGCTCGACCCGCCGGGATCAGCACCGGATGCGCACAATCCTGCTGTGCCGCCGGACCCGGCTACCGCTTTTGAGGGCTCCGGCGAAGGGCTATTGGATCTCCTTCCTTACTCGTTGCGACAACCGTACATATACTGGCGGTGGGCCTACGAGTCCGGCATCAAGGAATGGTGGGACGTTCCGCCGGAAGAGCGATACCATGTTCCCGACCCGGTGGTTGAAGCCTTCGAAAAGCGGGGGTTCATCTGGGGTGGTAAATGGGTTGCATTCGATCCGATGCACTTCGAGTATCGGCCGGAGGTGTTTTACTTGATAGAGGGGGCTCTCCGGGGGGCGCCGCGCACGATGCGCCCGGCCGCTTGGTGACAGGGCTGGGCCATTCGGAGGGTCGGGCCGGGGGTGGTCCGACCAGGGCTATTCCTGGACGCGGCTATCCATACAAGTCCGGGAACACCTTCCCCACCGCGCGAATGATGAAACCGACTGTTCCAGGAAAAAGGCGAGCTATGAGGGAGAGCGCCTTGGCCATCGGGGTGAGAACTCGGCGCTTGCGACGACGGCGTACCATGGCGAGGATCGCGCCGGCTACCTGGCTCTGAGTGATATGGAACTTGCGGCGGCTGGGCCCCATTGTCCCGTCCGCCTGGAGGACCTGCTTCCGCGGGTCGTTCTCGGTGAGACCGACGTAGAGGATTCCGACGTGGACGCCGTGCGGAGCCAGCTCGCATCGCAGCGACTGGGACAGGCCGGTGAGCGCCATCTTGGAAGCGGAGTAGATCGAAACCTTGGGTACACCGAAGAACGCCACCAGGCTGGAGATGAAGACTATGCTCCCCCCCGTTGCTATGAGGTGGGGAATCGCATAGCGCGTTGGATAGGCGGCCCCCAGCACATTGACGCGAACGTTCGCCTCCATGACTTGCGGCGCAATCTCTCCGAACAAGCCTCTCATGGAGAAACCGACGTTGTTGATGAGAACGTCTATTCGGCCAAAGCGCTCCACCGCGCCTTCCACGAGCCCCTGAGCCCCATCCGCGTTCGTGACGTCCGAAACCACCGCATGCACGGACCCACCGCCGTCGACAATCCGCGCCCGCGTTTCCTCCAACCGGTCAGCATCCCGGCCGTTGATAACGACGTGCGCCCCTTCGGCGGCGGCCCGGATTGCCGTCTCCCGTCCGATTCCACGGCTGGAGCCGGTGACGACTACCACGCTGTCCCTGAGGCTCCTTCGGCTGACGCCCCTTCCGGCGACGGTCCGAGCGGCGCCGCTCCCCGCCCGATCACTGCCATCCCTTCGGGAACCGTATTGCGTATCGTCCGTACCCGAGCGCTCCCCGCGGCCCCAGCCTTCGTCTCCGTTACGCGCCGATCCTGTCTCTGCCATCATCTCGAGCGGAACTATACCATATCGTGACGCCGTGCGCAGGCCCTACCACCGGAAGACGCAGCGCGCGCGGCTTGGGCGCTACGGCCCCTCGGCGGCGGCGAGAAGCCGCTGAAGCGAGTAGTCCCCCGCTCACACCACACCGCCACGGCCCCTCGGCGAGCCTCCAAGGCCGGGGAATGGCGGCTATAGCCCGTACCTTCGGAGCTTTCTCAAGCGAGGGTCTCCCTCTTCAATACGAGTTCCGTGGTATGTAAGCCTGTCCAAACGCAACTGGGCGTGGTCACCGCTGATCGACAAGGTCACCGAATCCCGAGCGTAGTACATCTCCCCGTCGGACGCCTTAATCAGAGGCAGCTCGATGCTTCGATTCTCGAACAACACTACAGCTTCGTCATCCGATACGCCTGCTCTTACGTCCAGGCCGCTTTCCGAGAAATCGTATGCTTGAACAGTCGAAAGATCCAAAGAAGTGACGCTTCCGGCGCATCCCGTAACCATAGCGATCACGGCTGCTACTGCGACTGCCGTCACCACGCGAGGCCACCGAGTTCGTGCCTGCATGTCTACCCCCTCCCGTACTCGTTACCGTTGGTCCCCCATAAGAACGGGCAACACTCCGTTCTCACTTGGTAGCTACTTAGTATCTCCCAAAAGTACCGTATCCGTCAAGGACATGAGTTCCGCGAACAATCCACGAACCGTTCATCTCGGACCTTCTACTCACGATGTCAACCGGGGGCTGCCCGAGCGCAAATTTCCACCCTTGCCCGAGCGTCAATTCCCGCTCAACGGATAAGAGGCCGGATAAGCGGCATCTGCCCCGGGAGAGAGGGAGAAGGGGCAACGGGGGAGCGCCTCCGAGCGCTCCCCCAGCAGCCGGCCCGAGCACTCGGGCCGGCGGACGTAGGCGCGGAGCTATTTCGCCTTCCGGTAGTTCTCGGCGACCTGCTCCCAGTTGATGACATTATAGAACGCCTCGACATATTCGGCTCGCCGGTTCTGATACTTGAGGTAGTACGCGTGCTCCCACACATCGATACCGAGGATGGGAGTCTTCCCGTCGGTCAGCGGGGAGTCCTGATTCGGCGTACTGGTGATCTCTAGGGCTCCTCGGTTCACGACAAGCCAGGCCCAGCCGCTTCCGAAGCGTCCAAGAGCTGCCGCAGTGAACTGCTTCTGAAACTCGTCGATGCCGCCGAAGGTGTTGTCGATTGCTTGGCCAAGCTCTCCACTCGGCCGGCCGCCTCCATCCGGACTCATGACCGTCCAAAACAAGCTGTGGTTGGCATGTCCGCCACCGTGGTTCCGCACGGCTGTCCGGATATTCTCCGGCACCTCATTCAACCGCCGGATCAAGGTCTCAATGTCCCATTCGTCGTACTCCGTGCCTTGTATGGCCGCATTAACCTTATTGACGTATCCGGCGTGGTGTTTGTCGTGATGCAGCCGCATCGTATCCTCGTCAATGTGGGGCTCCAGCGCATTGTACGGATAGGGCAAGTCTGGAAGTGTGTACGCCATAGTATCCTCCTTATATGTTATTCGCTCATTTGCTCCGGCAGTGAGATCCCACCGGTTTCCTTTAAGATAACAACAAATACCTGAACAACATAGTCATATATAGGAAATTCCCACGACGGGAGCCATGGCGACGACACCGTTGGCGACACGCCCTGCAGAGCTCACGCGTCAGCGAAGCATCAGCTCGCTGAAGAAGTCGGTGATGCCCAGATAAGCACGTTCCAAGCGGGCCCGCGCTCCGGCTCCCGTCGGCACATCTGCTCCCGGCAGGATATCTACTGCTGCGACCGGATCATCCGAGATCAGCAAACGCAACCGCCCCGCCGGCACGCCCCGGTCCACGGGGGCCCGGAGGGAATGCGTGACCTCCACCTCACTGCGAAGCTCAGCAACCGCTTCTACCGGCAGCACCAACGGCACTGAGCTTCGAGCAGGGACGAGCGGCACCTCCCGGGTCGCTCCGCCCCACACCTGGGCATCGGGGAGCTCCGGAGCCGAAGGCCGAACGAGTGTGTACGAATCGTAGGCCCATTCCAGAAGGTCCCGAGCGTACTCGGCACGCTTTCGGCCACCTTCTTGGTGATTGTCTGCGTCGACGCCGAGCACCACGGCCAGGAGTCGCATGTCTTCGCGTTCGGCCGTAGCCATGAGATTGTATCCCGACGCTCCGATATAGCCGGTCTTCAGCCCGTCGGCGTCATCCATGAGTTCCAGCAATACGTTCCGGTTCGGGAACACCCGCGACGGCGTATCCCCACTGATGCGCCGGCTCGGGAATTCGAACTCACGGGCCGCGTGCAGCCGTTCAATCTCAGCCCCGTGCTCCTCGAGGTACTGCATCCCGATCCGGGCAAGCTCACGCGCCGTGGAGCGGTTCTCCGCGCTGATCCCCGACGGATCGACGAACTCCGTCACCTCGGTTCCCAGCGAAGCGGCATGCTCGTTCATTCGCTGCGCGAACTCGGGCACCCCACCGGCCAGCTCGATTGCCACAGCCGTTGCAGCATCGTTTCCGGAAGCTATGGCGAGCCCGTACAACAGATCGTCTACCGCTACTTCCATGCCGGGTGATATGAACAACAGCGAACTCCCGGCCGGCATCAAGTTCCAGGCAGCCTCCGCAGGCGTTTCGATAGCTTCGCCCGGGGAGAGCGCACCGGTTTCGAGCTCATCCAGCAACAGGTGCAGCGTGACAATCTTAGTAAGTGACGCTGGAGGGATGCGTTCGTCCGCGCCGTGCTCGTAGAGAACCGTACCCGTCTCAGACTCCACCACGATAGCTGAGCGCGCGCGCGGGGCAGGCGGCTCATTCGATGCTGCGCGTGGGGGCGGATCGACCGGCAGCTGCCCGTTGTCTATCTCGGCTCGAAGATGCGCCGGCGCCGAAAGCACGAGCACCACGAACGCAAGCACCGCCAACTGCACGACCCTGGGGCGACGTTCGTCGGAAGACAGCCGGCGCAACCGGCTCGGGGCGTACGTAGTTGCTTTGATACTCACTTGCCCGTTCTCCGCGATGCACGAGGTGCCCATACGTCGACCACACCGAAGCGAGACGGCCCCCATCGCAGAAGGATAGATAATTCGCTCGCCGTCCGCAACCGCCGTGCCTCACACTCAGCTTCTTAACCCGGTACGGTCAAGTACGCTATATTCCAACCATGAACAACGCAGTAGACGTGGCTCATCTGTATAAGAGCTACGGAGCGTTCACCGCCGTAACCGACATAACCTTCTCGGTGCCCTCCGGGACGTGCGCCTCATTCTTGGGTCCAAACGGGGCCGGGAAGACGACGTGCATGAAGACCCTCTACGGCCGTGCGGATCCCGATCCGCACGCCGAAACGACGATGCACGTATTCGGCTTCGATCCTCGGACCCAGGAGCTCGACGTGAAAGCGCGCACCGGCGTGGTTCCCCAGGACGATAACCTCGACCTGGACCTCAACGTAGAGCAAAACCTCATGATCTACTGCGCGTTTTACGGGCTGCGCCGGAAATACGCGCGGCGACGCATTGACGAGCTCTTGGAGTTCATGGAGTTGGGCGACCGAAGGCGCGCACGCGTCCGCGAGCTCTCCGGCGGAATGCAGCGCAGGCTCATCTTGGCACGCGCGCTTCTCAATGAGCCGCGCCTCCTGATTTTGGACGAACCGACAACGGGACTCGACCCGCAGGTCCGCCACCTCATATGGGATAAGTTACTGGATCTCAAGCACCAGGGGATTACGCTTCTGTTGACCACGCACTACATGGAGGAGGCGTTCCAGCTGGCGGACAATGTGCTTATCATGGACAAGAGCCGGAAGGTCCTGGAAGGTCATCCGCGTCGTATTCTAGCGGAGAACGTGGAGTCCCACGTGGTGGAGCTGACCAACTTGACCAAGCTCCCGGCTGTAGAGCAGACAATCGACTCCCGGACAATAAGACGGGAAGACTCAGGCAGTCGCGTGCTCCTCTATTCGAGCGACGTGTCCGCCTTGAAGCAGGTCACCGGGGAGCTCGACCAGTGGGATTACCTATACCGGGAGACGAACCTCGAAGACCTCTTCATAAAGGCAACGGGAAGGAGACTCAATGAGCTTCAGTAGCTTTGACAACGCACCCGCAACCCGCTCCCCGGAGGAAGGCTCACCGGGCAGGGGCTCCGCGGACGAGCGGCACCTCGCCCAACCGGAAGTGAGCCGGGATCAGCCGGCAGCGGAAACTCACGCTCCGATGCGGCACCCAAGCTCGCCACAGGGGCATAGATCGCCGGGGTTCATCCACCGGATCTACAGCGTGTGGCTCCGTCACGTCCGAGTCTACGCCCGAAACCTCACCAGCAACAGCCTCCCACCGTTCTTGGAGCCTCTGATATTTCTGGTGGGTATCGGCCTGGGACTCGGAGAGTACGTACAGGACATGAACGGCCTACCCTACATCCAGTATTTGGCTTCAGGGATCTTGGTCACGACGGCCATGTTCACAAGCGCCTTCGAGTGCAGCTTCGGAACGTTCATCCGCCTGGAGTTCGACAAAGTATACCAGGGAATGCTGGGAGCACCGGTCACGGCGTATAACGTGATTCTGGGAGAGATCGTGTGGGCCGGCACCAAAGGGCTTTTCTTCACCCTGTCGGTGGTCGTGGTGGTCGCGGCGTTTGGGCTTCTGCCGGTTGCCGCCCTCGCGGCTGCGCCTCTGGTCGGCCTACTGACCGGGGTCATGTTCGGCTGTCTGTCGCTGTTCATCGCTTCGTTCGTGAAAACGATAAACCACTTCAACTTCTACTTCTCGGGATTCATCTCGCCGATGTTCTTCTTTGCCGGGGTCGTCTTTCCGGTGGAGAATCTCCCGCCGGCAGTCTATCCGATCAGCGAAGCGCTTCCCCTCACCCACGCGGTGCGGCTCGTGCGCGCCTTTGTGTTCAACGACTTCGCCATGGTTCATCTATGGGACATAAGCTACATAGTGCTGTTCATTGGGATTTTCGGCGCGCTATCGATGATTCGCCTTCGTACCCGGCTGGTCGATTGATGATTTGCACGTATACCGGGCTGATCGACTCGATGTACCACAGCCTCTCCCTGGCTGTCCTTAGGTGCCGGTCTCCGCGCCGTCGAGATCGCGCTCGTTGGTCACGACCGTGACGTTCTCCTGCGGGCGCTCCTGGATATGGGGGTGGTCGATGTAGAGACTCTGACGGCTGATGAGCCACAGCTCCGGGAGTATCTCTCCCACGATCCTGCCGTCGTCGAAAACTCTCACCATTGCGCTCGTGGAAACTACGATAGCAACGGCACGAGTCGCGCGGCTCACCGCTGCCGCGGCCATATGCCGCGTTCCGAGTCCAAGTGGAACCCGCACTCCACGGCTCGGCGCTTCGAAATACCGACACGCCGAAAGGACAACCCCCTCCTCGCTTACTACAAACCCCCCGTCGAGTTGAGCAAGCTCCTTCACCGTCTCGCGCATGTCCGGATGCGCGAGGCGTTTCACCTCCCGCGAATGTCCGGCAAGCGGATCCAAAACGAGCGGCCGTGACAGTTCCAACACCGACGAGCTCGCCCCGACGACGAACATGGTTCCGATCTTGCGGCCTTCGCGCCCTTCGCGTGCAATCTCTACTGCCAACTCCAGCACGCTCTGAAGTAGCTCCGGATCAACCTCTCGGTCAGGGGTGCAAACCGTATCGAAAATCCGTTCCAAAGCCATAGTCCCCGATTCCTTCTACTCCCTCCCATCGAGCGAGCCGGCTGATCCCTCCGAGCTCACATCAGCATGGACCACTACCTCGCCGGCACCCTCGAACTCCAGGATCAGCTCTACGGGGGCCCCATCCGGCTGTAGCTCCGCGACTCCTAGAAGTGCCAAATGGTACCCATCGGGTTCCAGCCGCGCAATACCGGCCTGACGTACCGGAATAGCGTCGACGGCTATCAGCTCGAGGCCTAGCTCCGCCGCGGTGTAGGTACGAAGCTCTACGGCCTCTGCCGCATCCGTCCTGGCATCAACCAGCCGATCGTCACCTCCGCCGACATTCTCGAGCACCATGTAGGCGGCAGACTCATTCTCGTCGAGCGTTGCGGACTCCACCCACGCGTTTCGAACAGCGATTGCGTTCTCCTGCGCCCCCTCAGCGCGGACTACCGCAGCTCCCAAAGGTATGACGAACAACACGCATAGCGCTGTTATTGGCCAGGTACGGAAACCGTGCAGAACCCCCAATCCCATCCGTAGCTCTCCTCATGCAATCCTTGGTGGATCAGTGTATCGGTCCCGGCGTGCTGGTCCGGCTGCGTTTGCCCTGCACACCATGAGGCACGACCTGTCAGCTGCCGGCTTCTCCGGCCTTCGCACTCTGGGGATGCGGTTGGGTGGGGCCTCGACCCTGATCCGCCGCCCCCTGCGATCCATGCTCCAGGCGATCCTCCGGAACGCGGAACCGCTCCAGATCGTCGAGCAAAGCGTCGATTCCCTCTTCGTTGAGCGAGTAGACTATATTGCGGCCGCGCCTATGGCGCTTAACCAGACCGGCTCGCGACAGTAGCGATAGGTGGTGGCTGAGGGACGCGGCACGCATCGTGAAATGACGGCCGATCTCACCGGCGGTTAGACTCCTGTCGCGCAGCAGGCTCAAAATCCGGCGGCGAGTCGGATCGGCCAGCGCCTTGAATCCGTCATCCATCCGTAACGTTCCTGCCGAAACCTTTTGCATCTAAGATACGCAGCGAGACTCGGAATCGTCAACAAACGAGGTGCCCTACCTCGGACAGACTACCGCGCCTCCTCCCGAGGAGGTTCAGCACCGTCCTCCGGCACATCCTCATCCGGCTCGGGGCGCGGGGAAGGATCAACGTGGATGGTGGGTTCGATGGCAATCTGCCTGCGCATTTGCTGCTCAATGGACGTGGCAATCCGGTGCGCCTCCGCCACGCTGAGATTTGCCGGCAACGTGATGTGCATTGTCACCTCCCGGTGGTGACCGTATTTGTGCATGTGCACATGGTGTACCCCGACGTCGTACCCGGCCGTACGATTAGCGACCGTGCTGAGCCGCTTGAGCATGCGAGTGTCGGGAACCTGACCCAGCATGGGGTTGATCGCGTCCCGGAGGATCTCATACGTCGAGTACAGGAGCAGGCCCGAGATTACGATAGCCAGCACCCCATCGATCCACCAGACATGCTCCGACAAGAACACGCCTACCAGAACCACCGCCGAAGTTGCCGCGTCGGCGCGGTGGTGACGCCCGTCAGCACGCATGCTTTGGGAGCCGATCCGCCGTGCGGCACGCAGGCTGATCCGCGCCAGGATCTCTTTTGCTACGACCGAAATCCCGATGACGATGACGGCAAGCTGGGCGTAACGCCCCGCCTCTCCGAGCGCCAGCCGCTCGACCGCGCTCATCACCAGGTTCAAAGCAACCAGCCCCAGGAAAACGCCAATCGCCAAAGCAGCCACAAGTTCGGCACGTCCGTGCCCGAACGGATGCTCGTCATCACGGGGACGAGCGCTCACCCATGCCCCAATCAGCATGAAGATCGAGGTCAAGCTATCCGAAAGGGTGTGCCACGCATCCGCCATGATCGCAATCGAGCCGGTGAGCGCACCTACCCAGAGCTTTCCCGCGAAGAGCACCACGTTGCAGGCGATGGCGAGCCACCCGATGCGATAGCTGGTTCTTGTTCTGCTACACTGTAGCGCAGAGCTGTGAGCGCCGTCCGCGGAGGAGCGCGCAGAGCCGGAGCTTGGCACCGCGGCACCGGTACGATGCTGCCCCGCGTCCTGCCATGGTTCCAAACCGGACGAATCTCCACACATTGATCGCCCACAGGGTATTCGGGTACCGTGTTCGTGTCAACGAATGGAGCGCGGTGCACACAGCGATCGCTGTGCGGCAGGCAAGCAGGATACAACATGGAAGCTCACCACGAGTTCGTCCAGAGCAACTATCACATCGAGCACGAACCGTACTATCTCCCGATTCGCGACGAGGTGGAAGTTTTCGAGCGCGCGTGGGCCGAGCAGATTCCCGTACTCCTGAAAGGGCCTACCGGCTGCGGGAAAACCCGGTTTGTGGAGTACATGGCGTACTCTCTTGGGAAGAAGGTGGTCTCCGTACGGAAAGGCGGCGGCTATCTCCATGCCGAGCAGCGAGACTATCGCTCCGGCGTTGGCGCGCTCTACACCGTCGCGTGCCATGAGGACCTTACCGCACGAGACCTCACAGGCCGGTACGTCATTAAAGGCGGGGAGACGGTGTGGGTCGATGGACCGGCCGCTATGGCGGTGAAGGAAGGCGCCATACTCTACCTGGACGAGATCGTCGAAGCTCGCAAGGATGCCACGGTGGTGCTCCATCCGCTCACCGATTACCGGCGAATCCTACCTATCGAGATGCTCGGCACCCAGCTCGAAGCCCCGCCCTCCTTCATGGTCGTCGTGAGCTATAACCCCGGCTACCAGAGTATCCGCAAGAATCTGAAACCTTCCACCAAGCAACGCTTTATCGCGCTTTCCTTTGACTATCCGCCGCCGGAAAAGGAGCAGGAGATCGTGCGGCGGGAGGGCGGCGTGGACCCGGAAGTCGCTCAACGGCTGGTTCTCCTCGGGAACGATATACGGAATATTCAGAACATCGACCTCGAGGAAGGGGTGAGCACTCGGAGCCTGGTCTACGCCGGGCGCATGATCCGGCGCGGCGTCGCGCCGCGGCGGGCGTGCTCACTTGCCATCGCGCAGGCAGTCACCGACGAGCACGACGAGATAGAGGCCATCGAGCTCATGATCGACAAGATCTTCGGCGATCGGTCGAGCGAGACGCTGAGATGATACGTGGCGAGGGAAATACCGATCACAGAGCTAAGGACCGTAGTGGGCCGCGAGTGCGCGATGAGCGGACCTACGCCGAGCTTCTGAAGTTCTTCAACGCCTACCGGGGCCACCTCAGCAAGCAGTTCACAAACTTGGTGGCGGACCTCGAAGGCCGGATGCCGCTCGATGCGGCACGGCTTGCCGCTGCAGCCAAGACGGCCGCCGCCGGCGAGTACCTTTACTTTGACGCAGTCGGCTTCCTCTTGACGGCCGAACAGCGTCTGGAGACGACCGTCGCCGCCGAGCTCCTCTACGACTTGAGCCGCATCGAGCTCACGTATGCGCGTATCTTGGTCGAACGATACTACAGCGCTCCCCTCAACTTGGCCGTGCACGCAGACCGCTACCGGAAACTGGCGCATGCACTGGCCCCTCACGGCTCCCGCACCGCTCTCTTCTTCTCCATGACGATCGCCGCCCCGGGGGAGGAGGAGCGTGTTCTGCTTTCCCGATCGTTTCGTGCTATCGCGGAAGGAGCGCCCGGAGTACTCGACACGGTAGCAAGGGTGCTCAGCGAACAGCGTGCGCTCCTTCCTCCGAGAATCCTGCACCGCTGGCTTGCCCGCGGGGCAGCCCTCGTCGAATCCGGACGCACCGAGGAAGCGTTTGCGTTTCTCCGCTTCCAGAGCAGAGAAAGCCGCTCGCTCCTCGGACTCTCGTATGCGGTCCTTGCCGACCTCCGCAACGTTCTCGGTATCTATGCCGCGAGCATCTCCGGTCGGAATCTCGCAGTGACCGACGGAGCGATGAGTCCCTACGGCATTGAACGACCCTACACCGACGCTACCACCGTGTTTCTCCCCGGACGGGTTGCGCTCTTTCGCAGCGAGGCGTGGAACGAGCGTGCCTATTCGGCGCTCGCCGCGCTGGCCGCCGGTCAGATCGCCTTCGGGAGCTTCGGGCTCGATCTGGAAGGCCTCGACGTAGTCACTGAGCTACGCGAGCAATACGGAACGGTTCTGCCGGATCTCATGGAGGCAGTGCGCCGGCGTTGGAGGCGGCGTCCGGAACGGATCCGAGAACGTACCACCGGCGAGGTCGACCTCATCTTCGCCCGGGGGCACGCGCTCACGCTCTTCCGGACGCGCCACGAAGAGTTCTTCTTCCTCTTCCCGACCCCGGAGCTCGCTGCAGAGCTGTTTTCGATTGTCGAAGGCGTGCGGATCGAGACCCTGCTCAGAGAGCGCTACCCCGGCCTGGCAACCGACCTGGGAGTCGTAAATCGTGCTCTCCTTGAACGTCGTTCCGAGCGTATCGATCCGCTTCTGGAGCGACTGGTCGCTACGGGCGGTGACCTGATGGACGAGCTCCGGATCGCAATCGAAGGGCTTATCCAGCACGCGCTCGGGGGAGATCACCTCTTCCGCGGCCGGAACCAACGCGTCGACGCCCGCATCGACGCCTTGGCGGCTCCGCTCCGTCGGCTCAGGTCGCCGGGCGCGGGAAGAGCCGGTTCAGGTGAAAGCACGGCAGCGCTGCCCGCCGGCGATCAATCCGACGGCACTCCCGGGCCCGGCGCCGGCTCGTCTATCGACGCCTCCGCCGGGGTCGCGTCCGCCGGCGCCGCCTTCGCCGGAGCCGCGTCCGCCCGTGGCCCTTCCGACGGCACTCCCGGGCCCGGCGCCAGGCCGAGCGGCGCCGGAAGCGCCGAAAACAGGGCGGGACCGAACGTTGCCGACAGCGCGCGTGTGACCGCCGCCATCTATGCCGAGCTGTACGACCACTATCCCGTCGTGCCATTCTCTGCCGAATACGCAGCCGAGGAGCTTTTCACGGGCTTGAGCAAACCGATTGTCTCCCCGGAGGCGGCGTTTCACGCCGCGCCGGAGCTCTTCAGCGAGAAACCCGAACGCCCGAGCTACGCGTACGACCTGGAAGAGGGGGTGGAACGGGAAGTAGACCTGACATCGTTGAGTCGCCACGAGGCGCACCTGCAGCAAGTCCGTGACACGATCTTGTTCAGCAACCCGGACATCTACACGTACCCGGAGTTCAACATCGAGACCGGAGCCTACCGAAGACGCCACTGCACCCTCTATGAAAGCTTCCTTCCGCCCGGCTCCCCGGAACGCTACCGCGATGCGCTCCGGACGCACGAGTTGACGTACCGCCGCATTCGCAAGCGTTTTCTCAGCCTGCAGCCCGAGGAGCTCGCGCTCTCACGCCGCTGGTATGACGGTGACGAGATCCACATCTCCGACGCGGTCGACGCCGCAGTGGACCGACGCCGAGGAGCGACACCGACTGAGAAAGTCTACATACGCCGGCGCCGCAACCGCCGGGATATCGTAGCGGCAGTTCTCCTCGATGCCTCCAGCTCGACTGAAGAACCGGTTGGCGAGCAGCGTGTGATTGATATCGAACGCGATGCCTTGTCGCTGCTCGGAAGTGCGTTGGAGACGGCGGGCGATCGATTCGGACTCTTCACGTTCTTCAGCATGGGACGCTCGAATGTATTCTGCAACGTCGTCAAGGATTTCAGCGAGCGTTGGAACGCCGAAACCCAGGGAAGGATCAGCTCCATCCGGGCAAATGCCGGCAACCGGGACGGTTGCGCGATTCGCCACCTCACAAGCCGCCTCCGGGAGCGTTCGGAGAAAACTCGCCTTCTCCTTCTTCTGAGCGACGGCATCCCCGCCGACAACGGCTATGGCACGGCCCGCGGGGTGGAGACCAACCGGTACGCCATTGAAGACACGCGGCGCGCGATACTCGAGGCTCGCCGGGCAGGCATCGTCGTATACTGCATCACGATCGATCGCCACGGCCGAACCTACCTCCCCTATCTCTACGGGCAAGCTCGCTACTCGGTTGTACCCGACGTAGCGCGCCTACCTGAGCGCATGACGAGGCTCTACGCGCGCATCACCACCTGACCTGCATTCAACTGCGTTTGCCCTGCCCGCCAATCCCCGGTGTATTGCGTTCACCGCCTTTTGACGCAGCGATTGTCTCGACTATACTCTTTCATGCAGTCGCACATCGAAGCCGGCATAAGCCGTCGTTCACCAGGCTCATTGAACCGCACAGCCGGCGACCGGTACCCCTCGCCGCCGAGCATCGTTGAAGGAGTACGCACCAGATGTCGGATATCCAGCAGGAGAAGGAGCGAATACGAAGAAGGATGAAACGCGTCGTTGGCGCAAAAAGCCATGACGAACGGGCTGAAGCAGGAAGGAAGATTGCGGAATCTCTGCGAGAAACGTCGCAGTGGCAACAAGCCCGTACCGTTTTTGCGTTTCTAAGCCTGCCGGATGAGCCGGATACCGGCTACATTATCGCTTCAGCCCGCGCAGACGGGAAGCGGATTGCCGCTCCGGTGACGAATCCCGAACGGGGCACGATGACGTTCTACCCGCTCCGGCTAGGTGAAGAGTTGGGAACCGGTGCGTACGGAATTCACGAGCCGTCCACCACGGAGGGACCACTCGCGCCTTCGCCGTGGACGCTCATTCTGGTGCCCGGTCGCGCGTTCGACCTTGCCGGACGGCGAGTGGGCCGCGGAGGAGGCTATTACGATCGATATCTGGGCCGCCTTCGGACCGGATGCACTCTGGTCGGATGCTGTTACCAAGCTCAGCTCGTGGAAGAGGTGCCGACGACGAAGCACGACCGCCCGGTCGACCTGGTTGTCACCGAGGCAGGTGCAGGTCGGTGCCGCCGGGATTCCGGTTGAGTGCAGAAGCCGCCCCGGGAAGCGCAGCGGCGAACGGGCGGTCGTGGGCGCTTGCCGGGGCCCCTGGTAGTGTAGTGAGCCGGGTGAGTACTCGCCTCAGCGACTTTCGGCCGCCGCCGTCGAACCGTACTGATCCAACTGCGTTTACACTGCCGGTGCACAGGCGACTCCTTGATTCGCGCGGCTCGGGCAGAGTAGCTTAGGACTACGCCGACACAACAGGCGGACTAGCAGGAGACATGACTATGGCGGAAATAAGAAGTGCATTCGAGATCGCGATGGAACGAACCAAAGACGTGGAGAGCGACAAGGAGAGCCTTCAGATCCACGAGCTCAAGCAGAAGGGGAAAGCTCTCCTGAGCAAGTTCAACGAGCAGTCGGATTTCGACCTCGAGAAAGAGCTGAAGCGGTTCTCCGATCAGGAACGGGAGCATGTGCGAGCCGGGCTCTTCGAAGTGCTTACGGCAACCATTACCCTTCCGCAGGACGAGAACGCCCTACAGCGGATCAAAGGATTGGCGCCGGCCTTCGAAGCAGTGATCGCCGACAAGAAGCGCTTTCGCATGATCTGGGAGCAGGTAACGCAGATGCTGGAGCAGTATATCCAGGACCGACAGAACCTGATCGAGCAGCTGCGCCAGCAGTTCGAGTCTCGCATTCGCCAGCGAGAGCAGCAGCTCTCTCAGCAGACCGGTCAGCAGATACGGCTCGACCCTTCTCAGGACCCGGAGTTCTCGCAAGCGCTCCAGCAGAACATGCAGCATCTACAGGGCCAGTATACGAACGCAATCGACCAGGCGCGCGAAGAGTTGGAACGACTGTTCGCCGGCTGAGCTACCGGAACAGCTCCGGCCCTGAATGTCGCTCAGCCCCTCAGTGCCGGAAATCCCCTGAATGCCGTGGATCCCCTGAGTGTCGCGGAGCTCCGAAGCAGCGGAGCTCCGCCTTCAACACCGAGCGCGAGCGCCCTCCGATTCGCGAAGACGATCGGGCATCTCAGCGTGCCGGCTTCCAGAAGCGGCCGGGCAGGTCCATGAGAAAGCGGGTGTTCAGCTGCAGCGACTCGACGTCTATGCGCTCGTCGGCTGCGTGTACCAACGACGTAGCGCGATGAAGCGTCATCGCGTCGGAGAAACACGCCATCCCGTAAACGGTGGTCCCGCGCCGGCGCCAGAAGCGGCCGTCGGTTACGCCCCCGAGCAGTACCGGGGTTACCGTCACGCCCTCCTGCAGCTCATCAACAAGGTCGCCTATGGCGGTGGCAAGCGGAGTGTCGATGGCGCTGACATTTGCCCCGGTGAACTCGTAGATATCGATCTCTGCATCTACGCCGGAATCCGTAAGGATGCGCCGCAGGAGGCCGCGAACGTCCTCAGGGCCGGTACCCGGGACGACTCGCATATCCAGCTCCAGATCGGCGTGCCCCGGGATGATGTTCACCTTTTCTCCGCCTGAGAGGAGGTTAGGACTGATGGTAGTCCGGCTGGCCGTGTGAAGATACTTGGCAATCCCCGGTTCGTCCCGGTAGAGCCGTGCAATGAGCTGATCCAACTCGGTCCTTTCGCCCATAGCGGCCGGTCCGCCAAGCTGCTCGACCATGCGTCGCACCTCCGGTGACAGCACCACATCGGGCTCGTAATAGGCGAAGCCGAGCGACGCCTTTGCAGCTTTGACGATTGCGTTGTCCGCTCGGTAGGGCATGCTGCCGTGGCCAGGAGTACCGGAGAACGCCAGCCGCGCCCAGGCCACTCCCTTCTCTCCGACCGACATCGTGAGCGTGGCGTCCGAGCCTTCCACCGCTTTCCCGCCCGGGCCCACGGCGGGAAGCCGCACGCGATACCCGCCGACCTCGGTGATCATGTAGTCACACGCAACGTCTTGCCAGTGCTCCTCGACCAGCCATTGGGCGCCGAAGCGTCCTGCAGCTTCCTCGTCCGAAACGACAACGAGAAGCAAGTCACCCGGAAACGAGCCGTGGCAGGCGGTCTCCACGAAGGCGATTGTGCTCGCCGCCACTTGACCGAGCATATCGATGGCGCCCCGTCCCCAAATCTCTCCGTCCACGAGCTCTCCGCCGAAAGGGTCCCGGCTCCAACCGGACGGATCCGCCGGCACCACATCGACATGTCCCATGTAACAGAGACTCGGCGCGTCAGGATCACTCCCCGGAATTCGAGCGACAAGGTTCGGCCGTCCCTGCCGTGCCGTAAGGGTCCGGTAGGGCACCCCCGCTTCGTCGAGCACCGAGGCAATGGAGGCAATTGAACGCTCTTCTTCACCGGAGTCGGGATCGCCAGTATTGACACACTTGTTACGTATAAGCTCTTGGAGAAGAGAAGTCACACGGTGAGTTGTATCCGATAAGTCGCCCACGCATACTACTCTACCACGTGGCGTTGTACCGGGCAACGCGGCGTTACGGGAACCGCAGGGCAAACGCAGTTGGATCAGTACGGTTCGACGGCGGCGGCCGAAAGTCGCTGGAGCGAGTACTCACCCGTCTCACCACACCACCGGGGGCTCCGGCAAGCGCCCACGATCGCCCTCTCGCCGTCGCGCTTCCAGGCGAGGTGTCCAACTGCGTTTGCCCTGACAGGAACCGCGGCGCCGGGAGCCGGCGCAAGGACAGAACGAGGGCACGGCCCGAACCAGGCCGCCGGAGAGATTGAGAAGCGCGGCGAAATCACATACACTCGCACTAGGGGCGCGAGAGGTGTGAGCGCGAGCGGTGGGGGCAAGCCATTGAGCGAACGGGCAAATCTACGAACAGGTGAGCGGCGCAATGTCACCGTAGTGTTCTCCGACATGGAGGACTTCACGGCGCTCAGCGAGCGGCTCGATCCCGAACAGATGGACGCCCTCATGGACGAAATCTTCGGGACATTCGAGTCAATTGTGCGTCGGCACGGCGGAACCGTAGAGAAGTACATCGGCGACGCCTTAGTCGCCGTTTTCGGGGTGCCGCGGCTACACGAGGATGATCCGCTTCGCGCGGTAAATGCCGCCCTTTCCTTCAGCGATGCGCTCGATTCGCTCAACACCGACTACGCCGATCGTGGTATTTCACTCAGATTCCGAACCGGAATACACACCGGGCTCATTACGACCGGCAAGCGCGGAGAGCACGACGTCGTGACCGGGCACGCCATGAGTGTCGCGAGCCGGCTCCAGGAAGCTGCACCGCCGGGGCGCGTCCTGGTCTCAGACGATACCCGCAGCCAATGCGAAGCTGACTTCGTATTCGGGCCACCGCAGGAGCTCCACCTCAAGGGTAAGCGAGGGCGGATTAGGGCCTTTATGGTTCAGCACCGGAATCCGAACCCACTGCTGGACATCGGGCCATTCGTGGATCGGCGCGAAGAGCTGGATCGACTGGTCAAAGCGTATCTCAAGCACGACCTGGACGCGGTTGGAGGCTTCCGGATCATAGGCCCACCGGGGATCGGCAAGACACGCCTGGCAGCCCGTTTTCTCGACCGCATACGGGAGTTCCCCGGCTTCAACGCGACGATTCTCACTGCTCGCGCACACTGGTATCGAGCACTTCCGTTCGGAGTGGTAATCGACCTCATCCTGAGCGCCCTCGGAATGGATGCGGAGATGCCGACGGAACGGATCCGCGAGGAGATAGTCAAACAGCTCGATCTGGACGAACAGATCGCTCGTGATTTCACCTTACTGTTGACGGGAGGGCAGTCGCTCGAAAACCAAGCCTTCGTGGTGCTGTACGTCGTACTGAAGACGCTCGTCGCGCGTCACGCGGAAAGCCCGTACGCGCCGGTTGTAGTGATCGATATCTTTGTCGATTGCGATGCCTCGAGCCGAAGCTTCTTCGAATTCTACCTCAAGAACGCTCCGGCTAAGCCGTTCTTCGTGCTGACCTATCGGGAAGACGCCGAGTTCAAGGATACCTTGTTCGCGGAGCTGCAATCGCTTCAACTTGAGCCGTTGGACGAGGAAGCAAGCCGAGAGCTCATCGGGGAGTTCTGGCCCGACGACCGAGATGAGCGCACGGTTCGAGAGATTCTGGCCAACGCGGATGGTGTACCTCTTTTCATCCAGGAATACGCGCGTTTTGCCCGCGATCACCGGGATCTCGACACGCTTCCCACCACCATTCAGAGTATCTTTCTGACCTCGATCGAGAACTATAGCCCTGAGCTCAAAGACCTTCTCGGTAAGCTGGCAGTCTTCCGGCAGTCGTTCACGGCAGAAGACGCGGAATACGTACAGCAACGAACGCAGTCCGATGCCCGTCTGGTCCAGTCAGCTCTCTCGTTTTTCGTGCGTGACGGGCTTATCGTGGAATCTGCCGGGAATTACCATTTCCGGCATGACGTGTTCAAGCGGGCGCTCTACGATTCGCTTCTCAACTACAACAAAGCCGTGCTCCACCGGATCATTGCGGATCGGATGAGGCAGCAGAAGCGACCGCATACGTTGCGACTTCTCTATCACCTGGTAAAGGCGGGTGAGTACGAGCAAGCTCATCAGACGCTTATAGAGGCTACCAACCGAACCGTAGACCTCGAGTTTCTCGAGTACTACGACACTCTGTTGGACAACCTTGAGCCGGAAGAAAACCGAAAGCGCCTCACCTACCAATTCCTTAAGTCGGGGCTCCTGTTCAACAACGGCTATCTAGCCGACAGCGAGTTGGTGCTCACGGAGCTCATCAAAGATGGGGTCCGTTTGCGCAGCGTCGAGCACGCTGCGGCCGCCACGCACCTGATGACCGCGCACAACGTACAGAGCTACGGGTTCCGGAAGGCTGTTCTCTGCGGGAGAAAGGCAGCAGCCTATTACGATCAGCTTACGACCGACAAGGCAAAGCACGGTTCGGCGGACGCGGAGGACACGCTCCGCTGGCGGCTCTCCCGGCTGAACACCCTGAAGCTCATGAGTATCGCCCACGCCCTTTCCGACGACGAAGAAGCGTCGCGGCGAGACCTGGAAGCCATGGAGCCGGTGGATGGCCGGGGCAAGCCGCAGATAGCAACCGCGTGGGCGGAGTTCCACACACTCTTCGGGCGTTACCGGGAAGGCCTCAGGGCGCTCGAAGCCCATGCGCCCGAGAGCCTGGACGAGATGGAGCGCCAGGCCCATGACTATATGCGAACGGCAATCTACTGGCACCTCTGTGACTTCCCTCGGCTTCTGGAAACGGCAGGGCGGCTCACCGTCGAGCAAACGGACACATCGCGGGACACGGTGTCGCAGTACCGCTACCGGTTTTCGGAAGTGGACGCGATGCGGGCGGTGAGTGAATGGTATGCCGGGAACCGGGAACGGGCGGAAAAACACCTTCAACATGCCGAATTCACCAGTCTCCAGGTCAAGAATGACTTCGACCTGATAGACTCCCTCCGTACACTGGCCAAGGCCACCGCCATCATCGGCAACCCCGAGAACGCGCGGCGTCACGCGCTGCAGGCGGTGACCCTCGGCCTACGCCGGTCCGCGTACTACCCTACCTTTGCGTGCCTGGTTCTTCTGGCAGAGATCAGCTTCGCGGCCGACGAGCACGCGGCAGGACACTATTTCCTGGGTGACGCAGCCTTCTACCTTGACGTCGGTGTGCGTCTCTCCGTCCAGGATCGAATCATCTATCACTATCTAGCGGCCCGGCGTGGACCGAAACCGGATGCCGAGGGGCACCGTGAGGTTTGCGCGGATCTGCTTCGCCGCGAGCTGACGGAGATGCGCGACCAAGAGCAGCGCGAGGCACTTCTCTCGCTCCGCTCCTTTGGCAGGGCGTACCGAGAACTTGTGACGCCGTGAGCCGGGGGCCGTGGGCACCCAGCCGGGCGGGGCGGGCGCAGTTGGATACTGCATCCGGAAGCCCGGCGGCGAGTGTCCTTCCTTGACAGCTACGAGTTGAGCGTGTACAAGCCTAAGAGCCTTTGGAGTAGGGAGGCCCCCATATGGAGAAACACGAGCTCTTACGGAACGTCTCGCTCTTTGCCGATCTGTCCGTGAGCCATCTCAAGACACTGGCCAAGTCGTGCAAGGAACGCTCGTTTGCCGCTGGGGAGACAATTGTCCGTCAGGGAAACCCCGGAATAGGGCTTTTCGTCCTTACCCGCGGTCGGGTACACGTCAGGAAGACAAACGAAGACGGCTCGGAGTTCACGGTCGCAGAGCATGGCCCCGGCGAAGTAGTGGGTGAGATGTCGGTCATAGACGGGGCTCCTCGGAGCGCAAGCGTTGTAGCGGTAGACGATACGGAGGCGCTTGTTCTTCCTTCCTGGGCGTTCAACAGCTTTCTAGAAGCACATCCGCAGGTTGCGCTCCACATACTCCCAATTGTGGTTCGACGCTTCCGTGAGACGAACGATGCGCTGCTACATCTGCGAGCGCAGCAAGGAGACCAGTAGCCGTTGCGGAGCCACTGCGGCTCAGTACAAGCCAAAGCACAATAGATGCTGTAAGCAACAAAAGAAAGGAGTTACCCTATCTATGGAACGAAGCTTCGTTATGCTGAAGCCGGGCGTGCTCCAGCGCCGCCTGGTAGGCGAGATTATCAATCGGCTGGAAAAAAAAGGGTTGACCATCGTTGCGATGAAGCTGATGGCCATCCCGCGCGAACTGGCTGAGACGCACTATGCGGAGCACAAGGAGAAGCCCTTCTTCTCGGATCTGATCTCATACATAACTTCCGGGCCGGTTGTCGCAATGATTGTTCAGGGAGAGGACGCGATCGCGTCCATCCGCCGTCTGTGTGGCCCCACCAAGGTTCACGAGGCGCAACCGGGAAGCATTCGCGGTGACTTCGCCGGAGTTACCACCAAGAATGTCATCCATGCTTCGGACGCCCCAGCGACCGCTGAACGAGAAATCGAGCTCTTCTTCAGCCCTGACGAGATCGTCGAGTACCGTGCAGGCGATGAGGATTGGGTCTACTAATCCGCACCCGAGTCAGAACTGTTGCCGCTGGAGACCGGCTTCCGAGAACGGGCCGGTCCCCGGCGGCGTGCCGAAGGCGGCTGAACGAAGCAGGGCAAACGCAGTTGGACAACCCGCCTGGAAGCGCGGCGGCGAGCGGACGGTCGTGGGCGCTTGCCGGGGACCCTGGTGGTGTGGTGAGCCGGCTGAGTACTCGCTTCAGCGGCTTTCGGCCGCCGCCGTCGAACCGTACTGATCCAACTGCGTTTGCCCTGCTGAACGGAGCGCGACCTCTTGCCAAGCCCCGGCGATATTGGCTACTCTTATGGTGCTATAGAACGGCAGCAGGAACCGGCGCCGTACCCAAGTGGCTAAGGGGGCGGTCTGCAAAACCGCTATTCACCGGTTCGAATCCGGTCGGCGCCTTCTCCCCTCACTTTGCTCGAAGGAGCTCCATGTCTGCTTTTCCGTCCGGAGGTGCTCGGTCTTTTTCGCGGCTGCTCTGAACGAGGCCCCCTTCTGCTTCTCCACATCCGATATCCCAGCGGCATCGCCAGAAACAGAACTCCCACTACGGCCGCGATCGAGGCGGTCAGCTCGCCCTGATCGACAAGCAGGAGCAAAATCTGCTCCCGCTCCGCCCCGGTGAGAGTTCGAAGCAGTAGGACTCGTCCGCGCAGGCTCCCAGCAAGAACAAGCAACTGTATTCCTGTCACGCAACAGAACAAAACGCCCAGACGGAGGTGATCCTGAGCCCGCCGGTACATTGGCGTTACTGCCAGGATGAATGCCGGCACCAGCAGCCCGATCGGCAAAATCAGCAGGGTACCGGCGGCGGCAACCATGCCGAGCGCGACGTAGAACACATTGTGAACGATTTCCACCAGCAAAGCCCCGATCGCCAAAGCCACGGCAATGCTTACCGCGGCAGCCCCAACGCGCAGCAGGTCGTCCCCGTCAACCATGCTTGTCCCTTTCGTCTCCTTTCTTTGTTTTGCTCCAGTCACGCAGCACCTTGCCGTGATCCTCCGGACTGTCCGAGCGTACCGTCCCCGGCGCGCGCATGCCCTCCTCGCGCACATAACCACGCTCCAGCAGATACCAATACAACCCTACGATCATGACTGCATGGATGTGAACATGCGGATGCCGGCGCGCCAGCACGGTGCGAATAGGCACCATCTCCACGTCCAAAATCTCGTTTGGATCGAGGGCTTGAGAGTCCACCTTTCGCGGATGCTCTGCCAGGAAGGTGTGCACACTGTTCATCATGATAGCGGGATTCGGGTTGGTCCACCCAATTCGTCGCATCCGGTCCGGACGATAGCCGGTCTCTTCCCGAAGCTCCCGCCATGCAGCTTCCTCCGGCGACTCCCCTCTATCGACAATGCCCCCCGGGAACTCGAGTGCAAGGTCGGCAGTACCGTGTCGAAACTGACGGACCATAAGAAAACACGACTCCCCTTCCTCGTTCGCGACCTCGCAAATCACATGGATCCAATCGGGCGAGTCTACCAACGCATACCGACCGCTCCGGCCATCCGCGCTTTGACGTTCAACTTCCACCAGATCAAAAACGGGCGTGCTTGTCAGAATGCGCCGGCTCGTCTCGTGCCAATGCAGATGGGTGTGACGCTCATCTTCCATACGCGCGAGTGTACCTGGAAGCGCGGGCGGTGTCACGGACAAACGCCGTCCAAGCCGGGACAAATGCAGTTGGATCAGTACGGCCCGACGGCGGTGCCTTCGTATGTCGCGCACTCCGTCTTGACCTACCCGCACCCCAAGAGAGTATCTTATCGCTCATGATTAGGCCTCTGCCGAGCATCGTCGACCGGATACTCGACTCCTACCGGAGTATCGGTGCAATCAACCATCTGGACGGCCCCAACCTACCATCGCGAGACGCGGTGGTGGCAATTATCGACGACCTGGAATCCGTTGTCTTTCCGGGGTTTCGGGATGTCGGCCCGATGGATTGGGATGAGCTGTCCTTCTCCGTCTCGGAACGACTCAATCGAGTCTGCCGGGCGCTGATCTTAGAGCTCGAGAAGTGTCTCTGTTTCAAATACCGAGTTGAACGTGACGCGCCGTGTGGCAGGGCCGGAGCAACCTCGTCAGGCTCCGCAGGACCGAACGCCGACAGTTCCGGCGGCGGCAGCGAATCGTACCCACGGCTCGGAGAATGCCGTGAGGAAGCCGAGCGGGTCACGTATGAGCTTCTGGACAACCTACCGGAGCTCCGTGCTCGGCTCAAGCTCGACGTCGAAGCGGCCTTCGCCGGTGACCCGGCCAGCAAATCACGTGAAGAAGTCATACTCAGCTACCCCGGGGTGGAAGCGGTTCTCGTCCACCGGCTGGCGCATGAGCTGTGGACTCGGGAAATACCGCTGCTTCCGCGGATGATGAGCGAGTATATCCACGGAAAGACCGGGATAGACATCCATCCGGGAGCTACCATCGGTGATTACTTCTTCATCGACCATGCGACCGGCGTAGTCGTTGGCGAAACCACCGTCATCGGGAACCACGTCAAGGTTTATCAGGGGGTCACGCTGGGCGCGTTGAGCGTCAAGAAGGAAGAGGCGAACACAAAGCGCCATCCGACAATCGAAGACCGGGTCACGATCTACGCCGGAGCAACAATCTTGGGCGGAGAAACGACGATTGGAGCTGACTCAACCATCGGCGGAAATGTTTGGATTACAAGCTCCGTTCCCCCCGGCAGCCGCATCTACAACCGCCCCTCCGATTACATTGTGCGTCAACGGCATCGAGAGGAAGTCGTAGATTTCCAGATATAGACAGGCTCAGCAGCCTGGTGTCGCGCGTGCCGGAACGGAGAATCTGCGAGCACGCGGGAGACGGCTCTGGCCGGAATACCTACCGCCCCCCCCCCCCCCCCCCCCCCCCC
>Ga0207421_10000872_pt1 | contig 39375 bp, 28 predicted proteins | sample SodLakKL_010_SED_4_FD_187542 | JGI IMG/M metagenome (GOLD analysis project Ga0207421, IMG submission 187542) | Alkaline sediment microbial communities from Lake Tanatar, Kulunda Steppe, Russia - 8KL_010_SED (SPAdes) (version 2) | ecosystem: Environmental > Aquatic > Non-marine Saline and...
TCTATCTCTTCTTTTTCCAAAAAGAGATCTTCCACTTTCATTCCTACCGAATCAACCTTCGAGTAGCCGGTTAACTTTTCAAAAAGATTATTGCTTTCCAATATACGATTATTTATATTGACCACGCAAAAAGAGATAGGCAAAAAGCTCTTCAGCTCTTCCCTGTATCGTTTAAAATCTTCCGCTATTTTATTTTTATTTTCCTTCGTCATTTTTACCCTCTTCTTTTTTCAATTTTTCTTTTAATTCATCTACCTTTTCCTTTAACTTTTTTTTATCCCTTTTCAACTCAACCATACGCAACTCTCTTCCGGTTGCCAACCGGTTGAATCTTTCCAATTCTTTCACTTTCTCTTCCATCTCTTTTTCTATTTTTTTAGCTCTGCTTAAGTCCGATAGAGCTATAAAAATATCCAAGCCTTTTTCTCCTATATTTTTTTCAGTAAAAACGGTGACCGGAATTTCTTCGTTCTTCCCGTTTACTTTGATTTCTTCATCTTTTAGCTCTTTGTTTAAAATTCTTTCGGCATCTCCTTTAAAAAGCTTTTCCAGTCTGTCATCGACTAATTCGTGGCTCTTGTAGCCGGTTAATTTTTCCATTTTTTCATTTATTTTCAAAATATAACCTTCCGAATCGACAAAACAGACTGCAATCGGTAAAAAAGATAAAAATTTATCAAAATATTCTCTGTTTATCTCTTTTTCTTCAGACATGATCTATTTTTTAATTTTCAATTTTATTTTGTAGCTCTTCAATTTCTCGTTTCAGTTTTTTGTTCTTCTCTTTAAGCTCTATCATCTTTTTCTCTCTACCGACGGTAAGTTTATGAAACTTTTCCAACTCCTCGACTTTTCTTTGCAATTCCTGAGTTCTGGCTTCGACTTGTTCTTCCAGATTGTCCGTTAACTGTTCCAATTCTTTCGTTCTGGCTTGAACTCTTACCTCCAAAACCTTTTTGGCTTCTTCCAGTTCTTTTCTATTTTCTTTCAGTTTATTTGTCATTTCATTAAACTCTTCACCGATTTCCTCGACTTCGTCACCGGTCTTTATATCGACTTTTTGATCCAATTTTCCTTTTCCGATCTCGCTGATTGCCTTTCTTAAGTGAAGTAAGGGAGCAATTATTTTCTCGGTTAAAGCCAAAGATAAAAATATGGAGACCAGTGTGGCAAATAGCATAATTACCAAAGCTCTAAAGCCCGAAGTTAAAATGAAAGAGCTAATCTCAGCCATATTAATACCCAAAATAGCCGTCCATTTCTCTTCATTTATTCCGGTAACCGGTGCTGCTACAACTTCAACTTCTCGCTCCCCGTAAGAGGCTCTTCTGGAAGATATCTTACTTACCCCTACGAAAGGATCTTCTATTTCACTGCCTTCCAATCTTTTTTCATCGGCATAATAGATAACATCGTTTTCATCAACAATCCAAAAAAACGACAAGTTTCCGCTTGTCTCAACTTCATATAAAATTAGCTCGGGAATAAATTCATCCACTTCGCTTCTGGTCGATGCTGCCTGTAAAAATCTCAAAAGAGTAATCTTTTCTCGAATAACCGACTCTTCAAACACTTTAACTTGTTCGTTCAGAGTCAACACGGAAACTATGGAAACCGCAATAAAGGAAACCAGAACGATCGCACCGAATATTCTGCTGAATATACTAGTCTTCATCCCTCCGTTTTTTTGTTATTAAAATTTATTTATAAACCGAGATTCATCTGCTGATCTTCTTCGGGCTCGTACTTTTCAATTAAACTTTTAAAATTAAATCTTTTAAAAAAATTCAGCACTTCCTCGTTTTTGTAATTTAGTTCTGCATCTTTTAAATCGACATTCAAATCCAAATCACTTCTCAATGATATCAGCTTCTTGCTTTTCATCACGAGATCCTTTTTGCCTTTCAGTCTCTTTTTGAAGCTTTCGCTTAATTTTTCAAAATTGGCATATATTTCTTCAACACTTCCATTTTCTTGAACCAGTTTTGCTGCCCTCTTCTTACCGACTCCTTCGACGCCGGGTATATTGTCAGAAGGATCACCTCTGAGCGCTTTATAATCGATGAAAAGGGCGGGAGGAATCCCGTATTTTTCAACAACCTTATCCTTATCAAAGTCTATCATTTTTTTAATTCCTCTTCCAGGAGCGCGCATTGAAACGTTTTTACTCACCAATTGAAGTAAATCTCTGTCTCCGGAAAGAATAATTATCGGCTCTTTTTTCCATTTTTTTGAAAGTGTCGCTATTATGTCATCGGCTTCAAACCCTTTTTTATCCAAAACCGGAACTCCGAAAGCTTTCAAGCCTTCCTTGATTAAGGGCACTTGGTAGACCAAATCTTCCGGCATATCCGGTCTTTGCGCTTTATATTCTTTAAAAATTTCATGTCGAAAAGTCTTTTCCTTTCTATCGAAAGTAGCTACCACGTAATCGGGATTAACATCTTCCAAAACTTTAGTGAAGATAAGAAAAAATCCATAAACTGCATTGACAACTTTTCCGTCATTTTTTAACGGAGGCAGAGCATGGTAAGCCCTATACATCAATGCATTGCTGTCTATTAATAGTATCTTTCCCATTAGTTTAAATTATCATATTTTGCCTGTTTGACCAACTTAAATTTAAGTGCTATCATATATTCGCAAACGGGGCATGGTGTAACGGCTAACATGCTCGCTTTGGGAGCGAGTGATTCTCGGTTCGAATCCGAGTGCCCCGACACTTCTTTTGACAAGAAGCTTCTTTTTAACTAATATAATAAGTAATTGTCAACGTTTTCCGAACAAAATTTTTATAAGCGGGTGTAGCTCAATGGCAGAGCCCTGGCCTTCCAAGCCAGTCATGTGGGTTCGAGTCCCATCACCCGCTCCACTTCAAAACCGTCCATCGAGGCGGTTTTTTTAATGAGAGCAAAACTGGCTACCGCCTCGCTCTTCCAACTCCTTCTCGGTTCCCTTAAAGACTATCTTTCCATCCTCCAAAAGATAAATCGTATTGAAGTGTTTAATATCCTCCTTGTTACTAACGGCCATAATGACCGACATTCCGTAATTCTTACAATAATCATCTATAAGAGAGGTTACCTTTTTTAAGCCTTCCGGATCTATCTGATTAAAAGCTTCATCCAAAACCAAAAGCTTCGGTTTTAGCGCTAAAGCTCCGGCCAGAGCAACTTTTTTCTTTTGTCCACCGGAGAGGTAATGAATCACTTTTCCTTCCAAATTCTCTATATTCAACCGTCTCATAACTTCTTTTGTTCTCTTTTCTATCTCCTCTTTATCAAATCCATAATTAACCAGAGAAAATTTAATATCCTCTTCAACCGTCGGCCCTACAAGCTGATCTTCAACTTGCTGAACAACGACTCCGACCGATTTACCGATTTTGGAAAAATCTTCATAAGGATCAATTCCCAAAACCGAAACGCTTCCTTCGCTGGGTCTCAACATTCCTACGAGATGCATGATCAGTGTCGTCTTTCCCGATCCGTTACCACCGACGAGTCCGACTTTTTCTCCTTCTTCAACCACAAAATCCAGCCCGCAAGCGGAAACTTCAGTTTGATCCGGATATTTATGTTTTAGGCATTTAAGCTCAACTATTTTAGACATAAGTTAAAGATATGATAAATATTAAAATTGCTACCGTAAGAATTAAAAGGTCGGCCAACTTAAATTTAAAATCGGGAGCAGTTCCCACTTTTCCTTTAAACCCTCTTACCTTTAAGATTTTATACATTTCTTCGGATTTATTTAAAAAGCTGATTATAAAAAATCCGACCACTCTTCCTATTGACCGAAGTTTTTTATTTTTCCCACCTCTTATCTCTACCATCTCTACCTTTCTTTCGACCCCGGATATAAATATAAAAAAGTATCTGTAGGTTAAAAAGAGCATTGAAGCCAAAAAAGGAGAAAGCTTGGAGAAGATTCCGAAGGTTTTGTAATAAGGAGTAGAAAAAGAGAAAAATAGAGCCAGAGAGGCGGCACTGAAGGCTCTGAGGAGAATTATTAACCCGAAATGGATATCTCCTTGACTGATTGCAAAAATAAGAGCAAAAAAAGTCGGATAGAGAGCCCATTTGAAGATTCTGGAAACGGGAAAAGATCCGGCGAAAGCCAACAAATAGACGGAAGATAAGACAATGAGTAAAACCGAAAGGCTTTCAGTAAAGACTATCGATATCAAAACAAAAAAGAAAAATGCCAGCTTGGAATAAGCTGACATCTTTTGGAAGTCTCCCTTCCTGTTTGCAAAGTCGTCTATGGAATAGATTGAACTCATAAGAGATCCGGCTTTCCTTTGGATATAAAGCTAATAGCCAATCCGACTACGACCGATTCTATTATCGCCGCATACAAAAATATGGGCAAAGCGATAGCAAAAAAGGCTCTCAGAGAGATTTCGTCATCGTAATAATCTTCCGGGTCGTGACTATGTCCGTGGCCGTGATCTTCTTCATCTTCATGACCTTCCAGATCTCCTTCGTGGTGGTCACTTTGGTCATTTTCACGTTCATGGTTGTGACCCTCTTCATGATTGTCCTCATGATCTTCGTGGTGCTCTCCATGGTCATGACTCTCTTCATCTTCATGGCTATGCTCTTCTTCGTAGTGATCATCTCCATGATCTCCTTCGTGGTGATAATGGCCGTGTTCATGACTGTGATCGTGAATCAAAATTTCTTCCGGGTTCAAGTTTATTGCAAAAACCATTCCTCCCAAAAGAAGGAAAGAGATCATGAGACTTAAAAAGGTTACCACTCCTCCTGTAACCCCTTTAAGAGCTGGGCTCTTTTTGGAGATCATTTTCTTAACCAACCCAAAAAGATAAAACCCTAAGAGAGCCTGCGACCATAAAAGTAGAGTATTGAGCCCTATCACCGTCACTCCACCATGCCCGATCGAGGCTAAAAGGGAATTGACGATAAAAGAGACTATCAGAGCCCACCACGGTCCGACTATAATCCCAACCAAAACCATTAAGTTGATATGGACCGGAAGCCCTAAAGGAATCGACATAACTATCAGCGACAGAGCAGCAAATAGAGCCGCCAGAGGCATCTTTTCTTCCTGTTTTTTTGCGAAATAAATCGCGATTACGAGTAAAGCCGCAACCAATACGAATCCGGCTATCCAAAGCCAGGGCGGCAATACTCCGTCGGGTATTTCAATGTGCATATTATTTTGCGTATTCGATTACTCTTTTTTCTCTTATAACGTTGACCTTTATTTCTCCGGGATAATTCAATTCTTCCTCTATTTTGTTGGCTATATCTTTGGATAGTTTTTTTGCCTCCAGATCATTCACTTCGTTCGGCTTAACGAAAACTCTCACTTCTCTTCCCGCCTGAACCGCATAAGACTTTTTAACACCGGCGAAGCTTCTGGCTACCTCTTCCAATTCTTTGAGCCTTTTCAGGTAATCGTCCAAAGTATCTTTTCTCGCTCCCGGTCTACTTCCGGAGATTGCATCTGCGGTTTGCACTATGACCGATTCCAAGGTTTCAAAATCATATTCTTCATGATGAGATTTCATAGCGTCAATTACTTCTTGAGAAACACCGAATTTTTTCAAAACTCTTATCCCTATCTCAACATGAGACCCTTCAACCTTGTGATCAAGAGCTTTACCTATATCATGCAACAGTCCCGCTTTTTTGCAGACAAAAGTATCGGCACCGATTTCAGCGGCTAATCCTTCTGCCAGATAGCTTACCTCCCTGGCATGAAGTAATACGTTTTGACCGTAACTGGAACGGTAATAAAGTCTACCCAAAAGCCTTATTATTTTTGGATCAAGTTCAACTATTCCCGTGTCATAAACCGCCTGTTCTCCCGCTTTTTTGATCTGATCGGAAATTTCTTTTTCCGCTTTTTTAACCATTTCTTCAATTCTGGCCGGCTGAATTCTTCCGTCAAAAATCAACTTCTCAAGTGCCGTTTTTGCAATTTGTCTCCTTATCGGATCAAAGCTGGAAATTAAAACCGTTTCGGGAGTGTCATCGACAACGACTTCCACCCCTGTTAATTTTTCCAGAGTTTTAATGTTTCGTCCTTCTTTTCCTATTATTCTTCCCTTTATATCGTCATCGGGAAGCGATACGTTGGTAGTCGTTAAATCTTGAGCTTGTGATGCGCCGTATTTTTGGATAACGGTAGCTAAAATCTCTTTGGCCCTCTTTTCATACCTCTCTTTGCCTTGCTTTTCAAGTTTTCTCATTCTGTCGAATATGTCCGATTCCATATCTTTTTCAATCTTTTCAAGCATCTCTTCCTTAGCTTCTTCTTTGCTCATTCCGGAAACTCTCTTCAATTCATCTTCAGCTTCTGATCTTAACTCTTCAACTCGCTTTTTTACTTCTTTTAATTTTTCAACTCTTCTTTCGAATTTCTGTTCTCTTTCTTCAAAGTTAGCGATCTTTTCGTCTATATTATTTTCTCTTTTGAGAAGATATTGCTCTTTTTTTCTTAGCTTTTTCTCTTTTTCTTCGGCTTCTTGTCTTGCTTCTTGGAGAACTTTTTCCGCCTTTTCTCTTGCTTGTTTTACAATTCGTCTGCTCTTTTCTTTGGCGGCCTCCATTCTGTTTTTTACTTTCGTCTCTATTGCTTCATAGTCACGTTTGGCTACTTTTTGGCGAGCATGGTAACCCAAGACCGAACCGGCCATGAGAGCCACCACTCCCACCAGAAGTATGATTAAAATTTCCATATTCAATTATTTTTGGCACTTTATTTTTCATCTTAAAATTTATACCAAATCTAGGCTAAACCAATATAACAATCGATTGAAATATTGGCTATATTTTTAATAGTTTGTATTCAAAATATACCAGAGAAAAGAGTCGGTGTCAACGAAAAAACCGCCTTCAAAGGCGGTCTTTTCTTTTCTTTTTTTGTCTATTTTTCCATCTTTTCCGCTTTGGAAATAACTTCGTCTATAAGTCCGTACTCTTTAGCTTCTTCAGCACTCATATAAAAATCTCTGTCGGTATCCTTTTTAATCTTTTCGAACGGTTGTCCGGTGTGGTCCGCTAGAATTCTATTTAATTTCTCTCTTATCTTGAGGATATGATTGGCTGCGATTTCAATCTTAGCCGCTTCTCCTTCGGCTCCTCCCATTACTTGATGAAGCATCGCTTCCGAATTGGGCAACCCGTATCTTTTTCCTTCCGCTCCGGCAGCCAAGAGCACCGCTCCCATCGAAGCCGCTATCCCGACACAAACGGTTGAAACATCCGGTTCCACGTACTGCATAGTGTCATATATGGCCATACCCGCAGTCACCGACCCTCCGGGACTGTTTATATAAAGCTGAATATCTTTTTTTGAGTTTTCACTGGCCAAAAAGAGAAGCTGTGCAATTATTGAGTTGGCTACTTTGTCATTGACTTGCCCACCCATAAAGATAATCCTCTCTTTTAGGAGGCGAGAGTATATGTCATAAGCTCTTTCTCCTCTGGGACTTTTTTCTATTACCGTTGGTACTAAGTTCATATTTTTTGGTTTTTTATTCATCTTCTTCTTCGGAATCTTCCTTTTCGGAAGATTCTTCACCTAAAGCTTTTACATCAATTTTCCAACCCGTAAGGTTGGCGGCCAATCTGACATTTTGTCCGTCTTTCCCGATCGCCAAAGAAAGTTCGTCTTCCGAAACCGTGGCGACAGCTTTGTTTTCTCCGATTATTTCAACTTGATGAACGTTGGCCGGAGAAAGAGCATTACCGATAAGTTCTTTTTCATCTTCCGACCACTCGATTATATCTATCTTTTCACCATCAAGTTCAGAAATTATCGCTCCCACTCTGGTTCCTCTTTGTCCGACGGCGGTTCCGACCGGATCAACACCTTCTTCATCGGAATAAACAGCAACCTTGCTTCGGGAGCCGGCTTCCCTGGCAATCGCTTTTATTTCTACCGTTCCGGTTGATATTTCGGGAACTTCCAATTCAAAAAGTCTGGAAACAAGCTTCGGAAAGGCTCTGGAAAGATAAACCGTCGGTCCTTTCGGGTTCTTTTCGACCTTCAAAACATACATTTTATATCTCTGTCCGGATTTATAATATTCTCCGGGGATCTGTTCCTCTTTCGTCAAAACTCCCAAAACTTTACCGATATCAACCAAAATCTTTCTTCCTTCAACTCTTTGAACAACTCCGGAGATAACCTCTCCCTCTTTCTCCTTATACTCTTCATAAGTCAAATCTCTTTCCGTCTCTTTTACTTTCTGAAGAACTACCTGCTTTGCAGTTTGAGCCGCAATTCTTCCAAAGTGCTCCTTGCTTTCCAAAGGTTCTTTTATTTCGTCTCCCGGCTCTCCCTCATCGGTATCCTTTGCCATTATATGTCTTTTGGGATTGAATCTGACTTTGTCTCCTACATCCGATATCTCACCTTTTTTCAACTTCTCCAACTCCTCATCGGAGAGGATCATCTCTTCATCGACCACTTTTTTAGCCTTCCAAAACTTAACTTCTCCCGTCTCCGGATTGAAATCGGCTTTTATCAGATCTCCTTTTTCACCGTATTCTTTTTTATATGCGGTAGCTATTGCCTGTTCGACAATATCCAAAATCTTATCTTCCGGAATCTCTTTCTCCGCAGCAATTTGAGACATAGCTGATGCAAATGATTTTAAATCCATAGTTACTTTTATTTATTTTTTTAAAAAAGGTCCGCTTTGATGCGGACATTCAAGTCTTTCTTTCTTGCTTTTAAGATAACTCAATATTTTTTGGTTGTCAAATTGAAAGTGCTATAATGTCATCATGAAACCTGAAAAAACTTCGCAATTGTCAATAGTGGTAAACATAGTCCTGACCGGTCTGAAGCTTTTTGTCGGGTCACTGACTGCCAGCATGACTCTTATAGCCGACGGACTCCATTCGGGTTTGGATATTCTTTCTTCCGGAATAACTTACCTCTCAATAAAACAATCGAATAAACCCGCTGACAAGGATCACCCCTATGGACATGAAAAATTTGAAAGTTTGGCCGCCTTTACTATCGTAATTTTTCTCAGCCTGTCCGCATTTTTGATATTGACCGAGGCGATTGAATCTTTAATAAAAGGAGAAGCTCTAGCCCAAATAGGTATTAGCGCTTTTTTGGTAGTCTTGTTTTCAGCGGTTATGAATGTAATTATCGCTAAATTAAAAGTTTCGGTAGGAAAAAAACACTCTTCAAAAGCACTGATTGCCGACGGAGGGCATTCTCATGCGGATGCAATCTCGTCTTTCGGTATACTGGCGGGTCTTTTTTTAATTCACTATTACCCTATAGCGGATAGCATTATAGCTATTCTGGTGTCATTTTTTATCTTCTATCAGAGCTACAAGTTGGGAATTGAAAACATCGCCCCACTGGTCGATGAGTCCGATCCGGAAATGAAGAAAAAGATAAAAGATTACTTGGATCAAAATGAGATATCTTTTTCAGCAATAAAAACAAGAAAATCGGGAGCAAGCAGTTTCGCTGAAATTCACATTAATCCCGATCCTGAAAAAAATATGAGGTTGATCTCGAAAAAAAATAAGGAGATAAAAAATAGCCTCGAAGAAAAATTTCCAAGATTAAAGAGAGTTATTATCGTAATAAGTTGAATTGTCGGGCTGCCGGGATTCGAACCCGGAATCACACGAACCCGAATCGTGCATGTTAGCCGTTACACCACAGCCCGGTTTGAAAAAAACGAAAAAATATTCTAAAATTTAACCAATTGAAAAATAATAATAAAACAGATGACTTCCAGAGCTAAAAAACTATTAATCGTTCTACTCTTTTCAATCGTAATATTGATTTTGAGTGCAATATTTCGCCCTTTTGAACCGGAAGATCAAACTTTTGAAACTCCTCCGCCTCCACAAACCGACTCTCAGGAGCTTCCTGATTTCTAAATTCAAGTTAACCAATACTTCTTTTTAGTCATCTTATCTCTTTTGGTCTCTATTCTTTCTATCTCTTTACGGCTCGCCTCGGCGAGCTCTTTTAATTTACTCTCATCCATCTCTCCCAATTTTTTAACTTCCCGAACTAAAAATTGTTTGTTATTTCTGTCCGGATCAGCCAACACCTTGCCCAAAAGAACTGTCAATATATTTCCGATTGCGGGACCCGGATCAATATCTAAAATCTCCATAACCTCATTGCCGTCTATTTTTAACATTTCGGTGGATATCGGATCCCTGGAAACTTTTTCTATTACATATTGCAAATGTCTCAGCTTGTAAGGCTCCGCTTTCGGAACTCCGGAACCGATACGGTCCGCTTTTCTCACTTTGATTAAATCATCGATATTTTCTTTTCCGACATTTCTAACCAACCTTCTGACGGAAGATTCTCCAACTTCTCCCACATTGTAATAAAAGAGATGGTATCTTACCAGTTTTACAATTTTTTTAATATCTTTATTCGAAAATTTTAGCCTCTTCAGGATCTTTTTCGCCGTTTTCGCTCCCACTACCTCATGGTTGTAAAATGTAGCTTCTTCACCCTCACCTTCTTTTACTTCCGGTTTTCCTACATCATGAAGCAGGGCGGCCAACCTGACATGCATGTTGTAATCATTTTCTGCGGCATATTTTAAAGAAAGAATTGAGTGCTCATAACAATCATATACATGATGTTTATTCTGCGCTACTTCGTATCCCTCTTCAAGTTCCGGTATTATATGTTTTAAAAGCTTTAATCTTCTGAGAATCTCTATTCCGGTTGCAGCATTTTTACTCATAATTATCTTTAAAAGCTCTTCCTTTATCCTTTCATTCGATATATCTTTTAAAAGAGATGAATTTTCTTTTATCGCTTCTTTTGTCTCTTTTTCTATCTTGAACTCCAATACCGTAGCGAATCTTGCCGCTCTCATCATTCTTAAAGCGTCTTCCCCGAATCTTTCTTCAGGATCTCCGACTGCTCTGATTATCTCTTCTTTTAAATCCTTCTTTCCATCAAAGAGGTCCACTAATTTATCTTTTGCGGGCCTGTAGGCTAAAGCATTTATTGTAAAATCTCTCCTTGATAAATCTTCTTCTATCGTTTTTGCCCACTCCACTTTTTCCGGATGTCTTCCGTCACGATAATCTTCTTCCGTTCTGTAGGGGGTAATCTCCACTTCCTTGAGAGTCGGATCTTCACTCTCGGTTAAGACGGTTACCGTCCCGAAATCATTATTGGAATAGCTGTTTCCGAATATTTCTCGAACTTCTTCCGGTGTTGCATTGCTGGCTATATCCCAATCCTTCGGCTTCTTTTTTAAAAGCCCGTCTCTGACACAACCGCCTACCACAAAGGCTTCAAAGCCTTCTTTTTCAAGATTTTTAGTTATCTTTTTTATTTCTTTTGGAATCTTCATGAATGTAATACATTCTATCTTAAAAATTTGTTTTTTTCAATAATTTTAGGTAGAATGAATAAAGTTATTTTAGCCTCCGTAGCTCAACCGGATAGAGCGTCCGGCTTCGGACCGGAAGGTTGAGGGTTCGAATCCTTCCGGAGGTACAAATTTTCTTTATTTATAATTAAGCTTGTTTTATAATAAGTATCAATGAAAAAAATATTCTTTATTTTTGCCGTAACACTACTTTTCTTTCCCTTTTTTTCTGAGGCGAATGGTAGTTATGAAGAGGTTGACAGTTATCAGATAGAAGTTTATGCTGAAGCGGGTGGACTTGTCAGAACTATTAATGTCGAATATGAAGGTATGGTTCCTTGCGGAAGATGTCTTCCTTCTGATAATTATTACAACGCCTATCTCGACACGGTCCACAGTTGCGAATCCGGTACGGCTTTTATTCCTTGTACTCTTTGTCACACATTTATAATTTTCGACAGAATAATAAGTTTTGTTCTCGGTATGCTGATTCCCGCACTGGCCCTTTTGGCCATAGTCGGAGCGGGTGTTATCTTAATCGTATCGACCGACAATCCTAATTTGGTAACCAAAGCTAAAAATACACTTCTCTGGGCTGTAGGCGGACTTTTTCTCGCCTATTTTTCATGGTTGGCAGTAAGTATTATCATATCACAATTCATGGATAGTGACTGGGATATAAGTTGGACCGGAATAGAAGTTCAGCATATGTGCAGTCTGGAAATAGAAGAAAGTGATCTCGAAGCACCGGAATAAAAAATCAGCCCTCGTAGCTCAACCGGGAGAGCAGGTCCCTCTTAAGGACAAGGTTCTAGGTTCGATCCCTAGCGAGGGCACAAAGGTTTAAAAAGCAAAAGGTCTGTAGTATAGTTAACTAAAGTAATTAAAGAAAAATGTCTACAAAAAATGAAATTGAAAACGACAAACGGGAGATACTAAAAAAATACGATCTTGACACCGAAGATACCGGTTCGCCGGAAGCTCAGATCGCAATCCTGACTGAAGAAATAGATAACCTCTTCAGCCACCTCGAAGATCATCCCAAAGATAAACATTCCAGAAAAGGTCTAGTAGGAATGGTAAACAAAAGAAAAAAACTTCTCAAATATCTAAAGAAAAACGACGAAAAGAAATATAAGGAGATCGTCAAGAAGACGGGCCTTAAGAGCAAATGACGATAAAACACAAAGGACAACGAGTGGTTGTTTTAATGGATGTTCAAAATCTTTACCACTCGGCAAAGCATTTATATAAATCGAGAGTTGATTTTAAACAAGTCTTGAATCTCGGCGTCAGCAAAAGAAATCTGATTCGCTCTTTTGCTTATGTGATAAGAACAAAAAGTGGTGAAGAAAAATCATTCTTTGACGCTTTAACTAATCTGGGTATAGAAACAAGAATAAAAGATCTTCAAGAGTATCAGGGTGGATTTAAAAAAGGTGATTGGGATGTCGGTATAGTAATAGACGCGGTTCGTCTTTCAAATTCTGCCGATTCGATCGTTTTGGTCACCGGAGACGGTGACTTCGTTCCATTGGTCGGATACTTGCAAAACAAAGGAGTTCGCGTAGAAGTTATCGCCTTTCAGAGGTCCGCTTCTTCAAGACTTATCGAAGCCGCTGACGAATTTATGAATCTGGAAGATAATCCTAAAAAATATTTACTGAAAAAATAAAATGGAAAAAGATGAAATTCAAATCGGAGGAAGAAAATTAACCGCCGACTTCAAAAAATTGGCTGAACAAGCTAATGGAAGCGTTATGCTCAGATATGGAGACACCGTGGTTTTAGCAACCGTCACCATGTCCGACGAAGATAAAAAAGATGAGTTGGGTTATTTTCCCTTAATGGTTTTTTATGAAGAAAAGTTTTATGCTGCAGGTAAAATCGGTGGCTCCAGATACACCAGAAGAGAAGGTAAGCCATCCGATAGAGCCACACTCATTTCCAGAATGATAGACAGAACGATAAGACCGCTTTTCCCTGACAACTTAAAAAGAGAAGTGGAAGTAATCGTCACCTGTCTCTCTTGGGATGAGGAAAACGATCCGGCGGTTCTCGGAGGCTTGGCTTCATCGATAGCTCTATCAATCTCGGATATTCCTTGGAACGGACCCGTTTCAATGGTTCGCATCGGAAAAGATGAAGATGAATTTATCCTGAACCCTACTTACGAAGAGAGAGAAGAAGGTGATGTCGATGCCGTCTTCAGCGGATTTTTTGATGGTGATGACTATATTATAAATATGGTGGAAAGCTTTTATGACGAAGCTTCCGATGAAGAAGTTTTAAAAACGGCTGAAATAGCTAAAAAAGCAACAAAAAAATTAGAAAAATTTCAAAATGAATTAACGGAAAAATTCGGTAAAGATAAGATAGATTTGGAAAAAGAAAAAGAAACCGATGATGAAATTAAAAATTCAATCGACTCCCTTAAAGATAAGATTGAAAAGGCGATTTATAAAGATCAAAAAGATCTGGACAAAATCAAGGAAGATATAAAAGAAAAATTCGAAGATGAAGAAGAAAAAGAGGCTATCGATTATTTTGATGAACTGAAAAAAGATATTGTCCGTAAAAATATATTGAAAAACAATAAAAGACCCGACGGCAGAAAAGGAGATGAAATAAGACAACTGGAAACGGAAGTCAAACTCCTGCCTCGAACTCACGGAAGCGGTCTTTTTTCCAGAGGAAAAACGAGATCATTATCAATAATTACCCTGGGTCCTCCGGGAGATAAAAAACTTTTTGATAATATGGAAGCGGAAGGCAAAAAACGCTTCATGCATCATTATAATTTTCCTCCCTATTCGGTGGGAGAAACATGGCCTTTGCGAGGACCGAAAAGACGTGAAATCGGACACGGTATGTTGGGTGAGAAAGCGATTCGCTCCGTTTTGCCTGACATCGATGACTTTCCTTATACGATAAGATCGGTTTCGGAAATAATGTCTTCCAACGGCTCAACTTCTCAAGCAGCGATTACCAGCACCTCATTGGCACTGATGGACGCGGGAGTTCCGATAAAAGCACCCGTTACCGGAATATCGATAGGAATGGTTTCCGATGGTGATGATTATCGCCTACTTACCGATATACAAGGATTGGAAGATCATGCGGGAGATATGGACTTTAAAGTTGCCGGAACCAGAAAAGGAGTAAATGCAATTCAGATGGATGTTAAAGTTTTAGGAATAACGATTGAAATAATGAAAGAAGCTTTGGAAAAAGGAAAAAAATCCAGAAACGTCATATTGGACAAAATGGAAGAAGCTCTGGAAGGGCCGAGAGAGGATCTTTCTCCTTATGCTCCGAGAATTTTAACGATGAAGATAGATCAAGATAAAATCAGAGAAGTTATCGGCCCCGGCGGAAAAGTTATAAATGAAATTATAGATGAAACCGAAGTTTCCATCGATATTGAAGATTCCGGAGATATATTCATAACTTCCGAAGACAAGCAATCTGCAGAAAAAGCATATGAGTGGATTAAAAATATAGTAAGAGAACCGGAAAAGGGTGAAATGTTCAAAGGAAAAGTTAAAAAGATTATGAATTTCGGTTGTTTTGTAGAAATTATGCCCGGAACCGAAGGATTGGTTCATATATCGGAACTCGCGGACGGTCACGTCAAAAAGGTGGAAGACGTGGTTAAAGTGGGAGATTTAATCCCGGTCAAAGTTTTAAAAGTAACGAATGACGGAAAAATAGACTTATCACTAATAAAAGCAAAAAAGGAAATTAAAAAGAGGAGGGATGGCAAAAACAAGTAGCCAAGTGCGTACGATGGAAAAAGATATCGCCCTGATCAAGGACGGTAAGCTTCCCAAGCCCAAACCTCGAATTATAAAAGAAAAAAAGACCGAAAATGATTTCGGTGATTTTTCGGATAAATATTTAGATAAAATAAAAAAACATAAAAATAATGCAAAAACGGAGGTAAACCTTTACGAGGAAAATTTGCAAAAACTTGACGAAAGGTTGAAAGAATTGAAAAATGAGATAAGACAGCATGAGAAAGAGGAGGAAGAGATGGAAAATCGAGTTTTCAGAAAAAAGCGGAGAGAGCTTTTGAAAAAGAGAAGGGAGTTGGAAAAGTTAAAATTGGAAATAAGCAAAAAAAAAGAAAAAAGCGAAGAGCATTTAAAAAAATTAGTCTATTTCGAGAAAAAAATAACCGATTCCAACTCCTAATTTTATATAAAAAAATATGTTAAAAATAAAAAAGATAAAAAGTAAAATCCGCCAAATTGAAGATAAATTGAACGATTTGGATCTAAAAAAGAAGCAGCTTTCCAAAAAGAAGTCCGGTTTAGAAGAGTCCGCAAATAAGATAAAAGAAAAGCTTGAAGGTTTAGAAAAAAAACACTCCGAACTGGAAAAAGAAGGGAGTGAAAACGAAGAATCAATGAAAAAACGGTGGAAGGTTGAAGATAAAATTGAAGCTCTTGAAAATGAGCTCTGGGAGTGGGAAGATGAGCTGAAAAAGATACCGGATGAAGAGAAAAATTTAGAAAAAAAAGAGAAAGAACTTCTAAAAGAAAAAGAAGAGCTCGAAGACGATCTGAAAAGGATAACAAAAAATGAGGAGAAAAAGAGTGAAAAAGAGCTGTCCGGAAAAAGTGACATCCAAAAAGAGTTGAAAGAAAAAGAAGCGGAGTTAATAAAAAGAAAGAAAGAGCTGGAAGAAGAATTGGCTTCGGTAATAGAAAGAGAAAAAGAGGTAGAAAAAAAGGGAAGAGAGATAGAGAAAGAATTGGAAGGTGTAAAAGATTCTTCAAAAAGAAAAACACTTCAAAAAAAGCGGTGGATGTTGGAAGACGAAAGAAGAGATAGAGAAGAAAAGCGATGGATGTTGGAGGAGAAAATCTCGGATATTAAGAGAAAAATAAAGCAAAAAGACAGAGAGTACAAAAAAGCGGAAAGAAGAGAAAGAGAGCTTAAAAAAGAAAAAGCTCGAGCACAAGGCCTTAAAGATATATCCGGAGACAAGGGAAAAATAGAAGAAAAATTATCCGAAATAAATTCAAAATTAGAAAAAGCGGTTGCCGAAAAGGAAGATGTTTTGGGAAAAAAGATTCAACTTGAAGAAGAGCTCGAAGTGATTGTAAAAAACGAAGAAGAGGTGGAAGAAAGAGAGCGAGAAATCGAACAAAGAGAAGAAGTGGAAGAAGACCCTGAAAGACAAAGGGAGATAAAAGAGAGACGATGGAGGCTGGAAGACGAAAGAAGAGAGGTGGAAAATAAAAGATGGAACAAAGAAAGAAAAATTAAAAATCTCGAAAAAGATATAGAAGAGATAGAAACTGAAATAGCTCATCTGAGAGAGTTGAGATCGCAACTTGAAATGAAGCTTGATGAGGTTTCTTTTGAAGAAGCAAAAGCTGTTTCCGAAGGAGACGCTCAAAGAGAAGACAAAATCGAACACTTAGCTTCCGAGAAAGAGATAGAGAGGATAGAAGATAGAATTCAAGAACTTACTAAAAAAGAAAAAACTGTCGAAGTGGAAAGAGAAAGCCTTTCTCAAAAAGAAAAACGTACTAAAAAATCGTTAAAAGAAGTTATTGAAAAACTTCAAGAAATAAAAGCGGAAGAAAAAGAGATAGAAGAAAAAGAAGGCCTTGTTGAAAATCCGGAAGAAAAAAGAAAGATAGAAGAAGAACGATGGGATGTGGAGAAAAAACGAAGAAAATGGGAAGAAAAAGAGTGGGATGTTGAAGAGAAATTAAACAGAATAAGGCAGAGAAAACGTAAAGTTGAAGATGAGCTTCAAGATATAGTAAGCAAAAAAGAAGATTTGGAAGAAAAAGTTCGTGCGATTAAAAAGGAGAGAGAGAAAGAAGAGATAGAAAGTGAAAAACATTCCATAAAGAAAGAATTGGATAAAATAAAGAAAGAAAAAGAAGCTCTCGCTGAAAAGAGAGCCGAAAAGAGAGAAAAATTGGAGCGCCTATCCAAAAAACTGAGTTTAATTCAAAATAGAGAGGAAGAGATAGAAGAAGAAAAAGAAGCTATAGAGGAAGAAGAGAAAAATGCCTCAACCACCGAAGAAAAGCGAGCTGTAGAAAGCAGAAGGTGGAGAGTGGAAGAAAGACGAAAAGAGGCGGAAAAAGAACGTTGGAAAGTAGAAGAAAAAGTTGAAGAATTAAAAGAGACTTCCAGTAAGATAGAATTAAGGTATCAACAAATTTTAAATAAAGAAAACAAACTTAAGGATAAAATTGCTTCTCTTGAGGAAAGTAAAGAAAAGTTGGACGCAAAAGCCGAAAAAGAAGAGTTGGAAGCTGAACTCGATAGATTCGACGAGCTCAAGCAGACAATCGATTCGAAAACTGAAGAATTGAATGAAAGAGGTGTTGAAATTGAAAAAAGACTGAGGGAAATAAAAAAACGTGAGGAAGAGATAGAAGAAAAAGGAAAAGAGATAGAGAGAGAAGAAAAATTAGCGGAAGAATCCGATAAAAAGCGAGAGATTGAAGAAAAAAGATGGAAAATAGAAGAAGAAAGAAGAGATATCGAAAGAGAAAGATGGGAGCTTGAAAAAGAACTGGAAAATATAGAAGAAAAGATAGAAGAACTACAACTTATTTCCAGAAGAGAAGACCAAATCAGAAACAAATTAGAAGAATTGAATTTCGCAATAGAAGAAGGTAAATCCAGAAAAGAGCTTCAAAGAGAAGAAAGAGAGAGGCGTAAGAAGCCAAAGGAGAAGAAAAAAGAGCCGGCTGATGACACGGATGAAGGAGATATACAAAAAGAAGACGAGCAAGATACAAAAGAGAGAGAAGAAGAGAGTTCTGATGAGGAAGACTTGGGTAAAGAGATCGAAAATGAAAAAGAAGAAAAAGAGAGAGAAGAATTTCTCAAAAGACTCGAAGATCAGATGTCAGAAAAATCAGAAACTTCCTCTTCTCCTCCGGAGGCCGGTCTGGGAGAAGTTGAAGACTCGGAAGATACTGAAATTCCTTCCCCCGATAAAAAAAGAATGGATGAAGCTTCTGACAAAGATGATGAAAAAGAAGAAAAGAAAGATGAGGTTTCTAAAAATTTAGCTCAAAATCTCAAAAAAGACGACTTCAAAGATAATTTGAGTGAATCCCCGGAACAAGAAAGTGATAAGAAAGATATTTTTGAAAGACCTCCGAGCGCTCCAAAAGCTAAAGAAGAAAAAGATGATGAAGCTCCGATTCCTCCACCCCCTTCTCCCGAAGGTCCACAACAAGAAGCTAAAAGTAAAAAACCTTCGGATAAATCCAAAATGATTGCAAAAGCGGGTGTTCTCGGTGTGGCAATTCTACTCATCTTCGGGATCGGAATGCTTGTAAGATCATTCTTTGTTTCCGAACCCGAACCGGAACCCGAACCGGATCCGGAAATAGTGGGTGTGGAAATAGACCAAACGGAGGATTACACCTACTCTCTGGAAATTGATTTCGATGGAGACTTCGATAGCTTTAATTGGGTCTTGTCAACCGAATATCAAGGAAGAGAAGAAGAGATAGCCACTTTGGAAGGAGAATCCGTTTCACACTCATTCAACCCCGAGTTAACCGGTTTCGATATATTGGTGGAAGTCGAAGGCCTTGATGAACAAAATCAAATAATTAACGAATACAGCACTACGTTTGAAATTGAAGAAGTTTTAACGACAAAGAGATTTTTTCCGATGGGAGAAGATGATGGCGTTAGAGAGTTTTCAACTTCCAATTTGAATGAAGTGCCTATCTTTTTGGAAAGTAGACTGGACAGTAGAGATGAAACAGTCTTTAACGAATTGATTATTTTGAATCAAAACGTGACTCCCAGAAGAGTTATCCATTTGAATGAGTTTTTCCAAGTATTCAATATCACTCCGCCAACGGGCCATTTCCTGGATCTCTTGGAAGATAAATTCACCCTATTTATACACTCCTCCCGGGATGAAAATGTTTTGGGCTTTGTAGCCAAAGTGGAAGAAGGGGAAATGGATGATTTTCAGGATATGGGAATATCTCCCTGGAGAGATGAAATAATCAATGATTTCAGTCAATTTATCGAACTGCACGGCTATTCAACTCAAGATATATCCGAAACCAGAGAAACTACAACCTATGAGAATTATCAAATAGATAAATTCAAGTATATTCCCGACACCTTGGACTTGGAAGAAAATATCAGTTATTGGATTGAAAACAATCTTCCGACCTACATCTACAAAGGAGGAAGCGACCTGAATCATCTGGAAACCGTCGAAGAAAATAATAAAAAAACTTTAGAATTTTCTTTCCAAACCGAAGAGAGCGGATACAGCAATATAGAGCCTGAAGAAGACGAGCCTACATCCCATAATCTGACCCTGGAAGTTGAAGACAATCGCGTCGTAAGCGCCATAACGAATGATGAGTTCAATGAACTAGCCGGAAGCTATCTGACGGATGAAACGGAAGAAAAAATGATAGTGGTGATAAGTAGTGCCGTTCCCGATTCGGGATTGAATGTAAGAGAAGGTCCTTCTACTGATTACACATCTTTCGATAAAGTTAATGCCAATGAAGAGTACGATTACTTGGATGAGCAAAACGGTTGGTACCAAATAGAGATTGAAGAAACCACGGGTTGGGTTTCCCACCTTTATTCCAGCACGACAACTGTTGAAGTTGAGTCGACAGAAAAAGAGCAAGGAGAGTCTGTGGAAGATGCCTCTATAGAGCAGATAGAAAGAGAAGTTGATTTCGGAATACATTTCTCCATTATAGATGATAAATTTGCTCTAACGGGCTCTATGGAAGCTATGAAGGAGATAATCGACAGGCTCGAGGACGATAATTTCAACCAAGAGGGCAACAACAATTAGAAAAGAGTTAATTCAGAGCTTATGAATAAAGAAAAATTTAAAAATAAATTAACGGAACAAAAAAAAGAGCTGCGTACAATGCTGGAGAGATTTGCAAAAGAAGATAAAAAACCGAAAGGAGACTGGGATACTCAATTCCCTCAATTCGACGGAGGAAAACTGGAGGAAGCTGCTGATGAAGTTGAAGAATTCGATTCGCTCAGATCGGTTGAGCATTCTTTGGAATTGAAGCTCAAAAAAACAAATGAAGCTTTGGAAAAAATAAAAAAAGACACTTACGGAAAGTGTGAAGGGTGCGGAAATAATATTGAATTGAAGAGACTCGAGGTTGTTCCCGAAGCGAAGAAGTGCAAAAAATGTAACTAAACTATACCACTCTCTTTAATCTCTTTTTCCACTCTCTTTTTCGGGCGTCCGTATTTTTGCTTTGAAAGTTTCTTTATTGATTTTATCTGCTCCTTATCTCCTTTTTTGGGATAAGGAGCTTTTACTTTGAACGGAGAAGTTAAATTGCCGTTGACTATCATCTTCGTTATGTAATGGTAATTGCTTATATTGGAAAGATCAAAACTTGAAAATTCGGGAGAAAATCTGTTTTCCAAAAACTCCGCGTCATCTTCACCTATCCTATAAGATGCTATAGTTCCGACATTACCGATAACCGCATCTCTAATCTCTTCTTCCAGTTGAGGCATGAATTGGTTTGCCAGGATTAAATTTAGTTTATATTTACGTGCTTCGGAGAGAATTGTTGCTATGCTTTCCGTCGTGAAATTTTGAAATTCATCAATGTAGAGGTAAAAATCTTTTCTCTGTTCTTGAGGTATATTGACTCTTTTCATTGCCGCCATCTGCAATTTGGAAACCAAAATTAATCCAAGTAATGAACTGTTCATCTCCCCGGTAAGTCCTTTTGTTAAATTAACAAGAAATATCTTCCCTTCATCCATTATCTCACTTAAATTAAAGCTGGAATGCTTTTGACCGATAATATTTCTCATCATCTCATTTTCTACAAATCTACCCACTTTTGATACTACATAGCCCAGCATCTTTGACTTATCTTCACCTACGGTCTGTTGCCACTCCTTTTCCCAAAAATTTCTTACCATCGGATCGGTTACTTTGGAAAGCTTTTCTTTCATAAATTCATCATCAGTAAAAATCTTTGGAATTTCAACCAGCGTTCCCGGGTCCTTTCTGTCGGCCATCAAGGCTAGCATTGCATTTCTCATATAATGCTCAAACATCGGCCCTATCATTTCGGGAGGAAAAAGTTGTGTAAATATTGAAATCATTTCGGAAACGGCAAAATCCTTTTGCTCGGGCATTTCCCATTCGAGCATATTTAAGCCACACGGCCTTTTGGTGTCGAAGGGTTCAAACAAAACAACATCATCTATTCTGTTTTTGGGAACATTCGCCAATGTCTCTTCCACTAAATCACCATGAGGATCTATAACTCCGACACCCTCACCCTTTTCCATGTCCTGCCTTATCATCTCTTGCATAAGTGAAGATTTACCCACACCGGTTTGCCCTATCATATAGACATGCCTCCGCCTGTCTTCACGAGAAGCTAAATAAACTTCTTTTCCGGTACCTCTGAAAACTACGTTTCCTATCAAAATCTCTCCTTGTTGCGGCAAATCGGAAGGGGGAGCGACCTCCTTGGTCTTTACCCAATTTATATAAGGAGCATCCATATGCGCCAAAGGAAAATGAAATATACTGGAAAGCTCCTCCAAATTCAAAATCATCTTCTCTTTTTCGTTAAAACGTCTGAAGCTGTAATCTTCTATTATTCTTCTGAATCTTCTTCCTTCTACTTCTTTAAACTCAAACCCGTTAAAACTGGAGAAAAATTGAGAAAATCCACTCTCCAAACTTTTTAAAACATCTTTTGCTTTTCTTTCTTCTCTTGCAGCGGCTATAAGTCTTATATTAACTTCAAAAGCGGGATGTTTTGATTTTTCGGTTATAGCCTCAATAAGGTCTTCACTTTCTTTCAACTCTTTATCGTCTTTTTCTCCCTGAGGATTAATCAAAATTTGAAAAAACTCTTTAATTATTCCGGCTAAAATTCCTTGCTCAATCTTTTTGGTCGCTTGGTTGAAAGTCAATCCTTTTTTTCGTATAAGATCTTTTATTTTTTGCAACTTACCTTTAAAATCGGTTTTTGTCGGTCTGATAACCAACTGAATAGAAGACCCTTCATCTTCGGTTATTTTTGTAAGTGAATTAGCAATGCTTTCCAAAGGATCTTTTTCGAGTCTTTTATAAGTCTTTATCGGTAGAGAATAATGCTTTTTTAATCTTAAATATGCCCCTTTCTCAACCCCTTGGGGTTCAAAAATAGTATAGTCTTCCGGAATCTCTTTCAAGACGGCACCGGAAAAGACTCCTTGAACGTATTTATTAAGAGAATTTTTCATCTTTTCGGGAACGGATATGTAAAAAGATATATCGGAACCGCCCACTTGGGATGAAACTTCAAATGCTATTTCGGGAGCTTTTCCGAAGAAGCTCTCTTTCTCTAAATATAAAAAATTAGAATAAAATTGCTCCATCTTACCTATCAGAGAACGAATTTCTTCGATCGTAAGATTTTCTTCTTTCTTTTCGTATTTAGGAAGTCTAATTAAAAACAAGGACATATTAAGTCCTTTTTTCAAATTGTTCAATCTTTTTTTTCTCAAGATTAATGTGAAAAAAAAGATCACCAATATTAAAAGCGCAACTGCCGGTACAACCGTATGAATTGAAAAAAAATCAAACATCAAAATTTTCTTCGGCTAAGCGATCGCGAAAACGATCAATTATAATTGAGTCGCTCTTTTTTTTGTTTAATTTTTTAGCTTCTTTGTAAGCCTTTTCAAATCCTTCTTTTTTGGCCGTTTCAACCAGTTTTTCAATCTCTTCTTTGTATGCTTCTTTTTTTTCTTTCTTCTCAGCTTCTTTTATTTCGTCATCTCTCCTTCTTATATCCTTTTCATATTCAATTTCTTCTTCTTTTTCAATGCCTTCCTCTTTTTTCTCGGGGGTTCTTTCTATTTCTGTTCGCTCTCCGTCTTTTTCCGGATTTGGACCATATTCAATTGTAGGCTCTTTTTCTGGCATATTGGTTTCATATTAGCATATTGAAGCCAAAACAAAAACTCCCTTGCTGGGGAGTCTTCTTTCTGCTATTGATTATCGCATTGTTTGACCTCTTTGCATATTACTGAAAGGATTGGATGCTCCTCTGGTTTCAAAATGAATATGACATCCACTGGCACCCAAAGTATAGCCCGTATTACCCATGGTTCCTATCTGTTGACCCGCACTGACCGATTGTCCTGAAGAAACATGAATCGATTGCATATGAGCATACAAAGCTTCAAAACCTCCATGATCTATCCAAATATAATTACCGGCTCTGGCAGGATCGCTTCCCGTTCTGGTTACCGTCCCCGCTCCTCCGGCATAAATGGGAGTGCCGCAATTGTTGGCAATATCAACTGCATTGGCGTGTCCCGGATGTGCTCCTTGGGTTACCGTACCGTGCGTAACGGCCGCAAATCCGGTGTGAGTCACCTGAGGAGCCTGCTGAGGAGTCGGCTTTGCGGGTTTTTCCCCATCGGGAATTATCAGTTGATCACCCGGAGTTATTTGAGTTTCATCTTCAATATCATTAAAAGCGATGATTTCATCACCTTTAGCTTTATGTCTTTGTGCAATATCACTTAAAGTGTCACCTCTTTCTACATAGTATAAAACTCCCGTGGTGGGGAGTATTAAAAGCTCTTGTCCGGCACTTAAACTTTCATCAGTTAGGCTGTTAGCCCACTTAATCGTCTCTTCGCTAATTTCAAATTTATCGGCGACCGATCTTAAACTGTCTCCACTTTTTACCTTGTAAGAAATTATTGAATCTCTTTCACTTCTTCCTTCAACTCCCAAAACCTGACTTTCTCGAGGTGAAAAAGCAGTTGATTGCGCTAAAATTGTATCGTTATTTACAAAACTGTACCCTTTTTCTTCAGAGGAGCTTTCTTCAACTTGTAAAAATAAACTGGCATCGGAAAAAGCATAATTTTCCGCCTCTACATCTTGATCAAAGGAGAAAAAGATTAAAAAAATTGAAGAAAAAGCAATAATACCTACTCCGATAAGTAGGCCTTTAAAATTTACATTCAAGTTCTCTCTTTTTTCTTCTCTTTCTCCGTTAAAAATTATTTTCCTCCCACTCTTTCGGGAGTGCTTGGTCGTTTGAGTACGAATATTCTTTAAAAGAAATTTTACTTTCTTAGCTATTGTACCAACCCCTTATTTTTTTGTCAACCTGAGCTGTTAATTAAACTAAAATTATATATAATAAAGTAATGAAATTGACTTCAATAGATAACATAAAAAAAGTTTTAAAGAATAAACCTCTTAAAAAATTGGGGCAAAACTTTCTGATCAATGAAGAGGTAATAGAAAAATTAATTTCAGCTGCGGAAATTAATGATGGAGATAAAGTATTGGAAATAGGACCCGGAGTCGGAGCATTAACGGAAAAATTAACAGAAAAAGCCACGGTAATAGCAGTTGAAAAAGATAGCAGATTAATAGACCACTTAAAAGAGATGGAATCTAAAAGCTTAACGGTACTTAGAGCTGATTTTTTAAATGTTTCACTTGAAAAATATCTTCAAAGTAACTATAAAGTGGTTTCCAATCTTCCTTTTAATGTGGCTACTCCGATAATAAGAAAGTTATTAAAGGAAAATCCTCCTTCTTTAATTGTTGTTATTGTTCAAAAAGAAGTGGCACAAAGAATTGAATCAAAAGGAGAAAAAGAAAACTTCCTGTCGACAATAATAAAATTCAGAGGAGAACCCGAAATCGTGTCGACAATACCCAAAAACAATTTTTGGCCTTCACCCGAAGTCGATGCTTCAATCCTTAAAATTACTCCTCATTCAAAATATTCGAAAAAAGAAGAAGAGTTTTCGAATCTCTTTTTTAAAGTAGTCGAAGCCGGCTTCTTACATCCCAGAAAGCAGATTAAAAACAACTTGACCGGATTGAATAATTTTTCAAAAGAAAACATTGAAAATATCTTAATAAATCTGAACATAGACCCAAAAAAGAGGGGTGAAGACTTAAATTTGGATGACTGGATAAGGGTAACGGATAAATATTTGACTTTAAATAAGAAAGAGAATAAAATTATATAAGCATGAGATTTTACCGAAAAAAAATATATATATCACTTATTTTTTTAATATTTTTCGGATTGATCGGTATTGTTAATGCGCAAGGAAATCCGGATATAACCATAAGTATAACCACCCTCACTGAAGAGGGTATTTCGCTTTCGGCCAGTTGGAGAACGGACGGATCCGCCGATTGGCATCTTTTGGGTGAAGATCCTCTCGACGGAAGCAGTTACTCACATCTGGTCTATAAAGATACCGGCAGAATCGATCATTTTTACGGAGAAGCGGGTCCCAAAGAGATAGAACTTAAACCCTATCATGACGACAGAATAAGAAGAATAATCTGGCCTCATCAAGAGATAACCGGCACCATCCCCGAAGGACTTACCGAGCTGGAAGAATTTCATCGACTCGACCTGAGTAAAAACTTACTGGATGAAGAAATTCCCGACTATGTTGAAGATTTTGACGAATTGAGAAGATTAATTTTGGATCACAATGAATTAACGGGAGAGATTCCCGAGGAGGTTGAGGGATTGGTGGAAATTGAAGTCTTCTCATTGCATGACAATGAGTTAACCGGAGAGATACCCAAAGAAATCGCTCTACCCAATCTTGAAAGACTCTACCTTCACAATAATGAATTTATCGGTTTTGCCGATATCGAAGGAGGAGATTTATCCAATCTGGAAATTCTGACTTTAAGAAATAATGAATTGGAATATCTGCCCGAAGAGCTGGTGGATTTTGAAAGCTTGTATCTTCTTGATTTGCGCAACAATCTTCTTCTGTCTCTATTCGGGGATGTTGAAGACGGTATTAACCTGAACAATCTGGAAAACATTAATGCTTCTCAAAATCTATTGGGCTGTGACGGATATGAACTACCTCAAGAAATTGAAGAATTGGAAGGAATGACCGAACTGCAAAGACACCACACCAGAGAAACCTGGCATCCGAGACGCTTATCAATAGATCTGAGGTATAACTGCCTGCCGAACATTCCGGAAACTGTCGGAGATTTACACGCAATCGATATTTTAAGACTCGACAATAATAATATTACCGGCTTTACTTTTACCGACGACGGAGGAAGTGTGCAACTAAGTACGGGTAGTTCCGAATACGACGAAGCCATTCCTCCCACGATAGAAGGTCTCGCCGAAGAGGACGATGAAATTCCATTTAAAATACTCTCTTTATATAACAATAAGCTGGAAGGATCTATCCCCGAAGAAATCGGAGAGCTCGAGGAGCTTAAAATTCTAAGACTTCAAAATAATAAACTCGAGGAAGAAATTCCGGAAGAACTTTTAAATCTTGAGAATTTAAGATTTTTAAATATTGAAAATAATCTATTGATAATGCCGGAAGACAATTCGGAAGCAGTTTCCGGATCAATGGATAAATTATACAGATTATATGCCGGAAGAAACGAAATTGTTCACTTGCCCGATGAATTTGATGCCGATCGTCTCCGTTTTATGCATTTTGAAGAAAATGAAATGGAAGATCTTCCTGAAAATTTCGGAGATAATTTTCAAAGTATTCAGGAATTGACTCTTTACAAAAATCTATTAACGGAATTACCGGAGAGTTTTGAAAACTTGAGTGGAGGAACTCTCGATCTTTTTGTCGGAGAAGAAGATACCGGCATCTATTACTTGGATCTGGGAACCAATTTAATTGAACAGTTTCCGGAAGAAGTCGTGGTTTTGGAAGATTTGGAGTATTTGAATCTTTCCCGCCAATCGGGACAAGCCAACACAACTCCTATCAGAGGAACTATGGAGGGATCGATTCCCGAAGAAATCGGAAATTTAACGGAGTTGGAGATATTTTTAATACAAAATAATGAACTGGATCGTCTGCCGGAAGACGGCTGGGACGGATTAGCTAATTTGATTCATTTTTACGCACAAAGTAATCTTTTGGAAAATTTACCTCCTAACATGGGTCAGCTTGCCTCTTTGGAAAGACTTTACTTGAATAATAATTTGATAACCGATCCGATTCCGGATGAGCTCACCGAAACCGGCAATCTTCTCAGAGCTTATCTTCAATACAATGAAATAACCGGTCCTCTTCCTCAAAACAGTAGCTGGAATCAATTGGAGCGCTTTTTAGCCGATGATAACGAAATAACCGGCGGTATCCCCGATGAATTCGTCGGTAATTTGGGTTCAGTAGTTTACTTCAGTATCTATAGAAATGAATTAAGCGGATCGATCGGAGAGGATATCGGAAATATGCAATCTCTACGCTGGTGGGATATGGCTCTAAATCAAGGAAGAAACTCGGATGGATTAACCGGATCGATTCCTCAAAGTGTCGGAAATCTTACCGATTTGGAGATGTTTGATTTTAATAATAATGCAATCACGGAAGTTCCGGATGAAATAAATGATCTATCCTCGCTCAGATATATATACGGATTTGAAAATCAGATAAGCTCTTTTGTTGATAATATAGGCAACTTGAGCAATTTAATAGATTTTGATTTTCATACTACTGACGGTAATAATAGTATTCCCGAATTTCCCGAAGAAGCGGAAACCTTACCCAATTTAAGGTATTTCAGTTTGGGAGAAAATGAAACGGTTTCCGGAGAAGTGAACTGGGAAGAGTGGTCCGGGAGCTTTCCTCAAGACATGCTTTTTCTAAACAATAATGACCTGGATGGAGATTTAAACGACGGACTACTTGAAGAAGCCAACCAAATGGTTTCTTTCAATATAAGAAATAATAATTTTGAGGGAGATTATCCACGATATTAAGCTTGGGCAAATATGAAAAAAATAGAATTTAAATCTTTTCTTTTGGTTTTATCCGGAATAATTCTCTTTTTGGTAATGATAGTTACTTTTACCGATTTTACCGATTGGCAACAATTGAGAGGATTGCTCTATCCGACAATGACCAGTGATGAAATAAGCGGGACAAAACAAAACAGATTGCAGGTATTGGCTTTCAAAAATACTCACCTTCCAAATAAAGAATACGAGTTCGATGACGAATACAATATTTCGATCTCACAAATAGTTGAAGATTTTACGACTCCGGGTTTGAATGCGGGAGGGACTACTCCTTACGTAGTCGAATCAAATCAAGATATGAAAAATATAATTCTGGAAGCTCCCCCTTCAAATTTTGTCGGCTGGTCGGGTTGTGATGCGGATACGGGAACCAGATGTCAAATTTCGGTAACCGATCACCAAAGAAAAAAAGTGGAAGCTCACTACAGCGTTCCCGAGCCTCGTGATCCTTTGCAACTTTTCAGTGTAAGTAATAATCCGATCGGAGGAGAGTTAACCGATGAGTGGGTTAATGCCAATCCCGAACTCGTTTACAAAGCGGCTTATGTAGAATTGGAGGGGGAAATTCCGCCTACGATAGGCAGTTTGAATCCCAGACTGCAGTTGACTTTGGGTGGAAACGAACTCGAAGGACCAATTCCCGGAGAAATCGGTGATTTAACTGCCACCGACTATATAGGTCTGCAAAAAAATCAACTCGAAGGACCGATTCCTCCTGAAGTCGGTAATCTTTCTCCCATATATTTTTTAGCTTACATGAATGAGCTTGAGCAAGAGATTCCGGAAGAGATGGGAGATATGGGATCCAGAGTGGAAAGATTGGAGCTTCACGATAATAATTTGACCGGAACGGTGCCTGCAAACTTAGCCGAAGGAATAAACGACTTAACTCCCAGTGAACTACGTCTATATAATAATCAGCTGGAGGCGGCCGAAGACGGTCTTATTTCCGAATCGAATATCGACGGATTTAATTTTCATAACAATAACTTTAATGTTTCAAACAGTATGGATGTTTTATGGGACGCCGCCGAAAGATCGGGGACTTATATCGATTTTTGTGAAAATCCTACCGACGGTGGAACCATCTATTACGATATTGACGGAGAAATCGTAAACACAAATATAAGAGATGCGGTAAATGCAGCCCTGGAAGAAGGTTGGGATGTCTATATTCCCATAGAATTGAGGCAACGATATCGAGCATACTGCCATTGGCGAGGAGGACCATCTTGTAGCGGCGGTGGTTCATGTTCCATAAATACGGATGAAGATGGAAACTGTACCGGTTGTAGTTTGAGTGCCAGTTGTGACCCGCCAATATGCTCCAACTTCGCTGAACCACCCCCGGGAAGTGTCGATTGCGCCAGGCTCACCGACCCGATTGAGTCTCCTGAAGACGTAGACCCCAATTCCGTGGGAATTCCCGCTGACGGCCTTCAAGGATTAAGACATGTCTATCATTACGACAGTTGTGAGTGGTGGGTAGGTCCCGGAGACGATTGCCGTCCGGTTTGTGATCATGACTTTAGTTGTGGTGGTTGTGATGATTGTCCTCTAGTTTACGACCAAGGCTGTTATCATACCGGTGATTTTGAATATGAAAGTGATCCCAATGATCCTTCTCAAGATGAGCCTTTCAGAGGAATCTGTGATACCGTTCATACTCTTTATTAAAGTATTAAAATGAGTAAAAACAAACAAAAATTAGCTCTGCTTTTAATCCTGACCGGCCTCTTTTTGGTGTCAGTAACAGCTTTTGGACAAACCACCCAACTTCCTCCCGATTCCGAGCGTCCGGGAGAATCTATAATAGAAGAGCTTCCCCAGCCTACGGACCCACCCTTGGATCCTTGCCCTTACCCGGAGAGAGAACCCAGATTCGTCTACAGAGAAAAAGTAGTTCACGAAGAGAGACAATTCAGAGCAGAGCATACCGGTTGCGGTGGAGACATAATGATGAGAAAGTGGCAAGTGGTCGGTATAGAAATAGGGCGATGCGAGGGAACACAGCCCAATCCGGACTGCTCAAACCCGACATGGAGAGATGAGTTCATCTACTTTTATGATCGCTATACACCGGATAAAAAGGGTGATCTTTTTGAAGAAGTCGGTTCCTGGCAAAAAGCATGGCCTTCCAGCGGAAGATGGCTGACCGAAAATCAGATGGAAGAAAAATACGGAGAACCGATTCCTTTTCCGACATGTCAGACGGACTGTCTCCAAGCTCCTCCCGGAGTTCCGGAAGAAGTCGGTGCTTTTAAGCAAGAAGACCCTTACTACTTTAACAACCCCTGGCTACCGGACTTGATAGGTGGAGAAATTCCTCAAAATATAGAACATTTAAGAGAGAAAGATATACTGGGAGGCAATAATCCTCTTTCCAGAGCTCCTCTTCCCGTAAAGATATTTTGGTGGAATATTCCCGGTTGGCATGAAGGCTGGATAGAAAACGGAGAATTAAAATTTTGTGATAATGATGATCCGGAAAATATAGCTTGTGTCGACTCTTACATAATAAGATTTGATAACATAAACAGGGAAGATCGACCTCCCAAATTCCATCGACACGAAGTAATAAATAGACTTATAGACGAAAAATTCGGTGGTGATGAGGATAGATACGAAGACGCACAAGACATATTCGATACCCTGGAAAGTTATAATCACGACGCATACAGAAGCTACAGAGAAGATCAAAATGACAGTAGAGCTCTGGATGTCATGAGATATGACAGAGACAATATCGTCGGATGTAATAATTGTGGAATGGAAAAAGAGATTTGGCTGGAAACCAATACCTTTAATCCTTTAAGCTTTGAGCCTAAATACGATTATGAAAGAGATCATCGAGAATATATGAAAGAATACATGCTCGAAAGACATGATGATCCCACGGTCAGAGAAATAATAAAAGATACTTATAACTCTTACGGCAGACCGGCCTTTTTCCGGTCCGATACGGAGCATACTTTCAGTCTGCAGGCCGCCTGCTCCCGTCATGACTATCTTGAAGAAGAAGAGGGTGCAAAGGGTCCGGAAGCGACTTTCTCCTTTGAAACAAGTGATGCTCCGGAGCTTATTGCCCCACTTGATCCTAACTGGGTTTCTCCTTACGATCCGAAAGAGTATGACCCCAACTTCGATCCCACCAGACTAAAGGCGGAAGAATACGACTATCCCGACGGCTACAGATATCCGGCTGAAACGGGAGATACGGGAGTAGAGGCGGGAACTTATGAGCTCGACGGCATGGATCTTACCGATCCGATATCTCAACATCTAAACCCACCCGATAATCCGGTTGAAGTTGATCTGGACGACGGAACTACGGTTGAGAGAGTGGCGACTGATGGAACCTCGGGTGATCCGAAAATTGTCGACGGAGAACCTTCAGAATCGGCTCGAGATTATCAGGAATATATAAGAGAAAATGCTCCAACCAGTGATAATCTGGCTTACCAAATAGTTCATGCCGGTGGAGACCCCAACATCCCCCCCGAAGAGTATTGGCCCAATATAATTCCCACCGCAAGAATAGTTCAAGAAATTCATAATCATTTCGGAGGGGCTATCGATGTAACTTCGGCTTACAGATCACTAAGCTATAACAGAACACACGTCCCTCAATCCAGCGATAACAGTCAACATGTACAAAATACGGCCATAGACTTCGGTCTTACCGGAACGAGTAATCGAGCTATATACAATTATGCATTGAACTTGCGTCAAAACGGATATTTTTCCGGAGGAGTCGGTCTTTACGGTGGTTTCGTTCATATCGACACGAGAGGATCAAATGCAACTTGGGATTTGAGTTTTCATCCCGGTTTTGAAAGCACCACCATGGAAGCCGGCCAGCCGAATTATTTGAAAGAAGAATCAAGTTTAAGGTCGTGGGTTGATCAAGTGTCAGATCCGAATTCAATTTGGGATGAAGACCCCAACAGCTTGGTCCTTCAGGATCACGTATCTTTCAGAGAAGAGCTCGAATGGGCGCAGCAATGGTATCAAGAAACACCGGACAGCAGACCGGTACCTCCCCGAAATTATCTTTTGAGCATCGGGGAAGGAACCAGAGTTACTACCGAAACGATAAGCGAGTATGGAGATCCCGTGTTGGAAGATTGTCACACTCAACTCACTCAAACATTTTTCGGAAGTCCAATTTGTATTCTCAGATACAGGCCCAGAAACACCGAAGAAGCTCAGCATAGATTTCCGGAGCCGAATCATAGAGATAGGGATATGGAATTTTTCACACTTCCCGAAGATGAAGGAGTCGATCTCTATTCGTGGAATGTAGCTAGCTGTAAAGAAAGAGAGGCCTCGGATTGTACCAGCTTCAGTCAAATGTGGAGATTTCAACTTGATGCTCGAGAAGAAGAGAGGCTGTTTGCGCCAACCAATGTAAGGCCACCCAATTTAAAACAAGCAATAGTGGAAGAAGATGACGCGACGGTCGGATTTCCTTTCACTATAGAATGGGAAAGAAGATTCGGAGCTATGAGTTATGTCTACAGACTGAGAGAAGCCGATGGCTCGGAGTGGATCGATGCAAAAATTCAATCCGGAAATGAAGTTTATTATGATCAAGACGATTTAAGCGGAGAACTTATTATGCCCGGAATGCCACCCACACCCATAGATAGAACTTTCGATTTGGACACGAATTATGAATGGGATATAAAGGCTTGCTGGGATTCTCATACGGACCACGGATTCGACGAGGACGATACCGAAGCGATTCTGGATTGGGCCGAAGAAAACAAACAATGCTCTTCTTGGCGATCGGAGACCGACGCCAGCGCACCGTTTGAGTTCAAGACAACCGGAAGACCTCCTTCTTATGTAAATTCTCCAACGGGAAATGTTGAATATCCTATTCACTTTGACTGGGAGTCAGTTCCCGGAGCAAAATCTTACGCAGTAGCAATAACCGGATACGATATCTTTTCACCTGTGAATTTTGAAACCGAGTATTTTATAGTTCCCGAATCGGAATTCGATTATTATGATGATTTACTGGTTGAAACCAATTATAATTATTCAATTCACAGTTGTGCTCTTCCGGTGGAAGAGATTGAAGAGTTCGAAACCGACGATTCTAACGCTTTCGAAGCCAGAAGAGCTTCCTTGAGGTGTGGAAATGCCGGCTCAAATGACTTTGTTGTAATTTTACTTCCTCCCACGGAGTTAAGACCGGGAACCATCGATTCTACGAATCCTTCCGTCATATCTTCCGACGAATTAACACAAACACTGGATTGGAATTCGGTACCCGGAGCCGAAGGTTACAGAGTGGAGATAACCGGACCCGGAGGAACCGAAGAAATAATAACCGAAGAGACTTTCGCTACTCACACTTTCTCTTCTCCGGATACTTCCGTAATTTACGAGTGGACGGTTCAAAGTTGTCTTACCCCCGATTGCGAAATTTATGACGATGTCTCCGGAGCTGATGACGAGGATGTTCGCAGTCCTCCCTCCGTTACTCATTATATAGAAGTAAGAAATCCATACTTCCTTGATTTCGTCGGAGTCGTTCCTTGTGGAAGAAATGTCGATATATTTTATGACAACCCTAACTTGGATAGCAGAGACGATTGTGAAGCTATTCATCTTTTCGTAATGATCGCTCTGATTATAGAAGAGATTTTGGTAAAGATAATCATCCCCTATTCTTTAGTTGTTCTTCTCCTCTATACCGGATATCTCTATTACACCGGACTCGGAGATCCGAAGACGATGAAAAAAGTATTCAAGATATGGGAGGCCGCTCTCAAGGGCTACTTGTTGATTCTTTTGTCTTGGATTATAGTGGGGGTATTTCTTACACTCGTCGGTTATCAATTCGGAACCTGGTGGGAAATAGCTAATCTTTAAAACTATGAAAAATTCAAGTACGAATGAAAAAAACAACGAAATCCCGATTTATCTGGGATTTATAATTGTTTTTATTTTGATCTTGAGTTTGAGAGTATTTAATCAAGGTCAACAGATGAGTTCTTCGATAGAAAGAGTTCAAGAAGAAGGATTTGATCTGGAAGATATAACCACCCGAGAAAGAGTTGAAGACGAACAAGTCTCTTTCGATAAACAGTTTAAGTCGAATGACGGTGTTATTTCTTTTGAATATCCTTCCGATTGGCAAGAAATTGAAAATGAAGAAGTTTTAAAACTTTTTCAAAATCCGAGAAAAGACGGGGAGCAACAACTTCAAGAAAGTCTTGCTGAAGACCATGTTCAGTCGGAAGATTTGGGTGAAATGGAATTTGGACGTGACGATGAAGCTCTCGGAGATATTTTGTTTATCGGGATGAAATCGACTTTTCCCAATCTTTCAGTGGGAATAATTTCGGTTCAAAAAATAGAAGGTGTAGAAGATTATGAAGATTTGGGAGATTTACTTGCTGATAATCTTGAACACGAAGAAGAAGACAATGAAACACGAGTGTCCAAGAGAGAAATCGGCGAGGATTATATTATAATCGAAACTCTTTCCAGCGTCGAAGGTAGATCCGTTTTTAAATCCAGAGTCGTCGGCTTCATAGTCGAAGATAAAGGATATATACTCAGCTTGAACTCCCCTTATGACACTTGGTCCGACTTTGAAAATGAATTTAACATGATCGTCTCTTCAATAGAAATCAATGAGTAGTTTTTTAAAAAAACTTTTAGTACTTTTTTTGCCTTTGTCACTCGTGTCGGCAAATGACTGGAGTCTGCAGGTCAATTGGCCCGAATCACCGACCGGAGTAGTTTTGGATACCGAATCTCAAATAGCGGAATTGGTTCAATATATCTTTGAGTGGAGTATTTTAATTGGAGCCGTCTTGACTTTCGGAATATTAATCTATGCCAGCTTTCGTTATATAGTCTCTTCCGGAGACCCTCATAAACTGTCAAAGGCGAAAGGAATGCTCGCTTCTTCTTTTTTGGGACTGTTTCTTCTTTTATCGTCCTGGTTATTGATTTCAATACTAAACCCCGAATTGTCAGTTATTTCCGATGTCGGAGTTTCAGTGCCGACGGATATCGAATTCGATGAATGGGAAGAAGGAATAAAAGAAGAAGACATGTGTGACTACGGGATAGTTTCTTATACGGTCAGAGGAGAAGAAGAAAAAGGAAAAACTTTGATTATGGAAGGTCAAGTAAAACATATTCAACTGGATGTCGATTCCTCGATAGCCTGTAGAGAAGGAAGAACCGAAGATCTTGAAGAAGATATAGTAATGGATAACGGTGAAGAAAAGATAAGATTCATAGAAGCCAGAAAATTACCGGGAACTCAGAGACCTTTTTGTGATGTGGGTTGTGCCGAAGATTCTTCACAAGAATGTGATCCCGAATTTTTCATGGATTACGATCCCAATATGAATAAATATTGTTTTGACTTGAGAGAAACCGGCAGTGTTAAATTTTTATCTCAAAAACCGGATTCGATAGGAGCTAGCTGTCTTGCCGGCGATGAAAGGCTGGAAGACGGAGGTGGATGTGTTTTAAACTTATATAAGACCGCTCATGCCGGGAGGTGTGGTCAAAAAATAACCGATTCCCCTCCCACCAAGGGTGACTTTACAGGAACTTATGATAAAAAAATAGACTGCATAGAGATAGTCAGATACCCTCCACCTGAAAAAGAAAGATTACCCAATTAGTTTTAGTAACTTATATTTTGTGTTAAAATGCGATAATATGAGAATTTCAAAGAAGATAAAATTATTTTTGATTTCTGTTCTGCTTTTTCTCTTGAGTGGATCGGTTATCTTTGCAAATAACGAATGGAGTTTGGAAACCGACTGGCCCGAACCCGTCGGTCCGGCTGCTGAACCTCTCACTACCGATTCCGGTATAGCCGATTTGGTCGTCTATTTTTACGAGTGGGGTGTCGTAATCGGTGTTTTAGCCTTTTTCGGTGTCTTGGTTTTTGCCGGGTTTCGCTATTTAACTTCGACGGGAAATCCCGAAAGGCTTAAAAAAGCGAGAAAAATGATAGTTTCCGGTTTTTCCGGCGTTCTTCTTTTGCTCGGATCTTATCTTCTGCTTAATACGATTAATCCGGAGTTAACCAATATTCAAAGAATCACTCCGGCCATAGTCGATATAGGTACACATCAATTTTCTCCGGGAATAGGTGAAGATATAAATCTTTGTGAATTTGCCTTCGTTACGGTCCAAGAAGATGAGACCGGAGGACAAGAAGAAACATTCTTTATGATACCCGGTATGTCCACTGATGATTTCGATGAAGTCTTTCCGGTAAGAAGTATGGCTTGCACTCCGGAAAGAAACATAGCTGAAATAAGAGAGGTCAGAGAGAGCGACAGTGAAGAAGCCTGGGTTTTGGTTGAAAAACAGTCGGGAGAGATTTTAGACAGTGTCGAATACGACTCGGGAGATTCACCGGAAGAGTTGTATGAAAGAAGATATCATGACAGTCAAGAAGTTTATACCGTTGACAGCGACCAGCTTTTTGACTTTTTATCCAAGGCTCAAATTAACAACAACTACAACGTTTTCAATCCCGATGAGTGTGAAGATATTGTAAGAAATCCCAAGTTCGGAAGACCCAGATGTCTGGAATTGGACCGATCAACTCGACAAATTACGGAATGGGTTAAAGTCGGTTACCCCAGCTTGACCGACGCATATTCATACATTGAAAATAATGATGTGGAAACCTGTCCGGGTATTGAAGAGCTGGATGACCCTTTCGGATCCGGATTAGGGTATAAAAACGATTCTTCCGGAGGGGGTTGTAGTATCGCCTTTTATGATGGAACGGAGACGGAAGGGTTCTGGGTTTTTTCAAGTGAAGTAGCCAACTGTAGGGAGCAAATCTCCAGACCTTCGGCAACCATGGATCACTTCGATGGAATAGTTGACAGGGAGACAAATTGTATGGAACTTGTAAGGCATGAACCTCCTCTTGATTTGGATCAAGAAGAATTCAGACATCTCATACAGATAGATATAGATGGGACTACAGGTGTGACGGGAAAAGTAAGAGTGGTAAGTGACACCGGAGCAGCTACAAAAACATTAGGAGACGGCCAAAGCGACCTTTTTTCCGAAGGTGACTACACATTGCATTGGGAACATGACATCCCTCAAATAATGGGAGCGGGTGGTCTTTATGACGCTCAATGGAATTCTCCCGCTTGCGGAACGGATACCGCTATAAGTAAATATGATTCTTCCGAATGTCCAATTACTCTTGATGATGATCTGACGGTAGAGATAACAATAACAGCCAATTAATAAAATAATGGCCCAAAATAAAATATGAAAATGCTTAAGGGTTTAATTCTTAAAATCAGTGACAAAAAAAGATATCTCTTTCCTCTGGTTCTGTTACTCGTCTTCATGCCTCTCTTCGTAGAGGGAGCTATCTTTACCGGTATTTTCGACTTTTTTACCGCCGTTTTGGAGGGAATTTCGGAAACTGCGATACCCTTTAAGCTTTTCTTCGTCTTTTTACTTATAGCCTTAATTCTTTCCAATCTCTTTTTATCATTATCCGTATCTCTCTTGGAGATCGCCGCAAATCCGGCCAGAGTGGAAATTATGGAGAGCGAAATGGTTCAAATAGGTTGGCAATTCACTTCCAGTTTGGCCAATACCGGAATTATCATAATTTTAATAGTAATCGGTATAGCTACCATACTCAATAGAGAAAGTTTGAGTGCTAAAAAAACATTGCCCAAATTGATAATAGCGGCTCTATTGGTCAACTTCAGTTTGGTTTTTGTCGGCATGATAGTCGATGTAGCTAATATTATATTGATGACCTTTTTCGAAGAAGGTATCGGTCAACAGATAGTGGAAGCGATTAGCAGAAGCGGAGAATCGATAGAAAGGATGATGCTCGGTTATATGTCCGCACTATTGGTTAGCTTTGCCATACCTTTTACGGCTCCCTTCGCTCAAATAGGATTTATAACGGCAATGACTACCGTGTTTTTACCTCAGATAATAGATTCCGTAATGCAGATAATAACCGCCTTTTTCATGGGAGGAACATTGTTGGTTTATGCATTGCTCTTTTTAGCCAGAATATTCATTATTCAAATTCTTGCCGTGGTTTCACCTTTGGCTTTCGTTGCCTGGACTATGCCCAGTAAAAAGATTAATCTATGGAGAAAATGGATTAAAGCTCTGATCGGATGGTCTTTTTTGGGTGTTGTTTTGATGTTCTTTTTGCTTCTTTCCACTCTGGCGGTAGCTCCACTAAAGCCCGATGAACCGGTTTCTCTTTTGCAAGGTGGTTACGGTGATATAGGTTCCATATTCGTATATTACATATCATTGGGAGTCTTTTTGGCCGTCGCCGTAAAACTTTCCAAGGATTTTATGCCTACCGGGGCGGACGCAATCATAAAAGGAGTCGAGCTCGCTAAAAACGGAATGAGAGATGTCGTAGCTCCGATGTCAAAGCCTCTGCAAAGAAGCGTAACCGACGAAGCTACGGACGAAAAAATTCAAAAAAGACAAGAGAGGTTGGATCAAAATGATTTCGACAGTCTCGGAAATGTGGCTAAAGGATTGAATGATTTTGCAAACCTGCAAATTGGAAAATGGGCTCGAAAAGGCTACAGGTCCGGTTATAAAGGTCCCAAATCACCCGAAGCCAAGGCTAGCGACTTCGAAAAACGATATAAAGACATGGTTAAGGATTCTACAGTTGAAGAGCTTATCAGCATAAGCAAGAACCAAAATCAATCAAGTCGCTTAAGAACAATGGCTATAGAAAAGCTCGCTAAAGACAAAGATAAAAAATTAGAGAATCCGGAGACCAGAAAACTGGTAGCACAAAATTGGGACAGGTTCAGCAAAGAATTTAAAAATGATTTTGCAAAGATGCATCCCGACATTCACGTCGATTTGGCTGATGATATCAGTCAGGGAGTTAAAGATATGCTAAGCAAGATTGATGAATACAGTGGAAGCGATGTAAAAGATATCTCCTTTACCGGTAAGTTTGCTTCCGAAAAAGCGGCGGCGGTAATAAGAGATCCTTCCAAACTTCAAAGTTTGGGAAGCGCCAGTTATAAAAAGAAAGAAGAATTTGTTGATGCCGTTAAGGAGATAGGCATATATGGTCCGGACGAAACAAACCACTTAAGAAATATGGGAATCGACGGAGATGATATGATGAAGAAA
>Ga0207421_10000873_pt1 | contig 39293 bp, 39 predicted proteins | sample SodLakKL_010_SED_4_FD_187542 | JGI IMG/M metagenome (GOLD analysis project Ga0207421, IMG submission 187542) | Alkaline sediment microbial communities from Lake Tanatar, Kulunda Steppe, Russia - 8KL_010_SED (SPAdes) (version 2) | ecosystem: Environmental > Aquatic > Non-marine Saline and...
TGGCGGGAGTCGAACCCGCGACCTCTTCCATGCCAAGGAAGCGCGCTCCCACTGCGCCACAGCCCCCCGTTTATTACCCGCTCAAACCGTTAACGCCGGCCTTACGGCAGCGGCTAATCTCAGTTCACCGCCGCTTCTCCGGGACGAGTTCAGCAGTTCCGCCTGCCGGATTGCACCAGGTTCCGGCTCTCTGGGAAACTTCCCTGCTTACTGCTTCCCTTCATCGAAAGGTATTGGGCACCTCGAGTACACTAAACATTATATGCATGGCACAAAATCTTGTCAATAGCAGCCCTAAATTTTGTGTCCCTGAAATTTTTAATCGCCCAGGCTATTAATTGTTTTGTCCGCCCACCTCGACCAGGTAAGAACTGCCCGACTGCATGTCGATAATCATCATTCTATCAGCAGGCAGAACCCCTTCGAGACCGGCCAGCAGTTTTACTGCTTCACCAGCCTGGTAAGCAGCCAGCATGGCCGGGGTAAAAGCCGGATTGCCCAGCCTAACCTCCACTCCCTGGCTGGCCCCACTTTCCCTGACATTGCCGTAAATCAGGGAAAGGAGCGGGCGCTCCGGCCTGATTACGGCCAGCTGTCCGATAAAACCGGCTATCGCACCGTGGACCATGGCCACACCCAGTTGGCCGCACACTTCTTCCAGCTCAAAACGAGAAGGCAGGTTATCCAGGCAATCTAAAACCAGGTGGCAGCCGGAAAAAATTGGGCCCATATTGGAGCGTTCCCCCCGGCAGTGGTGAACTTCCACCTCCAGGGAACTATTTATTTCAGAGATCCGCCTGGCTGCTTCAAATGCTTTCGATTGGCCCATTGTTGATTCGGTAGCCAGCAGCTGGCGGTTCAGGTTGCTCTCAGAAAAATTATCACCGTCAATTATGACCAGCCTGCCCACACCCATGCGGGCCAGGAGTTCCAGGGCAAAACCGCCCAGCCCTCCCGCGCCGACCACCCCGATCGAGGAAGCAAGCAGTTTTTTCTGCCCTTCCAGCCCGAGGCTACTTATACTGCGCTGGTAACGTTCCGGAATTACTTCGCTTTCCAGGGCGGCAATCTCGACCCACCACCCGGCCAGATCGTGCAGGCGGGCCAATTCTCCGACTGCAGCCACCGAAATACTCAAATACTTTTCTTCGGCCGGGTTTACCCTTTCAGTTGCCTTTTGTAAAACAGCTTCTTGGATTTGGTTCTTATCCATGCCTCTTTCACCCGCCGCCAGCAATTAATTTATCCGTCACCTGTTGAATCCTCTCGTTGGGCCTATTCGTTGAGAAGGAAAGATCCGTCTGGTTCTTCTTCCACGTCAACTTGAGGTGCCTCCGACCAGAGCCTTTCGAGGTCATAGAATTCTCTTGATTCCGGTTGAAAAATATGGATAACAACCGAACCGTAATCAAGGACTACCCACCAGCCTTCACGGTAACCTTCAACCCGAGAAGCATAATAGCCCTCTTTCTTGAGTTTTTCTATAAGGTGATCACAAATGGCATGGACCTGGATCGCCGTTGCTCCGGTCCCGATTATAAAGTAATCCGCTATAATCGATACTTTCCCTACTTCCAGCAAAAGCATATCCTGCGCTTTCTTTTCCGCTGCCAACTTAACGGCCATTGAAGCCAATTCCCGGGAGCCGCTGTCTGGTTCCCGTGTCAAATACAATCACCTCCGTCTTTTAAACCTGCTCAACATTTAAACCATTTCCCGCCCGGCGGCACAGCAGTTATATTAGATCACCAGGCCCTTTATCAGCCCTGTCTCTCTGTGCCTCCACCAGTTCGTTACGAAAAGCAACCGACCGCGGGTGCAGCATTAGCCCCCGCCCCAGCACCGACCTGATTGCAAATTCAACCGCTTCCAGTAAAGCCAGGTCAAGATCCTCAAGGGCAGCCTGCCTGATTTTATCAGCAGCGGGAAAATCCCTGCCCTTTTCGATATAATCAGCCAGGTAAACCACTTTTTCCAGCCTGCCCATCCCGCGGCGGCCGGTAGTGTGGTTAGCTACAGCCCGGATGATGTCCGGATCGGTAAGCTGCAAATCCTTTTCAAGCAAAGCAGCCCCTACCGGAGCGTGCAGCAGGCGCGATTCCCGGCGGCTGATGCGGTCCAGGGGTATTCCCAGCTTTTTTGCTATCTCCACCAGTTCCCGCCCTGAAAATTGCTTACCATAATCATGGACAATACCTGACAGGTAAGCCTTGCTTTTATCGGCACCGTACCGAACGGCCAATTCCGCCGCGGCTTCCGCTACACCCAGGGAATGCTCAAACAGCTCATGATCGAGTTTTTCCCGCATCAATTCCTTGTAGTGGTCAGGTTGCATAGACTAATCCTATCTGCCTATCCAGATTAAATAATAAAAAATAAATGCAGCTGCTACTGTTCCCGCGGTTTGGCCTCGTTAACAACCAGTTTCCGCCCTTCCATTTCAGTACCGTTTGTCTTTTCCATGATCTCTTCCATCTGGTCTTCGTTCACTTCTACAAAGCCGTAGCCACGGGAGCGCCCGGTAGCCCGTTCAGTAATGATCCGGCACTCCAACACTTCGCCAAACTCGGAAAAAAACTTTTCCAGGTCGCCTTCTTTGGTACTCCAGGGAATGTTGCCTACATACAAAGTTTTTACCATTAAACAAAACACCTCCGCTTATATTATAACCTATTTACAGGTTAGTAGAACCGTTAATCATTACCCGGACAGGTACAAATCGTGTTTCTTGATGTACTGCTCAACCGGTTCAGGAGTCAAGTACTTGATCGTTTTGCCCAGGGCAGCCCTTTCCCGGATGTAAGTCGATGAAACAGCCAGAGCCGGTATTTCCAGCAGGTGGACCTTGTTGACCATCTCGGGGCAAGCCCGGTTTAAGCTTTCACGAAACCGATCCAGCGAGTAACCGGGCCTGGATACAGCTATAAAAGTACAAAGCCTGAGCAGTTCTTCGTAATCTTTCCAGGTAAATATTTCTAAAATGGCATCAGCGCCGGTGATAAAATACACTTCGGGGCCTTCTTTTTCACTGCCTGAAAAATGCCTGACTGTATCAATGGTATAAGTGGGAGTTTTAGAGTTAATCTCGACTGTAGATACGAAAAAGTAGGGGTTGGACATAACGGCCAGTGAAGTCATCAGGTACCGGTGTTCGGGAAGGGAGATTGTTTCTTTTTCTTTGTGAGGGGGGCTTCCGGTGGGTACAAAAATCACGTAGTTCAGGTCAAACTGCTGCCTGGCCTCTTCGGCGGTTACCAGGTGCCCCATATGAATGGGGTCGAAAGTCCCGCCCATTAATCCAATGCTCATCGCAGCAGCATTTCCATTGTTACGGAGAAAGAGCACTTATGGCAACTCCTTTTACTTTATTCGTAGTAATAAAATTCTTCGCCGCCAATACGAACGGTATCGCCTTCCGTGATCCCTTTTTTCTTCAACTCTTTGTCCAGGCCGATCTTACGGGTATAGTTTTGAAAACGCTGCAGGGCTTCTTCATTCTCAAAGTCGGTCTTTGCCGCCATTCTCTCGATCGCCGTACCTGTAACTTTAAAAACACCATCTTCCAGTTCCACCCTGATCGGTTCCCCGGCAGTCTCCTCCACCCGAATTTCTTCTTCCGTTTCAACAGGCAGCCGCTCTTCGGCCAGTTTATCAACTCTCCTGAATAAAAAGCGGACCATTTCATCAAGACCTTCGCCGGTGGCGGCAGAGATGCCAAAAATTGGTATGTCTTCTTTTTCTGTTTCAGTGATTTCCTGCTTCAGTTCCTGCAGCCGCTCTTTCGTCCCGGGAAGATCCAGTTTGTTCCCGGCTACAACTCTCGGGTATTTTATGAGCTGAGAACTGTATGCTTCCAATTCTTTTTTCAATAACCGGTATGCTTCACCGGGCTCCGGATCCGCCCCGGATGACAGGTCGATCAAAAAAAGCAGGAGCAGGTTTCTTTCAATATGCCTCAAAAAACGGTGGCCCAGCCCGGCTCCCTGGTGAGCGCCTTCAATTAACCCGGGCAAATCGGCCACAATAAAACTACCCTCCTCGCCAACTTTTACCATTCCCAAGTTGGGGGCAAGGGTAGTAAACGGATAAGAATCAACCTTCGGCTTTGCAGCAGTGATCCTGCTCAACAGGGTAGATTTACCAGCATTAGGCAATCCGACCAGTCCCACCTGGGCAATCAGTTTTAGCTCAAGCTTAATAGTTCGTTCTTCGCCAGGCAGCCCGTTTTCCGCCAGGCGGGGCACCCGGCGCCTGGAGGTGGCAAAGCGGGCATTGCCTTTTCCCCCTTTTCCGCCCCTGGCGATAAGCGCCTTCTGGCCTGCAGTGGTTAAATCGGCCAAAATATTACCTTTTTCATCACGAACAACCGTGCCGGGAGGCACGGGCACATATGTATCCTCACCCCTGGCTCCATGCTGGTTTTTCCTTCGTCCGTGCTCACCGTTTCCGGCCTTAAGGAGGCGGCGGTAACTCAGGTCGAGAAAGCTGTGCTTGGAAGAATCGGCCCACAGGTAAACATTACCTCCGTCGCCTCCGTCCCCCCCGTCGGGACCGCCCCTGGGCACATACTTTTCCCTCCGGAACGAGACTGCACCATTACCACCTCGGCCTCCGCGCACGACAAGCTCTAATTCGTCTACGAACATTAGTCCCTCATCACCTACAGCGCTGCCAGTAAAGTAAAGGTCAAGTAAAACAAAGGCCCGGGATTCTACCCGGACCATTTTATCCTAGTTTGCCGCCGCGCCTTCTAATGGCAGTACGCTAACCTGCTTTTTGGCACGATTGGTATGTTCAAATACCACGCGGCCTTCGGCCTTGGCAAATAATGTATCGTCGCCGCCCCTGCCGACGTTAATGCCCGGGTGGAATTTGGTCCCTCTCTGGCGCACAATAATGCTTCCGGCCTTGACAACCTGGCCGCCATAATTTTTTACACCCAGTCGTTTCGCATTACTGTCGCGGCCGTTGCGGGAACTGCCAACTCCTTTTTTATGAGCCATTTATGACACCTCTCTTTCAAGCCTGCTCTTATGGTTTAAAATTAAGCCTTTAACTGTTGATTTTTTCAATCATGACTTCGCTGTAAGGCTGGCGATGCCCTTTCTTGCGGCTGTAATTCTTTTTCGGTTTATACTTGTAAACCGTAATTTTACGGCCGCGCCCGTTGTTCAATAATTTACCCTCTACCTTACAGTTATCCAGGTAGGGATTGCCAACCTGCACTTCGTCCCCGTTTTTACACAACAGGACCCGGTCAAAGGTGACCGCCTCGCCTTTCCCTGCCGGCAATTTTTCCACGCGGATCGTTTTGCCTTCCTCCACGCGGTACTGTTTGCCGCCCGTTTCAATAATTGCGTACATAAACAAACCCCCTGTAAGGACTCGCCGAATCAGGTAGCCCGAGTTTTACGGGGCTTTTAAGACCATCTTCGTGCGGTTTTCAATCTATTGCTGAGTTTAACACGCGCCCACGCCTTTGTCAATCAAATTGGCGCTTTCCGGAGCAGATAAGCTTTTCCTGCTTTCCATAGATGACATATTATCATGATCATTAACAAGGTGACATTATCACGTCCTAACCACACAAATTTTATCCCAAAACTTGACGGTGCTTTCTGCTTGTTATAAAATGCTCATGGACCAGGAATTGAATAGCGCTACCTTCGATCCATTTTATCTAAGGGTTGCCTCTTTGGGTGAGCTAGGGTAAATGGACGTCAGGGTACAGGTGGAAACGGCTGTGCCTCCCGTTGCGGAAAGAAGGATTGTTCGGATCTGACTGAGCATAATCGCATTTTCCAGCGGGAACTGCGATTTTTTTATGATTCAGATCCTGGGAGGGGAGTATCACCGGCCATGTCTTTAAAAGTATTGAATAAACCACTCACAAAGTTTATGCTTTGTATTTTGGCGATCGGCTTTCTGGCGACAGGCTGCACGCAAGAACCGGCGCCTGAAGAAGAGGACCCGGGCGGAAATTTGAATAAAGGCACCCTCACCCTGACTACTACAACCAGCACCTATGATTCAGGCCTGCTTGATTATATTAACCCGATCTTTGAACAGGAAACCGGCCTGCGGGTGGAAGTAATTTCCCAGGGAACGGGCGCCGCCCTTGAAACAGGGAAACGGGGCGATGCCGATGTCCTGCTGGTGCATGATCGTGAAACTGAGCTGGAACTGGTAGATGAAGGTTATTTTGTTGATCGCCATGATGTGATGTACAATGACTTCATATTGATCGGCCCTGAAGCCGATCCGGCGGGGATAAAAGCTGCAGGCAATGCTGTCGTGGCTTTAGGATTGATCGCTGAAAACGAAAGCACTTTTGTTTCCCGCGGTGACGATTCGGGAACCCACCGGAGGGAAATGAAATTATGGGAAAACGCCGGCATTATCCCCGACGAAGAAGACTGGTACCTCTCCATCGGGCAGGGTATGGGCAATACCCTGAACCTGGCCGATCAAACTTTGGGCTATACGATAGCCGATCGGGGCACCTACATCGCCGTTAAAGACAATCTGGAACTGACCCTTTTATTTGAGGGCGATCCCGATCTCTCCAACCAGTACGGGGTAATGGCCGTCAATCCCGACAGGCACCCCCACGTTGAATACAATTACGTTTCGAAGTATATCGAATTTTTAATCTCGGACCGGGGCCAGGAATTAATCGGTTCGTACCAGGTTGAAAGTGAAGCCCTATTTTTCCCCGGTTTCGGGTTAGAGTAAGCTCAATCCATCTGGAGGTATATAAAAATTGTCCCTGCTACTGGAAGGAATTTTGGAAGCTTTAAGGTTGATTACATCTTTTGACCCGGATCTGCTGCAGATTGTATTCCTGTCGCTCAGGGTTTCTGTCATCGCGATCGTAATCGCCACCCTGATCGGGGTGCCACTGGGCGCATTCCTGGGGCTGAAATCGGAAAAAAAGACCCGCCTTTTTAACAAGATTATTTTTACTTTTATGGGCATGCCACCTGTTGTAGGCGGGTTGATCATTTACCTTCTCCTGTCCAGGCAGGGCCCCCTGGGGGTACTGGGCCTGCTTTACACCCCTTCTGCGATGATCATTGCCCAGGTGCTGCTCGCCACGCCGATCATTACCGGTTTAACCCTGGTCGGGATCAGGGCCAAGGGCACGGAAATAGTTGAAACGGCCCGTTCGCTCGGCGCTGATTCGGCCCTGGCCACCTGGACGGTAGTTAAAGAATCCCGCCTCGCGATTCTCGGGGCGGTTATAACCGGGTTCAGCCGGATCATCGCCGAAGTCGGGGCAGTCATGATCGTCGGGGGTAATATTGCGGGGCGGACCAGGGTAATGACCACCGCCATAGTCCTGGAAACAAGGAGAGGCAACTTCGAGCTGGCCATTGGGCTGGGCATTATCCTATTGATCCTGGCCTTTGTAATTAATTCATTCCTTTACAATATCCAGACAGGAGGGCAGGACAATTAAAACCATAAATAACATTTTCAATAACGTAATCGTCCAGCTGGACGGAATAAAAAAAGAATATGACCAGGAAGTTTTAAGGGTCGATAAACTGGAGCTGAAAAAGGGCCTTATCTATGGCATTATCGGGCCGAGCGGGGCCGGTAAGAGCACCCTTCTGCGCATAATTAACCTGCTTACATCACCAAGCAGCGGCACCTATTATTTCCACGGCCAGAAAGTACCCCACAATACCCGGGAACGGATCAACATCCAGCGTAAGATGAGCCTGGTTTTTCAAAAAACAATCCTGTTCAGGGAAAACGTCTGGAACAATGTTACGTACGGATTGAAAGCACGGGGTTATAAAAAACCCGAAATCAATGAACGGGTAGAAACCCTGCTGGAGCAGGTCGGCTTAAAAGAACTGGCCTGGCGCAGGGCCGATACCTTATCTGGCGGGGAAGCACAACGGGTTGCCATAGCGCGCGCCGTTGCCTTCGATCCGGAGCTGCTGCTGTTGGATGAGCCGACCGCCAACCTGGACCCGTACAATATTGAATTGATCGAAGAAATGATCAAAAAACTGAACCGGTCAAAAACAATAACCGTGGTTATCGTCACCCACAATGTCTTCCAGGCCCGCCGCATAGCCGATGAAGTTATTTTTATCGACAGGGGCAATATCGTAGAAATGGGACCGGCAGAAAAAATTTTTACCGGCCCCGATCATGAAAAAACGCGCCTTTATGTTGAAGGCAAAGTGATTTCTTAAGCCCGTGCTCTTTCAAATTCCCTTTGCAGCATCCTCACAGCACCGCCTATTTAAGGGTTCCCCGGGCAAAGGTGCGGTTGACGTCTTTAATTTCTACTTTGACCGTCCGGCCCACTTTATCGCCGGCATTTTCAACGTTGATTACAAACCCGTGGATCCGGGAAATGCCGTGATTCGGGTTGGTCGAATGAGGTTCTTCGATATACAGCTCCAGCACTTCGCCAGCTTTAACCGGCAAGGCCAGTTTTTGGATTTCTTTCTGGCTGCCCCTGGCCGCGATCCGGTACTTCTCAATATGGATATCCTCAGCGCCGCGAATAAAAATGCTGCGGTTCAATTCTTCTTCCAGTTTTTTCAGATTGCCCCCGCCGGTGCCGATAATTATGGCCGCTACTTCATGGTGCATTTCAACTAAAACTGCTTCGCTCTTTTCTTCCTGCAGCTGCCTTTTCAACTCCCCCTCGATCCTGGTACTGACCACCAGGGGAGTCAGGACCTTGCCGGAACCGCTGCAATAGGGACAGGCCTGCTGAAGGTATTCCGACAAATCCTGGCGTACTTTTTTCCTGGTCATTTCCACCAGGCCCAGGTTGGTAAGCCCCAGGACATAGGTCTTGGTCCGGTCGTTTTTAATGGAAGCATTGAGCCTGTCTATAACTTTGCGGCGGTGCTCTTCAAGGCTCATATCTATAAAATCGATAATGATGATGCCCCCGATATCGCGCAGGCGCACCTGGCGGGCAATTTCTTCAGCCGCTTCCAGGTTGGTTTTCAGGATCGTGTCGGCCAGGTTGCGGCGACCGATATAGCGCCCCGTATTGACATCAACGACGGTCAGGGCCTCGGTTTCGTCAAAAACCAGGTAACCTCCGCTTTTTAGCCAGACCTGCCGGGACAGGGCTTTTTCCAGATCTTTTTCCACCCCGTACCGCTCAAAAATCGGTTCTTCATCCTTGTAGAGTTTGACCTTATTCTTCAGGTGGGGCGAAATATAGTCGACTATCTCCCGGACCTTGTCGTATTCGTGCTTGTCATCGACCAGGAAACTGCTGAAATCCTCAACGAACAGATCCCTTGCAATCCGGCAGGTCAGGGACAAATCCTGGTACAGAATAGCCGGGGCGGTTTTCTGCTGAAAGCGGGTTAAAATCCGGTTCCAGAGCTGAACCAAAAACTGCAGGTCCTGTTCCATGACCTCGGTCTCGACCCCTTCGGCCACGGTCCGGACGATCAAACCAAGTTCTTTTGGCTTGAGCTTCTCCACTTCCCGGCGCAGCCTCTCCCGTTCCGTCTGGCTTTCAATCCGCCTCGAAACACCGATATAATCGGCTCCGGGCACCAGCACCAGGTACCGGCCGGGGATGGTGATTTGCCCGGTTACCCGGGCCCCCTTGCTGCCAAAGGGTTCCTTGATCACCTGAACCATTATTTCTTTCCCCGCCCGGAGCAGTTTGTCAATAGACATCCGGGAAGGCGGGGGGCTTTCTTCCGATTCGTCGGTGAAAACATCATCAACATATAAAAATGCATTTTTTTCCAACCCAATGTCGGTGAAGGCAGCCTGCATGCCCGGCAGGACATTGGCCACGATCCCCTTGTAAAGGTTGCCTACTACCCTGTACTGCAGGGGCCTTTCTATATCCAGCTCCACCAGCTTGCCCTTTTCCAGCAGGGCGACCCGGGTGGCCCGGTTATCACAATTAACAATAATTTTCTTGTCGATATCAATTCACATCCCTTCAGACAAAGGCTGCAGGAATTGATCTTGGTCTTGGTACAACCTCTCGCGGTGCAATTCCCAGTGCGCTTTATAGTTACATTCAACGGTTAATTCTTTCTCCAGCTGTTCAATTACAAAAAAAGGCGACACCCCGCCCCTGCTGCCGGTTTGCAGCAGCATATTAAGTTCTAAGGGGCGTTCCTTTTCCGGTTCGTTAAAATATGCTTCATAAATATAAGGTTTAACATTGACAAAAACTTTTTTCTTCTTCTTTTTTTTCGTTTTCGGGGCCAGGATTTCTTCTTTGGACAGGAGGTTGTCCAGGGCTTGCCGGTAGTGAACGGGATCGACACGGCACCCTTCTTCCGCCACCAGGGTGGCCCGGTAAAGAGCGGCGCCGACGGTGGATGGCAGGGCCGGCGCGCTGTAATCATCTTCAATCCAGGCGCCGGTCAAATCCAGTCCGGCAGGAAGCTGCTCGCCAAAAGCGACCATAAACTGATCAGGAGTTACCGAATCAGACAAAATAACCTCACCATATTCTTCTGAAGCAGTAACATTAACCGGCAGCGGAAGGGCGAGGTTGAAGCGTAAATGCGGATTATAGCCTTCGCTGTAAACCAGAGGAAGCCCGCTTCTACGCAGGGCCCTCTGAATCAGGCGCATCATATCCAGGTGTGAAATATGTTTCAAAGCCTCGCCACGGGTAAAACTAAATCGAATCCGGGTCATTGAGCTTCTCCTTGCTCTGGTTTGTCAATATTAAAAGCTTTTTGGTGCTCCCTGATCAAAACTGCTTTATCCACTCCGCAATGCAAATGGTCCCAGGGCAGCAGATCGTCATAACCAAACCGGCGAAGGGCATAATCCTCCGGTTCAATACCTGTTTCCCGGAATGCCTGCCTCCATCTGGGCATGGAAAAATGCTCCGACCAGCCGTCAAAGCGGCAGCCCAGGCGCCAGGCCTTTTCCAGGGCCGGAGCCAAGAGGCGATCTCCGCGCGCAAAAACTGCCTCCAGAAAACTGGTTTCGGCATCATGCCAGCTCAGATCTATCCCGGGCATTTTCTTAAAACCTTTTTGCAGGATTTCCTGGCGTCCGGTAACCTCCGGCAGCGAGAGCTGCGGTTCCCACTGAAAAGGGGTATGGGCCTTGGGGACAAAGGTGGAAACACTGACCGAAATGCCGATCTTGCGGCTGCTTTTATGGCGGAAATACTGCCTGAGCCTTCGGCACAGATCGACAATCGCTTCAACATCTTCTTCCGTTTCAGTAGGCAGCCCGATCATAAAGTAAAGCTTGAAGCCCTGCCAGCCGGCATCGATGGCATCGTTGAGCGCCGAAAAAATTTCAGCTTCAGAAATGTTTTTCCTGATCACCCGGCGCAGTCTTTCGGTCGCCGCTTCCGGGGCAAAAGTAAGGTTGCTTCGTTTGCCCCGGTGCAGCCGGTCCGCCAGCTTGATCGAATAGGAATCCAGGCGCAGGGAGGGCAGGTTACATTTAACCTGTTCCCCGTATAAACTTCGGTCCAGCTCGTTGATCAACTCTTCAAGCTCCGGGTAATCGGTGCTGCTCAGGGACGCTAAAGAAAGCTCTTCGTAACCGGTTTCAGCAATCTGCTGCTTTGCTGTTTCAACCAGTTTATCCCGGCTGCGGCGGCGGACGGGGCGGAAAATATAGCCGGCCTGGCAAAACCGGCAGCCCCTGCTGCAGCCCCGAAACAGCTCCACCACGGCGCGGTCGTGGATTGCCTGCAGGTAGGGCACAATTGGGGCGGTGGGATAGGGGGCCCGGTCGAGATCGCGGACCAGTCTTTTACTGATCACCGCCGGCGCCCGGGAGTCGGTCCTTTCAATGGCACTAAATCTTTTCTCTTTATAGGCCGGCTGATACAAAGAGGGGACATAAATTCCTTCCCATGCGGAGAGCCGCGCCAAAAGCTCTTTTCGATCCGGCGCTTCTCTTTTTAAACGATCCAGACCAGCAAGCAGTTCCGGCAGGCATTCTTCCGATTCCCCCAGCACAAAAAAGTCAAAAAATGGAGCCAGCGGTTCCGGGTTAAAAGCGCATGGCCCACCGCCAACAACCAGCGGATCTGATTCGCCGCGTTGATCGGCGTAAAGAGGGATCCCGGCCAGGTCCAGCATGTTAAGAACGTTGGTATAACTCAGTTCATACTGCAGGGAAAAACCGATCAGATCAAATTCCGCAAGCGGCTTTCCACTCTCCAGGGCAAACAGGGGTTGATCGTAAGCCCGCATCAGCTCTTCCATGTCCATGCCCGGAGCAAAAGCCCTTTCCATCAACATTCCCGGCCTGTTGTTGACGCTTTCATAAAGGATTTTCAAACCCTGGTTGGACATGCCCACTTCGTAAAGATCGGGAAAAGCCAAAACCATTCTGACCGCCGCTTCAGCATGGTCTTTTTGCCGGGCATTCCACTCGTTGCCCATGTAACGGGCCGGTTTCTGCACCTGGGATAGGAGTCGTTTAAGTTTTGTATCTATAGCCTGCATATCAACACTTCGCAATCGTGACCAGTCTAACGCCCGGTGATCGGGCCAGCCTGAAAAAGATTCCTGACCTTAAATCAGGTTCATAATACCATATCATTCCTGTTTTGATAAGCAGCTGCTAAAGCAACCCTTTTTCCCTGAAACTGAAGAAACAGCCGTCCCCAATAATAATATGATCTCTGACCGCGATGCCGAGGATGTTACCGGCGTCAACCAACCGCCTGGTAACCTCTAAATCCTGCTGGCTGGGAGCCGGATCGCCGCTGGGGTGATTGTGGAACAAGATCACCGAGGCCGCGCTCTTACGCAGGGGCAAGCTAAAAATTTCGCGCGGATGGACAATCGAGGCGCTTAAACTGCCCACCGAGATTTCTTCCCTGGAAATAACATGGTTCTTGGTATTTAAAAGCAGGATTTTGAAATACTCTTTTTTCTTATACCGCAGCTCTTCCATAAACAGATCGGCAGCCTGCCTCGGGGTGGTTATGCTGCCGGCTTCCTCACGGGGTGCGGTGGCCAGCCTGGATCCCAGTTCGAGAGCCGCTTTAATCGTGACCGCTTTGTCGGGCCCGATGCCTTTATTTTCCTGCAGATCTTCCAGGGAGAGGTGGGGCAGGTTCCGCAGCCCACCGCTCCTGGTAATTATCCTGGTGGCCAGTTGAACGGCCGATTCGGTCCTGCTTCCCACGCGGAGCAGGATCGCCAGCAGTTCGGCAGTGGAAAGGGCGCCTGCGCCTAAGGCAATCAGTTTTTCCCGGGGTCTTTCCTCAAGGGGCATATCTTTGATCGTAATGCATTCATTATCCATTGCCGCCATCCCTTCTGCTTAGCCATGTTGGAACCTTCATCCGGAGCAATAATTCAAAAAGCAAACTCAGGGGCAAACCGACCACGTTAAAATAACAACCTTCGATTTTGTCTATAAATACGGCCCCCCGGCCCTGGATGCCGTAAGCGCCTGCCTTGTCAAGCGGCTCGCCGCTTTTAATATAACGGTCAATATGTTCCTTTTCCAGGGGCTTCATCCATACTTTTGTTCTCGAAAAACCGGTTTCAAACCCGGCCGGCCCGGCATCAAAAAGGGCCAGGCCGGTAAAAACTTCGTGTTCTTTTCCGCTCAGCGACTCAAGCATGCGGCGGGCATGATCATCATCTACCGGTTTGCCCAGGATTTGCCCGCCGCAAACCACAACCGTATCGGCGGCCAGGACAAAGCCGCTGTCCAGGCGGCGGGTTACATCCAAAGCTTTTTTTTGGGCCAGCTCTACCACCATGTTCCCGGGATCCCCGCCACCGGTCATGTCTTCATCAACCGCCGGCTCAATAATTTCGAAAGCAAGGCCGGCCTGCTTTAGCAGTTCGGCCCGGCGAGGGGATGCAGAAGCTAAAATAAGGGTCATCGGGCATCACCTGGATTGGTCTGCCTGATCATCCTGCCGGTCACTCCTTCCAGGTAATAAGCGGCCAGGCCGGTAAAGATACCGGTCGGCACCGACAGGAGCAGTAAAAAGGGGAAATAGCCCCTTAACAGATCAAAACTGGCAATAATGATGCTGGCCATGGTAAGCTGGGTCAGGTTGTGGGCGGCCGCCCCGATAACGCTGACAGAAATCAGGCTGACCAGGCCCTTTCTTTGAAAAACCAGGACAAGGGCCATGGCCAGGCAGCTCACTATACCGGCGGTAACGCTCAACCAAAAGCCAAACCCGAACAAGCCGCCGACAAAAATGCTGCCCAGCACTGAACGGATCACGGCAACCATCAGGCCGCTGCGCAGTCCAAACAAGATCAAAGTTAGGAGGGTAATGATATTGGCAAACCCAATCCTTACTCCCGGAACCGGCATCGGTAAAGGCATAGCGGCCTCAACAGTATGGATTACCACCGCAAAAGTGATCAGCAAGGCCAGGTAGGTTAAATATTTTAAACGGTTTCCAACCCGAAAACCGGGATGCTGCATAATAATTACATCCCTTTCACCAAAAACCCGTGTTTAAACAAGCAGAAAAGTTTTTCCTTAAATACAACCGATATTACAAGCGGCCTGTGACAGGTTAAACAATCCTCTATAAAAGGAAGCTATTCCAATTCAATAATATCTTCAAGGCCCCTGGTATAGGTTATATCCAGCCCGGGAGTAACAAAAATCCCTTCCACTCCAGCCAGCTCTTCGATCAGTTCAAAACCATCCCCCGGACCGAGGATAAAGGCAAGCGTGGATAAAACATCCGCTTCCATTGTTGTATCGGCTACAACGGTAACGCTGGCCAGTTCTTTGGCCGGCATCCCGGTAGTGGCATCGAGAATGTGATGATATTTGACCCCGTCTTCCTCAAAAGCGCGTTCATAGTCGCCCGAAGTATCCACGGCCTTATCGGTCAGGGCCAGAACAGCAATCATATCCCTTTCATCGCGGGGATTCCTGACCCCGATCCGCCATGGTTCACCATCGGGCCGGGTTCCAAGGAGCCCGATATCACCGGCATTGACATAGGCGTTTTCCACTCCCTCCTCCGAAAGAATCTCCAAAGCCTGATCAACAATAAATCCCTTGGCAATACCGCCCAGCTCCAGCCCCGTGCCGGACACCGGTAGATAAATGGTTCTTTCTTCCGGGTCAAGCTCCACCAGTGAATAATCTACCAGCTGCAGGGTTTCTTCTATTTCTTCAGGTTGGGGAACCCGGTAGTCTTGATCGGAAAAGAATCCCCACAAATCAGTAAGCGGCGCTACGGTAGGATCAAAAGCCCCTTCACTGAGTTCGGCATATTCAAGAGCCCGTTCTGTCACATAAAAAACCTCGGGGCTGACCTGAACCGGCTTCCGGCCTGCGTTCTCGTTTACAGCAACTACATCGCTTTCCGGAATACTCCTGCTGAACAGCTCTTCCAGCCGTTCTATTTCAGTAAAAACTTCGTCTTTTATCTCTTCTGCTTCCCTTACCCCCCGGGCCTGAAATCTTAACTCAGCCATCGTATCCATTGTCATATGGGTATAGGTAAAAGTATCAACAGTATGAAAGGTCCGTGTGTAAAAGTACCCCATAAGCAGGAGCAGGACAAATACAGGTATAATATATACCGGCTTTAATAACCCGGCAGCCCGGCCGCTTTTTTTATCCGTCGGATCGTTATTCTTTCTCCCTGGCAAAATATGCGATACCCTCCTTGCCTGATCTAGAAAAATCGCCGGCCGAGAAAGCCCTGCCAGCATAAGATCAAAAGGACAGGGCAAATGCGGACGATATCACCCTGTCCGCTCTATTACCGTTTTGGCCGACGATCCAATTTTAACGCCCGGTGTAAAAAATGACAACCAGCACAGCGCCAAGCAGCAGGGCCAGGATCAGCTGGTCAAAATTCAGGTTCTTTGTAGTCCACTCGACTGGGTTGAAGCGAAGCCGACGGTTGATGGCGCCTTCCTCCTCTTCATCATGGCCGCCCTCCGATCTGTCGGCCATCCGGCGCATCGCTTCACCTGTTTTCAGGTATCCATCATCTATGCTTTCATCTAACCTCCGGGAACGGTCGGCCAGGCTCCGGGCCGCATCACCCGTCCTGGTATACCCTTCATCAATAGCCTGATCCAGGTAGCGGGTCCGATCGGCCAAGCCACGGCCGATCTCGGAAGACCGTTGAAAGGCACTGTCAATCCCTTTATCCAGGGTGGTTATATACTGGCAGAACTGGTACAAATTCTGCCCGGTTTTCATGTAAAAGTTGTCAACAGATGAATCGACAGCAGTCCCGTACTGGCAGAGGCGCTTATACAGGGCTTTGCCCAGGGGATTAAAAATCATGTATTCGACGCTTACCCAGGGCGGCAAATGGATCCCGCGCTGTAAAATCGCAGCCAGGTTAAGGAAAACCAGAAGGCCTGCTAAAGCCAGCCTGACTGCACCCCAAATCCCGTCAAAGGTGTAGATCCCCACCACTTTTGAGGCATAGGGTATGATCGGGGCGATCATCTGTGGATAGACACCGAGTATAATACAGAAGGCTGCCGTCCCAATGATTGCCAGGATGCTTGTAATCGGAATCTTTCTGTGAATTTTTGCCCTTCCTTTAATAAAACCAAAACCGATCAGTTTGCAGAAAGAAGCTGCCGTGCCGATGCTGGCTACCATCAACATCGTTTCGGCCGGCCCCATATCATAAAAAGCATACTTAATCAGGTATTTGCTGACATAGCCGTTAAAAAGCGGGAACCCTGAAATGGCCAGGGCCCCTACAATACCACCGATTGTAGCCAGAGGCATTGCTTTCCAGATACTTTCTTTTTCCTGTTCTTCTTCTTCTGAATCAACATGGGTCAGGTCATGCAAATCTTCTGTATTGGTAGCGTAAAAAACCGCCCCCACGCTCATAAACAGCAGCGCCTTATAAAGCATATGGTTAACCACATGCAGAAGGGCCCCGTCGGTGGCCAGCTCCGTGGCCAGGCCTACCCCGGCCACCATGTAACCGACCTGGCTGATAATATGATAGGAGAGGAGGCGGCGCATGTTATGCTGGAGCATGGCCATGGTCACACCGGCCAGGGCCATGGCAGCACCCATGTACATAATTATTTCGCTCGGGGGTAAAATCCTGGCAATGGCAAAAACTCCGATCTTTGTCGTCAGCCCGGCCAGGATAACACTGGACGGAAAGTTGGCCGAAGGATATCCCCGGGCTACCCATAAATGAAAAGGCAGGAATGCCGCTTTAAAGCCAAAACCGACGATGAAGAAAGCCAGGCCAGCCTCGGGTTTGGTCAGCACAAAACTCTGCGCCTGCTCGTAGTGGAGCAGGATCCCCAGTAAGACTATCAGCCCCCCGGCCAGGTGAAAAGAAAGGAAATATAAACCGGCCATCAAGGAATCGGGGGTTTTCCGGAGCAGGATTAAACCAGCTGTAGACAGGGTAAGCATTTCCCAGAAAATAAAGAGGGTGACAAAGTTGTCTGAAAAAACAATCCCAACGGCGCTGGCCAGGGCTATCAGGGCTGCGGCCTGTTCGCTCGGCCTTGACAGCTGCAGCCCGTAAAGCAAAGCAAAAGCTCCGACCAGGGTAAATCCAAAAACGGCAATCCTGCTGTATTCATGTTCGCTAAACGACACCGGGGCCAGAACAACATCCCCGAACAATACTGCATAACCCAGCGTTGCTTCCGTCAAATCGTAGTAAGCTAAAAACAGCAGGGCCCCGATTACTCCAAGCATTAAAATATATCGCATCAGCCTGGGTCCGAATACAACACCCGGAACCAGTATTATGGGTAGCGCTATACCTGTTATCACAAAGATATCGATCCTAATCACTCCATTACTGATGGTAGTTTGTTGTATTTTATGGTTACTAATGTTTTAGACGATCATAGCTTAAAAGTCAACCAATGCAAAACATCAGCGTTTTCATAAAGATATACATATCAGTTTCCGTATAAAAACACAATAAAGAGGATCACCCCTAACATAAACACCAGCAGCAGGTTGTCGAAATTCAGGTTTTTAATAGACCATTGCTCCTGATCCCACCAGAAAAAGCGCTTAAAATGTTCTTTTAAAAGTCGGTCCCGATCCAGTCCTTTACCGTAAACACAGTATGCCGATTGACCCGCCTCATCATGGGCCGGGTCAGGGATTTCTTCCATATCGCTTGAGTAATACTCAGCATACTTGTCTTCTTTATCGGCATGCTCGTAAAATTGTCCCAGGGCCATATCATTGATATTTGTTTCCCGTAAGAAGAATGACAGGACCAGCTGCGGGATAGGTTGAATAATAAGTCTTTGCATACAAAGTATGGGTGGAGGAGTCCATTCAAACCAGCCCCTGGTCGATGCCGGCAGGTAAATAAACAGGGCCAGCAGGGTTACCAGCACCATTTTGCGCAGGGGATACCACTCAAAAAAACCGAACCCGTAAAGGTTGGCAATGCCGTAATCGCTGAACTCCAGCAGCTGTGCCCCGGGTACCAGCAGCCGTTCCAAAAGAAAGTTGGGGAAAATGCCCACTACCAGCACCAGGGCGGCAAAAACAACCATTACAAAGTTGGCTGAAAGCGGAAGCTTGTAGTCCCGATCCAGTTTTTCCGGCACCGGGCCAAGAAACACCCCCTGAAAAAGCTTTAAGAAATAACAAATCGTTAAAGCGCTGGTGATGAAGAAAAAGCGCTCGGCGACATAAATGCCGTAAATATCAAAGTGCTTGTAGGACTCCAGCATGGCATCGTGAATCAAAGTTTTGCTGGCAAAACCGTTAAATCCTGGAATGCCGGCGATGCCCAGGGCGGCGATTACAAAAACAACTGTTACCAGAGGCATCTTCCTGGCCATGCCGCCCAGACGGGATAAATCCTGTTCGTGGGTCAGCATGTAAACGACCCCGATCATGGAAAAGAGCCCGGCCTTGAAAACAGCATGATTGGCGATGTGATATAGAGAGCCGGTAAAACCCATAGCTCCTTCTAAGCCCATAAACACGGCCACGCCAAGACCGGCGGCAATATATCCCATCTGGCTGATGCTGCTGTAAGCTAAAATTCTCTTGGCATTGCTTTGCAGCAGTGCCATCAAAGCCCCGGCCAGCATGGTCACAATCCCGATCCACATCAGGATATAGCCGCTGTTAAAGATAAAGGACCAGTCGGCGGTACTGCCCTCACCTTCAGGCCGGAACAGGATCAGGCTGACTCTCAGGATACCGTAAGCCCCGGCCTTGATCATAATCCCCGACAGCAGGGCGCTGGCCGGCGAAGGGGCCACGGGGTGGGCCAACGGAAGCCAGATGTGCAGGGGCACCAGGCCGGCTTTAATGCCAAAGCCAATCATAAAAAGAACCAGGATGGCCAGGCGCTGCGCTCCCAGCTCTTCAAGCGCTGGAACCATGGCCAGGTGTCCGATATTGCCGTACACCAGAAGGAGGCCAAAGAAAAGCGAAAGGCCGCCAATTATAGCCATGTAAAGATACAGAGAACCGGCCTGCAGGGCTTCCCGGTCCTGCTTGTGGATAACCAAAACCAAAGAGCTAAATGTCATAATCTCAAAAAAGATAAACAGTAAAAAAAAGTCGCCGGCAAATACAATCCCGAGCATGGCTCCCAGTGTAAAAATCAGGAAGCTGTAGTAGCGACGCCGGTTATGCTCATAATCCATGTAAGAGAATGAAAATAAAATAGCCAGAAAATAAACCAGGGTGATCAGGACGGCAAAGACCCAGCTGATAATATCAATGCTAAATAAAAGGCTAAACTGCAAGAATTCGATCAGGTCGCAGCCAACTTCCCCAACGAGAACATAAGGTAGGAGCCAGATTACACCGGCCAAAGAGAATAACGAGGCTAAAATAGAAACCACTTTACGAACCAGCATCTGATTTTCAGGGAAAAAGTACAGCACTATCCCGGTCAACATGGGAACCAGAACCAGGTAGAGGGGAATATATGTGGTAAATGTAACCTCCACGGGCTAGATCACCTCATTATAAAGATAAATCTGTAAAAAAACCATAATCCATATTTTAATATAATTTTATTATTTACTACTGTTTTAGACGATAAAGGCTTTAAAGTCAACCTGCTACTAAAAAGCGTGTTCTTGTTATCTTGAGTAACAGTGTCGATTGACCAATCAATTGACGTATAAAAACGCGATAAAAAGAATAACTGCCAGCACAAAAGCAAAAAGAAGGGTATCAAAACCTAAATTTTCCACGCGCCACTTACACTGATCCCACCGGGGAGAGCAATAAAAATCTTTTTCAAGATGCCTGCCCCGATCGAGTCCTTTGCCCGATATGTAGTAGGCAGATTGCCCCGTTTCATCATCAGCTGGATCCTGAACTACTTCCATGTCGCTTAAATACTCAGTTTGTAAATTTTCTTTAACAGGATGCTCGTAAAACTGACCCAGGGCCATATCATTTACATTGATTTCCCTGAAAAGAAACTTCAAGACCAGATTCCACAGAGGCTCAAAAATTAGTTTTTGAATGCTCAGCCATGACGGCGGAGTCCAGTCAAACCAGCCCCTGGCAGACGCCGGCATGTAAATGAATAAGGCCAACAGAACAACAACCAGCGCTTTTTGCAAGGGGAACCATTCATAAAAATCAAACCCTGGCAGGTGCTCGATGTTATATGCGCTAAAGTCCAACAACTGCGCTCCCGGTATAAGTAGCCGTTCCAGCAGCAGGTTCGGCAAAACCCCTACCCCCAAAACCAGAATGGCATAAACAACCAGGGCAATACTGGCTGAAACAGGCATTTTATAATCCTGGTCAAGTTTCCCAGGAACAGGGCCCAAAAACACCCCCTTAAACAACTTAATAAGGTAACAAATCGTCAGGGCTCCAGCAATGATAAAAAAGCGTTCAGCAACAAAGATACCGTAAATATCATAATGCTTATAGGCTTCCAACATAGCATTATGAAGCAAAATCTTGCTGGTAAACCCGTTAAATCCCGGTATACCAGCGATTCCCAGGGCGGTAATTACAAAGGTAACCGTCACCAGGGGCATCTTTCTGGCCATCCCGCCCAGGCGGGAGAGGTCCAGTTCGTGGGTCAGCAAGTAAACAACCCCGATCATGGTAAAGAGCCCGGCCTTAAAAACAGTGTGGTTGGCAATGTGATAAAGAGCGCCGGTAAAACCTTTTGCTCCTTCCAACCCCATAAACACGGCCACACCAAGGCCGGCGGCAATATATCCCACCTGGCTGATACTGCTGTAGGCCAGAATCCTCCTGGTATTGCTCTGCAGCAAAGCCATCAAAGCCCCGCCAATCATAGTCACAATCCCGATCCACATCAGGATATAGCCGCTATTAAAAATAAAGATCCAGTCGGAGACACTGCCTCCATCTGCCGGCCGGAACAGGATCAGGCTGACCCTCAGAATACCGTAAATTCCGACCTTACTCATGATACCAGCCATTACGACTGTAACCGGTGAGGGAGCCGCTGAATAAGCCGGGGGTGCCCATATATGAAACGGAACCAGGCCAATTTTTATCCCAAAACAGATCATGAAAAGGAATAAAATAGGCAATCGCTGGGCTCCCAGCTCTTCAAGCACCGGGATCATGTCTAGATGACCACTTTTATCATATAAGAGCAGGATGGCAAATAACAATGCCAAACCGCCTATAATATTCATGTACAGGTAAAGCGAACCTGCCTGCAAAGAATCACGGTCCTGTTTATGTATAACCAGGACAAATGAACTCAAAGTTAAAATTTCGAAAAAAATAAAAAACGAAAAAAAATCACCGGCGAAAACTACCCCCAGGATCGCACCAAGGGTAAAAAACAAGAAGCTGTAGTAGCGGCGCGGATTATGATCCTGATCCATATAAGAAAAAGAAAACAATATAACCAGAAAATAGACCAGGGTAATCAGGCTCGCAAAAATCCAGCTGATTAGATCGATGCTGAAATAAAGCCCTAATTCCATGAATTTGGTCAGGCCACAGAAAATTTCACCTTGCAACACATAAGGAAGAAGCCAGATCACACCGATCATTGAAAACAAGGAGACAACCATGGCTCCCACTTTGTGAATTAGCAATCGGTCTTTAGGAAACAAGTACAGCAATATCCCCGTCAACATGGGCAATAAGACCAGGTATAAAGGGACAAGTGTGTTAAATGTAACCACCACGTGCTAAATCACCTCAATCGAACATTGGATTCTTAAAACCACCCTCCCTTTAATAAGAAGTCCGAGGTCATCTGGGACAAATCAAATGGCACATTTATAGGTGACAGCCCGAAAATAACAGTGAAAATGGCCAGTATTATCATTGGGGCCAGCATCTTTGGGGGGACATCCTGGACACTTAATTTTAAAGCATGTCCCTGCTCCTCATCCCCGACCATCTCGAAAAAGGCGGGGACAATGATCGGCAGATAGTAAAGAGCGTTAAGCAAACTGCTGATTAAAAGCACAATGACATAGAAGGTAGCATTGGCATCAAGGGCCCCCAATCCCAGGGTCCATTTGCTCAAAAACCCGCTCAAAGGCGGAATTCCGATCATGGCCAGGGCAGCAATAGAAAAGCAGGCCATAGTGAAAGGCATTTCCCGGCCGATGCTGCCCAGCTCAGAAATAGTCCGTTTGCCGGTTTTCCATATGATCGCTCCTGCGGCAAGGAAGAGGCAGCTCTTCATGATAGCATGGCAAAAGATGTGAAACACGGCCCCAATGATGGCATTTTCATTGAGCACGCTCAAACCTAAAAGCACGTACCCCATCATCCCCACACTTGAATAAGCCAGGCGCCTCTTAAGGTCATTCTGGGTCAGGGCAACAGCGGAGCCCAGTAAAATAGTTATAACAGCCAGGACTCCCAGGACTATATCCCAGTTGTTAGTTTGCATAACTTCAATCGAAAAGGCGTTAAATATAACCCTGAACAAGCCGTAAGCCCCGGTTTTCAGCATTACCCCGGAAAGGAGGGCGCTGGCGGGTGAAGGGGCAACCGGGTGGGCATCCGGGAGCCAGACGTGAAGCGGGAACATCCCGGCCTTCATCCCGAAGCCAATCAAGAAACACATAAAGGCCAGGAAAGCGATCAGGGTCCCTTCTTCTATAATTGATCCCACCCCGAACGATACAGTTCCGCCAAGCTCAAAGGTAATGATAATGCCAAAGAAGAGGGCCAAACCGCCGATAATGGTCATAACCAGGTACTTGTAGCCGGCTTTCAGGGCCTCTTCCGTTTCCTCGTGAACTACCAGGATATAAGAAATAAGAGACATTAACTCAAAAAACACAAAGAGAGTAAAAAAGTCGCCGGCCAGGAAAATACCAAGACAGCTGCCCAGAGTAAACATCAAAACCGGGTAATAACGGCTCCCCCCGTGTTCTTTCGCCATGTAGTCAATAGAATAGATCGTGCTCAGAAGCCAGATGAAGGAAGCAATAGCTGTCAGGCTAAAACTAAGAACATCAAGCCTGATCGAAATTTCCAGATTCGGCAATATCTCAAAGAATGTATGTTGAACAATGCCGCCTCTCACTACAAAAGGATAGAGAGTCAGGACCAGCAGGAAAGTAATTGCGCTTGTCACCACGGCCAGGATATCGCGTAGTTTTTCTGAGCGGTCGCTTACCGACATCAGGATCGGGGTCATTATGATTGGGAAAAAGATTACAACCAGGATTACTGTTATTGCTGTCGCTTCATCCACCGAAGCCACCTCCAGGGTTCATTATATAGTTCAATTAAGTACACGGCAGTATTTTTAAACAGTCCCAGGGATTGTTAAAAAAACAATGCTAATGCCTCATCCAGCAATACTATGGCAGGCCTGGAGAAAACTCCGAAAAAGATTATGGCTGCCATCCCGACAATAAGCGGGATCAACATCTTGCGGGGGACCGGCTTTACCTGATGCTGGAACTGTTCCTGCTGCATAAAAGCATTGACGATGATCGGCATGTAATAAACCGCGTTCAACAAACTGCTGGCCAGGATGATTACTACAAAAATGGGCCTTCCGATTTCCAGGGCACCAAGGGCCAGGTACCACTTGCTGATCAGTCCCCCGGTCCCCGGAATACCGATCATAGAAGCGCTTCCAATGGTAAAGGCAATCATGGTGATCGGCAATACCTGCCCGATCCCTCCCAGCTGTTTGATCTGGCGAATCCCGGTGGTGTAAATAATTATCCCGGCACACATAAAAAGCATTGATTTCATGATCGCATGCACCAATAAATGATAAAAACCACCGGTCATGGCGATAATGTCGTCCAAACCGATACCGAGAAATACATAGCCGATCTGGCCGATACTGGAATACGCCAACATCTTTTTTAAATCAACCTGAACCATCGCAAATATAGAACCAAACATGATCCCCATAGAAGAAAGCCAGAGCACGATCTCATTCAAGGGTATAGACTCAAGCAGCGAGCGTGGAAACAGCTGGTAAAACATAATAAAGAGGGCAAATGCGTATATCTTAATCACCAGGCCCGAAAGCATTGCGCTCGATGGCGAAGGTGCCGAAGCATGGGCGTCGGGGAGCCACACATGGAGCGGGAATAGGGCCGCCTTGGTTCCAAAAGCCACTATGAAAAGGGCCGCTGCGGCAAACATGTTGTTCGGATATAATTCAACGGCCTCAGGCAAAGCCGCATTAACCAGGTCGTAATTCATCTGCCCGGTAACCATGTAAATCATGGCCACCCCGAGCAGGAAACAGCCAGTTCCCATGGCGCTCAAAATGAGATATTTGAAGCTTGCTTCCAGACAGGCGCGATCTTCCTTAATTGAAATAATAGCACAGGCAGAGATAGCGCATATTTCCATTAACACGAACAAGTTAAAGAGGTCATTGGTCAGGGCCATGCCGGCCATCGAGCCGACCACCAGGGCATAGAGGGTATAATACCAGCCCATAACTTCCGTTTTTAATTCATGTTCCAGGTCTTTCAAAGCATAAACCATGATCCAGAGGCTGACGGCCAGGACAATCAAAAGCATATAAACCCTGAGCAGGTTAACTTTGAACTCAATGCCCCACGGCGGAGGCCAGCCGCCCATATAATAGGTAAATTCACCAACCTGTAAAACCTGGACCAACAGGTAAACCGCCATCACCAGGGCCAGGAACAGGGAGGCAATCAAGGCCGGAGCACTGGCCTTTCTGGCCCAGCGGTATAAAATTGGGGACAAAAATGAAATGCCTAAAAGAATTGCTAAGATTAATGCTGGAAAATGATTGGTTAATTCCACTACTCCCGGCTCCTTATCAGGCAAATTTCGTCGTAATCAACAGTTCCGTAATAGCGGTAAATTTTTACAACCAGGCTTAAAGCATAAGCGGTAATACTAACGGCAACCACGATCCCGGTCAGCATCAATGATCCGGGAAGGGGGTTTACATACAGGACTTCGTTGGCCGGAGCCGTTACAATCGGAGCTGCTCCCCCGTAGGTGTATCCAGTAGCCACAAACATCAAAAAAACAGAGGTGTCCATGATATTCATCGCAATTACTTTTTTGATCAGATTCGAGTGAGTGAGCATGGTATGCATACCGATGACAAAGAGCAGAATCGCCACCATGTAATAGTAATTGTGGGCAATCTTAATGAGCATCTCCACTTTTCTCTTCCCCCTCGATAATGTTATAGAATAAAGTTACAATGGTACTGGCCACCTTAACCCCAAGGAAAGCCGTGATAATGAAAATCGCTCCGGCGCTGAATAATTCCCCGGCTTCACCCAGGGGAAAACCGGCCCCCCGGTTGGCCAGAAAATTGGCCCCAACAGCAACTCCCACCAGGCCGGTAACAACAAACCCTAGCGCTCCCCCGCTTTCCAGGACCGATGCGGTGGTATGAGAAATCTGCTTGGCCCCGACTTCCAGGTTAAAGGAAAGGGCCACCAGGACAAGGCTCGCTCCAAATATCGCTCCTCCAGAGAATCCCCCACCGGGAGACAGGTGGCCGTGCAGGATTACATAAATCCCGTAAACCTGGATAAAGGGCGTCACAAGCCTGCTGGTTATACGTACAATTTGGTCTTCCACGGCTAACTACCCCCCTTGCTAATGGGATTTCAGGGTTGCTATTACCGCGGCAATGGCCACAAAAAGGACCGTCGCTTCACCCAGGGTGTCGAAAGCGCGGTAATCGATAATAACACTGCTTACGATATTGACGGCACCGGTATCGGTTATCCCCTGTTCCATGTATCGGGCCGGTATTTCATTGAATACCGGGTTAGTTGGATCCCCAAAAGGCGGCATTTCCGCAACAGTAAAACTGAAGAAAAATCCAATCAGACCGACCAGCAAAATTGTAAACACACCACGAGCCTGGAGGCGCAATAGATAGCGCATGGCAAAGATGGCTGCGATTATGATAAACAGAATATCTTCCACTCAAATATCCCCCCTACAGGAACCTTATTCAGCCCGCCTGGTTTTACTGATAGCCGCTATCAATAGCAGGGTCGTTACCCCGGTGCCCAGGGCCGCTTCAACCATGGCCACGTCGGGTGAGCTGAGCTGCTGCCATACAATAGCCATAATCAACCCAAAAGAGGCAAAAACGATCACAGCGCTAAGCATATCCCGGATCTGGGCCACCGCGATAGCACAAACAATAAGAAACAGTAACAACAAAGCATTTAAAACTTCAGTCAGTACTTCGGTCATCTGGCTCACTCCTGCCGATAATGGGGGTGATCCCGGTTGAATAGGCAGCTCTGGCTATAACGTGGGCAGCCGTCGGGTTGGTGATTAAAATAAAAATAATTAACAGGGCCAGCCTGATCGCCACCGCCAGTTCACTTTGCAAAGCGAGGGACAACAAAACCAGGCCCGCACCCAGGGTGTCGCACTTGGTCGTCGCGTGAAGGCGGTTATAAACATCGGGCAGCCTCAGCAGGCCGATAGTGGCAACCGCCAGGAAAAATATTCCCACGATAAATGATAATATCGACAATATATAAAGTCCCGTATTCAGCAAAGTTTCGATCAGTCCAGGGCTCCTTTCTCCAGGTACTTGGCCACGCCAATTGTGGTAATAAAGCCCATCAGGGCATAGACCATGGCAATATCAAGAAAATAAACCTGTTCATAAATCCGGGCGATCAGGGTAATAATGATCAAAGTATAGGTCGTAATGATATTGATGGCCACTACCCTGTCTGGAGCCGTCGGGCCGGCCAGGGCCCTAATCATGGAAAAGAAAATCATGAGCATGACCAGGATCGCCCCTATAGTATACGTATAATCCAATATTTGTTCAAAAATCATCCCTCATCACGCTCCATCTGCTGAAGCCTGGCAATGGGATGCCAGGTCTGAACCTCTTCACCGCTTTCTATGGTCAAAGCATGAATCAGAAAATCCTTCCCATCTGCCAGGACCGTTAAAGTCCCGGGGCACATGGTAATCGAATTGCCCAGAAGCACCCGGCTGGCCATGCTTTCTATTTCCACCCTCAGCGGGACCATATTCGGGACTATGGGCATTTTTGGGTGCAAAACTATATAGGCTACCTGGAAATTAGCTATAAAAATATCTCGGAGCAGTTTAAAGAAATAGCCCAATATCCAAAGAACAGTTTTAAAGGTAACAGGCGGCCTGTCTTCGATTGTAATGAGCAGGTTGCGGTTAAAATAAACCACAAAAGCAGAAGCGGCAAACCCGACCGCCATCTGGGGCCAGTCAAACCGACCGCTGATAGCCACCCAGAAAGCAAACAGGACCAGGGTAATCCCAATATAATTCAACCAGTTCTTACTCATCTTAATCAGCCACCCGGCAGTTTAATTATATAAACCCGAAAGTATAATAATATTTTCACATGCTCTTAAATTTAATATAACAATCCCGCTAACCATCTTCTTCAGATACTGCAGCAGCGGTTGGTTGGTCGAGATCAGCCAGTTTCTTTGGTATTGCCGCACGCGGATAAATGGTTACCGGTGGACATACAGGGACGCATTTTCCGCAGTCGTCGCACTTGTCAAGATCGATTACGGCCAGGTTGTCATCCATCTCAATTGCTTCCTGGGGGCAAATTTTGACACAGGCCCTGCAGGCTATACAACCCACCGAGCAGACCTTTGATACGCTTTTACCCCTATCATGGGAACTGCACAATACCAGGTGCCCCTGGTTGGACCGGCGGGGCAGGGTTTTGATCAAATCCCGCGGGCAGGCATTCACACAGAGGCCGCACCCGGTACATGCTTCCTGATCTACAACGGGCAGTCCGTGCGGGCCGATTTCTATCGCTTCAAATGGGCAGGCCCAAGCACAGTCACCCAACCCCAGGCAACCGTAAGTACAGGCCTTGAAACCGCCGTAAAAGCGTCCGGCAACAGCACAGTTTTTTACTCCTTCGTATATAAACCGGTCAGGCGCTTTTTCCTTGTCGCCAATGCAAAAAACCGTCGCCACCAGCGACTCTGTTTCGGCAAAATCAATCCCTAGTTCAGCAGCCAGAGCTTTTGCCGTCTCGGTCCCTCCCGGAATGCAGCCGGAAGGATTTACTTCACCTTTAACTACGGCCTCGGCAAACTGGGAGCAGCCGGCATAACCGCAGGCGCCACAATTGGCTCCGGGCAAAATATCTTTAACTTTGTCCACCCTCGGATCTACCTTGACGGCAAACACTTTTGCGGCCAGGGAAAGAAGTATTCCGAAAACCAGGCCGATCAGGCCCAGGGCGATGATTGCATATATTATTTGCACGGCTTATTTCACCTCGTAAAATTAGTGACTCAAACTTTTCAGCATTAATCATTTAAGGCAGGCTACAGGGTAAGCATACCCCTGAAACCCTGAAAAGCCAGGGACAGAATCCCCGCTGTAATCAAGGTTACCGCAGGGCCCTGCAATACATCCGGCACATCAGCCAGTTCCAGGCGTTCCCTGATCCCGGCCATGATCACAAGGGCCAGGGAAAAACCGATAGAAGCTGCGATTCCAAACACCACCGCTTCAATAAAAGCAAATTCTTCCCTTACCGCCAAGAGAGTTACAGCCATAATGGCACAGTTGGTGGTAATCAGGGGCAGGAAAATACCAAGTCCCTGGTACAGGGTCGGGCTGATCTTGCGCAGTGTGGTTTCAACAAGCTGAACCAGGGAGGCAATGACCAGGATAAATGTAACAATTTGCAAATACTCCAGGTTTAAAGGGATAAGGACAAAAGTATAGAGCAGCCAGGTAACCAGAGTGGCCATGCTCATTACAAAAATAACCGCCATACTCATCCCCACTGCGGTTTCCATCTTTCTCGAGACGCCCAAAAAGGGGCAAATCCCGAAGAAACGCTGCAACACAAAGTTTTCTACCAGGATATAGATAAATATTATCGATAACAGTCGTTCCATATTAACCTCCTGCCTCCGGTAGTACTATCTTCCATTTCCTCATTTCTTTAACCTGCATAGGGCAGTAATTTATCAAATATTTAACTTCTTAAAAAGCATATTCGCAAAACCAAGCAAAAGCCCCAGGGCAATGAAAGCTCCGGGCGGTTGGCCAAACAAACCCATTGGTTCAAAACCTTCCCCAAACAGCAGGATGGCACTTTCAGGATCGGGCCCCATGATCGTCCCTTGCCCCGCTACTTCGCGGACCAGGGCCAGGATGCCCAGGGCCAGGGTAAAACCTATTCCAACGCCGACACCATCGGCCAGCGAGCGCAGGACAGGTTTCTTGCTGGCAAAAGCTTCGGCCCGCCCCAGGATAACGCAGTTCACCACGATCAGGGGCACAAATACACCCAGGGCTTCATAAAGGGCCGGTTGAAAAGCCTGCAAAACCATTTCAACCATCGTAACAAAAGTAGCTATAACCACAATAAAGCAGGGAATCCTGACCTGGGTGGGAATATAGTTCTTCAGGCTGGCAATCACTACGTTGGACGCAACTACAACCGCTGTTGTCGCCAGCCCCATTCCCAGGCCGTTAATAAAATAAGCGGTAACCCCGAGAAGCGGGCACATCCCCAGCAGTAAACGGAACACCGGGTTTTCCCTGATTATTCCCCGTGACAAGTCATCAACATAAGGATTATGTTCTGCCATTAGTTATCACCGCCTCCGCTTCCGCTTTCTGGCGCATCCTCCAGGGCGTTTATCACTGCGGTTATAATTCTTTCGGCGCTTAAAGTCGCACCGGTCTGCACATCTACTTCAAGGCTTTGCTCCTCGATAATTTTTTCAGGAATCTCCGGGTAAGCATCGACAAAGTATGCTTCTGTTTCATTATGTTCAATGACCTCTATGTTTTGAATTCGCCCATCGCTCAGTTCAACTTCTACCGTAAGGGGACCGTAAGTGCCCTCAACGCTGCCCCGGTATACGTCGTCAGCCAATCCTTCGAGTGCAAAGGCCTTCCTCTCCATGTCCAGAATATTTTCGCCGATAGTGATCACGGTGCGCCTGATTGAGTTGATCATCGAACCGGTACTCATAGTAGCCCCACTGACGGCATCAACATCCTCGCCTTCCTGAATTGGATCTTCAAAGCTTTTACCGATAAACTGCTCCTGGAAATCGTCGGTGGTAATAACATCACCGATTCCCGGGGTCTCGGAGTGGGAGATAACCCGGATTCCTATTATTTCAGTATCGGTATCAACAGCCAGGTTATAGGTAATTGTCCCTTCATAACCCTGGGTTTTAACCGTAGCCATGATCCCGAGCTTTTCGCCATCCTGGTCGTAAACCAGGTCAAACTGATCGCCTTCGATTTCACGGGTTTCATATTCATTAATGTCCGGGAAAAACCTCTCCAGGGCTTCTAAATACTCCCGCTGTTCCTTCTCCCGGATCACCGGCTCGGTTATATTGTGCATCCCGGTTAGAAGGGCCGCCGATATTATGGCAACCGCAGCCAGGGTTACGGACAAACGCAGTATATTATGCACTCTTTTTCACCCCCCCGAAACGCTGGGGAATCGTAAAGTTATCTATAATCGGAGTTACCGCGTTCATGAGTAAAATGGCAAAGGTAACCCCTTCCGGCAGAGCTCCCCACAACCTGATCAGCATCGTAATCAGGCCGCAGCCGATTCCGAAAATAAGCCGGCCGGCCGGAGTAACAGGTGTGGTAACAAAGTCGGTGGCCATATAGATAGCACCGATCATGACCCCTCCTGTCACAACATGGAACAAACCGGTCATGAAAATATTAGCATAAAATCCTCCACCAAATAATACACCCAGGATAAAAACAGTACCGATAAAACCACCCGGGATCCGGTAATCAATATGGCCTTTATAAACCAGCCAGAGACCCCCGATCAAAAGGGCCAGGGCGGAGGTTTCTCCCAGGCACCCGGGAATATTGCCGATAAACATTTCCGGCAGGCTGAAAGTCACCGCTTTTTCCGGGGCAGCCAGGACAGTAGCCCCGGTTACAACGGCCGCATCATATCCAAAAGCAAAAGGCTGCGGCGAGGGCCATATATCACCGGCCATGTGACCGCCCCAGGAAACAACCAGGATGGCCCGGCCAACCAGGGCCGGGTTGAAAATATTGTAGCCAATCCCGCCAAAAACTTGCTTGCCGATAATAATGGCTGAAGCCGAACCGACGACCACCAGCCACCAGGGCGCGGCGGCCGGCAGGGTCAGAGCCAGGAGCAACCCGGTAACCGCCGCACTGCCGTCACTGAATATATCACTTTTACGAAGCCAGATCGCTTCTGCCAGCATCGCTGCAGCTATCGCGATAAGCATAGTCAGAAGGGCCCGATATCCAAAAAGCAATACTGCCATCAGGGCCGCGGGGAAAAGAGCGATCAAAACATCGACCATCACGCTCTGAACCGATTCTACCGATCTTATGTGCGGTGATGACGATACGATCAGTTTTTCGTTTATGACCATCACATCCTTTCCCGGGTTGCGGAATTATTTATTTTTCCTTTTCATAATTTCATTTTTACCGATCCTGATCCACTGGACCAGGGGAATTTTAGAAGGGCATATATACGAACAGCACCCGCATTCAAAACAGTCGAGAGCATAAAGTTTTTCAGCCCTCCTGTAATCGCCGTGTTCTGAGGCCTGGGCTATGGATGTGGGCATCAGGTTCATTGGACAGACACTAACGCACTTGGCACACCTGATACAGGGGCTGCTTTCGGCAAGATAAACATCTTCATCGGTCAGGGCCAGGATTCCCGATGTCCCCTTAATGACCGGTATATCGGCACTGGGCTGGGCCAGCCCCATCATCGGGCCGCCCACAACCACCTTCAGGGTGGATTCGCTTATACCGCCGCAAAAGTCAAGGGCCTCAGAGGCCAGTGTCCCCAGCCTGGCCTGGACATTGGCCGGTTTGGCAACACCGGAACCGGTCACGGTCAGGACCCGTTCCACCAGGGGTTTTCCTTCACGAATAGCCTGGGTGATGGCCGCCGCTGTGCCGACATTATGGTTAACTATCCCAACTTCCATGGGCAGAGCCCCCGCCGGGACAACCCGGCCGGTGGTGACATAAATTAGCATCTTTTCAGCACCCTGCGGATACTTGGTCGGCAGGGTGCAAACCCTGATATTTTCTTCTTCGGCCACCATGCTCTCCACCTGTTTATGAGCATCAGGCTTGTTATCTTCAATACCGATAATTCCTTCCGAAGCGCCCAGGGCTTTCATCATCGCCTTTAAACCAAAGACGATTTCTTCCGTTTTTTCAAGCATAACCCTGTGATCGGCGGTCAAATATGGTTCACATTCGGCGCCGTTTATAATCACCACATCGATCGGTTTGTCTTCAGGGGGTGAAAGCTTGACATGGGAGGGGAAAGTGGCTCCTCCGAGCCCGACAATACCGGCTTCACGGACTATCTTGCGGATATCGTCGGCGGAAAGATCTTCCAGGCTGCCGGCCGGCTTAATATTTTCATCCCATTCGTCGCGGCCGTCCGATTCTATGGTCACCGCATTGATTTTCATGCCCAGGGGGTGGTTGTACGGGCCAATATCAACCACCGTACCCGAGATCGGGGCATGGACGGGAGCGGACACAAAACCCTTATTATCGCCAAGTTTCTGGCCTGCCTTGACCTCAATGCCTTTTTCTATCTTTTCCACATCGGCCAAAAGCTCGCAGGGTGCACCAATATGCTGCTGCATCGGCACCACCACTTTTTGCGGCAATGGCATTTTCACAATGGCCAGTGTGGAGGTAATTTCTTTACTATATACCGGATGAACGCCTCCCCTGAATGAAAACTTGGCCATTTAATATATTCACCCTTTCCAGATAGTTTGCTGCCCCTTTGTTCTTTAACGGCAGGTTTTAATTTTGGGTATAAATAAAAAATTACATTTATACAAATTAACTTAACTAACTTTCGTTAAATAATAGTAAATTCCTTCTATAAAACCGTCTTTTTATAGTCTTGATAAAAAATATAATAAATCACCTTTTTAGCAATATTCTAATCTATGCCAATTTGCCAGAAGCAAGGCCGGTGGTCATTTGACCGGCTGGGTCCACAGGGCCCTGGCATCGCTGACTGTATAAAAAGAACCGGTTACCAGGACCAGGTCTTCCGGACCGGCGCCGTGCAAAGCCTCTTCCAGCGCCATTTCTAGATCATCATTCACCGAGGCCTTTTCCCGGCTGCAGTAAAGCTGTTCGAGGGCGGTTTTATGCAATCCTGCAGGATCGGCTGCCCTGGGAATGGAGGCTTTGGTAAAAATGACTCGGTCGGCGAGCGGTAGGATGGCCGACATCATTGCCGGCGCGTCTTTGTCGGCCATGATCCCAAAAACCAGGATCAGGCGGCGGTAACTGAAATATTCGGTCAGTGCTTCCGCCATTTGCCGGATCGCAGCCGGATTATGGGCTCCGTCCATGACCAGCTTCGGGCTGTTTTTCAACAATTCCAGGCGCCCCGGCCAGATTACTTCAGACAGCCCCTGCCGCAGATGCTGTTCATCCACCATGGTGCCTCTGTTTTCAAGCAGCTCCACTGCCGCCAGGGCGGTGGCCGCATTGCAAATTTGATATCGGCCCCGCAGGGGAATGAATAGATCCTGGTAAGAACGTTTAAAGCCAGTGTAATCAAAAACCTGGCCCTGGTCGGTTATTACCCGGCGATTAAACACCGGCCGGTTGATCTTCTCTCCGCCGTTACCCTGGGGTGCAAACAAGCTGTACAAGGGGGCATTAAGCTCAGAGGCCCTGGCTTTAATCACCGCAAGCACCCTGGGATCTTCGCTGGCAGTCAGAACCGGGATCCCTTCTTTTATGATGCCTGCTTTCTCGAAAGCAACCTCTTCTACAGTATCGCCGAGCACCTCGGTATGCTCCAGATCAACATTGGTGATGATGCTCAGCAACGGATCGACAACATTGGTGGCATCAAGGCGTCCTCCAAGGCCGACTTCCAGGACGACCAGGTCAACTTCCCGGCGGGCAAAATAGATCAGAGCCAGGACAGTGACCACTTCAAATTCAGTTGGCTGCCCGAAACGCTCATCGGCGGTCACTTCTTCCACGACCGGCCGGACCAAACCGACCATGTCGGCCAGCTCCTCCTGCTCAATATCACAGCCGTTAATAGCCATCCGATTGGTAAATGAAAGAAGGTAGGGAGAAGTATAAAGGCCTATCCGGTAACCGGCCGCCTCAAAAATAGAGGCAAGGATAGCCGCCGTGGAACCCTTCCCGTTCGTCCCCGCTATATGGACATAATCAACCTGCCGGTGGGGATTGTCCAGCTTATCGAGCATGGCATTCATCCGCTCCAGACCCGGTTTGCTCCCAAACCGGCTCAGGCCATGAATCCAATCCAGGGCTTCCATATAACGCAGCTCACTTTTCATCAGCTAATTTAGCTCCTGCAATCTCTGCTGTAATTTTTGCAACCTGGCTTCTTGTTCTTCGCGGCGGGATTTTTCCTTGGACACGACTTCAGCAGGCGCTTTTTTCAGAAAGCCTTCACTGTTTAGCTTTCCTTCGGTCCTCTTTATTTCAGCTTCCACCTGGGACAGTTCTTTCCTGAGGCGCGCTTTTTCCGCATCAATGTCGATTACGCCTTCCAGGGGGAGATAAACTTCAACTTCTTCGCCAATGATAGCAGTCAGGGCCTGCTTCGGCTTTTCCGATTCGGGATGAATGGTCAGGGTGTCTATGGAAGCCAGTCTTTTAACCTGGTGAGCTTCTTCCCCCAGGCAGGCGGCAGAACGTCCTCCGGCCCTGATAATAACCGGGGCCTTCCAGTCGGGAGGAAGTTTAACCTGGCTGCGGAGATTCCTGATCGCCCGGACCACCTGCTGGAACAGCTCCATTTCTTCGGCTTCGCCGGGAAAGTCAAGTTTTTCCGCCGGGCCGGGCCAGGCTGCCGTTACCAGGGCCTCTTCCCTGCGGTTAGGCAGTTGCTGCCATATTTCTTCGGATATGAAAGGCATGAAGGGGTGCAGGATCCGCATTACTCCATCGAGCAGATACACCAAAATACTCCGGGTCCGGTTGCGGTCCGCTTCCACCTCAACACTTTCGCCCTCACGGTAAAGATGGTACTTGCTGATCTCAACATACCAGTCACAAAAATCGTTCCAGAGATATTCATAAATCAGGCGGGCTGCCTCGCCCAGCTCATATTCTTCGAATAACTGATCGGTTTTTTTAACCGTTTCATTAAAGCGGTGCAGGATCCAGCGGTCGGCCCGGTTAAGGTTTTCCGGCAGTTGATCCGGGTCGAACTGGGCCAATTTCTCTCCCCCTTCTTTTTGTTCACCCAGGTTCATCAGGACAAAACGGGAAGCGTTCCAGATCTTGTTGGCAAAATTACGCCCGGCTTCGACGCTTTCCTGCCTGAAACGCTGATCATTGCCCGGAGCCTGCCCGGTAACCAGGGTGAAACGGAGCGTATCGGCCCCGTAATTTTCAATCACCTCAAGAGGGTCAATGCCGTTACCCAGGGATTTACTCATTTTGCGCCCCAGGGCATCTCGGACCAGCCCGGTTATATAAACGGTACGGAAAGGAACGTCATTCATAAAGGCCAGGCCCATAAACATCATCCGGGCCACCCAGAAGAAAATAATGTCGTATCCTGTAACCAGGACGCTGGTGGGGTAAAAATGCTCCAGGTCTGCAGTTTTATCAGGCCAGCCCAATGTTGAAAAGGGCCACAGGGCCGAACTGAACCAGGTGTCAAGGACATCTGGGTCCTGCTTGAGTTCACTGCTGCCACAAGAAGAGCAGCTCTTAGGATCTTTATAATCAACTATCACTTCCCCGCATTCACAGTACCAGGCCGGGATCCGGTGCCCCCACCAGATCTGCCGCGAAATGCACCAGTCGCGGATATTTTCAAGCCAGTCGTTATAGACCCTGGTAAAACGGGGTGGGACAAAGCTGGTCTGATCTTCTTTAACCGCCTCCATGGCCGGCTCGGCCAAAGGCTTCATTTTAACAAACCACTGCCGGGATATGAGCGGCTCAACCACCGTATCGCACCGCTGGCAGTGGCCGATGGAGTGCTCATAATTTTCGATCTTTTCAATCAGGCCCTGGGCCTTTAAATCTTCAACAACCTGCCTGCGGCACTCGAAACGGTCCATCCCCTCATAGGGCCCGGCCTCGGCGGTCATCCGGGCGTCTTCGCCGATCACCTTGATCACTTCCAAGTTGTGACGTTGGCCGATGGCGAAGTCATTGGGGTCGTGCCCGGGGGTGACTTTGACGGCGCCGCTGCCAAATTCGGGATCGACATATTCATCGGCTACGATGGGAATTTCACGGTTTAAAAGGGGTAAAATAACTTTTTTGCCCACCAGGTCCCGGTAACGCTCATCATCAGGGTGGACGGCAACCGCGCTGTCACCAAGCATCGATTCAGGGCGGGTGGTGGCCACGGTAATTATTTTCCCGTTTTCAGACAGGGGGTACCTGATATGAGTAATCGTAGAAGCCTCAGTTTCATGCTCCACTTCTATGTCGGACAGGGCAGTAGAACAGCGCGAGCACCAGTTAATCATGTAGTCGCCGCGGTAAATCAAACCCTGGTGGTAAAGATCGACAAATACTTTTCGCACCGCCCGGGAACATCCCTCGTCCATCGTGAACCGCTCCCTCGACCAGTCGCAGGAGCAACCCAGGCGGTGCAGCTGTTTGGTTATCCGCTTCAGATAAGTATCCTTCCAGGCCCAAACCCGCTCCAGGAATTTTTCCCGACCCAGTTTCCGGCTGTCTATACCCTCTTCAGCCAGGTGCTTCTCGACAACATTCTGGGTGGCAATTCCGGCATGGTCGCAGCCCGGCAGCCACAGGGTATCGTACCCCTGCATCCTGCAGCGGCGGATCAAGACATCCTGAATGGTATTGTTCAAAGCATGCCCCATGTGCAGGGAACCGGTAACGTTAGGCGGAGGTATCACTATGGTAAAAGGAGTTTTGCCGGGATTTCCAGAAGCGCGAAAGTAATCACCATCAAGCCAAAAACGGTATCTTTCCATCTCCACTTTATCCGGATCATAAACAGGCGGCAGCATATTTTCAGTCATCATATCACCCCATCTTATCTGGCAGTCAGAAGCAGCAACTGGTAATTCGGCCAGCCTGGTAAAGGACTTGCAATATTATTTATTCTGATCTTATAAATAGTATTATTTTACGGGCTGAAAGTCAATGCAACGGGTGCTGCGAAATGCATAAAAAGCCATGACTAGATCTCTTTTTGATGCAACGATACCACCCTCGAGTACTTTTAAATATGAGGCATCGGGGCTTGATAGAACAATTGAACAATTATTATGGTCCACAAGGGTTCTCCTGCAATCAACATCAAGTTGTACCGCGAAATAAGAGAAATCTAGTCAATTTCTTTAATTGACACATAGTAACTTTTATCATCAACAAACAACCTGAAATGCTTTTCCCCCTGATCCCGTTGAGACACATACTCAGTTAAACCCTGGAACCATTTGTTGTAATGATTTTTTTTCTCTTTTGCCTGATCAAGGGAAACACTTCTGAAAGAAAGCTGATCACCCGGCTTTGCCTGACCCAGGCGATAAATTTCATAAGAAGCCGCCGTAGCAATTTTGGGGTAGCCACCGGTCGTCTGACGATCTTTCATCATTATTATTGGCTGTTTGTGCCCCGGCACCTGTATTGCACCCAGTGGAATCCCGTCAGAAATAATATCCGCTTTATCCACATGCACAACTTCCGGCCCCGTTAACCTGTATCCCATCCGGTCGGCTGATTCACTGATTTGGAAGGTTTCATTCAAAAAAGTGTTAACTCCTTCCTCGGTAAAAAAATCTGCCTGGGGCCCCATGATGACATCTATTTCAAAAGGAGGCAGATAAGAAGGCCATCGCTCCTCAGTCAAAGCCCGCCCCAGGGAATTGTTACTTTGGAGCGCAGAGAGTACTTCTTCTCCTTTTAAACGCCTCCCTTCAAAACCTCCAATTTTACCCCTTAAGTAAGTTGAACGGCTCTGCATAATTAAGGGGACGTCAAAACCCCCCTTTACAGCAAGATATCCCCGCACTCCTTCAGTTATCCATTCAATATCTATTTGATCTCCGCTTTTAACTTCGATTGGTTCAAAAATAAAATACTTCCGGTGCCCGTTCACGGTAACAACACATCTTCCCCCGGTTACTGCCAGGGTCGTATCATGTAAGATTTCCAACCGGGGCCCTTTTAAAGTAAACTCTAAGGACGCCGCATTTGGTTCATTTCCTAAAATTAAATTCCCCAGTAGATAAGAAACCTCATCCATAGCCCCTGCTGGAGCCATTCCATATCGCTGGTATCCGTACCGTCCTCCATCCTGCACGGTTGTAAAAGGCCCGGATTCAATAACTTTAATCACTTGCAATTCTTTCACCCGCCTATATATTAAGCTCGTTTATTGAGATTAAACCTGTAGATACGATTCAAATTCATGCTCGCTGATCGGGTAAAATTTTAAATAATGACCTGGTTTGGGCAAAAAAGGATCTTCTTTAGAAGGATCAAATAATTTCAAAGGAGTTCGACCTATTAACCGCCACCCTCCGGGGCTTTCCAGGGGATAAATGCCTGTTTGACTGCCGGCTATACCAACAGAACCGGCAGGGATCTGGGTGCGAGGGTTTTCCAGGCGCGGAGTGGCAATTTTGGAGGACATTCCGCCCAGGTAGGGGAAACCGGGCACAAAACCCAGCATATATATCAAATAAGTTGAAGAGTGGTGAATTTCAATTACTGCTTCGATCGTTAAGTTGTTATGTTCCGCCACATAATCAATATCCGGACCGTACTCCCCTCCATAGAGAACCGGTATTTCTAAAGTTTCAGGATTTGGAATTGCAACATCTTTTAAATGTTCCCCTATATTAAGCAAAATCTCTTTTAAATCT
>Ga0207421_10000876_pt1 | contig 39206 bp, 44 predicted proteins | sample SodLakKL_010_SED_4_FD_187542 | JGI IMG/M metagenome (GOLD analysis project Ga0207421, IMG submission 187542) | Alkaline sediment microbial communities from Lake Tanatar, Kulunda Steppe, Russia - 8KL_010_SED (SPAdes) (version 2) | ecosystem: Environmental > Aquatic > Non-marine Saline and...
GCAATTTTTTTATTCATAGTCTTTATTTTTAAAAAAATATTTACATTGATTTATGATTTCTCCTTCTTCCACTGAATCAACAAATTCTTTAAACTCAACTTTTCTTTTATCTTCAATATACTGTTTGAATTTGTGAATAAAATTTCCAAGTTCTTTACCTTTCAAACCAGTTATTTCCATAACAATGTTTCCATTAAATTTTTCGGAAATTCTTTTGTTTCTATCATCTTCCTTTTTAAGTTCATCAAGTATTTCTAAAAAATTTGATTCTGGAAAATATTCATTGATTATTCTATGATATGAGGATTTGTCTTTATTGAACTTAAAACCCGAATCTTTATCAAAATTTTTCAAATTGATATAATCAAGAAATCCTTTATAAGTAGAACGTTTTTTACTTCTTTTACGATCTACACTATTAAGATTTTCCATTAAAAAATTGTTAGGATTAAAATATTTTGAATTAATTATAAATTCAAAAATTTCTTCAAGATTATCAAATCCTTTAAGATATTTGTCATAATCAAGATCAAAAAATTTAAAGATTTTTCTATTATCTTTTGAAATTACAATATCAGCAAGTTTTCTTGAATTGTCTATTGAATATACAGATGCAATTAAACCGGCAGATCCATATTTTAATACTCCTTTAATTGTTGGTTTTCTTTTTTCCATTTTTTATTATTTAATTGAAATATACAACTATTTTTTCATATTTGCAACTATATCAGTAACTTTTTTCCAAAAATATATCCAAGTTCTATATATTTATTTACATCTTCTTTCTTAATATAAATAACTTTTTTTCCATTATTCATCCATTTTCTTCCATATGCAGGGTTATTATGGCCTTTAGTTCTTTCGGAAATGTCTGGACGTGATTTACCTTTGTGGGACTCGGATTTCTTTTTATTTGTATCTTCTTCAAGTTCTTTTGCTTTGTCGTATCCGTATTTTTCAACCCATACACTAAATACAGATTTTCCTGACATTGGATTGTTTTCATTTGAAAAATCTGCATGATTGAGTTTCATTTTCTCGCGAGTTTCCTTGGTATGTTTAGTTTTATATCTTGGATGATTTGTTTTGTTTTTGTATCGTTCTTTTGCTTTTAATCTGATAATTTCTTTAGTTTCCTCGGTATGCGGAATTGATATACCCATGTGAGATTCAGATAATTTCTTTCGAGTTTCCCCAGTATGCGTTCCGTTTTGTCCACCACCAGTCATTAAATTATATCCAACACTTTTATTTGTTGAATTAAAATATGATATCCAAAATTGTTCACGTTCATTAAGTTCAATTTGTGATTCGTACTTTTCAATTATTTCTTTAATAAAATTACAAGATCCATGTTTCTTTATAGCATTACACAAATACACACCAGAACCTAAATACCACTTAGAGTTTTCAACAGATTTTGTGGATTGTCCTATATAAATTTTCCCGTTCTTTTTATTTATGACTTTATAAATATACATGTTTTAATTTATATATTCATCCTCCAAACCCATATTTTAATCATTAGAACTCAAATTTGAATTTTTTTGCGATTTTTCCCATAAGATTCCCGGAAGGGTCCCAATCGAAGAAAACCTTTGCAGTCTCCCAGTTTTTAGCTGGTTGTGGAATAATATCAATTTGATATTTATCATAAACAAAAGAATATACATTTCCGTTAGTATGAACAATACCAAATTTTTCTTCAAGTTTTTTAGAAATGTTTCCAAGATTACCATGATTAAGAATAAGCAAATCACAATCACCGTGGGTTTCTTTGTTTCTGTAAAACTCAACAATTTTTACTTCAGTATTGAACATATTAGAAATAATAGGAATAAGTTCCTTTTCAATTCTTTTATGTTCTTGAGTTGATTTTCTTTCAGTTTCAACTCCATATTTTTTCATTACTTTTCCACCCATTCCTATTTATTTTTTAATTATATACAAATATACAAAAAATTTACGAGAAAAGCAAATTTTTTATGAATTATTTAACTTTTCTATATACTCATTTGTTAATTCATTAATATAACTTTTTACTGATTTTGTTTTTAACTCACTTAAATCACCAGCCATCCCACCATTTTTTTCCATCCCAATAAACAATACACCATTTATCTTCAATCTTGTTGTTGGCTTCAATTATATAGCTATAAGTCTCGCTACTTTTCCAAGGTTCTTTTTCAGAGTTGTCGGTAAAGCTAACCACCGCACTAATAATGCAAGTCAATAAACAGTACATCATCTTCATCATTATATTTTACACAACACCAAGCTGGGTGGTATTGCTCTAAACTATCCTTTACAATATTCCCTTTATTGTCTTTAAATGTATGTTCACCTTCTTTTAAATAAACACTCCAGTTATGTTTTTCATAGTATACATCTTCTATTCTTTGAATTACTACTTTTGCACTATCTGGTAAATTGTGTTTATTTAAAAACTTTTTCAAACCACCTACCGTTAAAAAGTGGTTGTACCCATTAGTCAATTCTTCTTTTGTAATCTCTTTTAAAGCCATTGCTAAAAACGTTTTATAACAAAGGCTATAAGCAATTGCCTATCAGCGTTTGTTGGTTAATTGAACAGTATTTACAAGGCAACTGCTCATAGCCTTGACCATTATGTGCCATTTTTATGTATCTTGTTTTTTCAGTTTTCTAAAGTATTCCACTTTATTTCACCTGGGGTGATTATTTCTTAGTTTTTGTTGGGTAAATTATACCATTCTTTAATCCATTCTTCTTTAATTCCAAATGATAATTGTCCATCTTGATTAGGGTTATCCCACCATTTTTCCATCTCAATAAATAATACCCCATTTATCTTCAATACTTTTTGTTAAGTAATAATTTTTTATTTCCGGATTTTTCATAATAAGTAGTTTAATAGATTTAATTAATTTATTTTTATATACATAAAGTTTATTTAGTTTTAACAAAAAAACCTTACTAAATTTTAGCAAGGTTTTAATTTTGAATTTATGTTTTTTTTAAAAATCTAAATCAATATCATCTGGTTTCTTATCCGATTTCTCATCATCCGATTTCTCATCATCCGATTTCTCATCATCCGATTTCTTTAAGGGTTTTCCAGTTGAAGGATCTAAACCTTGCTTTCGTCTGTTTATATATTTTTGATTTGTTTCAAGATCTGATGGTGCCATTTTTAAATATTTCTCAGATAAAAATAAAGCATCAAAAAACGGAACATTATCAATCATACCTTCCTCATCACGCTCCGGAACTTCAAGACCTAACATATTTGTTACAAAATCCACACGTTTTTCCATTATCTCCATTTCCTTTGCTTCTTTAAACATGTTCTCTTCTTCATATTCAATACCGATTGACGATTTGAATAAAGAATCATCTTTAAGTTCAGGATATTTAATACAAATTTGAAGTATAAGAGGTTTAACCATAATCTCTTGAAATATTGAACGTAATCTTGTTATGAATTTTGAAAATCTAATTTCATCTCTACTCATACCACTTGCATCCATTTCCCATGAACCTCCACCACCTTCTCTATCAAATCTTTCAAAAGGTACTTTTGAATCTTGAATTAATTTATCAAAGAAATAGCGTAAAACTTCAATTTCTGATAAATCAGGACCATCACCACCTATTGCTTCAATGTCAGGTTCTTCACCACCCTTACTTGGGAATAGATAGTTTTTATAAAACTGTAATGATGGTCTTCCATTTACTGTTAATTCACCAGAATTGTTATCAAGTTGAATATCTTCTTTATAAATTGACATCATTTCAGCAAGTGATTCTTTTGCCTTTTGTGGAGATTTAGTACCAATTGGAACAACCATTTTCATTCTGAACGAAGAATTCATTATGTTCCAAATTATTCTAGAGTTTTCAAGAATTCTTAATAAATTAAAGGAACGAATTAATCTTTCAACATATGAAGTTCTTGTGGTAAAATTTGCTTTTGCGTATGAAATATAAATAACTTGAGAATCGTATAATTCTCTTTTCATTGCAGGAATATCTTCATACTGAACCCATATTTTTTGAAGCTTCCCGGTTTTTTGATCTTTTATAATACCTGGACGTAATGAAAGCGCATCCAATTCTTTAAATCCTATAACATTTTTAGAACCCTCATCCCAAATAATTTCAAAAGCAAGAAAGCCATCTATTAAAAATTGTTTAAAATAACTCCATGCATCTTGACCTTCTACAAACCTGTGTGCATAATATATTTTATTAAAAGTATCTCTTGTATATTTTACAACTTCTTCCTCAACATCTTCCTTTAAAATTCTTCTTAGATTCCCAACACTTGGTTTGCAAAAATAATTTCTATCATCATATACAATAGCTTCATCTGCTATAGTTTCTATAATAAATTCAATTTCGCCGTTCATTGCAAATTCTCGAAGATAGTTTCTCCTTTGTTCTAATTGCCTATCAAAATAGCCAATAAATTTCTTTTGACCAATATCAGCAAGTGCTAAAGAATATAAAAAATCTTTAGGCATAAAACCTTGATTTCCCATCTCAGCCTCAGTTGCACCAACAGCTTTAGATTGTTTAATGATCATATCATCATAATCCATTCCAAGATTTGCTAATTTTTGAAGTGCACGAGAAACTGGATTTCTTCTATAAACCTGATCATCATCTCTATCTATAAATCCTGCCATAATATAATATTTTTTTATATATTTATTTTTTTAATTTTTTCTTTTTTAATTCTCTTTGTAAATATAAATCATATTCTCTATAAATATCTGGTAAACTTTTTCCAATAATTTCTTTACTGTGTAAAAATGGAATTATTTCCCAATCATCATATTCAACAAGCACAGGATTTAACATTCTTGTTATTATATATTGCCTATATGCAAAACCGTAATTTAAATTTTTCGAATTAAAAACCCTTAATTGTAATAACCAATCTTTAAGAAAACTTATAATTCTTGATGATGTTAAAAATAATCTATTGTTCCAATATTCTTTTTCTGAGCGTTCGATTTCTTTTTTAAATTGTTCATAATAATATTGAAGAACCGTAACCTTGATTTTTTCTGGTAGGAAATTTAAATTAATACCGACAAGTAAATTGTTTTTTGTGTTCGGGTGTTTATAAATACTATGAACAATCACAACAGGTCGTTTATCATAATAACTTAAAACATCTTTATATAAAGGATCATATTGATATGTATAAATTCTACCTGGGATAAAAAGGGCTTTTGAACTTTCAAGTAATTTACCTTCATTTAATTTCAAAAAATATTTATTTTCATCTTTATCAATATATTTTTCTTTAAAATATGAAAATGAATTTTTTATTCTATTATGATCTTTTTTTATTCTTTTATATGAATTTTTAGGACTTTCCATGTTGGCGATATAAGAAATCTTCTGTTACAATAATAAATTTATAACCTATTTTTCTTGCGTATGCACGTGCAGCTGCAAACTTTGCATTTAATGTAATATATTCTTTAATACTATCGTTATATTTTGTCAATTTTTTAAGTGTTTGTTTTGAAGGTGCTTCGGGTTTCATTAATTTACTTTTAGGTTTAACTTCAATAATAAAATCACCTATTATTCCACTATCTTGAATAAATTTCATATAAAAGTCTATATTATATTCATGGGTTTGTTTATCAACTGGATTATAATATTTTATAGGAAATGGCTCAGATGCCCATTTTAATACTTTTTCTGAATTGTCACAAAAAACACAAAATTTACGTTCATATGAAGATCTATATATAATTTTTGTAACATCTCCAATATATTTTCCAGGATTTATAATTTTATAATATCCTTGTACATAAGGTTCTTTTGAAGATGGTTTTAAATTTTTAATATTTGAATTTTTCATGTTTTAAAAAATTAAAAATTGTATAAATTTTCGTGTGATAAAGAAACTTTATTAATACTTTTAATTTTATACAATTTATTCCAACCTTTCTTTAATCCATTCCATATCATTCTTGTAAAATATGCAAATGCATTATCTGATTTTTCTTCGTCATAACCTTTCCAATATCTTAAAATATCTTCAATTGCCGATGAAACACAATCTTCCCTGTCTTGGTGATATTTATATGTAAAGTTTTTTGCAATTTCATCACTCATTAAAATTAACATATCTAATGAACGAGGTGTTAGTTCACCATTTTTCTTTGATTTTATTATTTCATTTCGTAATTCATCAGGATCTACATAATAATTTGAATTTTTTGATATTTTTCTTTTTTTCTTCATATTTATATTAAATGTATTTAAAAGTAATTAAGTCTTATATATCAATTATATACAAGACTCAATTAAAGTTTTAAACTATTTTATTATTTTACATATCTACTTTAATATTTTCTTTCTTGACTTTAAGTTCCTTACCCTTTTCATCTTTCACTTTAATAAAATCATCAGGTCCACCTTCTGTATAATCAAGAGCATATACTAAAATATCTTTTCCTTTATTGGGTCCTTTTACTACATAACCATCAATCCATTCATCACTTTTACCTTCAATAACTTTTATTCCTTCACCCCCATCTTCTACTTTTACCTCAGGTTCTTCTTCCTTCGATTTTTTAGAAAGTATCTCAAGTTCTGAAGTTTTATCTTTAGGAACTGAAACTGTAGCACCATCTTCCATTTTTACAATTATACTTTTATCAGGTTCATTGATTGCAATTACACTACCTTTTTTGTCATTTTTCATTTTAATTTCATCACCTACACCTAATTCATTTTCAGCACTTGGTGGATCTTCAGATTTTTCTTTCTTTGAAAATTTTTCATTTCCATCAGGATCTTCAGTTTCTTTTGCTTCTTTTATTATTTCAACATCAGAAATTTTAACGGCATAATGAATTGATCCATCATCAAATTCAACCTCAAGAGTTTTTTTATCAATTACTTTTTTAACAGTTCCTTTCTCTATATTATCAGCAGCAAATTCAACACACACACGATCTCCAATTTTTATATTTTTATTTTTCTTCTCTTCTATGAAACTTTCATCCGCCTCATGAACAACATCACCCGTTTCAATATAAAAACCTTTTTTATCTTCTTTGCTTAATCTTTTTGCCATTGCAACAGCAGCATCTTTATTCAAATCGGTACCTTCAACTTCCCATCTAAAATCATCTTTAAATTGTTCAAATGTTTGAGAACCAACCAACCAGGTTCTTTTTTTATCGTGATCTGTTTGTGCAAAATATAATGTTTTATCTTTATTTGCCGGTTTTGACCAGAATTCATCAATTTCTGCAGTTTCTTTAACATATTCATCAGGAGAAAATCCCATTTCTATTGTTTCATAATTTTTTAATGCATTTTTCAAAACAAGCTGTTTTTCTTTTAATTTTTGAATTTCTTCATCAACTGCTTCAATTACATCACTGATTCTTTTATCACTTCTGAGTATTGCATCCTCATTCATTTTATTTTGAATTTCAATTTTTTTTGAGTTTAGATAATCAACCGATTCGTTAATATCAGAAATTTCTTTATTATAAAAATCTACTTTTTTCTGTTCTTCTGGAAGTAAATCTTTAAATGATTTACTCATATCATAACCTATATGTTCAAAAACCAAATTACGTGTTTGAAGAGCATTTAAATCTTTATAAAATTCTAATTTTTTATTTGCACCATCATTTTTTATAACATAAACTTTCTCATCAATTTTAAATACATCTACCCATTGGGTTTCATATACTTTTGATTTAATTTTTTTACCATAATCAATTTCGTATATATTATCAAAATTCTCATATAAATTTACAATATTGTTTAAAATATTATTATCATTTTGTCTAAATATACCTTCATTCATAAAAAATTTAGTGAATGCTGCAAATTCAATCGGCTTATCATTCAACAAAAGTTCAAGTTTTTCATTTGTTTTTGTAATATTTACTTTTTTGTTTGATGTGTAAATAGTAACTTTATTTTCTTCTAATTTTACACCAGGACTGTTTAAGAAAAATGCAAGAGATTTAAAACTATCGGATAATTCTAAAACTTCACTTTCCTTTAATGTTTCAAGTCCATTTTCAGATTTTTTAATAAATTTACCGGATGAGAAAAATATTTCTACATTTTCCTTAATAAGTACAGGTGAATGAATATTTTTAACATCTGCAACAGAATTATCAGCAGCTTGTAAACCATCCATTGTTGAAATTAAATATTCATTTAGTGTTTTTAACATCGGTTCATGTAAATATGATTTAATTTTTTCTACTAAATGTTTTTTTGATAATTCATCACGTTTTGTAAAATATTCATCAAATTCATTAATAAAAGATTTTACTAAATACTCACCTGAAGATTTTGAAAATTCTCCAATAAATGTACATAAATTAATATCATCTGAATATTTATTGAAATTGTCTTTTATTTGTTCAACACCTTCTTTTACATCTTTATGCCAACTTATATTATTAACTTTTTCCAAAAACCTATTGATTAATAAATATTCGGGATTGTGATTTAAAAGTGGCTTAAATGATTCAATAAAATATTTTATTGTTTGATTTTGCATTAATTCACTTTCAGATATTTTTTCAACAAGTTCTTTTATACCAAGTTTATTTATTGCAATTAATCTTTCTTCTCTTAATATAAAACTTTTAACTGAATCATCATCTGAATATTTTTCAAGATCTTTTAATAATGTTTCAGATATTAGAGTATTTAATGGTTCAGATTTTTTACATGCTTCATTTGCTATATTTAAAATATCTACAACATCTGAATTTTTTGTTGTGTTTTTTAAATCTTGTATTCTATTTTTTAATGTTAACATCTTAAATAATTTTTTTGTTTTTTTTTATATATATTTATTTTATAATCATAATTTTTACACAATTGTGATTACACCAACATTTTCATTTTGATCCTTTAAAATATCATATAAAGAATTATCTGATGATGATTGAATTTTTAATGATATTTCAATTTGTTTTGTTGGTTTATAATTTGATCCTCCTGAATGTATTACTAAACTTTTTATAAAAGAATCATCAATTTCTAATGTTATTTCAGCACCATCACCTTCTTTTGATTCTATTTCAATATATGCAGTTTCATCATATCCTTTTCCAGGATTTACAATAATATAATCATATATACTTCCATTGATATCTGCCAATAATTTTATTTCAGCATGCTCAATTGGTTTTTTATTGCTAATAATATTTGTATCAATTGGTTTTGAAAAATTAGGAATATTCCACAAATATTTTTTATTATATGTATTTATATATTTATTTATTAAAATCCAAGAATTTCCGTAATCTTCAGAATAATATAAATTGATTTTATCAATCCAACCTTTAAATTCCCAGCTAATTTCAATTATTTCTAAAGATTTAAATTTATTATCATATACTGGATTTGTGATTTTAATTTCTTTTATATCTTTTTCGTCAAGTACAGTTTTTGTATCTATAATATTTTCCATAATATTACTTTTGTGTCTAATTGATGCTGTTTTACCTGACATATTATCTCGCATTATACTTGTCTGGTCATCATCAAATTCTTTCATTCCACGTTTTCTTTTTAATAAAGAATCAAATTGAGCACTTGTTAATTTTGTTCTTGTAATATTACCGTCTCCGTCTGCAATATCTCTTCCTGCTTGAGAACCCAAATTAGGTTCATCCACAACGGGATAATATGTTTCTATGTCTAAAGAAAAGTTTATAATATAATTATCCCTAGAATCTGATGGATATGTAAATTCAATTGATTTTTCAAGAGGCATATCTTCAGGAAAACTTACTTGACATGGAACCATAAAACCTTTAAATGCAATATTATAAATTCTTACTTTATAAAATGTTTCTAAAAAAGCCTGAATTATTTTATAACTCTCAATTGTATTATTACAATGTATTTCTACAGAAAAAGATAAATCAAGCGGTAGTGAATTAATATATGCACTAAATGTTTCAATTCTACCACCTATATTTTTTGTAAATTCACCACGAACCCATCTTTGTGTTAAACCTGATGTATCAATAGTTATATCTTCAATATTTACATGACCTCTTGGTGTAACATCAATATTTCCATCTACGGTTTTTGGAAAACCACAATCATCCCATAACATAAAATAATCTTGTAAAAATCGCTCTTCTCCGGGTATTGGTGGAAAAAATGGAACTTCTACAATATCATATTTTTCATCACTAACAACATTTTCAAAAAAGATCTGATTGTTTAATAAATTTAACAACCCGACTAATACTGATCTTATATGTATATCATCAGTATTTGAACGTTGGTTAAAAGCCATAGATTATTTGTTTATTTTATATATTCATTAAGAAATTTTTACCATCTCAAGTGATGAAAAATTATCAGGCTTGTTCATTGTGATTTTATAATCAAAAATTTCTTCAGGTAGTGGTGCATGATTGACAACAAAAATATTTAAACCTATTTCCTTTGTTGTGTCTGATAATATTTTTAATATGTGATGAATTGAATCTGCATCAAGAGAACTAAAAATTTCATCAAGAAATATTATATTCATAGAAGGAAATTTAATTTTCATTAGTCTTATCAATGCAATTAAAACAGAAAAATCAATTTTCTTTCGCTCACCGGTACTTAATTGTGGAATTGAAACATCATATCCAAGTTGAGAAATTTCAGGTTCAAAATTATAATTAAATACTACTTTATAATTCATTCGCAATTCAGCAATAACTTTACGGATTTCTGAATTTAAACTTGGTAAAATTTTTGTAATGGCAAGTTGTTTAATTCCTTTATCACCATAAATATCTTCAAGAATTTTATAAAAATTATTTTTATTATTTTTAATATCTTTCTTTTTTATAACTTTTATCTTTCTTTCACCAGATTCTTTTATTATTCTTTCAATTGAATTTGTTTGGAATGATAAATTTGTTTTATCATCAAGATTTTTTAACTGTTCATTATAATTTGATATTATCGTATTAAATTCTGCTTTTTTTGTTCGGAATAATATAATATTATCATTAATTTTAATTTTTAATTTATTTATATTTTTAATCGATTCGGTTGTATTTTCTATATTTTCTTTTAGTGGCAATTCTTTTTTAAGACATTCATTTAATATATTTTTATGAAATTCTGTTTCAAGATCAGATTCACACTCGGGACATTTTTCATTTTCATATAATTCTTTTTTTCTTTTAACCTCATGATAGTTTTGTTTATCTTTATTTAATTGTTCTGTTAAATCTTTAAGTTTAATATTTGCTTTATCATTTTTCTCAACAATTCCATCAATTTTATTTTTTATTTCTTCAAGTTTATCATTATATTTTTTAATATTGTTCAATATTATATTTCTTGTTTCTGTTGTGTTAGTTTCAATTTCTTTTTTCAAATTTTCTAATTCATTTTTTGAATTTGAAATTGTTATATCAATAGCCTCAGATTCTTTTAATAATGATAAACTTTCATCTTTTATCTTTTTTATTTCTTCACGAATTAACCATCGTATTGTATTAAATATTTCTAATCCAAATATTTTATCAATAATCATCCTTTTATCATGAGGACTCATTGAAAGAAAGGATTTAAAATCATTTACAGATAATGAAATTATATTATTAAAAACATAAAACGGAATTCCTAAAACTTCTTCCTCAATATATTCTTCTGCGTTCTTTTTTCCTGCCTGATCATAAAAAACACCATCAACCTCAAGTTCTAAAAAATTTGGAGAAAGTCCTCTTTTTATAATTATATTTTCGTTCCTTGATGACAATTCAATTTTAGTTCTTGTATTTCCATTAAACCTATTAGGAATATCTTTTAATCTTTTATTTCCTACTTTTCCATATGCCCCAAATTTCATAACATCTGAAAGGCTGGATTTTCCGGCACCATTAGACCCAACAACTAAATAAAAATTACCTTCTTTTTCAGGAAATTCCAATCTTTGTATTTTATTTCCAAAAGAAACAAAATTTTTAAATTCTATAGATTTTATTTTCATTAATCTGATAATGTTTTTTCTTGTAAATATCTGATTGCTTTGTCGTATAATTTTCCTGAGACATCAAGTAATTTTTCAGTCAAAGTATTACTATAATTTAATGATTTTATATAATGTTCAGTTAAATTATCTAAATTTATATTATCAATATCTATATCATCATCTTCATATTCTTTTTGTAGTGATGATAAGATATAATTTATTTTATTATAACCGGATAGTGAATCTATTAATTGTGCATATGGAAACTTAGAAACCCAATTATTTTCCACAATAATATCTACAAAATTGTTTTTTATTTTTTCTTCAAATTCTTTATGTGAAATATTTAAAATATCATCAATTTTAAATTTTTTGAACTGTGGTGAATAATCATTTATATATATTATCTCCTCACCAGTATCTGGATCTAAAATTAAAATTCTTTTTTTATTATCAATATCACTTCTTGTCAATTGCATAATACTTCCTATCATTTCAACATTTTGTCTTCTTTGTGAATAATGAATATGACCAGAATATACTTTTTTAAATTTCTTCACTTTATCAAAATCTATTCCCTCATCTATTATTACTTTTCTATTATAATTTAAACCACCAAAATGAGTATGACAAAATAAATAGTCTGCATCATTATTTTGAACAATAATTTCTTCTTTTTCTAAACTTTCCTCCCAAGGCATTATTAATAATCGCTTTCCACTTTTTGTTAAAATAACATCAGGTTTTTCAAAAACTTTAATATTTTCTAATAATTTTAAAATAACTGGAGAGTTAATATTTGTTGTTGTTTTTCTATAACAATCATGGTTTCCTATAACAATATAAATTGGAATAATTTTTGCAATTTCTTTAAAAATTCTAAGTGCTTCATTTAAAACTAAAATATTAATTGATTGTCTTGATTCAAATATATCACCCAATATAAACAAAACATCATTATTCTCTTTTTTTTCTTTAAGTAATGGTATAAAAAACTTATTAAAATATGTCTTATGAATCTCAAGCCATTCCATAGAGTTTGAACGAATTCCAAAATGTATATCAGAAATCATCCAAATTTTGTTAATATCTATTTCCTTCATTAATTAAAATAATTTATTTACTTTTCTATTTGAAAAAATTTTATATTTTTGATTCATTTCACTAATAAGTCTTTGTTTATAAATCATTGGTAATTCTTTATATAAAATATCAAAATTAATATTCATAAAATTTGCAATTTCTAAAAATTTTTCTGTAAGTGTATATCTTTCACCTTCAGGTATATTATCATAAAAATGTAAAAATATATCCAAAACATCTTGTTTTTGAACTTTTCTAAGATTTTTATATTTTTCATAAAAAAATGATTTAGTAAAAGTATCATATAAATCTTCTCTTAAAACTTTTATTTCATAACTTTCATGTGTTTCTCTGAAATCATCATATTTATTTAACCAAGAACTGTCAACTTCAAATTTTCTAAAGCTTTCATAATTCGTATCATCAACCTCATCATTATTTATCATTTTACTAAATTCCTCAAATTTATCTTTTTCTGTATTTTTATTATCTTCATTATCTTCATTTATATTTTCTGAAAATAATTTTTTTGAATTCTTCATATTTTATTTATTTTTAAAAATTGTCTAATATTATTTGAGAAGCTGAATCTTCTAAAATCCTCATATAATTATAATCTATACTAAACTTCTTTCTTGAGTTTTTATATCCTTCGTTTCTATTTAACATTGTTTGTAACAAATATTCTTTATTTGCGTGCATAATTTCATCTTGAATTATACCTCCCAACCAATCCACAGTATGACCTAAACCTGAAGATTCTGCGACATTTGTTAAAGATAATGAACTTGATGCACCACTTCCACTACGATTTACTTGTGTTAATGTAACAACTGCCCAATTATTTCTTGTTCCCATTGCCCTCAAATCTTCAGCAATTTGTTTAATTTTTAAATACATATTTTCTGAATTTGGATTTCTCCAATTAGACAAAATATTAATATAATCAATAAATATAGTTTTAAATTTTATATTTTTCATTTGTTCCATTTTTAACAAATATCTTTCAACTTCTCTAACGGTTACGGCAGATGTAGGATATTCTTTAATCCATAATTTACCGGGTGTTTTTAAATCATCCATTCCGATTGTTGAAATTCTTTTACGAATCAGATCTTGATCCTCGGCAATTTTTGCATATTCTGACATTGTAATACCTAATAAATTTGCACCAAGTCTTTTAACCACGTGCCTATCTCTCATTTCCATTGAAACCAATGCAGAATTATAACCTAAACGAATAGCATTAGCTGCAAGATTTGCAAGCCAAATTGAATTATGACTGAGTATTCCATTTGTGTAATATCTATGATTTTTTGAATTTACTTCAATATCATACATTTCTTCATATTCATCATTTGTATATACAGAAATTACTTCTTCAGGACCATATTCAGTCATAACTAAATCGTCTTCTTTCAGATCTTTGACATATGTTTCATTAAAATATTCATCAAATACAATATGATCATCTGCACATTCTAATTCAAAATTTCTTGTTTTTAAATACCATTTTTTATATTCAATAGTTTTACCAATAGCTGAAATATCTTCCCAACCTGTATCTGTTTCAATTTCCCATTCAGACACATCAAGAGTTTCAGTAAATTTTCTTTCTATTTTTTCTGATTTCATTTTTAATTGTTTAAAAATTCTATACATCTGTTAATGTAGTTTCAGGACCTCTCGGGATCTTCTTCTTTTATTTTCATATATGAATTTCTTCTTCTTTCATATGCATCTTTAACTTTTTTCTTTGCTTCTTCCTCACTTAAACCAAAGCGTTTCATATGCCATTTTGGATCTGCTACTAAATGACCGGTTGTGGTTTTTTTCTTTAAATTTGTTATTTTTTCTTTTGTTTCTTCCTCATTTAAATTATATCGTTTCATTACTCAATTGAATAAGGATTTGATTTTTTCTTTTTAGTTCCTCAACTTTTTTCTCTGCTTCTTCCTTACTTAAATTATACCGTTTCATTTGCCATTCTACAGAATATACATTTCTTTTTAATTTTTTCATCTTTTTATTTATATTCGTAGGAGAGAATAAAATTGGGCTATTTTTTATTTAATGTATGGAATTCCTCCATTGTCATTTCACGAATTTCTCCGGTTTTTTTGTTTCTTATTTTTATTTTAGTATTTTTAGAAGCACATTTACCAATTTTCGTTTCGCCTACTAAAACGTACAATGCTTTTGTACTCCATCCACCACCTAAAACTGTATCTAAATAAGGAAATCCTGTTGAAAAAGTATCTAAAGTAGGTTGCTTGTGTGATTCTGGATTAAAAAAATCTAAACCTTCGTCAAATTTAAAATCAATATTTGCACCTTCAACTATGATATCTTTTGCTGTTTCTACTACATTTTTTACATTTTCGGTAGATATTTTTGTTGTTTTTAAATAAGTTAAAAGTCCCTCAACCGATGTATCTAATTTTTTAAATTCTATCCAAGCTTCTATTGATTCTTCAATCCAATCTGGATCATATTGATCACCATCATAATCATACAATGCATCAAAAAATTCATTAGTTATATTTGAAATATTTTTTAATTTAGTAAGCTCAATTAATTGCTGCTTTGTTGGGGTTTTATTATATTTATTAACAAAAGCCGCACCAAGCTTAAATAAAATACCATAATTTGGAGTTTCAAAAAAGTTTGATTTTACAATATTAATATAATCTTTATTTTCCAGAATCGTATGAAATGCAATTTTTTCTAAATGTGTAGGTAACATATTAATTATCTTTTAACCATGGGTGTGTTTTTAATTTAAATTTAACTGTTCTTATACCACCTTCTTCAACTTTTTTTAAATAACCATCCTTTTCAAATTTTTCTAACATTTTCAAATGATCAATGTGTGTGTTGTCTTTTTTTCCTATTGTATAATACAATTTTCTGCGACAAAACACTACACCAAAAGGCTCATGAAGCATTTCATTAATTTCAAGTTCATTAATAAGTTCAAACAAATAATCTTCAGTGGTTGGAAAATCTTCACATTCTTTATGAATAAATAAAAAATGTTTAATTTTTAATTTAGATTTATCTATAGAAAGATTCATAAAAATTATTTAGTTTCTGAAATTTCTTTTTTCATTTCATTTTTAGCAATTTCAATTTCTTCTTTACTTTCTTTTTTCCATAACATATATTTTTCTTTAGTCATTATCTCCGGTAAATAAAATGAAAATTGACCATCTTCAGAATATGTTATTTTAATATAGTTTACTGTTCTTGATGTTGTTTTCATATTTTATAAATTAATTTTTTAAATTATTTGTTTATTTATTGATCTTCATCTTCTTTTTTATCTTCAAAAATTTCACTTGCAAATTCTTCAACATCATATATGTCGTCAACATCAGGTAATTGAAATGTTGGTTTGATAACTTTTTCATCAAGTTCTTGTATTACTTCATCTGTAATAATTTCTGGTGTAAATAATCTACCAGGCTCAACTGTTTTACATAAATGTCTTACAACAAATTTTCTGGCTGTAGATTTTGGCCAAAAACATTTCTGTACACCTTCATATTCAAATAACCAATTATTCTTTTTTGCTTCTTCAAGTTCCTCTGGTTTTAATTTTGAGATTGCCTTTTCCTCAAGAATATGACCTCTCTCAATTCCACAAGTATTCCAGTTTATAAATTCTTCTAAACCTACATAAGGATTCATTCCTTTGTAAAATGATATATGAAATCTTATTTGAATTGGTCGTGCAAATCTATTTTTCTTTGGTTTTGATCTTACAACAATACCAGATTGTTTCATATCAACATCACGCTCACCTTTCGGTTTTTCTTCCTTTAATTGAGATTTATACAAAAATGTTATAACTGATGCATTATATAAAGGACCACCACCACCTGACATAACATCATCAGGTATGAAGCCCCCAATAGAATTATGAGAAAGAATCCCATTTCTCAATATATAATGATGTGCATCTTTAACCTCAATATCATGAACTTCAATATTGTCATTTTTGTATGTTTTTCTTATAATTTTTAATTTCTTCATATGTTATTTTTTTAAATGTTTTTCCGTTTGGTGAATAATACAAAATAAAATTATAACCTGCATTTATTACTGATTTTGCTTTATCCAATATTACACCAATTTCTTTTTCTAAAAAATATTTTGATTTTACTTCAATTATAATACAAAAATCTATAAATTAAATAATAACTAATTATAAAATTTGTAAATTTTTGTTCATTTGATTGATATGACACCAATCAAATCTTTCTGAAACAACAAGAGTTTCAAATGGCGGATTATAATCGCCCATAAATTGTTTATAAATGTTTATTGCACCATTTATATCTCGATTTAAATCATTTCCACAATCACATACATATTGCCTATGACTTAAATTTAGATCACTTTTAACAGATCCACATTTAGAGCATGTTTTTGAAGTCCATGCTTCATTAACTTTTATAACTTGATTACCCATTAACTTACATTTATATTCTAATAGGTGTATAAAAGTTTGTAAATTCCAATTATTTTGCATTTGTCTATTTAAAGAACGAAAATTAGATTTTATATTTTTCTTAAGGTTTGTTAATTCACCTATAAGTATTGTTTTGTTTTGATTAGATAAATCTTTAGTTACCTTTTGAAGCGTTAAGTTTGTTTGTGTTTTCTTTTTAGAACAAACACTCTTTAATTTTTTGTTTATCTGTTTTAATTTTCTGCTCTTTTTCTTTTTTGTATCTCTTAAGGATTTTAATTCATCAATTCTTTTATCTAAAAATTTTTGATTCTTATTTAAATATTTTGAACTATAAACTATACCCCTGTTTTTTTCAACATCATAAAGTGCAAGTAAATTTTTCTTACCCAAATCAATACTTAAAATTTTATTTGGGTTAACGGGTTTTAATCCACTTTCTTTCTTTTCATATGATATAGATGCAAAATAGTCATTATCGTTCTTAAATATCTTAAGTTGTTTAATATCAGATTCTTTTGTTTTATTCCTTAAGCAAATTAGATCTTTAATAGGTTCAATATAATCAAGATGAATTTCAATTTTTCTATAATTTGAATATGATATTTTTAAAATATTTTCTTTGATAATAAAATCCTGTGTAAAAGACAATGTAAAGAAATAATCCTTCCCCCTAAATTTGGGTGGTTTTGAGTTTAAATCTTTATTTTGTTTAATCAGTTTAAAAAATGAAGAATAATTATTATGTAAAGAACGTAATATTTCTTTCTTTATATCAAATGTTAGGTGCTCTGATTTATAATTTTTTAATTCACTTTGTTGTTTATAGTAAGAAATGAATGTTTTATCTTTTTCATACTGCTCATTCAAATTACTTAAAAAATGATTATATAACATTCTACCATCATTAGACATATTGTCAATGATAGATTGTTGTTCCTCAGTAAGATTAAGTTTTATTTTAAAAGTTAATAACATTAAATTTCTTTTTTATTATATATATTCATACATACGCAGGATATTTTTAAATTAATAAAATTTCTGCACCCTCGGGAATCTCGTCAGCTCTCACCCAAACAATACTACCATTTTGTTCAATTGCCAGTTTATGATCATGTGTACATTTTAATATATACCCATCATCAAATTCAAACTCTATATAGTTATCAATATCATATTTAAACTTATTTGTTACTTCTTTATCACCATCCAAAGTCAATACACTATCTGATATATCAATATCTTTTATTTTTTTATAATTTCCATCTGACATTAATATTTCGTTATCACCATGAATACATGCATATGTGTGTGCTGTCATTATAAAAGGGATTTTTGCTTCGGCCAAATCCATTGTAATTATTCTGAATAATGATCTAAGTTCTTGTTGTTTTGTCATATCCTTTTTCTCGGATTTTGCAAGTGCATCTCCACGTTCTTTAGTTGTTGCTAAATTACCTAATGAATCTAAAACAATCATAATTTTTGGTATCTTTTTTCCACTTTCTTTAGCATCTTTAATTTCTTTTAATAAATTAGCAATAAAATATTTAAATTCAAGTGGTGTATTTATAGGTTGATATCTTACTTTATCAGGATCCATACCAAATTTTTTAAATTGAATTTCATCAACTGCTGCTTCTGAATCACAATAAATTATATAATAACCTTTCTTTTGTGCTTGTCTACAACAATTTAAAGCCAAGAATGTTTTACCAGTTCCTGTAGAACCCGCAAATGCAACAGTTCTACTGTTAGGAATACCACCATAAAGAGAACCGCTTATTTGTGCATTGAATAATAAATTGCCCGTATCTATAAAATCATCAACCTTTGAAAATGCATTTTTAGAACTTATAGAACCTCGTGAATCTAATTTTGATAAAGAATTATCTAAATCTATAAATGTTAATTCTTTTGAATCTTTTTTTGCCATATTTTTATTTTATTTTAATTTTGTTATTTTTCTAAAATAATGATTTACTTATAATTAAATTACTTGAAAGTGTTTGAAATCCTAGTGCATCTATAAATCTATTTAAAGGTTCAATAAATGCTTTTTCGAATTGCTTTTCATAATCAACAGAAGGTGCACATTCATATGGAAAGTTACCAGGTAAATAAGAGAAGACATTACATTCACCCATATCTGATAATGCATGGTAGTATTTAATTTTATCACCAGTTTTAATTAAAGAATATTTTTTTCGTAATTTTTTATCATTATTGATTATAAAATTATGATTACCTGCACCTCTTACATGCATTGGACAATGTGGTAATATTTCAAGTTTTTCTTTATCGTTTGCAATTCCTTTTTCATAATCACCAATACTTGAACCAAAAGAAATATCTGATATTTCTGAAGTTAAAAATTCTTGTTTTAATTTTTTCAATTCATTAACAAAATCTCTCAAATTTAAATCTTTTTTATACTTAAATATTATTTTTAATATATCAACTAAATATTTTCTTGAGAATAATGGTGTTGATGATTGAACAATTTCTACACCACTTGCTTTAATTTTTTCTTGTGGTTTAAATTCAATATCAGGTAATTGCCATGCCATATCCTGAACATATTTCTTTTTTGCTAGTAATATTGCACTTCTTGCAATACTCTCAAGCTCAAAGTCTTGTATGTTCTTAGTATTCCATTTTTTTGCATATTGTTCAAATGCATTATTTAAAAATTCTTTTAATCTAAATTTATTTATATCATATATTAATTTATTTGAATTACCATCATAATTACAACCATTAACAACTTCTTCAAATGAACAATACACGGAATTATGAACAAGTATATCATTACCAATAAATGTATGTGTTTCATCATCCATTTCTATATCATATACATATTCATTATCAAAATTACCAACGGGTTCACATGTTTCTATTTCATCGAATTTATATTCTATTTGTAATTTTTCAATGTCTATTATTTTTGTGATAATAAGTACTTTATCACTTTGTTTTGTTTTATATGGTTTAATTTTAATTTTTTTACCATTTCTAAAAACAATTAATGAATGATCATTTGTTACAAAAATTTCCTTTCCTGTTTTTGTTTTTAATTGCCATTTTTCTTTACTTACTTTATGACGTATTAATTTTTTTACCTTTGAGAAAACAATTTTATTATTTTTTGAATAGTTTAAGACATTTATATCTTTTGGTATTATTACTTCATGCCCAAACGGTGAAATTTCAACATTGCTTATATTTTTTACTTCATTTTCATATAATTTTTCTATTGAAATTGAACCTTTGTCTGTTCTTAATATTGAATCTTTATCTATTGTGTCAGTATCACCATAAACCGAGACATCAAGTTCAACTTTCTCAACATGTGTAAGCCCAAGTTTTTCATGTAACTTTTTATCCTTGTGCCAAATTTCTTTAAAATACTTATTTAAAACTAAAGCTGAAAATTTGATAATATCTTGTCCTTGTAACGTAATAGCTTCTGCTAAATCAGGATTATAACAAACAAAGTACACAGATGCACAAGCCCCATAAATAGAGTTCAGAAATATTTTTATACCCATCTGCTCATTATTATAAGCATTTGCTAGATGTTGTAATCTTTTTATTTCTTTATCTATTTCTTCTATAGTGGGTTCTTCGGTAAGTTTCGCGTATTTAAATTCCTTCATATTATATTTTCTACAGTTGAATTTATTATTATTATTCACTAGTATAAATTAGTTTCATATTTGACAAAAATCTTGATTGTGATTTTGATATATATTAAAAATACTATTTATATGAAATTAAAAAATTACATAAATCGTCACATTAATAAATTTGGTTCTTTAAAAGGTTTCAAATCAAAAAAGAATAAAAAATATCTTGATGAATTAAATTTTCTATATCCTAATAAATCAATATCAGAACAAATTTATTTATTTTTAAACAGTATGTTAGAATCACCATTATGTTGTGATTGTAATATTAATCATGTTAGACTTATAACTTTTAATCAAGGTTATCATAAACGTTGTCAATCATGTGGTTTAAAATATTCATCTAAAATTAACAAAAGGAACAAAACGAAACAATTTTTAGAAATTAAACTTATATGCAAAAATTGTAATAAAGAATTTATTCGTAAAACAAAAAATGAAAAAGAATTATCAAAACCTAAAGTTAAATTTTGCTCAAAATCTTGTGCCACAAAATATAATCAATTAAATATGCCACCCAAGATTCGAAAATTAAAAATTGAAAAAACAAAGAAAACTTGTTTGGAAAAATATGGTGATGAATATGTAATAAATTCTGAATATTCAAGACAAAAAACAAAAGACAAGACTGGTTTTAAATATGCATTTGAAAATAAAATAGTTCAAGATAATATTCAAAATTATTTTAAAAACACGTATAACATAAATAGTCCCATTCTTGTACCAGGTGCAATAGATAAAATGAAAACCACAAAACTTAAAAAATATGGAGATTTTCTTCCACAATACAGATATAAAGAATTTAAGTTTCCTTCAGGTAGAATTGCTAAAGTACAAGGATATGAAGATCGTGTTATAAATATGTTATTAAAGAAATATAAAGAAAATGATATTGTTGTTGGTCGCAAAGAGATTGAAAAACATACAGGTAAGATATTTTATAATGGTAAAGATAATAGAGAACATATTTACTATCCAGATATTTATCTCATTTCAAAGAACAGAATAATAGAAGTCAAATCTACATATACATATAACATACACAAAGAAAATGTTTTTCTTAAAAAACAGGCATGTTTAGATAACAATTTAAATTTTGAGTTAATTATTTTGTAAAATTTATGATAAATAAAAAAGCCTGTTAATTTTAAAAACCAACAGGCATTTTCAATTTTATAAATTGTTAATTATTCCGCTTCTCCTATAATCATTCTTGTATCAGATTCATTTGATAAAAGTATCAATTTCTCATCAGCAATATATACCTGAGAATCTTCGCGATCAAGAAATACATAATGATGTTTAAAAACAGAAAGATCACAATCTTTACCGTCTTTAAGACCATCTTCCTCGAGTAATAATAAATTAAATGTTTTACCTTTTGCATAAATACCTTTACCTTTTTTGACAAATGATATTTTTGAATAATCTGAATCAATTCCAAACAAAGAGGAAAGTTTTGATTGTTCATCTTTAAGCAGTTCAAATTCTACAAATGCATTATCTGTATCTGTTATTTTAGTTAAAAGATCATCTGTAATATAAGTAAACAGTTTAGGTTGTGCACAAATAAATTCAATTTCAAGTGATGAATTTTTTAGAATTAAATTTGAACCTACATGTTCATCACCCGATTTATTATATTCAACAATTAATTCAAATTCACTTTCACCAAAAAATTTACACGAAGATGCGAATTTGTCTACATTATAAATACCGATTTTGATGGGATCTTTGATTTCAGAATATTCTGAAAAAATTTCATCAAGTGGCATAGAAGAATATTTAACAACACTTTTTTCCGGTGTGTGAGTTTTTGCTTTAATAGAAGTTTCATCCATCTCTAAAAGGAGAGTACTTTCAATTCCCGAAAATCTTTTTAGGAAATTTATTAATTTTATTGGTTGATTAATTTTAAGTTTTAATGATGACATGTTTTAATTTTTTGATTAGTAATTTTAATTTTTATATTCATAATTAAATTTTAGTTTCATATTAAATAATTATTTGATCCACAAGACCTAATTTAAGACATTTTTTTGCATCAAAATAAAGATCTCGTTTTAATATTTCTTTCAATTCTGCTTGTGGAATTTTTGTATACTTTTTGTATAATCTTTGTATATGTTTCATAAATTGTTCAGAATTTGAAAAATCATCCTTCATTTCTTCATATTTACCCCAGTTTGCACCGGATAATTGATGTAACAACATATATGAATGTTCCCTAATTACTCTTTTTGTACCTACTATTGATAAGAACGTCCCTGCACTTGCAGCCAAACCCTCAACAATTGTAATAATTGGAACTATATTTGAAATTCTATTTATTGTATCTACCATTGACATTGCTGATGTTATTATACCACCTGGTGAATTGATATGTAACCATATTGGATTGGGTGCTACAGGTTCAAACATTCCATTTACAGAATTTTGCGCGTGTTGTGTTCCTAATTCTGTTAATATTTTATTAAAATTTAATGCACTTACATCATTAATTTCATCATAAAACCAAAGATGATCGTTATGTACTTTGATATTGCTTCCTGGATTGTTATTTTCTTTTGTCATATTTTAGATTTAAAAATTAATAAATTTATTTTTCCTCTGATGTTTCTTTTTCAATTTTCAATTCTTCCTTCACAAATTTATCTACAATATATTCAATATCTACATAAGATAAGTATGATTTTATTGTTTCAGACCTGTTAAAATTTTGTTTTTTATCTGATTTAAAAATAGATATACACTCACTTCCACCATATATTTGATGTTGTAATGCAATAAAATAATGATTACTATCATTTAATCTAAAAAGCCACCCGTGATTTCTGGTGTCCGTTTTTATAGGTTCAACAAATTCATAAGGTTTTGTTTTGTTATCAAATGTTGGGTTTTCATTTTTTTCGCGAATCTCATCCCATATTCGTGGTGGAACATTTCCACTATCAAATTGTCTTGCTGTTACAATTTTTTCTGCTTTTGTTTCCATATCAAAAATTTAGTTTATATTTAATTATTTAGTTTTCTATTTCTTCTTCCTCATCTTCAAAATCTGGTATATCAATATTTTCACCTTTAAAAAATTCTATCCCATCAATATCATCAATATCATCAAGCAAATCCTTTGATGCTTTATTTTTGATACCTTTACCAGATGTAGTATCTTTTGTTGATTCAAATATCTTTTTAAAATTGTTTAAAGTTTTATTTTTTTCTTTTTTCTCTTTCTCAAGTTCCTTTATTTTTTCTGCTACTCGTTTCAATTCATCTTCATTAAGAAATCTTAATAATAAATTATTTAATTTTGTTGCAATTTTTTTTTCATATTTCTCAAGAAAAGAATCAATGTCTTTTTCCGTTCTTTTCTTTAATAACATAAATTCTAAATATTTCTTTTTTGCTTTATTATAATCCAATTCAAAACAAATTTCATTATAAAAATATTCAGCTCTTTTAAAATCAATCTGAGCAACTCTATATTTAAAATCTAAAATATAATCTTCTATCTTATCATATTGAATTACAACACCGTCCTTAATAAAAACAGGTGTTTCGGTTACCAACATTTTTGTGGCTTTGTATAAAATATTTTTAAAGTGCTCCCATTCTTTATCTTGTCCTTTAAAATTTATTTTTATATCAATTTCAAATGATGAATTGTTTTTAATTTTAAAATTACCTTCATGATCTTCAATTATTTTATTTAATTTTTTAAGAAATTTTTCATATTTCATCATAGGTGGTAAATCAGTAATATGTACAAATTTTAATTTGTCGTCATATTCAAATTTACCTTCGATTAGCCAAGTCTTGTCGAAATTTTGATATTTTTTTATTTTTCCTTTGAAATTTTTAAAATAAGGTTTAATATTTTTTATTTTTCCATTTAAAAATTTTTCTACATCTTTAATATTTCTGGGTAATATAAATGATTTATACCCAACACCAATTCCGGTGATAAGTGTTGTTAATCCAATAGGTAAATTTATATATAAAGGTTGCCAATTACCTTCTTCATTTTTTGAATTTAAAAAAGAATTTTCTTTAATGATTTTTGAATAATCAGGATTTATTTTAATAGATGTATATCTTGGTGCAGCAGCAGTTTCTTTAACAACCGAGCCAAAAAAACCATCGCCTTCAAGTAAAGAATCAGCACAATTGACAGGTTTTGCTAATTTATTTATTGCACCCTTTAAAGAAGAGTTATGAGACAATATTTTACTCTTACCTACAAAAAAACATGATGTTTTATCAACAGTTATATCATATAATTTTACAGGTTCTTTTAATTTTTTATTTTTTATTGATTTTATTTTCATTATATTGTTTATTATATAGTTTAAATAATTCTTCAATATCTATTGAACATTTTGAATTTTTTGCAGAATTTTCAGATGTTGTTAAAAGTTCTATATTATAAATACTACCTATAATTTTAGGATCTATATTATTTAAGAAACCATTTATTGTAGAATATTTATGATCAATTGATAATTTTTCTTTATATGGTACAGTTTTATTATATTTTTTAATTTCATCAAATGTCATTCCTAAATATTTTTCTCCATATAATCTTATACTATTCATTGTAAAACCCCAAACATTAAATCTATATGCATTTATTTTTGAATTATTGTTAAAATTTTTATCACACCATCGATCATAACCGTATTTTATTATAAAATTAAAATGATGTCTTGTTCTCCAATAATAAGATTGACTTATATTTGTATATTCTATATTATCATCTAATAAACGAGATTTGAATTTTTTTTTAATAGTTTCAATTATTTTTGCTTTCACATTATCACGTTGAAAAACATTTATTATTCCTTCTTCTTTTAACAATCGATCTTCCCAATCTTTACGTGAACGTGATTCTTTTGAAAAATTATGTTCTGTACCACATGATTTTAACCAAGATTGTTTTTTCAATTGGGTTGCACATTCTTTCGAACATGTAGATCCTTGATTATAGTGTCTTTTTCCACATCTTAGACAATCCTTTTCTTGTTTTCTACATACTGAACATAATGTAACATAACGTTCTTTATTTTCATTTTTCTTATATGGTCTAAAATTTCTATTGCATATTTTACATTTGTACTTTCCCATGATAATAACTATTTTATATATCAAAAATAAAATAATTATTTAGATATTTAAAATATCATCAGTTTCTAAAAGTTCTTCAGCTTTCACCCAACCACGTTGTGTATACCATGGATGATTTTTTGAACATCTTAGAATTTCACCATTTTCCATTTCAATTTCTATTATCTCGTCAGTTGTTTGTCCAATTCTTGGAGAATGACCTATTGCATTTATTTGTTGTTTGTTATTTATATCATATGATGATAATGATAATTTCGCATTTTTATAATTTTTATACCATTCTCCAATTGTTATTTTTGATCCATCTGCAAGATTGATGAGTGAATTTTCTTCAAGACAATCGCCGTGGTGGTACCCATCCTTTATACATTCACCCATTAATGATAATGTTTTATCAAATGTTGATTTTGAGTTTAGCATTATCAATCTTTGCACATTAGTTAAACTGTCATACCAATTTGGAATTCCTCTATTTTCTAAAACATATAAAGCATAATTTCTAAAATTAACATCAATATGTCTTGATATTGGTAATCTTATTATTTTTGTTCTTTTTCTTTTCATAATTTAATAAAATATTATAAATTTGATTATCATTTTATATAGTTCCTTCTAACCATTTTTTACGATATAATGATACACCATCAAAACTCATCCATAAAAACTTTTTAGCTGATCTATCTGCATAAATTCTATAACAATCTCTTTTTTTCATTATAAAATCCCAATCTCTAATTGCTAGTGATCCTAATCCTTTTAAGTAACGAACATTTGAATATTTATCAGTTGTTGAATTTGTGTATTCTGAAAATTCTTTTGATGAATAAAAATATTTACGATCTTTATTAACATCAACACTAACAAGAGGTGTAATTAAAATAAATAATTTATCATGGTCAATTATAAATTTAAACCATTTATAAAATAAATTAATTAATAAAGATGCAATATGACCAATTCCATCAGGATCCCAGTCGGTTGCAATTATTATTTTATCATAGTCACATTTTGTTGATTTTTTCAAATCAAGACCCAGTATATTAATTAAATCAACAATTTCTGAGTTTTTTGATAAATCTCCAATTGTTTTAGCATTTTTGATTTTACCTTTCAAACGATATATACCATCACTTTCAGTATTTCTTTTTTGCATCAACCCTCCCATAGCAGAATCACCTTCGACTATAAAAAACGTTCCTTTTCTTTCAGAAGGTGGCACATATTTGTCTGAAATAATTTTTTTAGATGTTGATCTCACTGCCTTTTTAAGACTTTGTATTTCCTCACTCTTAACACGTTCTTTAATTTTCTGAGACAGTCTTTTAAAAAGATCAGTTTTTTTGAAGTTTCTTTTGATTTGTTTTAAAAAATATTTTTCTAAAATTGGTTCTATTTCCCATCTACCAACTGCTAATCTTATTTTACTTTGATCACCAAATCTCACATATTTGGGTGAGATGTTAATAACTAAAAATACACTATAATATATATGAGAATGTTTATAATCAAAAAGCTCGTTTAAACTATCCTGAATTATTGTTTGATGTATTCCCGAACAAAGTGCAGTATTAATAAAACTTGTATGTTTTGTATCACTATTTTTTCTTTCCCAAACAACCAATGTTCCAATTTTTGAATCTAATAAAAAACAATCATCTGGAATAAATTGTTTATTTAAATTCAATTTAATGTCGTCAAAATAAACTTCAAAATTTACTTTGGATAAAATGGGATCATTTTTTCTAATAAATTCCTTAAAAATCATTAATGCTTCAATATATTCAAAATCCCATTTACATTTTTTAAATTTATCTTTACGTGGTATAAAAGAAATCTTCGTTCCTGTTTTTTCTTTTGCTTTTCTCTTTTCTTCAATTTTTTCAACGGTTTTAAATTGATGCCATTTTTGTTTATAGTTATGAGTTTTATTTACAGTATGAATTTCAAATTCATCAGAAAGCATATTAACAACCGATGCACCTATACCATGTGTTCCCAATACACTATTTTCAATTTCATTATTTTTAAAGTTTGAACCTGCACGTAATATTGATAATGCAGTTTCAATATTATTCTTTTTTGTTTTTTTATTTTTTTCTGTTCCCTTTAAAAAACCCTCACCGGAATCTGATACTGTTACTTTATTTGTTTTACTATCAAAACAAATCTTTATTTCTGACATTTTACCATTTAATCTTTTTGCTTCATCGAATGAATTGTCAAGAATTTCATTCATTAATTTATAAAAGCCTAATGATATAGGCTTGGTTTTTGTTTCTATTGTTCCGTTTTTTATTACTCTAGTAACTTCATCAGATTCCTCTACTGGCCCGACATATAAATCGGGTCTTAAAAGTACATGCTCAAAATCTGACAAAGCCATTATTTCTTTACTCGGTAAAGTTGCAATTGCTTTTTTCCCCATGAATTAAATTTGATTTTAATATTTTATACAAGAAAATGATATAGTTTTGTTTTAATCAATCATTAGATGACTCTATCAATTCTTTTGTTACTTGTATATATAATTTTATTATTTGTGGATTTATCCATTCTACAAAGTCTTTATTTTTTTGCATTTTATATATATAATCTAAACATTCTTTATTTCCCACCTGAAGATCAGTTTTTCTTATTTCAATTGAAGGCCCTGTTGAATCCAAAATTCTTCTAGCATCTTGTCTTGCTTGAAAATGAGCTACATAAGGATGTTTAACATTTTCATAACTATATGTATCTTTGGTCATTAAAACATTCATAGCATCTCTAGTATAATTATCAATAAATTCTTCTTCTTCTTTTTGTGACAATTGTTTTTGTTTATTTTTCCATTTAAAATGTACCCAACCCATTGCACCAGGTATCATTGCATAAAAAGAATCTTGTTGTTTCATATTGTAGTTTTCTGTTTTTAAATAAATTTATATAAATTTCATCATTTTTATTTTTTGATGTATTATATTGATGATACATAAACCTGTTTGTCTTTCTTATTTAATATTTTTAAAAGTGCCTTAAATTCATCATCATTTTCGTTAACATTTTAAAATAAACCTTTTGTTGAATTTACTGTATCTGTGATTTCAATATCAGCATTTTTTGTTTTATTTAACATTGTGATAAAATCAGAATATGTAATTATTTCAATTCCTTTTTGTTCAGCACTTTTCATTTTTCCTGATGTTGAATTATAATTATCAGTAATAAGATATTGTGCTTGTGATAATTTACCATGCTCAAATTCAAAAGGTCTAATTGTATCTAAAAACTCGTCCTTGGTATTAAAACCTGCAGATTTTGGTGAACCTGTTAATTCAATATATTTAATATTCTTTTTTGATTTTGGGTATTTTATAACAATATATTTTGACAATTCATTAATAGTTTTTTCAACAAATTTTCTTTTTGTATCTCCCCTTTCAAAACCGGAAATAATTTTTTTCTCTAAACCAAGAGTAGAATATTCATTACCAGCAATTTTATTTGCAATAACCTCAGATGTAGTATTTCCCATACCTTTAAAACCTAACATCAAAATTATTTTTGATAATTCAATTTCATTGATTTTTTCTATTTCAAAAAACAAATTATCAAGTTTTTTTCCTTCTTTGATAATTTCTTTTGAAACAATTTCTTTTTTATTAAATTTTTCAGGATTCAATAAATCAGTTCCAATTCTATAACCTGATTCCCAAAGTGCTTCAATCATTGATGAACCTATTCCAAATAAACCAAGTTGATTTATTGCTTGTTGAAAATATTTTTTCTTGATTCCTATACAATTGTCATTAACACAAGAAAGGTGAGTTTCATTAACAATACTTAATGTTGAATTGCAATATGGGCATTTGTTTGGAAATTTATATTGTCCTGTACCGGGTTTAATTACTTTTACAACTTGTGGGATAATATCACCAGATTTTACAATAACAACTTCTGCACCAGGATAAACTTTATTTTCTATGATATATTTATAATTATATAATGAAGCTTTTGTTACTGTTGCTCCATCAAGATCAATTGGTTCAAGAATTGCAATAGGAACATAATTTCCAGTTTTTCCAAAATTCCATTTAATATCTTTAACAATTGTTGAAGTATCTTTAGGTTGGAATTTAATTGCAACTGCCCATTCTGGGTGATGTTCATTTTCACCAAAAATATTGCGATATTTTTCAGATACTTTTATAACAAAACCGTCAAGTAAAAATGGAGATTTTGTTTCACGATATTTTTTCATTGAATTGAATGCCTTTTCAAATTCAGTATAATGATAATAATAAAAAGGCAATTCATATTTTTTATTAAAACCCCATTCTTTAAGTTTCTTAACAGGAATATATTCTGAATAATTGTTTTTTGTTTTTTTAATCTCAAGTCCCACAAAAACAAGATCATTAATTTCTGCTTTTGAAGCTTTAATTTTATTTAAAATACCTGCAACACAATTACGTTCATTTCTTGAATATTTTAAATAGTTTTTCTTGAAATCATCACGTGATATATTAACTTCACCACGAACCTCAACAAAACCGTCTTTTATAGGAATTGTTTTAGGAACATGCATCTTAAGTTTTGATGTATAATCTCTTCCGTGTGTTTTGTTCCCGCGTGATAAAATTTGTTTAAGTTTACCATCTTTATATATTGCGTTTGCCGCATTACCGTCAAATTTCGGAGAATATTCAAAATATTCATATCCGCTTTTTATTGCTTTCTTTTTCATCCACTGAATTGCATCCACTGTAGGTGGTGCTCCAGTATTTTTATCTGTTTGATATTTTGTTAAACTCAACATTGGAGTAATATGAGGAAATTTGGCGTTCCTATCAGGAGCACCAACAATTTTAACAACATCAGAATTTAATATTTTCAATTCATCTTCTAGGTTGTCAAATTCTGGATCCGTCATAATGGGTTTACCATTATAATATTCCTCTTTTGCTTTAAGATATAATTTTTCTTTTGTTTTTAAATTCATTTTATTTATTTTTAATTATCAATTTATATACAAATATACAAAAAAAATTTGAGAAAAGCAAATTATTTATGATCTTTTTTTGATGATTTTTCAATTCTTTTATTATTTATAAATCATAAATCATTTTTCATAACTTAAATTATTTTACTTGTTCGTCTATTAAATCTAATAAAATTTCACCATGACACAAATATTCAGATATATTATTTTTTCTTTTCCAATTTTTTTCAACACACCAACATCCTAATGTTTTACCCTTTAATTTATGGAGGTTGTTTAACAAATTTTTATCATTTAATATATGTTGTTTATACATCTTGAGACAATTTTTTAATGAAGAACTTTTAAATTTTGTGGATGTATGTTTTTTGCTTGAAAATGGATTTCCCCAAATACTAGGTCTACCTATATAAATATCATAATTATAACCGTGTTTAATATTAACTACGGTTGTTTTATTCTTATCAAAAAATAATTTTTTTGAATTCATTTTTAGGCAAGTTTATCATTATCTTTAGAATGTTTTAATGTTTTTTCAAGTATTGAACATTTTTCATATTCTTCTTGTTCTATAAAATAATCAATCATATTTTTAAATATCTTTTCAATTTTTTTATTATTAGGTGGAAATTTTACAACTAAATCATGATCTTCTAATAATATTAAATCAGCAAGTTTTAAATCACTGGATTTTTTTCTTTTATAATCTTCAATAGTTTTATATGCAGAATTAAAAAATTCTGTAGTAAATTCAATTTCTTCTTCATTCTCCTCCTCAACAGTCTTATCTGGATCATAATAATAAATCGATTTTGGAAAATTGCTGTCATCTATTTCTTTATCATCCATTACCATTTGGTATATTGCAATAGTATCTTTTATTGATTTGATTATTCCCGCCTCTGTTTCCGTTACTTCATATTTAGTATTTTCTTTAGTTATATATTTTTTCTCTCCAATTTCATTTCCAGAAACTAATAAAACATCACCACCAACGGGAAATCTAAAAAATATAGTGGCAACAGAATTAATTTCTTTTTGTAAATTATCCGTGATAAGAACAAAAGGTCCCATATCTGCTATATTCAAATTTTCTATTTCTGTTTGTAACTCAATAGCAAGTTCATTAAGATCATATTTATCAGATGATAAAGGTTTCTTAAGATTCATTACACCATTGAGATGTATTTTTACTGCCATATTTAATAACTTATTTTATTTTTATATACATATAATGAATAAAGTTTTATTTTTTATTCAAAAGTTTTAATAAATTCATTTCATATTCTTCAATTTTATTTTCGGGTATTTTAATAATTTTTTCAGGATCTATTTCATTTTTTGAATTTAAACATTGAAGGGGTACACAAATATCAACCCCGGTATTATCAATGTGTTCCAATGCAGTATATATTGAAGATATATGTTTATGTTTTTCAAAAAAATAATCATTCATTACGATTATAGAACTTTCATTAAAAACAGCATCATTATGTTTTTCAAATATTGTTTTATAATCTTCAAACTTATTATTTATTATTATAATTATCTTATTATAATGATATGATTTTAAAATGTTTTTAGCTAATTTAAATACTTGATTATTTTTTAAATATTCTTGTATTAAAATAATTGAATTGTTTTTCATATTTTTGTTTTGGTTTTTTTATAATGATGTTATTTCACAATTTCCTGATGAGCATGCAAGTTCTTCAGCAAATCCTTCACTTTCATTTTCTTTTATTTTTGAAATATTAATATTTTTTAATGTTTTTGATTTGTCAATAAATTCTTCTTCGGTTATACTTTCAAAAGGTGCTTGTGTATATGTACCACCATCATAAGGTAAAACTGAAATTCCATTATAATATTTTTTATTTTCCCATAACCATTCACCAATAGATTCCCATTGATTGTTTTTAATATTAACGGTCGCAGATACATTATTAAAATTTTCACCTTTTCTGTGACCATCATGAATCCACTTAGTATTTAATCTTTTTATTCTATTAAGAAAACTAAAAACTGATTCCGATCTTGTAATCGCATCATCGGGTGCTTTTTGTGGTATTTCTATTACAGCAGTATCATGAGGTCTAAAAAATTCATCAACCACTAAATTGGGATTTGTTTTGTATAAATATCTATACAATGCTTCGTTTTTACCAATTCTCATTCTTCTTATATAATATTTATCAAACCAAGGATGTATTCCTGAAGATGTGCCCAAAACACATGCACTCGTGCCTGATGGTTTAATTGTAGTTGTTCTAGAAGCTTTGTTTATTCCTATAAGATCTGCAACTCTTTCATTTTCCTCTTTTACAATTCCAGCGGCTTCTTCCTCATTAAGTTTTAGAAAACCTTTAAAAGCTATACCCGTTAAGCTTACACCAATTAAAGCATCTTTCTCAGTATTTCTTTTCCAAATCGGTCTAAGGTAGTGAAAATCTGTATGGCTTGCTTGTAATGTAGCAACAAAAGCAGCTGCTTTAACACGTTCATTTAAATCTTCCTGTTTTTCTACATCTGAAACATTTACTTCAACCAAATTACAGAATTGACAACTTTTGAGACTAATTTCACCACATGGGTTACAACCCACATCTTTATCATTTGAAAAAACGAACCCGGGTTCACCTGATCCTGACAGTTCAATTTTTTTCCATAAATCTAAGAAAAAATCCTTTGTTATTTTGTGTCTTAATAAAACTGCAGAATTATTTGATCTACCTCTTTGTGGGTTAAGTTCCCACCAATTTCCATATTTACAAGATAACATTTCTTCATCATCTGCAGAAAATAAAGATATTAATGCAGCTCTTCTAATACCACCCGCAAGAACTGCATCTGCAATATAGCAAACAATATCATGTACCTCTAAATTTGTTAATTGATCACCATTTTCTTTTTCATCTAAAATACCTTTTATTTTTATTAAACATTCTTTAAGTGGTTGAGGTCCTGGTGCTTTACCCCCAGATGTAATAAGAGGTTCTCCTTTTGATCTAATATCTCTAAAATCAAATTCAACTGAAGAACCTCCATAAAAATATGATTTCATTAAAACCTTTATTGAATCTGCCCAACCTTCTATACTATCACCAATCAAATATCTTCTTGATCTGTTTTTATTAGGTTTTGTTATTAAAGGTAGTTTTTCAGTATGATGGTTTTGTACAGAAATTCCTATTCCCGTACCTCCCAAAAGTAAAAACATGACTTCACTGAAAGCTCGCCAATCATCTATTGCAACATATGCACAATTATAAATTCTATTTGGTGATATTTCTATGGGTTTACCTGCAAATTGCATACTTCGCATTGATGGTAATATCTTTTTTTTCTCTACAAATTTATAAACATTATTTATTTCTTTTTTTAAATCTGGAAATTTTTTAATATGCATTTCCTTGTTTCTTGTAACCAATTCTTCCCATGTTTCTCTTCTTTTCTTTTTTGGTAAAAATTTTGAATATTTAGTGAATATTGTAATATCACTAAGAATTTTTATTGATAAATCTCTATCCATATTATTTTTATTATTTTATTTATTTTTTTTTAATGAAAAAAGACATACTCAATATTCAAAAAAGTATGTCTTATAATGTTTGAAATTTTATTTTCTATAACTAATTTTTAATTATATATTGAATTTACTTTACGAAACGGGACTTTTTTCTAATTTATTTTTCATTTTTTTCAATTCATCAATCTCATGTTCAACATCTTCTTTTTTATTCTTTGCATCCTTACGTTTTCCATAATATTTACTTAACATTACACGAAAAACTGAATCTTCTTTATTATCAAAAATACCACCAGATGAACTATATGTATATGCATCTTCATATTCATTTCGTTTTTTCTTTTCTTTTTTAATAAAACTTTCTGGTGACATATTCCACTGTCTCATAATAGTAGGATATAGGGATGCAAAGTCAAATGAGGCAACCCATTCGTATATTCCTTTTTTTGGGGTAAAAACATATGCACCTTCATAATGTCCTCTGGATGGTTTTGCTTTACCCGATACAGGAAATACTTTTCCTCTTTTATAAAATTCTTCCGTCATCACAGTTTCAGTTAATGCAATTGGTGAAAATACTTTAGACAATTCACATTTTGTAACCTTACCCAAATTTAAAAATGTTTCCATTGTCTCAATATTATCATGTATTAATTTAACAAGTAATGAGTCTATTGCGTTATAATAAACATATTTCATAAAATCAGATTCATATAAATCACTTAATGTACCGTTAAATTTTATTTTCTCTAAACCAGTTGCCTGTGTTGCGACATAATCTAATGTATTATTTTCTTTGAATATTATTCTATCCCATTTTTTATAAATTTCAAGATAATCAACAACTACTCGATGAAGTGGTAATTCATCTCTACCTACCAATTTATTTGATGGTGATGCAACTGTAGGATCTATTGCAAGTTTTCTACATCTATTAATTAAATATTGCCAATCAAACTGAACAAAATTCCAACCCGTCATTAATGGCATTTTTTGAATCCATTTATTAAAAAATGTATATAACATATCATATTCCGATTTGTAATATACATAACTAAATCTTATTGGTTCATAATTTTTTGTGGCAAGATATTCATTGATCATTCCTTCAATAGTTTTTATTTGATCTGGTGATAAAGGTTTTGTTCCAACAACCGCAAGTAAATCTTTATGTGCAAATGATATTGCCGTAATCTCATGTCTTGCTACTGTAGGTTTTGGCCACTCACCATCATTTTTAACCTCAATATCTATAAAAAATTTTTTGGGATCATTATATGCATAAATTCTATCTTTTATATTTTGATGTTGATTAATTAAAATTTCATTAACTCTAAATTTAGATAAATATTTAGTATTTGTTTTTACAACGGGTTTATTATCCCATGATTTAAAATGAGAATCTGTCTTTGATGTTTTTGAATAAGCCCATTCAAACAAATCTTTATGTTGAACAGGAATATTACTGAATGCTATATCACCCTTTTCATCAAAATGTGAAATTTTAATTTGTTGGTATTGTTGTTCTATATTTATCATAATTTATTTTTTTCTTAATTCTGGTGGTAATAATTCGTCCATAATTGTGTTACAACTTTCACATTTTAAAACGGATATTGGCATTACTTTATCTTCATCCATTGTTAATATCTTGGAAAATTTTTTCAACATCACTACTTCGTTAAAATATTGATGTTTGCAATTAGGACATATTACATCTGTTGCTTGTGACCAATTTATATTTGGTTGTTGCATTTCTTGTTGCATAATAAAATTTATTTTTTAGTTAATACTTATTTTTTATCTGTGTGTCCAAATCCACCATCTTTTCTTTCTGATGTTGAATTGTTAAATAATTCATTGGAATTTAATTTTTTGAGCTCAGATAAACCAACTCCAATTTCTAGCCATTGAATAATTTTTTCATCTTCACAAATTTCAACAATATAGTTTGATGTATTTACAATATTAATATGAATTTCACCTTCATAATCTTCATCAACAACTTCGGCTAATCTATCTAAACCTTTTTTTGAACCGATACCTGATTTATTGTGAGCAACAAATGCAGTGTTTTCATGGCCTTTTAATTTAATTCCACATGGAATCAATATTCTTTCACCGGGTGCAAGTAATATTTTATCATCTAAAATATAATAAGAATAGCTTCCTGGTCTTAATTCTGAAATATTTGGATTTTTTGTTTTTAGATCTTTTAAAAATTCTATTGTAAATTTTGGAATAAAAAAATCAATACCTGCTGATTTGCTTGTACCTCGTACTGGATCTTTTACTTCTCTCTCTTTTGAATAATAATAAATTTGCTTTGCTTCCATGTTTTAATTTAATTATTTTGTAATTTATAATTATTATTACATAACCGTCTTTAGTTTCATTTTAAAATAAAAAAAAATGGTAATACTTGGGATTATTACCATTTTGTGAACTATCCACACTAAAAAGATGTGTGGGTTTTATGCTTCGTTTTATAAAAATTTTATTTTTTAATTATAATCTTTCACCACAATTCCAACAAAAATTTGCTTTTGATTTTGAAATTTTTGATCCACAATTGTCACAATATCTTCTAGTTTTCCAAATATCTTGAGACTCATGTTTCTTTTGAGTAACAGGAAGAATATGATAAGATATACGATGAAATGTAAATGTTTCAAAATCTTTATTTACACGTTCAAATAATTGTTCCGATTTTTCCCCTCTTTCAACCTTTCCGGTTTCAAGATCATTTAATTCGGGAGAAGAACAATAAGACAATTTTGATATATTTATATTATTTGAATCGTAGACATTTGAATCAAACATATCTGTTTGAGAAATATTAAAATCATAATTAGTATAAATGCCTCTTGTATTTATATCCCATGAATGTCTTTCAACTTCTCTATAAAATTCTACTGAAATAAAACCGTTATTTTGAATTGCATGTTCAATTTCTGATTTTTCTCCTGATACTGAGTATGTATTAAAAACAAATTTATTATTTGTTGATATATAGCGATCTAAAAACACACGCTCAGCAGGGCGAAGTACAATTCCACCACCTTCAAGTTTTTTATTATTAATGTATATTACAGCAAGAATATCAGCCGATGCTGGATTATAAAGTTCAATTTGAAAATTTTGTTTGTCATTAAGATAAACTTTATTATCTCTGTAAACTTTTAATCTGTTTTTATTTATTGCCAGAAATGCATCTGGTGATGGGTCAGAAACAGAATAAGACCCATGTGTAGTTGTAAAATGTACCATAACTTTAAATTATTTTTATTATTTTTGCAAATTTATTTGTTACCTAAGAATAACTCAAATGCCTTTATTGGACACTAAACTCACAAAAACAGGTTTTGTTTAAACTTGTCAAATCTGTGCTTATCTTAAAAGATTTCTCATTTTTTATTATTATTCAAGTTCCTTAAAAAGTTTCATTATTTTATCTAAAATTTCAAGATTTTCATCAATATAATCTTCAATTACTTTTTTAATATCTTTTTTAGATTTAATAATTTCACGAAAAGAATTATATAGAAATTCTCTTGTTTGAATAATAGTTTTATATATAAACACTGGCAGAGATTGACCTTCAATTCGTGGATTAGTGTCTTCTTCAAAATATTGTTGAAAAAAAGAACCGGGTTCTATATGAATACTTTGAGATTGACTTATAAAACCAAGAATTGTTCTTTTTATTTTAAGCTCATAAGATTCTTCTGCTCTCCATGTTTCTCTATTTGTTTTTGTTGTTATTTTCAATTCATATCCTTGATTGAAAGGATTAACTTTCGTTTTATATGATTCTATTATTTCGTGCTCAACTGCTTTTTGTAGAAATTTTTCAATAGGTTTTTGAAGCTTAAACATTGCTACTTTACATTGCTCTTGTGCTTTGATAATTTCATTACTTTCATTTATAAAATTATCTAATGTTGTTATTTTTATTTCTTTCATATTTTATTTTATTTTATTTTATTTTATATTTTATTTATTTTTTATTCTTCTTCATAACTAACATCCATTTTTTGTAATGCTGTATTATAATCTAACCCAAGATCTATAATATTATCGTTAATTTTTTCCATTTGTTTGACATGTTCTTTTTTAATTTTTTCTTTTTTAACGGGATCCGTTTCTTCTTTAAAATTTTTAACAAATTCAGACATTACTTTTTCTTTATTTACTAATGCCTCTTTATAATTACTTATTTTTTCTCCTTTTTCTGAAACATTTCCAAGAAATTCATCCACGCTTTTTAACTTTTTAAATTTATATTTTTCATCTTCATCCTCATCTTCATCCTCATCTTCATCCTCATC
>Ga0207421_10000877_pt1 | contig 39106 bp, 42 predicted proteins | sample SodLakKL_010_SED_4_FD_187542 | JGI IMG/M metagenome (GOLD analysis project Ga0207421, IMG submission 187542) | Alkaline sediment microbial communities from Lake Tanatar, Kulunda Steppe, Russia - 8KL_010_SED (SPAdes) (version 2) | ecosystem: Environmental > Aquatic > Non-marine Saline and...
GAGAGACAGGCAAAAGGAAGAGCACTTCTACATATGAAGGGAAAGGACGAAGGCAAAGGCCTCGGAGGAAACAAGATAGTGAAGTTCTCAAGGAACGAGGAGCTACCGGAACACGAAATAAACGTCGGCGACCTCGTCATGGTCTCGAAGAACGAACCTCTCAATCCGGACAATCCAACCGGAACGGTCGTGGAGAAGACGAGCTACTCCGTTTCCGTAGCTTTCCGTGAAGGTTGTCCTGAATTCGTCTTAGGAAAGGACCTCCGCGTCGACCTATACGTTAACGATATTACTTTCCAGAGGATGCTCGACGCCCTTGAACACTTCGAAGTCGTCACGGGAAAGAAGATGTATCTCCGTGGAATAATTCTCGGGAAGATAGGACCGAGGTTTAACGAGATCGATGGCTTCGAGGTGGAAAACGAGGAGCTGGATGAATCGCAGAGGAAGGCGGTGAAGAGGTCGCTGGAGGCAGAGGACCTGTTTCTTATACACGGACCGCCTGGAACAGGCAAGACCACAGCTCTTATAGAGGTAATAGAGCAGCACGTCAAGAGGGGCGAAAAGGTCCTCGCGACAGCTGATTCGAACGTAGCTGTTGACAATATGGTCGACTTTCTGAACGAGAGGGGCGTAGACGTTGTCAGAGTCGGGCACCCTGCACGTGTTACCGAAACTCTCAGAGAGCACACGCTTGACTACATGGTTGAGAAGAAGGACAAGTACCAGAGGTCGCAGGAACTCTGGAAGAAGGTCGGTGAGATAGGAAACAGGCAGGACAAGGAGACCTTCCCTTCGGGCAAGTGGAGGCGTGGTATGGACAACAAGAAGATAAAGAAGCTAGCGAAGAAGGAGAAAGGGATGAGAGGGGTTCCTGCAAAAAAGATAAAGAGTATGGCCAAATGGATCGAGCTGCAGGAGGAGAAGAACAAGGTAGCTAAGAAGGCTGAGAGGCTTGAGCAGGAAGCGGTGGATGAGGTTATAGAGAGTGTGGATGTTGTATGCGCGACCAACTCCACGGCAGGAAGTGAGCTGATGGAGGACAAGGACTTCGACGTTGCGGTCGTAGACGAGGCGACGCAGGCCACGGAACCTTCATGTTTGATTCCGATAACACATACAAAGAAGGTAATTATGGCAGGAGACCACAAGCAGCTCCCGCCTACTATACTGAACCAGGAGGCAAAGGAACGCGGACTGGAAGAGACTTTGTTTGAAAGGATGTTAGAGGTCCACAGTTCTGATATAAAGGAAATGCTGGAGAAGCAGTACAGGATGAACACAGATATAATGGACTTCTCCAGTCAAGAGTTTTACGATGGACAACTGGAAGCAGCGGATGGAGTTGGGGGCCATAAACTACGTTTTTCACAGGAACCCTCCAGCGAGCTTATGGCGGAAGTCCTAAACCCTGAAGACGTAGTTGTTTTCCTTGATAGTAAAGGTAACTGGCCTGAGAGAAGTAGAGCTGGCTCCAATTCAAAGGAAAACGAAAAGGAAGCGGAAATGGTTGAAGAGATAGTCGAGGAATGTATGGATATAGGCTTCAACCCAGCGGACATAGGTGTAATTTCACCGTACGACGACCAGGTCGAACTGTTGAACAGTAAACTGGACATCAAGGACCTGGAAATAAAAACCGTGGACGGTTTCCAGGGAAGGGAGAAGGAAATTATAATCCTTTCATTTGTAAGATCAAACGAAGGTGGAAACATAGGCTTCTTGGAGGATCTCAGAAGGCTTAATGTTTCAATAACAAGGGCCAGGAAGAAACTTATCATGGTCGGCGATTCGACTACTTTAAAGAAAAATGAAACCTACGAGAGACTGATCAAGTATGTCGAGGACAGAGGAAAGGTCATAGACCTAAGTTAGCCCGACTTTACTTTTCATTTCCTCCAAAGTTTCCTTGTCTACGCCGCCGCTTCCTAGAACGAAGTCCCCTTTATCGTGGAAGTCGGATCCACCGGTTTTTATCAGTCCAAGTTCCTCAACGACTCCTTCCACTTTCCTTTCATCGAGATGTATTTCCTTGGTATTGTTCCCGTACGGGTAGTTTACCTCACAGCCGTCAAGCCCAATCTCGGCCAGGCTTCCTATAAAACTTCTTGGATTCTCTATCCTTTCGTTGCAGGGATGTGCCAGCGAGGTAAAGGCTCCTGAATCCTTCGCTTTCCTTATTACTTCCTCCGAATCCGGCTTTTCCAGAGGCACGTAGTAAGGACTGTCCCTCTTCGCGTACTTTTCGAAGGCCTGGTTCCTGTCCTCGGCGAAGCCCTTTTCGGCTATAGCTCTCGCGAAATGCGGTCTTCCTATAGGACCGTCTGCCTGCTTTTTCACGTCGTCCAGGGTCAACCTTCCCTCCTCTAAAGAATTGAACTTCTTGACCATCTCTTCCATCCTTTGTATCCTTCTTTCTCTCATCTTCTCCAGCAGTCCTTCAACTTCGTTGCTTCCTGGGTCCAGAAAGTAGCAGAGTATCTCGGCCCTTGTTCCGTTGTGCATCGTCTTAACTTCCACTCCGGTTATCAGTTCTATACCGCTTCTTATCTCAGTCCTTTGTCTCAGGTCCTGGTGAACTACATCGTGGTCCGTTACAGCTAAAGCCTCTATCTTCCTCTTCTTCGCTTCTCTGATTATCTCTTCTAAACTCAGTAGTCCGTCGGAAGCTGTAGTATGTACGTGTAGATCTGCATAGACCATACTATCCTCTGTTTCTGAATAAAATAAATAAAGAAGGGGTTGTGGTTTTGGCTGTTGATTATCAGGAAGACGTCTTGTCTCCTTCATATCGGAAAAGCGAGCTCGGCTTGTCCATGTGAGCTTCTTGTGACATCTTCTCGCCTATCCACAATGGCGGTGCCCTGAGCCAGAACGGTAGCTTGTAAATCTTCCTTATTTTGTTCCCTAGCTTTATTTCATGTTCGAGCTCTTCTCTCCATGCCTCTTCGTATTTCTCGACTGTCGTCGCGTCTTCGGGATCTATCTCTTCCGCGGCTATCTCCGCTGCAGTCATCCCGTATACCAGGCCTCCGCCGGAAAAAGGTTTAACCTGCCCGGCTGCGTCTCCGCAGAGAAATGTCCTGCCTTTGTATGTTTTCTCAGGCGGATTTACGGGTATCAACCCTGAATAGACATCAGTGATATTGAAGCCTTCCTTATCGGAGAACCTTTCCAGAGCTTCTCTCGAGTCTTTCCCAAGTTCAACTGCTAGCCCGTATTCGAAGCTCTCCTCCCTCGGAACCTTCCAGCCGAAGAAGTCCTTGGATGCATTCAGGAAAACCTCCACGTAGTCCTGTTCTATCGGTCCTACCTCTATCTGATTGGTAAATATTCCATGGAGGAACTTATCCGGTCCGTCCAACTCGGCGGCGGTCCTTACGTCAGACTGCGGTCCGTCACAACCGGCCAAAAGCCTTGATTCATAGATGTCTTCATCGGTCTCAACTTTCACCTTTCCCTTTTCTGCCTCATAGTCCAGGAACTTCTCCTTCTTGAATTCCACGCCTTTCTCCTTGGCACGTTGTAACAAAAAACTGTCAAACTCAACCCGGTCGATAACGTAGGATGTTTGGCGGTCCTTTCCAAAGGAGTAGCTTCCGAAGCGGTTGTGGACCTCGGCTCCGTATATCTCCTTTTCAACGAAGCTTTCGTCCTTCGGTATATAATTGAATAAATCCGTGGAGACATGGCCCGTCCCCTTGAGAGGCTTTCCTACTTCTCCTTTCTCCAGAAGGAGGACATCACTACCCTCGTTTTCTTCAATGAACTTACTGGCTAGGTGAGAGCCTATGGGACCGGCACCCACAACGACAAGGTCGTACATACAAATTTATTTCGTCTGTTGAAATTTAAGCTTATGAGGGTATCGACAATTGGTGAAATTTTAAATAGTTTTCCATAAAAAGATAAAGTGGAAGCTATGGACTCAGAGAAAACCAATTTTTCAGAAAAGGACGGAAAGGACATACTTAAGGACAGGCTAAAGAAAAAGATATCAGGCGAGGTAGTTCTCTCAGATGACCCTGGAAAGACAATAAAGAAGTGGAGAAACATCTTTGAGATCTCACAGAGGAAGCTCGCCGACAAGATAGATGTGATGCCTTCTGTTATCTCCGATTACGAGCTCGGAAGAAGACAAAGCCCAGGCATAAAGATGATAGAGAAGATAGTCAGCGGTCTTGTTGAAGTGGACGAAGGCAGAGGAGGAGAGGTAATAAGGAAGTTCTCCGAGTTCAGACCAGGGGACGTTGTTTCAGATACTGTAATAGATATACAGGAGTTTTCAAAGGGTGTAAAGATAGAGGACTTTGTAGAGGCTTGCAATGCTGAGGTCATCGCAAACAAGGACATGAAGAAGAAGGAGATATACGGCTACTCTATAATCGATTCCCTGAAGGCTATAGTTGAGCTTTCGCCGTCGGAGCTTGTCAGGCTTTACGGCCTCACAACCGAAAGAGCTCTCGTGTTCACGAAGGTAAGCACAGGAAGGAGCCCTATGGTCGCGATAAAGGTAACCAACCTGAAACCAGGTCTCGTTGTCCTTCATGGAAATTCGATCGAGGCAGACGAGCTCGCCTCGAGGGTTGCTGAAGCCGAGGAAGTTCCCCTTGCGATATCCCAGTCTCCTGAAATAGGAGACATGAGAGAAAACCTCACTGAAAGGTTTGTTTGAGGATAGGCATGAAGGAAAAAATGCTGTTTTTCTCGATTATTAGCATACTTTTAGGTCTCAACCTGTACTTCATATTTGCTACTTTGATTCATAGCTGGGTCGGTTTGATTTTCTTGATCGGAGGACTGATCCTTTCCGTACCTTTGTTTTTTTACGGCATAACGAAGGACAGGGGAAGGGAGTCACGTAAGAAGAGAGGCTGGGACCGTCCCTTCTGGAAGAAGATTAGAGGTAAGAAGTAAGCTTTCTAAAGTGAAGAGTAGTTGTCCAGGAAGTTTTCAAGCTTTATTCCCTCCTCCAGGCGAACGTTCTTACCTTCTCTATCAAGAAGCTCATCTACCGTTCCTACGTATATAGGCGTTCTGTAGAAACCGTAAACTATGAGCGGTGTAGCACCTATCTTCTCTGCCTCGTTTTTCACGTCCTTTATGTCCTCCTTACTCACGTAGAGGTGGTCCTTGTCCCTCTGGCCGGTCTTCTTCGCATCGATTATAAAGGAGACGCGCCCGTCCCTCATAACAATTAGATCGTAGGGTGCAGAAGCTGCCTTCCTTTCTGCTTCGTATCCGTTCTTACGGAACTTGTCCCTCACTCTTATCTCGAAGTTGTAACCTCTTTTGTAGTTATGCATCCCATTGAATACTGTTGGGTGGGTTTTTTATAGTTTAATCGCGTATTATGGAACAACGATAAGATGCCTCCATACCTCAGAATTGACGACTTCGGCGACATCAGCGTAAATATAAATGCTGAATCAGTGCCCAATCCACAGGAGGCCTACAACGAAGTAATAGATATTCTCAGGCACGAGTGCAACATCGGTGTAGGCGATATAACCGAGAAGCAGTATCAGCACGAAAGGGACGGTGACACGGAAAAGATATTTTCTGAGATACGTGCGTACGAACCAAAGGACAAGTACACCCACGTTTACGTCAAGATCAAGCTCTTCATAGAGATGACTCCTGCTAAGCACGAGGACTATGACTATGTAGGCGACATAGAGGTAAGCGGAACTGCGAGGGTCAGGACCCATTACCCACAGGACCACTGGCTTCAGGAGACTATGCTCTGGCACGCATTCAGGACGTTCTACGAGAAGATGATATACAGCGACATAAAGCAGGTCTTCATAGAGGACTGTAACGACTATATGAGGAACGTCAGGGACGGACTGAAGAGCTACTTCGATATGCTCCCGACGATTCAGTGAATGCTTATATAATTTCTCCACAAACTGAATACAGGCCCACCTAGATCAGTCCTGATGAAAGTTCCGCAAGGAAAATATGTCTCAGGATGTTATGGGTGGGCCAAATCCCTACTACAAGGTGTTGGCTATCAGGGAAAAGGTCAAGAAAGTTCTAGACAAGGAAAGTCTCCCGGTGATAGTTGAGGGCAAGCGCGACGTCGAGGTTATGGAAGAGCTGGGAGTAGAAGAAATAATACCGCTCAACGGCCGTCCTCTTTACAAGGTAGCAAAGGATGTTTCCGAAAACTTTGAGGAGGTGCTCGTTCTCACTGATTTCGATTCTGAAGGGATGAAGCTTGCGAAAAAGATCAACTCCTTTCTGGGGAAGTTTGATGTAGTGCCTAAAAACTCTCTCAGAGGAAAGATAAAGGAAATTTTAGTGAAGAAAGGTGTATCCCAGATAGAGGATATATGTTAAACCTGTAGGGATCTGTCCGTCTGCTTTATTACCTCAGGACCATTTTCCTTTACAACTACCAGGTCCTCTACTCTTACACCCACCTCATTGTAAAGCCCTGGCTCAACTGCAAGCACATTACCTTGTCTTAGTTCGTAGTCCACGCCTTTACCAACCCTTGGTCTTTCATGCACCTCTAGACCTATCCCGTGTCCGGTCGAATGTTTGAACTCTGCTTCGCTTGAGTCGTCCAACCTAGTACTGTAGCCCTTGTCCTCCAGAAGTTGGCATACAGCTTTGTCGACATCTGAGGCCTTCGTTCCTGGCTTTAAAACCTCGAGAGCTCTTCTTTGAGCCTCCAGAACGGCTTTGTGCATATCGTCTACCTTTTCAGGAACCTCTCCTTTGACGAAGGTCCGTGTCATATCACCGTGATACCTGCTGTTTTTGTTGAAAGGAAAAACGTCGACGATTATTGGCGTGTTTGGCTCCAGGACCTTTTCTTCAGTTCCTGTTTTGTGCGGCGTTGAACTTTCATTACCTGAGGAAACTATCAGCTCTTTACACGAGCAGTTGTTTTCCAGGAGACTGTGAAGTATTATCTTCTTCACCCTTCCCTGCGTGAGTACTTTGTCCTCGTAGAACAGTTTCCCTTCTCTGACTTCCGAGTCCTGGAGGACCTTTTTTGCAGCCAGTATAGCTTCAGATGCTGCGGACTGTACCTCCTTTATTTTTTCTATTTCCTCCTCGTCTTTCACAGCCCTTTGTTCCGTGAAAGGACCTTCCGTTACCTTCACGTCATTTTTTAGCTCCCTGTAAACTCCTACAGGAAAGTCTTTACCGACTTGTATTCTGTCCGAGGACGTGTGAACCTCGACGACCTTTTCAATTATCCTCACCTTTCTTTCCTCCTTTTCCAGTTCGTCCAACTCCTCCTTGAGTCCAATATCTTTGGCTGTGAGTACCTCGTCAACCTTGCTTTCCTCCCTTGCTCTGCCCTTCTCCATCTCACTTGTTACGAGGATGGTTTTCTCCGAAGTTACGATACAGAGGACGTTTTCGCTTATCAGAAAGTTTGTTGCGTAGTAGAGGTCGGCGTTGTCGTAGCTGTTTCCATGTAAGATCAGAGGCGCTTTTTCAGACATACAAACAAAGAGTCCTTCCCTGTAAATAAAGTTATCCGAACAATCGAAAACTTAAAAGTACTGAGGGATAAACTATACCTACTATGCCACAGGAACGTACAGAGTCCGAAGATCCTGAAACAGGAGTCGTAAGGAAGATAGTCGAGACTGTTGACTTCAAGACCGACAAGCTCGAGGAGATCCACGAGAAGTTGAACAGCCTTGACAACAGAATGGAGAGGATGGAGGGCAAGCTCGACAAGGTCATAACGGATGATACAAGCGAGTCTGACCTCAAGGACGTACACAAGAGGATACTCGACCTCCTTGGGAGCTGGATGAGCACAAAGAATCTGGCCAAGATAATGAACTACAGACAGGAATACGTCAGCAGGAAGGTCTCCGAGCTAAAGAAGATGGGACTTGTAGAGGAGAAGAGAGACGGAAAGTCCATACTGTACAAGAGGAAAGGCGGAGTCAAGGAAGCTATGGAAGAAAACGATTGAATCCGCTAAAGTTCTATTTCCACAGGAAGTATCTGAAGCTCACCTTCGTACATTTCGACATCCCCTGCTACAGTTATTTCTTGCCCCCCTTCTACTCTCTGAGGTTCGAGGCCCATAGACTGAAGGTTGTCGTTGAACACGGCCACATCTATTTCCTCGTTGTTTTCCTTCACGTGAAAGAATAAATGGCCGTCCTGCGTGACATATTTATCTTCAACCACGCCTGAAACTTCTACTCTGCTTCCTACGTCGCCTGGGCCTATCTCGGAAACTTGACTTGTCTCAGGAGAAGTCATGTAGGAGAAAGCGAACAGTAGGATTATACCTATTACTGAAGAAGCTAAAGATATTTTGTAAAGTTTTTCGTCCTTCATAGACCGTAGTCTTTGATTTTTTCGTAGACAGGGCCCTTTGAAGTCAGCTCACTCTTGAAAAGCGTTACTTTGTCAACGAGCATTCGTCCAAAGCTCTTCTCCTTCCACTTGTCCAGCTCTGACTGTATCAGCTCCTTGTTTCTACCAGTTTTTACTCTACCTATAGTTACATGCGGAACGGGTTCGTTTTCGTCCTTTTGGAACCCTTCCTTTCTTGTCTTTTCCTCGATTTTAGACATGAGTTCCGCGAACCTTTCACTTCCCTCACCTGTACCTATCCATATTACTTTGATATAATCCCTCGATGGAAAGACTCCTACGTCCTTAAGGCCAACCTCAAAGGGCTTAAAATCATTCAAAACTTCTCTTATGGAACCTACCCTTTGTATCCTGTCCTCGTCGATTTCACCCAGAAACTTGACCGTGAAGTGTAGGTTTTGGTCCCTGACTGTCTTTATGTCTGCGTCAATGCTTCCAAAGGAGTCTCTTACATCTGAAACTTTCTCTATGAGGTCTTCGTCTATCTTTGTTCCTAAAAAACACCTCATAGTACCATAAATTACATTTTCAGGGTTAATTTATAAAACTCGCGTGTGGATTAATATTATAAAATCTGAAGGATATAGGTACCCTATTGAACGGTGTTCAATGGTAAACCATGACAGATAACAACAGCCAGAATGGTCCAGATTTAAACAAAGTAGAGAACCTTGTAGGAACTTTAAGAAAATATCCTGACGGTATTTGGCTTAGAAAGCTATCTAGAGAGTCTTCTGTTCCTTTGTCGACTGTTCATTACTATATAGAGGAAGTACTTGATTCTATAGTTGAATCAAAGGGAGCGAAGGACGGAGACGGTAAATATTTCGGAATAAGACTCATAAAACTCAAAGATGGTATCCGAGAACAGCTTGATTCAGGAAAGCCAGTTGATTATTTGCTCCGAGCTAGAAATATCCTCACAGATAACTGATAGTCTCATTTTCCCTAAGTTAATACTCACATTTAGAGCTTTTCACACATTATTTCCCAGTATAATACTCACAATTTGCCTATTTCCCCCTCTCATTTGTTTAGATCTCACATTTTACCCATATCTCATGGTTGATCGATGGTTTATCGACCCTGGAACACTCACATTTTGACCTACTCACATGGTCTATTTGGGTATATTTGGTTAATTACCCCAGGGTTTGGAACCCTACAATACTCACATTTCCATAAGCCAGGGTAAAAATTGGTCATTTTCAGCTCATTCTCGGTGAATTGGCGATTTTTCATCTAAACTTGGTCCTATCCCAGTGGATTTTGGTCGAATCTTCAGCGAAGATGGTAAAAAATGGCTTTAGATCCTAAATTAAGCTCTTTCACATCCTACTTAACGTACATTAACGTAAATTTTGGACTATGTGAATGTCTAGTGAATATTTATGAATACAACGTGAATGTAATTTGAGGGTAACGTGAACTTCATTTGGATTTCATGTCTCTGTAACGCTAGTAATTTGCTGTCATATTAGGTAACGTTACATTCACATGAATATGTTAATTAAACGTGAAGTATAAAATGAAGATGTTACATTGTGTGAATACATGGTTAAGCCAACGTTAAATTAAACGTTTAAATATTAAACACATTTTAAGTTAACATTGTGTTCACAAGGTATTCACGGTTTTAATTTGGCAGCTTATGAAAAAGATTTAAAGTAAATGAATAAGACGTGAAATGAATGTTAAATGACTATGAAGAGGAGGTAAAGGAGTGGTTTGATGAGGTCGGTCTTGAGAGAAATCCATTCACATTGAGAATAGATCCTGATTTATTTGTCGGATATGAGAAGGAGCTTAGGAAGCTTACGTACCATATACAGGAGGACAGGAAGTTTGCGATGGTTTCAGGTGCTACAGGGGCGGGTAAAACTACTCTTCTAAAGCTAGTTGAAGAAAGGTTCAATGGTAGTTCTGAAGTCCTTTACCTATCTAAGCCACCGGAATACAATGAAATGGTAGATATATTTACTGAAGAGATAAAGCCTTCTTTGCTGGGAAGAATATTCGGCGTGAATGTGAGTATTCACGACCTTTCCAGTTACCTAACCAACAGGCTGAATGGGAATCTACTTCTGATGGTTGATGAAGCCCATGAAGCTGATGTGAAGGTTCTGCAGTGGTTGAGAACTATAACTGATCAAGTCGAGGAAATACAGCTTATATTCGCAGGACTGCCTACGATTGATGAAAAACTCAAGGAGAACGTGGAGACGCTTAAGAGCAGAGTTACGACGAAGATAGAGCTTACGACCCTGGATGAGGAGGAGACAAGAGATCTGATACGCAGGAGAATAGAAGACGCAGGTGGCGACGGTATTTCACCCTTCACGGATGACTGCGTGAAAGAAATTTACGAGAAGACGGGGGGCTTTCCACGTGAAGTCCTTAAGATATGTGACAAGATGATAAACTGGGCCCTTGAGAACGATAAGAAGGAGTTAGACGAGCTCAAGGGCTTTGAAGACGATATGGAGAAGGAAGAGGAGAGCAAGGAGAGAGGAAGGGACTTCTTGAAGGATCTTCCTTACAAGCAGAGGGAAATAGTAAAGATACTTTCCGAAGAAGACGAACTATTCCCGTCGGATATAGCTGAGGAGCTTGGAACCGACAGCTACAAGACAAAACAGCATGCTGTCAGGTCCGTGAACAACATACTCAGAAGGCTCCTCAAGGAGGATATAATTGAAAGAAAGAAGAGAGGAAAGGGCTACGTCTACTTCTTAGACACTAAAACGAAAAATTTATTAGTAGACACATGATATAACTACTTGATGCTAGAAGTCTTAGCAGGTTGTTCGGCGTTAGCACTTGTTACATGGAAGACAGAGGTTCTCTCAGCCAGAGCCAGCCTTACAGCCTTTGTTATTGGGTCCTTGATATGGGCCCTCAACAGTTCTTCATGGATATTAATCCTTGTTTCCTTCCTAGCTGTCGGTTATGCTGGTACGAAGTGGAGGTATGAGAGGAAGAAGAGCATAGGCACAGAAGAGGAAGAGAACGGGACAAGAGGTATAGAGAATATACTTGGAAACGGTTCATCCCCTGCCTTCTTTGCCATTGTATCCAGTCCTGTTGGTTTTGCAGGTGCTGTTTCGACAGCCATGGCAGATACACTCGCCTCAGAAGTAGGAGTATTTTCTGACAGAGTGAGGCTTATAACCACCTGGAAGAGGGCCGAGCCGGGCACGAACGGTGCAGTTTCGCCTCTTGGTACGGCTTTCTCGGCTGCAGGTGCTTTGCTTGTGGCTGTTATATCGCACCTTCTTCTTGGAATCGGTATCCTTGCTCCCTTTATAGGAGGATTTATGGGCTGCCATGTGGACTCGATACTGGGAGCTACGCTCGAGAGAAGGGGTTATATGACCAAGTCTGAGGTAAACCTGGCCGCCACTTTTTCAGGCGGACTGATAAGTTTACTCGTACTTCTTCTGTAAAATTTAAATAAGCCCCTGAATAATACTAAATGGTGATAGCATGGCAGATATTAGAGGAAAAAAACTTATGGGAAAGGTAGTTGTTTCTGAAGAGGCAGGAAAAAAATTCGGCACAGTCGGCGATGTTTCATTCATAACGGATTCAGGAGAGCTCATGAACATAGTTCTCACGGAGCCTACCAAGCACGTATCCGACCTTCAGGTAGAAATGGATGACCAAGGAAGGCATCTGATTCCGTTTTCTGCGATAAACTCAGTGGGGGACTTCGTAATTGTGTCTGAGAACGACATAATTTAAGAAGTTTAAAATCTCTACTTGTCGACTATGCCCTCTTCGGTTATTTTGAAGGGGGCCTCTCCCTCTGGTTTATACGGACTGTCTACCAGCTTACATATCCTAGTGTCTCCTTTGCCCTTTCTTAAGTACATTCTGAATGCTGCTGCGTGGTGCAGAATATGTCCACCTATAGCCTCTGTAGGGTCGCCAAACATTACGTCAGGCTTCGACATGACCTGGTTAGAAATGAATACCGCTACATTGTGCACTTCAGCCAGCCTCTGAAGGTCGTGAAGATGCCTGTTTAACTTCTGCTGTCTTTCAGCAAGGTCTCCACGTCCTGTGTAGTCGGCTCTGAACTGTCCTGTAAGTGAGTCAACGACTACAAGTCCTATCTCTTGCTCTTCAAGTATTTCGTCTGCTTCGTTTGCAAGGACCATCTGGTGGTCTGAATTGTAAGCTCTTGCGACGTATATATTGTCTAAGACCTCATCAGGGTCCATATCGTGGTTCTCGGCTATCTCCTTTACCCTCTCCGGACTGAAGGTATTCTCTGTGTCTATAAATACACAGCCTTTACCGAGACCCCCTTCTCCTTCCTCCTTCTGAACGTTCACGGAAAGCTGGAACGCCATCTGACTCTTACCGGAGCCGTAACCACCGTAGACCTCCGATATAGTCTGCGTCTCTATACCGCCGCCTATAAGCTCATCTATCTTGTCAGAGTTTGTGCTTATCTGTGTAATATCGTCCTTTTCCTCGTAAACTTTGGAAGCGGTGTCGAAGCCCATCTCTAACTCGTTGCGTGCGGCGCCTATTATCTTTTTAGCGGTTGATTCGCCTATAGAAGTTTTACCTGAGATTTCACCGGAGGAAGCGGCCGCTATAGACATAAGGTCCTTATAGCCTTCGTCCTTGAGCTTTTCAGCGGTCTTCTCCCCTACACCGGGAAGATCTTTGAGGTCTATTTCATCAGACATTGGACATTAACCCATTAAGGTTGGATTCTTAAATACTTTAAACCGTTTCAAGAAGTTTTTCTGCCTCCTCCGCAACGTCCGCCTTTTCCATAGAATTCACAAGAAGCTCGGGCATGCCAAAGAAGTCGTTCATCTTAACACGCCCCTGGACAACTATTTCGTCGCCGAGAAGCTCTTCACATTCCTCAACGAACTCCTCCATGTTTTCTCCTTCGTCTGTCATCTCCCAGGCCTCTTCCGTTTCGATACCTAGAAGCTCTTCTGCTTGTTCTCTGAAGAATACACACCTTATAGAACCGCTTCCATCGTCTATAACGATTGAAAGGGCCATGTTTATCTTTACTTCACCGTGCTCTTCACACTCCTCGTCTTCGACCCTTTCCTCACATTCTGGACAGGTTTTGTAAAAAGGATTGTCTCCAAAGGTGTTTACTACGGTTCCCCTTGTTTCTCCGCTCTGACCCGGTACAAGTTCTGATATCTTTACTCTTCCCTGGCTTTCGCCTCCACCGTCCGATCCGGTCTGTATTTCCACTTCCAACTCTTGGTCTGCCTCCTTTACTTGGCCGGACCTCCCCAGTCTCAGTTCGGGTTCGTCCCTGTTGTCTTCGGTTACATATCCGTTCTGTATCTTTATCGTGTCTCCTACCTCTATCTTTTCCTCTTCGATAAGCTCCTCGGCCTCTTCGTTCCACAGCGAGAACCTAACTGTCCCTGTTTTATCCCTTAATATCAAGTTAGCTACTTTACCCTCACCGTCGTCGGTCTCAAAGGTCCTTGGACCGAATATCCTTTCGACCTTTCCTGTCACGGTTGCGCTGTTCATCCCTGAAACTATGTTCTCTATCTTCAGTTCGCTGCCTTCTTCCTCCTCCATAAGCTCTAGGCCCTCCTCCTTTGCGACTATATGTGCCGCGCCTTCCTTAGAAATAAGTCCGCTGTACTCCTCTTCTTTGTCTTCGATTTTCTCTATGACTTCGTCTACATCCGTTCCCTTCTCTTCGGCTATCTTCTCGGCTAGTTCCTTTACCTTCTCATCCATAGAACCACTCAAAAATAAAAAAAGGAGTTAGAAGCCTTTTCTGCTGGCGAGCCTGACGTCCTCGGCCTTCACTGTTTTCCTGTCAGCATGCTCTGCTAAGGCTGCGGCCTCTGCTGCTAGATCGCCTGCAATTTCCTCGATAACCTCTGCAAATTCTTCTGTGGCTTCTTCAGAAACTCTTTTCGCTCCTTGGCTTCTTATGATCCTGTCAACAGGAGCTAATGGTAGTTCACCCATTTTAACACCCACAGGCAAAAGCGATCTGCATGTATTTAAAATTTATCCAGACACGTTACTCTTTTATTTTTATCTTTACCAGTATTACATATGTCTGAAGATCTTCTTGTCCTTGCTGTGGACAGGGACGACGACGTCGGCAGGAAGACAGAATTCGAAGGGCCGGTTATAGGCAAGGACCAAAACCTCGAGCTAGCACAGGCTCTAGGCCTTTCCGACCCCGAGGATTCGGACACAAACACAATACTTCAGGCTGTTAAGATCCATGAGGAGAAGGATAACTCAGAGATTGCCACTATAACCGGAAACAGTCATGTGGGCGTGGAGAGCGATGAGATCCTTAACGAGCAGCTTAAAGAGGTTTTAGAGGAAACAGGCTGTGAGAGAGTAATCCTTGTGGTCGATGGAACCGAGGACGAGCAGATACTTCCTATTGTACAGAACCACGCAGAGATAGTTTCCGTTAAGAGAGTTATCATGAAACAGAGCGAGAGGTTAGAGGGCATGTACTACCAGGTGAATGAGTTCTTTAAAGAAGTCCTCTCCGATCCTAAAATGGGTAAGATATTCTTTGGAATCCCTGCTATATTTTTGATATTTTATTCCCTTCTAGGGGTGAGGGGATGGAGGATAACACTGGGTATTTTAGGTGTTTACCTTCTGATAAGAGGCTTCCATCTGGAGGAGCATCTTGAGAGCGTATACAATGAGCTACAGACGTCCTTTACGGCCAGGAGGGTCACATTTTTCTTCTATGTCGTTTCCTTGGCTATAGCAGCTATAGCGATCAACAGCGGGTACAATTCTCTTCAGGTGGAACCAACGGCTGATATAATAGAGTCCAGTGCAGCATTCCTTCAGGGCTCCGTATACCTGTTCTTTGTTGCTTTCCTCGTCTCGATGGTGGGGAAGTCGGTCATAGCCTTCCCCGACAGGTCAAGCATCCTGAGGCATTCTACTTACACAGCTTTCTTTTTGGGCTTTACCCTTGTTGCCTCCGAGGCAAGTAGAGTAATACTTACTCCCGAAAGTGGCCTCGCAAGGTTTGGAATTTCCATAATAATCGGCCTGGTGTTTATCTCAGTAACTCTCACATTGGAGAAAATTTTTCAGTAGTAAAAAATATGTTTTTCAATTTATATTTAATAATAAATATTTAGTAAAATATGTTTTGTATATTATGTTTGGCATAATACCTTAAACAAAGTATATTATTTAAAATATCTTTTTAAAAACATAAAATTAAATATTTAAATACTCCGGGTAAATTTATACCCAGGTGTGATAAGTGCCGGGGAAGGAAATTTTTAAGGAGTTATTTCTACAGGAGAAGCCAGCCGAGATGCTCGTTTTCCTTAAGAAGGGCGATAATCCCAACTATGCGACGGAAGTGAGCAAAGGAGTTGACTGCACTTATTCGCATACTATCAAGGTTCTTGATAAGTTTGAAGAGCTAGAGTTAGTGGAGTTCAGCAAGGAAGGAAGGGTAAAGCTCATCGAGCTTACAGACGACGGCGAAGAAATAGCCCACGATCTTGAGGGGCTTGTCCGAAAGTTTGAGAGAAAGATCGAGGAGACAGATGAGGAATCTGAAGAAGAAGAGGACGAAGAATCTGAAGAGGAGTAATTTCTGTTACACAACGATTTGATAAACCAGATTACAAGGGTTCCGGTTTTAGGGTATATTTTACTTGGTTCCCATGGGGACTCAATCGATATTTTCTTGTTCAATAACGATATGTTGTAAACTTTTATTTAGGTCAAGGTCCATAATTATAACGAAACGTTGTGAAACACAAAACTACAAATACGGTGGTAAAATTTCCAAGGGGAACGATAAACCTGTTCCGGTTAAAGGAGAAACACTGAAGAGCAAAGAAAGCCTGTTTTTCCCCTCCGTTCAAAGTGATGATTGGCCCTCTATAGATGGGGATATAAGGTGGGATTTGGAGGACGTGATAAACCATATTTTCCCAGAGGAATACCAGGAAAGGAGCAACGAATATGCCTCGAAGCTTGTCGATTACGTTCTCTCTAATCCCGAAGGAGTTGATAAGGACATGCTTTCAGACTTTCTTGAAAAAGAGGGCATACCTTCCTCCACTGCCTATAACGTAGTGATACCTAAACTGGTCAAATTTGGGATCCTTCAGAGGGAGAGGGAGGCAGTTGAGTCTGATCCCGGTAGGGGATGGTTTATGGTTCTTAAGCCCTCTAACTCCTTTTCTTCGCATTTAGAGAAGCTGGCAAAGGAGTGGAAGAGTATCTTTAAGACTGCACTAAAAAACAAGTGATTCAAAGTATTTTTTACTATATAATTTTCTTTTTATATATTTGTTATAGTATTTATTTTATTATATTTTTTATGAATTATATTTCTAAAAACATATTTAATAAAATATATTTTTTAGTACATTTTTAGAAAACTCACGAAAATGTGAGAGTTAACGGTAATACTCACGGCATTTTAATAGCTTTATTAGATCTAAAAATACATCTAAAAGAATTATATGACCTAAAAAATGATTTAATAAATTTAAATTAAAAATAAAAGATTTTAAGGAGTTTATCCTATGTATCGAGCACTATCAGACTTCTTCTTTGCCTTTGGGAACCTTATCGGTGGCGGCACTTGAAGCGATTCTGATATGTCTATTGCTTTCGTGAGAGACTTCCTCATGACACTGTTGATTGTTGGTATGACTATTTCCTCAGGCAGGTCATTGTTTTCCTCCCAGTTTTCTACTACACCCTTGGGGTCATCGGTCATGAAAAGCACTTCTCCCCCTATATTTATCTCTGCAACAGACTCATCACTGTCCTCCTTCGTGTACTTGCAGGTGTACTCAAAGTCTATCGAAAGTGCTTCTTTGTTGATGTTACCCACTTCCTTAATCTTTACACCTCTGATCTTGGGTGTATTGTTGACCTTGAGATTACCACCTACGTCTTCTTCTCTCTTCGAGTCTATGCTCCTCATATTGACACCTATTACCGGCATAATAACACCTCCTTGAGACAAGAAGAACTTTTGCCTTCAAGTTTATAAAAGTGAGTTCAATTAAGTATAGCACGGGTAAGTGGAGCCCCGTAGTCTAGCGGTCAAAGATTGGCTAAGGATGTGAGGTTCTGGACCTCATGGCCCAGGTTCGAATCCTGGCGGGGCTATCAAAGGGTCTGACATGAAGATAGACGTAACTAAACAACAGATAGCAACGATTTTCATAGTATTGATTTTCGGAGGCTCAGCTATAGTTTACGCTATATCCGCCGCATTCCCCGAAGCAGGTGATGGAGCAGGGCCTATAGGAGAGGCATTTTTGGAAGTTCATACTTGTGGCGAACAGAGAGAAATACCTGCTTCAGAGGGTGAAGTTGGTGGAGGCACAGTAACAGTATCTGAAGACGGTTCTTTGGCCTTCCCCACGGAGGCTGGAGTAACACTTGGACAGGTTTTTGATGTCATGAATATAACTTTCTCAAGCACAGAACTGTTGGAGTACGAAAACAACAATATGTGCAATACAACCTACAGCAACGAGGTAAGTGTTTCGAGGGGTAGGATGATTGAGGGAATGGAGGAGCCGGTTCGGCCTATAAATCAGTATAGGAGCTACATTTTGGAGCATGGAGACTACATAGTAGTACGGTATGATTAACTACTTCAGGTTGAATCCCTTCACTATGCCGTTTTCTTCCTTCACTACCTTGGCCTCCTTTTCAACTTCCTCTTTTATGTCACAGTCTGATTTACTTCCCTTTGAAGCAATCACGGAATTGAGTCCCTTCAAAACTACTGCTTTACTTTCCTCTCTTTCCGTAAACTTCTTCACAGCTTGGATGAGATTCCCTATGTTCTCAACAGGAACTTCCTTTCTGAAAATCTCCTGGTCTGAGCTGATAGATTCTTGGACTACCTCTTCTGTTATCTGACCTTCTAAACTGTTTATATCCTTCTCTTCCTTCTTCCATTGTCTGAAAAGCTCCTCGGGGTCTCTGGGCCTTTTTTCGTATACAGGCTCTTCCTCACCCAGAAAATTCTTGAGCTCTTCTATCCTTTCCTTCCTCTCTTCCCATTCCCTCGCGAACCTTTCTACAACTTCTACAACGTCTCCTACGGAAACGTCGAATATTTCAGATACTTCTTTGAGGGTGTAGCCATCCAAGTCTATAAGATCAGAAAGCCTCTTCATGGTTTTCTCTCTTTCCTTCTTGTGCCTCTGTGCAGCCTCGCCTGATTTGAACTCAAGGCGTATTACACCGTCCTGGACCTTCGTGCTTTTTACAAGCACAATTTCCTCTACTTCCGAGGTTCTGTCGACGTGGGTGCCTGCACATGCCTCCACATCAAGATCTTTACCTATATTTACTATCCTCAGTTCGTTTCCTGGTGGGACACCGCCCTGGTATATCTTGAATCCATAGAGCTTCTCGGCTTCTGACTTCTTCATAACTTTCTTACTTACGTTGTAGTCCTCCTTTATCCAGTTCCTTGCTGTTTCCTCTATCTCCTCTATCTCCTCAGAGGTAAGGTTTTCGTAGTGTGTGATATCCAGCCTCGCTTTTTCCTCGGTCTTCTTTGCGCCTGCCTGTGTTACATGGTTTCCAAGGACCTGCGCGGCTGCACCGTTTATTATATGTGTAGCGGTATGGTGCTGCATCAACTGTTTTCTCCTGTCCCAGTCTATTTGTCCCCTTACCTTTTCACCCTCGCTGAAATCTATCCTATCCATTCTATGAAGGATTATACCATCTTCATTGATGGTATCTAAGACCTCACAGCCGTTTATATGCCCAAGGTCGTTCATCTGTCCTCCCTGTGTAGGGTAAAAGCAGGTCCTGTCCAGAACCACGTATTTTTCTCCTTCGGTTTCTGTTATCTTCAGAACCTCAGCAGTAAATTCTACCTTTTTCTCGTCCTTGAGGTAAAGCTCCTCTGTTTTTTTGACGTCGCTGAAATCCAATACTTTTTCCTCTTCTTTTCCTCCATCCTCTTCCTCGTGCCTTTCAGATATCTTTGAATAAAAGTCCTTGGGCTTTTCCACTTCAACGCCGAACCTTTCCAACAGCTCGGGGGAGATACCGTATGTATCGTACAGCTCCACAAGCTTTTCACCGCTCACTACATCTTCTTCGAGGCCCTGTATTATCTTCTCTGCCTTTGCCCTTGCTTCCCTGTACTTTCTTTCTTCGTGTTTCATTATCCTTTTGGCCTGGTCGATGTTTTCCTTCAGCTCGGGGAAGAGCTCGTCCATCTCTTCGGCGTGCCAATCCATAACCTCCTTGAGATCAACATCCCAGCTTCTTCTATCTACTATATCGAGGGCGCGCCTTGCGATTACGCGGAGCGAATGCTTTTCACCTGTATTGGAAGGCAGGGCTCCGTCCACGAAAGCCACGAGTAGCGTCCTTGTGTGGTCAGCTATAGAATAAATGTCCGCAGAGGTCCTTATCTCTTCCTTGAGCTCCTTCTTTTCTACACCTATCTCCTCACTTATCTCTCTCCATTTATCCTCTATATCCTCTACTTCGTCCGCGTTAAGCAGGCCTGAATACGGAAGAAACTTCTTTCGTATAACCTGATTAGGTTCGACGCCCGTTTCCCTGCGGAGCTTCTCAACAACTTCGGGCATGTTTGCCTCGTATGAGGTCTCAGTTCCGTTGCTTATCCACGCAATCCTTTCATGCCCCATTCCCATGTCGAGTACCTTGGTTTCTATCTCCGAGTAGCCCTGTTCGGAGGAGTCTACCTCGTATGTCATATACACCTGGTTCAAAAGTTCCATGCCGTCGACAAAGAACTCCATGCAACCGCCAAGGTTACCGCCGCCTGCCCATGCATCTTCATGTAGAACAACCTTCTCAGGGTCTATGCCAAGACCTTCGACCAGCCAGTCAAGCATATCTTCGAAGTAACCTCCCTGATCGTATTCCTCTTCAGGAACGAAAGCATGCTGTCCTGTCATTATGAATCCTGTGTAATGGCTCCCCGTGATACCAACGTTGTCTATATCGTTGAACCTCAGACAGAACTGTGGAACCACAAGAGGGTTAGCAGGAGGATCTACCTGACCGGAAACTACGTAGGGCTGAAAGTCGTATATAGAAGCTCTTACGAACTCAGTATCGTCCCTCCACCTTGCTAAGACGGGGTACCTTCCTATCCCGGTATAACCTCTTTCCTCCATGAAGTCCTTGAATTCGGTCCATGCAGTCGTCTGGTCTAAAACCTTGTCTGTCGGCGAGTTGTCTATAAAGGTATAGCCACCGGAGCATTCAGCTTCTCCACAGACCTCTCTTTCCGAATCCACGGACCAGAAATACTTACCACAGTTGCTACATCTACTTCTTTTGAAACCTCTTTTCTCCATCCTTTCTACAGGAAAGAACTTTCCAGGACTGCCGGACGCTTCTTCAAGTATCTGCGCCTTTAATTCCTCGATTTCTCCCATAGCAACCAACTATAATTACAAATAAGAGAAAATAAACGTTCTGGTTTTTACTCCTCGAACAGACTTCCTAGTCCTTCTTCAGCTTCTTCTTGACTTCCTTCGTCTTCGGGCTCCTCTTCACCTTCTTCCTCTTCTACTTCCTCTTCCTCGGAAGTCTCCGGTGCTGGTGCTGCTCCGCCTCCTGCGGGCATTGCTGCGCTCTCAATAGCTTCTTCTATGTCGACGTCTTCAAGGGCCGCGACCAACGACTTTACTCTTGCTTCGTCTACTTCTACGCCTGCTGCTTCAAGCACATCTGTCACGCTTTCCTCTGTTATCTCCTTTCCTGCTGAGTGAAGGAGCATTGCAGACTGTACGTACTCCATCTTAAGACACCTCCTCTACCTTTGATTTTAATGATTTTGTTTTTGATTGAGTCATTCTTAACATGTCTCCTATATTTTCTTTGGTAGGATACCCGCTTTCAAGCGAAACTGACCTGGCTTCGCTCCAGGCCTTGGATACAAGCATCTTGATATTTTCTTTGGTTACATAGCCAGCGTTTATAGAGAGGTTCATTGCTCTCTGGTAGGCAGCCTGTATCTTCTCCTTGTGTTCTTCAATATCTATATCAAGGTCCTCGGGCATGAATATACTTCCACCTTCCCACACGGCGTTCAGACTTAGACCTATCTCCATTGGTTCCATATCAAGCATCTTCAGAGCTTCGGCGACTTCGTGGCTTATCTCCTCGCCCTTTTCTGCAACTGTACTTTCCTCGACTATCTTTATCTCGCCCTCGTCTATAGAGGTCTTCAAACCTGCGTTCTGAAGCTTTCCTATTGCTGGACCAGGATCTATTCCTGTTCCACCTTCGTTTACTACGATATCGTTAGGAGCTATATCACCGGACTTTGCAGGAGCAGAGCTTTTGTTCTCCTGGAGGTATGAGTAAAGCTTGAACGGATTCATCTCTGTGAACACAAAGGCTGATTCACCTTCTAGGTGATCCTTAAGGTCCTCTATGTCCTCTCTGTCCGACTCCTCCAGAGCCCTCTTCATCAAGGTCTTCCTCGACATCCTTATTTTCGCTTTGCCATGAAGATCCTTTCTTATATCCTGGAGCTGTGGTGCAGGAATCTTGTACATGCTTGTAATCCCGACCACAGGATTCTCATTGAGCATTTCCTTCATTTCCTTGACGTCCTTCTTCTTCCATTCCCTTATCATTATATCAACCTCACAGGACTCGACATAGTTAGTTTGAGGTAAGCCGAGCCTATCTGTTTTGGACCCTTTGGAAGGTTAGACTCGAACTCATTGATCACAGCTCGGACGTTTTCCTCTATCTTGTCTGCTGGCATCTCCTCTGTGGCTACAGGGAAGTGCAGTGTCCTGTCCTCGCCAACCTTCACGTTCAGCGAGTTCTTCCTCTTCTTCAAAATCTCTTCTAGATCATCTCCAGGTTTGAAGGGTGAAGGCATCTTTCCCCTTGGACCCAGGACAGGGCCCATGATCTCACCTATCTTTGGCATGAGAGGAGCCTCACCGAGGAATGTATCGTTATCCTCTGCTATCTTCTTCGCCTCGGCCATGTTGCCTTCAAGGTCTTCGAGATCGTCCTTTGTGATAAGATTTACGTCGAGCTTCTTCGCCTCTGTTATCTTCGAGTCAGCTATCACACATACCTGAATGTCTTTGCCTCTTCCATGTGGAAGTATTATATCTGTAGAAAACCTGTTCTCCGGGTCAGAAAGGTCTATATCGTAGAGGTTTATTATAAGGTCTACTGTCTGCAGGAAGTTTCTCTCGTCGCTATCTTCCTTTAGACCTTCTATTTTCTCGATTACGTCTTCTGTGTCCATGATTCCACCTCCTACCGTCAGAATCGACGGTAGTGAACGGATGAAATTCCAATACTGATTAAACTATTTAAATCTAAGCCTCTTCCTCGCCTTCTTCCTCCTCCTCTTCTTCGGGCAGATACTCGACTATTATCTCGTACGGTATTTCCTCTGCCTCCAGCCTGCTGACCTTCTCGTCCCTGCTGAACTCTTCCTCTTCTTCCTTTTCCTCCTGTTCGATCTGTTTGAGTATCTCTTCTGCCTTTTCCCTGTATTCTTCTTCTCTCTCCTCCATCTTTTCCTGTAGCTCTTCCCTCTTCTTCCTGATCTCTTCCTTTTCTTCCTCTGTGAGCTCTGTTTTCTCGTTTTCTATCTCCTCATCGTACTTACCTTCGTCTATCTCCTCAAGAACCTTCTTCGGGTCCTTGTCCTCCACCATTACACCTGCAGAGACACATGTTCCAACTACCTGCTTTACAGCAGATTTAAGCTCCGAACAGTTTAGGTCCGGGAGCTTTGATTTTGCTATCTTTATACATTGCTCTATAAACATATCCGCTACCTTTTCGTCCTTCGGATGTGAGGAAAGTGCTTCCAGCTCTACCTCCTCCTTTATCATCGCTGCAGTAGGAGGTGTGCCTACTTCTATCTCAAACTCGTTTGTATCTTCGTCGACCTTTACAGTTACAGGTATTTCCATACCTTCGAAGTCCTTCGTCTTTTCGTTTATCTCAGAGACCACCTGCCCTATATCTACTCCTAAAGGACCTAACTGTGGACCTAAAGGTGGTCCTGCGGAAACGCTTCCGGCTTCGACAAGTGCGTTTATTTCAGCCATAATATCATCACTCATTGCTTTCCTGTATCTTTACTGAACCTACCCCGACTGTAACAGGTATCGGGACCGTAGCCTCGAGTAGCTCGAGTGTAACTTCGGAGTTTGCTTCATCAACCCTTGTTACTTTACCTTTCTCACCTTTAAATGGACCCCCAACAACTTCTACTATGTCGCCTCTTTCAACTTCTATCTCTATCTCGTCGGACTCAAGGAACTGGTCTATCTCTCCCATTTCGACGTCGTCGGAGATCACGCCCTTAGCGTGTCTTGTATTCCTTATAATCTTTCTTATATCGCCTTCTCCACCCTCGATTATAACATAACCGTCGAGTTCTCCTGGATGGACCATAGCCTTTATGTCGTAGCCTTCGGACTTCACCCTCTCCCTTATATCATTCATTACCGTAGATTCACGTCCTATCGTCGTCTTTAATGTTATTAAAGTCATAGTTTCACCCCATTAGAAATCCTGGAACCTGGAACAGCAAAAAGATGCTGAACCCTATGGCTCCTATCAAAAGTATTCCTATGGCTGTTACCTTCGCAGTCTGCCAAAACTCTTCACTAGAGGGCTTCGTCGCGACCTTCAGTACCCTGCTACAGCTTTTCAGGAAAGACTTTATTGACATCTTATCACTCTACGTCCAATTCTTAATATAACCGAACCTTTAAAAAATTGTCTATTACTTCAGGGAAAATAAAGGATAAATAAAAATAGATAGGAAGAGGGTTTTGTCCTCCAGTACCCCACAACCGGAAGGACTACTCAACGAACTCGATGCCTAGGATCTCCTCAATTTCTCTCTGCTTCTCTTCACTGTACTTCTTCCTTGGTCCGTAGATCTGCGAGGACTTGACGCCTGTCACGATAAGCATCGTCCTTATGGACTCTCCTAGTTCCTCTACGATCTGTGAGCCCCAGATGACCTTCGCCTCGTCGGAGAGCTTGTTTGAAACTGCTTCAACAATCTCCTGAGCTTCACTGATTGTGCTGTCAGGTCCTCCTGTGACGTTGATCAGTGCGCCGTCAGCTCCTTCGATGTCTACGTCCAGTAGAGGATTGGTCAGTGCTTTCTCGACAGCTTCGAGTGATCTGTTCTCTGTGTCGGACTCTCCCATTCCTATCATCGCAAGTCCACCGCTCTTCATAACTGCCTTGATGTCAGCAAAGTCAAGGTTCACAAGACCGGGCTTGGTTACAAGCTCAGCTATACCCTTGACAGCGTTCACTAGTATCTCATCCGCTACCTTGAAGGCAGTGGTCACTGAAACGTCCGGAACGATTTCCAGAAGCTTGTCGTTCGGGATCACAATTAGCGTGTCCACTGCATTTTCAAGCCTTTCGAGACCTCTTCTCGCATTGGAGCGCCTCTGCTTACCTTCCATTGTGAAGGGGAGAGTTACAATTCCTACTGTAAGAGCACCCAGTTTCTGTGCGGTCTCTGCGACTATCGGAGCAGCTCCTGTTCCTGTACCACCACCAAGACCACAGGTAACGAAAACCATGTCGCTACCTTCGAGCTTCTCCTTTATGTCTTGCTTGGACTCTTCGGCTGCTTCTTCACCTATCTCCGGCTCTGCACCGGCTCCTAGTCCCTGTGTGATCTCTCTTCCAATAAGAAGCTTTTCGTCTGCGTCGGTGTAAAGAAGGTCCTGTGCGTCAGTGTTTACAGCTATGGATTCAGCACCTACAATTCCTACCTGTGTCATCCTTGAAATCGTATTTCCTCCGGCACCTCCTACGCCTGCTACCTTGATCTCTGCTTTCCTGGATTCGAGAATCTCCTTGAGGTCTTCGTCGGCCTCGTGATCGAGTTCTGGCTCGGGTTGAGACATGTCCTCAGCCTGCGGTTCAATTTCCTTTGCTTCTTCCATGTATGTCACCTCCACATAATTTCCTTTTAAAACAACGTTTGAGCTAAAAATGATACGTTTGATGTCAAATGAGTCAAATAAAGCCTGAGAGAGCCCCTTTTATACTTTGGAGGCTCTGACTGGCTTCATACACAGAATAAGGAACTTAAAGGTATTTAAAGTTTTTGTATAAGAAACGGTTTCAGAGGTCTGTGATATTGTATGTCACACAGCCGCAGGCTTCCTTCGGATTGTCGTAGGCTGTCCCCTCAACGAGCTCGTAAAGCCTCTGCCCCGACTCCGTTTCAACTATCTCATCCTCTTCCATGTAGCATCCGTTTTTCCTCGTAAACTCTGCACACTGCTCCTCAAGCTCTGTGGTCGGAACCCTCAAAGAGTGAAAAATCAGGACTAAAAATAAAACTATCCAGAAAGCTACTACTGCCTTATCCCTTTTACTGAGATTTTTCAGCTTCTCCTTCATTTCCATCCTTTTCGACCTCATTGAAACTTATTTCCTCCACTTCAAGGAACTCCTCTGTGATTTCCTTCAACCTCTCGAGTATCTCGTCGTTCGCTTCCTCAGGAACCTCTATAGTTGCCTTGCCTTCTTCCATCTCAACTTCAGGCTCTTCGCCGAGGTAGTAGCTTCCAACGGCCTTTACCTTTTCTTCCACGTCCTCTATCTTCTCTTTTATTTCGAGGTCATATTTGAGTGTTCTACCTGAAAGAGGATGGTTCATGTCGACCCTTACACGACCGGAGTTTACTGATAAAACCCTTCCGACCTTTTCGTCTACGGTGACGCGCATCCCAGGGTATGGATTCATCTCCTGGTCCTTGAACTTGTTTTCGGAGAACGTCTTTATGAGGTCACCTTCTCTCTGTCCGAACGCTTTCTCAGGTGGAACCTCTATTTCCCTTTCGTCGCCGACTTCCAGCTCCTTGAGCTTTTCGTCAAGGCCTTCTACAACCATCTCAGCGCCTACCACGATCTTGACGGGCTCGTATTTAGCCCTTTCGTTGACTGCGTTTTCCTCTTCGGCTACTTCCCTTTTCGTTGTATCGAAAAGCTCCTCGGACTCCTTTATTCTGCCTATGTAGTCTATAACGACAACGTCACCTTCTTCCATTTTACCACACAAAGATAATCAGTCACAACTTATAAAAGCTTGTTTTAATCCTTCAGAACTATCGCAGGCTTCTCTGGCCTTGCCTTGCTTGCTTTTTCTTCGCTGCTTTCATCTTCTCTTTCAAATGCGACCTCAGCCTCTACAGCCTCCTCCACCTTCCTCCTCATCTCTTTCAGCACCTCCTCTTCGCTTTCACTGTCCAGCCTTAACCTCTCGAGTTCGTGCTTGCCGTTCAGCTCCTGGAAGTAGCTTGCAGCCTTGTCCCCTTTTTCTCTTATATCTCTTTCCTCCATAATATCCGAGAGCTCCTCGCCTTCTACAACCTTTCTGTAAAGCCTGTACTTCCAGGGAGCCGCGACTATTATTTTCACTTTCTCCGGCTTCTCTATCCCGGTTATCTCCTTTATTTCTTCTACGTCCTTTACAGTTCTATCGAGAAGCTCAACAGCAGCCTCTGCCTCCTCATCTATCTTTTCTTCATCCACTTCGGGCCAGTCCGCCGTAGAAACAAAGCCCTCCTTTCCCATTTCATCCCAGAGCTCCTCGCAGATATGCGGTGTAAAGGGAGCAAACATACGTACGAGCTTTTCGACATATTCGCTTAAAACCTGATATTTTGCTTCCTTATCTTCTTTCAGATACTTCGAGCCCTTTGAAACGAGGCCTTCTAGCACGTCCGCTGCATAGCTGTATTCCATATTTTCCATCCTTTCTGTCATCTCCTTCACCGACCTGTGGAGCGCCGATAAGTAGTACCTGTCTTCGATCTCTTCGACCTCCTCCTGACTGTCTTCGGTTTCAGAGCAAGATTCATATAAACTGTAGAACCTTCTAAGTGTTTTGTGCGCTGATTCAACGCCTTCTGAGGTCCAGTTCATTTCTTTTTCAGGTGAGCTTCTGGAGAGCAGAAAGAACCTTCCTACGTCTGCTCCGTATTCTTCTATTATTTCATCTGGGCGAACAACATTTCCCTTTGATTTGGACATCTTTTCTCCGTCCAAAAGAACCATCCCCTGGTTAAGCAGTTTTTTGAAGGGCTCTCTGAAGTCGAGGAGGCCTATATCTGCCAGGGCCTTGGTGAAGAACCTCGCATAAAGTAGATGCAGAACCGCATGTTCTATCCCGCCGGTGTACTGATCGACGGGCATCCATGAGTGAACTTTTTCTGTGTCGAAAGGTCCTTTTTCGTATTCAGGTGAACAGAACCTGAGGAAGTACCAAGCAGAGTCTACGAAGGTGTCGAAAGTATCGGTTTCCCTCCTGGCTTCGCGACCGCATTTTGGACACTCGGTTTCTACGAACTCGTCTACATGTTCCAGTGGACTTCCTTCTACATCTATATCAACGTCTTCCTCCGGTAGCTTCACAGGGAGATCCTCCTCAGGAACAGGAACTTCACCACATTTTTCACAGTATACTACAGGTATCGGGCAGCCCCAGTACCTCTGCCTGGAAACGTTCCAGTCCTTAAGCTTGTAGTTTACTGTTTTCTCTGCCTTGTTCCTTTCCTTGAGGTATTGAGTTATTTTTTCCTTGCCTTCGTCGTTTTCAAGGCCGTTGAACTGACCCGAGTTCACCAAAATACCTTCTTCTGTATATGCTTCTTCCAGCTCATCCAGACCGTCCTCGGGCTCGATTACCTTGACTATTTCTATATCATTTTCCTCGGCGAACTCGTAGTCCCTCTGGTCATGAGCGGGCACTGCCATTATCGCACCGGTGCCGTATTCCATCAGTACAAACTCGGCTATGTATACAGGAATTTCTTCGCCGTTTACAGGGTTAACTGCCTTGATGCCTGTATCGACACCCCTCTTCCCTTTTCGCTCCCTTTCGTCGAGCTTTTTTATCTCCTCTACGAACTCAGCAATCTCTTCGTCCTCCTCGGCTAGCTTCTCAGATAACGGATGCTCGGGTGCCAGAGCCATAAACGTGCATCCAAACAGGGTATCAGGCCTCGTAGTAAATACCTCCAGCGAATCGTCTCTACCAGCAATGTCGAAGGTTATTTCTACTCCTTCGCTTCTCCCTATCCAGTCCTCCTGCATTTTTTTGACCTTCTTCGGCCAGTCTATATCATCTAAACCTTCAAGAAGTTCGTCGCCGTATTCCGTTATCCTGAAGAACCACTGTTCCTTTTCCTTCTTTTCTATTTCTTCCTCGCACCTCTCACATCTGTTGTTTACTACCTGCTCGTTTGCCAGAACTGTCTTACAGCCTGGGCACCAGTTCACCTCCTCCGTGTCCTTGTAGACAAGACCCTCTTTGTAGAGCTGGAGAAAGATCCATTGGTCCCACCTGTAGTAGCTCTCTCTGTGTGAAGCAATCTCTCTAGACCAGTCGAAGGAGTAGCCCAACCTCTTCATCTGCTTCTTTATACTTTTTATATTCGATTCAGTCCAGTCTCTTGGGTTTTTGCCTCTTTCTATAGCTGCGTTTTCAGCAGGAAGCCCAAAGGAGTCGAATCCTATAGGGTATAAGACGTTGTAGCCCTGCATTCTCCTGAACCGTGCGTTTGCATCACCCAGTGCGTAGTTCCTGACATGTCCCATATGCATAGACCCAGAAGGATATGGATACATGTCGAGAGCGTAAAGGTTATCTTTGGAGCTTTCTTCTTCGGCCTCAAATACCTTCTCCTCCTCCCACTTCCTCTGCCACTTTTCTTCAATTTTCTTCAACCTTTCAACGTCCATTATACCAACTCTTTACAGTTGTAGCTTAAAATTAAAAAGAATAAAGAGAGAAGCTCGTCGCTGTTTTCTTCAAACCAGTAGAACTAGCAGCAGCAGAGCCATTCCTGAGGAGAGGCAAAGAACCTCTTCCTTACCGAGTTTCCTGTCCTTTCGCATACTATCATCCACATCTATTGTACGGGTCCTTTATAAAACTTTACCGATAATACAGGAAGGTAAAGGATATAAGTTGCCCTTTTCAATTTTAGACCCATGGGCGCGTAGCTCAGCCTGGACAGAGCACTGGCCTTCTAAGCCAGGGGTCGTGGGTTCAAATCCCACCGCGTCCGTCCGAACGGAAAGCTTTAAATTTGTAGGTATGTAAATTAAGGGTGTGTGGGACAATGACTAGGGTTTTGTCAGTAGCTTCAGGTAAAGGTGGTGTAGGTAAGACAACGCTTGTATCCAACCTTGGTGCTATTCTGACCGAAGCTGAAAAGAACGTGACCCTGGTCGACGGAAACCTTACAACACCCAACCTATCAATGCACCTAGGGATTCCGCTTTATCCGGTGACCCTTCACGACGTTCTCAAGGATGATGCTATGATGCCCGAGGCGATGTACGTCCATCCTTCAGGAATAAAGGTCGTTCCTTCAGGAATAGGCATCGACGATATGGAGGGAACGGATTCGAGACATCTGCCCCTTGCCATGGAGGAGCTCATGGGCGAAACTGAAATGGTACTGCTTGATACTGCTGCAGGTCTCGGACAGGAGACCGTATCCACACTCGAAGCTTCGGATGAACTTCTGCTTGTGACACATCCAAATATGCCTTCTCTCACCGATGCCTTGAAGACGAAGAACCTTGCCGAGGACTTCGGTGTTGATGTCATAGGCGCTGTAATAAACTCACATACGGGCTCAAAGCAGGAGCTCAACGAGAGAGAGGTAAGCGATATGCTTGACGGTTTACCTGTATTGGGAAAGGTCCCGTACGATGAAAAGGTACCCGAAGCAGTTGCGATGAAAAAACCCGTAGTTCATCACGACCCGCATTCACCAGCTAGCAAGGAGTTCAAGAGAATAGCTTCAGAGGTAGTTGCGGAAGAACTAGACCTTGACCACGGAAGCCGAGGACTTCTTTCAAGGATATCCAGTTTCTTCAGAAGTTAAGCTACTCAGTTCATAAGACCTTCTAGATCCAACTCGAACGCAACCACAGGCTTTTCTATTCTCCAGTTCTCGAGAACCTGTGGATGTACTTCACCGACCACTCCTACTCTTTCTTTGTCTACAATAACCTCACTTGATCTGTTTTTTAGGTAGGAGCTGCTGCTGCACTTTTCAAAACTACCTTCTTTACCGATTAGCTCCAGAAGAGATGAAACGACAGAAGCGAGATCTGCGTAGTTTACTTCGTCGTCACATATGACACCTGACAACTTTCTCTTGTTCCTCGTCTTAGTTTCCTCCCCTTCGTCAAGGAGCAGAACGTCGCCTATCTCAAATATCTTCTGTGGGTAGGATCTGTGCTGATTCTGCCTCAGAACTTCTAGTAGCTCTGGGATAAGGTACCTTCTACATACTCCATAGTCCTCTGAAAACGAGTTCTTCATCTTCACTACTTCCTCTTCTTCGGCTTCCATCCTCCTGAACTGCCTCTCCTTGTTTGTCAGGACAGTGGTTTTAACCTCCTGGAATCCAAAGCCGAGCATTAGCTCCTTGGTCTTCTCTGTAAAGTCCTCTATTCCCTGAGAACTTCCTGTCCCAGGAACGTCAGGTATCTCAGGCTTGAAGTTCTCGTAACCATGGCTTATTGCCACGTCCTCGACCACGTCCATCGGATGCATCACATCTACGCGGTAAGGAGGAACGAGGACCTTTCCGTCCGAGTAGCCAAATCCCATTCCACCTATAAGCTCCTCGAAACCATCTTCATTTAATCCAAGGCCTAGGAGGCCGTTGACGTAATCCATGTCCACAGAAATCTCCCCGGGGTCAAGGTCCGGCCTCTCCTTTCCGTTTACTGTCACAGTCTCTATCGCACCGCCCCTTTCAGCTAAGGAGGTCGTTATAATATTCAGTGCTTCCTCTACTGCCTTTTGGTCGGTGCCGGTTACATCTATGAATATATTTTCTGTTTCTTCTGACAGTTCTGTGAGCTGTCCGTTTATGACAGGAGGAAAGCTTAGAACCCTGTCATTCCTGTCAACTATAACAGGCCATTTTTCGTTTCCTTGGAGAATTTCGACGTACTTGCCCTTCGGATGTTTTTCACCTATCTCCTTCAGATTCATAGTTTCTTCGGACTGAAGAGGTACAAACTCCACGCTGTCTGGTTCCACGCCCTTGTAGGTAAAGGGCCCTTCTACCTTGTCGAGATCATGTATCCCGATGGCTATCTTTTTCCTCTTCCTTCCAAAGGTCTTGTGTATCTTTTCCTGGACCTGCATTAACGATCTGAGGACCGAACCGTCCAGCTCGACGTTTCTTACCACGGCTGCGGATATACAGGGCCGTACGGGATCCACAGTATCTTCGACCTTCAGCTCTATGCCGCTTTCGCCCGTCTTGTATTCCTGAAGACCTTGTTCAACACCAAGGAAGCAGCGCAACGCCCTTGCGAAGCCCTCAACGGAGAGAAGGTCAGGTCTGTCGGGAAACACCTCGTACTCAACTTCACCCTTCTCCATGCCCTCGAACTCACAACCCATCATAGGGACTTTGTTCTCGAGTACGTCCTTGCTCAGCTCCTCTCCTACAAGTTCTTCTAACTCTTCGACATCAAAACCAACTACGGCCATTATATCTTGACCTCCTTCAACATCTTCAGGTTGTTTTCGTAGTAGAAGTTCCTTATATCGTCTATACCTTCCTTTATCATAGGCAGTCTTTCGAGTCCGAGTCCCCAGGCAAGTACAGGAACGTCTATGCCTAAGGGCCTTGTAACCTCAGGTCTAAATATCCCTGCGCCGCCCATCTCCAGCCATTCGTCCTTCTCCTCGAAGTACACCTCTGGCTCGACCGACATCTCCGTGTAGGGGAAGTAGCCAGGTCTGAACCTTATCTTCTCGAAGCCCAGCTTTCTGTAGAACTCTTTGAGGTAGCCTAGAAGGTTCTGGAAGGTCACTTCCTCGCTAACCACTATACCTTCTACCTGCATGAACTCAGGCAGGTGAGAGTAGTCCAGGGTCTCATTTCTAAAGACCTTGTCCACGGAGAACAGTTTGGCAGGTGGATCTATCTCGGCTAGCTTCCTTGCGCTTACAGCAGTTGTATGGGTCCTCAGCACAGGCCTTTTAGCCATCTCCTCCTTCCAGCTATAGTTCCAACCCTCGGATCTACTGCTTCCTTCTTCATGCATTTTTTTGACTGATTCTACCAGTCCTTTTTCAGGAAGCTCCGTTTCCTCGGGCCTTTCCATATAAAATGTGTCCTGCATATCCCTTGCAGGGTGGTCCTGTGGTATGAATAACGCGTCCATGTTCCAGAAGCTTGACTCTACGTAGGGTCCTTTCATCTCTTCGAATCCCATATCGAAGAAAACCCTCCTTATATCCTGTATATAGTAGGATAGAATATGTTTCCTTCCTGGATACCTCTTCTTACCTGTCTTCGTCGGGTCGTACTCCTTGAAGTCGGCCTCCCTCCATAGACCTGTCTTTATCAGCTCAGGGGTCAGGTTTGATATAGAACCCTCCTTCAATTTCTCCTTCGCCTGCTTTACAACGTCTTCGCGGACCTCCTCTATAAGGTTCCTGTCCTCCAGTTCTTTTTTGACCTCTTTTTCTAACTCCTCGCCTTGGTTCACGCTTTCGAGTGCTTTCTGCAGTTCCAGTTCCCCGGGACTTTCCTTTAAGTGGACAGTACCTTCCTTTATCTCTATCCAGCCGTTCTTGAGTGCCCAGTTTATAGCTATCGAGGACTCTTCTATAGATTCCTTTACTTCCCCCATTTCTTCCTTATCTTCCAGGAGCTCCATCAACCTTTTCTCCGGGAGCCCTTCTTTGAGATATTTTTTCCCCTCTTCGGTGAGCCTGTACATGGTACCTAAAGTTGGACATTTGTGAATTAAATACCTTTACCTCATTCCACTTCTGCGTTCTTGTATGACTCTATTACCTCGCTGCCTATGAGGCTCAAACCATAGTATGTTCCGAGAAGTCCGCCTGCGCTTGTTGTGCCCCAGAACCATATAAGCCTGTCAAGGAAGACCGCTGCCGCAGCCGTTCCAGCAGGTACACCAAGTATTACAAATATCGAAACCATTCCACCCTCGAAGATACCAAGGCTTCCTGGTGTAGAAGGTATTACCATGAGCATGTAACCCACTCCCATAGCTATGACTATAGCTACTGGGCCTATGCTGTGGCCGAGCGCTGCAAAAAGGATGTAGTATTTGAGCACTGAAAGTACCTTTCTCAGGACGGTGAGGGACATAGCGCTTGCGAACACCTCTCTGTTTTTCATTGTTTCTCTGAATGTCTCCTGAAAGGTCTCGTACTTTACAAGCGTAACCTCCGAGTCAAGTCTATCGGTTCTGTTGCAGAACCATTCTATGATGCTTGAGATTATCCTCTGGCCGGTGTATATACCGAAGATACTGAAGACTATCAAGGAAGAAACGATCAAAAATCCTATAAGTATTCCGTAGAGCCAGAAGGGCGGACTGAGAAACACTAGAAGAAAGATGACAGAAACAATTACCAGCATGAAGTCGACTATGAACTCCATGGTGAGGTCTGAAGTTGTTGTTGCCAGACCCTCCCTCCCCTTAATTCCGTGTCTTATCTTCAAAAGGTAGACTCTTGCGGCTTCACCGCCCATCTTAAGGACAGGCGTGAGGTTGTTTATGGCTATGCCCACAACTGTACTTTTGAATATTTCAAAGGAGGATATCCCTTTATGTTCCAGCCTTATGAAGAGTCCCCATCGGTAGGACCAGATAAATGTATTTATCACTATTATAGCAATCACGATCAGATAGTATGGAAGGTACAGTTGGCCTATAGATGAGATTATTCTTCCGAATCCAACGAAGCTGAATACGGAGATGAATATTACTATTCCTGCGGCCAGTAGGCCGAGAAACTTCAGAAGCCCTCCGCTCGTTCTTCTATTCATGCTTACCGTCTTCTCTTGAAATACTGTCTTACCTTTTCCAAGTTTCCGTGTATGTAAGAAAGTATGCTGCCTTTGGTGCCGTTTACTTCAACGTCGCCTTCGAGCAGCTTTTCCTTGAACTCCTCTACACTTTTTGCCTCTGCCTCTATATAGGCCTTTCCCACCTCCCAGGGACTATGGGCATCGCTGCCTGCTGTCCTTACTAGGGAGTTGTCTTCGGCATACATCTTAGCCTTTTTATTCATACCGGAGGTCAGGTTCCTGCTGTTGAACACCTCTATGCCGTCTATTCCCTCAAGACTCTTCCAGCCATTGAAGGAACGTATAGGATCGAAAGGATGTGGGACCACTACCACTCCATCTTGTTCCTTCACCTCCTCCACTGCTTCCTCGGGTCTTGAGCTTTTTATTCCCTTTTCTATGAAGAGACCTAGAAGCTCTCCTCTGTCAGTAGTTATCTCTTCACCTGGAACTACAGTAAGGTCCGTGTCCATCTTTCTGATTTCCTCGAACCCTTCCATTGTATCGTGGTCAGTTACAGCTATCCCGTCGAGGTTCTTCCTCTCTGCAGCTTCTACGAGTTCTTCTGGTTCCATCCGAGAGTCCTTCGAGAACTTCGTGTGGGTATGCATATCTATTTTCATGAGGCGTATAAGGACTTTAGTTACTTTTAAATTTAAATCTCGAGTAATAAAGAGGGATGTGATAGAATGGACTTGGATGATATAGCGTCTTTTTGTAAGAAGACCGGCATAATATTTCAGAACTCCGAGATATACGGTGGACTGTCCGGCTTCTGGGACTACGGTCCTGTGGGTTCTCAGATAAAGAAGAATATGGTCGACCTCTGGTGGGAAGAGTTTGTGGAGAAGAGGGACGATGTTGTAGGAATAGACGGTTCCATAATCTCAAGCAACGAAGTATGGAAAGCTTCTGGCCATGTAGATTCATTTTCCGATCCTCTTGTAGACTGTAAGAAATGCAAGAAGAGGATAAGAGCAGACCGCCTTATAGAGGATGAGACAGGTAAAAAGGTGGAAGGCGAGGAACCCGAGAAACTGGGGAGAATAATAACGGAAGAAGATATAGAATGTCCGAGGTGCGGCGGCGAGCTAACAGAGGTTCGAGAATTTAATCTGATGTTTGAGACCAATCTGGGTCCTGTTGATTCTGAAGAGAACAAAGTTTATCTGAGGCCTGAAACAGCCCAACTGATATTTACCAACTTTAAACAGGTTAAGGAAACTACCAGACAGAAGCTGCCGTTTGGAATAGCGCAGACCGGCAAAGCATTCAGGAACGAGGTTTCTCCCAGAAACTTCGTTTTCCGCACAAGGGAGTTCGGGCAGCTCGAGATAGAGTACTTTGTGCATCCCGACGACAAGGAGAATTGTTCTTACATGAATGAAAGTATAAGGAACTACGAGGTCCAGGTGCTGACAGCTGAAGACCAGGAAGAGGAAGGGGAACATACAGTCATGAAAATCGGAGAGATGATAGATAACGGATACTTCGAGACGGAGTGGTTAGCGTACTGGTTGTATCAGCATTTCAACTGGTTTGTAGAGCTTGGTGTGGATCCAGACGACCTTCGTCTGAGGGAGCATCAAAAAGAGGAGCTGGCCCATTACGCTAATTCATGCTTCGACATAGAGTACAGGTTCCCCTTTGGCTGGGATGAGGTCTACGGAAATGCGGACCGCAGCGACTATGATTTGAAGCACCACCAAGAGGCGTCTGGGCAAAATCTTGGTGTATACGACCAGGAAAGAGAAGAGCATGTAATACCTCACGTCGCCTCCGAACCCTCACAGGGCATCGAAAGAAGCCTAATGGTATTTATAATGGACGCCTACACGGTCGAGGAGAACAGGAAGTTACTGAAGATAGACCCGAAGCTTGCTCCTGTGAAATGCAGAATATTTCCTCTCATGGCCAAGGACGGCCTAGACGGAAAGGCGGAAGAAATACATTCCGAGCTCAAGGATCGGATTAATGCGGAGTACGAGGAGAGAGGCTCTATAGGTAAGCGGTACGCGAGGGCTGATGAGATAGGTGTACCTTACTGCGTTACAGTTGACTACGATACCCTGGAAGACGACACGGTTACGATAAGGGACAGAGACAGCACTGATCAGATAAGAGTTTCAGTCGATGAACTTCCAAGAATACTATCCGGCCTCGTTGATGGAAGCTTAAGCTTTGATGAAGCCGGCGAAGAGTTCTGAACTTTATTTACCTCTGTTTCTATCTATCTGCTTCTCATGTTTCTTTGTCATCTGTTTGTCTATCTTCTCGAGACAGCCCTGCACCGAGTCAAGGAGATCCCATTCCCAGTCTTGTGTTGCTGTGAAGAGCCCGTTTGAAGTGTATAGTCTGCCTCTCGTGGAGTACTGCCTCTGGTTACCTTCCACGTTCTGTGTCTTTACATGGAGTATAAGTCTCTGGACATCCCTGAACATCCTACCTGCCTTCTGGACCTTCCTTTCAGCAGAATCCAGTATCTTGTCCTTTATGAAGGAATCAAATTCCTTGACTCCAGCTACCTGTATATAAGCCCCTTCTTCTTTCTTACGCGAAGCCACCAGTTCAGTTATGTCCTTCGGTGTGACTATGCCTTGTGGCTTCCCGTTGTCAATGGTTATTGCGTAAAGACCGTCTCCTTCTGAAATCTTCTTTGCTACCTCCTGTATATTTGTATCCTTCGGGAGGGTCAGTGGTGTCTTGTTCATTATACTCGTCACCGGTGAGTCCCTTTCCGGCAGGGAGTCGCCCTTCTTCTCACCTAGTTTCATAGCTTTTTCTGGATGGAACGTTCTGACTAATCCAGAGAGGTCTACTGATCCAGTGAGTCTTCCTTCGCCATCAACGACCGGCAGTCTTGCAATCCTATTTTCTCTCATGACAGCCTTTGCCTTTCCTATTGTTTCATCTTCGTTTATGGTTTTCAGTTCCGTGGAGATGCTGCTGACCTTCTTGTTAGAAAAGCTGTTGTCCTTCGATACAGCTCCCATAACCTCGCTCTGTGTGACAATACCCAGGAACTCTCCAGACTCGTACACAGGAACCGCTCTCGAACCAGTCTCAAGCATCTTTTCTGCAAGCTCCACAACGGTTATGTCGGAGTCGATCTTCGGTGGATGTTTCAAAAGCTTCTTTACCTTCGTTTTAGGTGGTGCAGATCTCTGTATTATCTCCCTCCAGGTTATCATACCTTCCAGCTCACCGTCCTTCATAACAGGTACTGCAAAAACGTTTTCCTGCCTGATTTTGTTTAGGACTTCTTTCAGATTGTCTTCTGTGGAAACGGAAAAGAACTCTTCGTCGACTATGTCCTTTACCTTCAAGTTGTCTATTTTCATGGCTTTATCCTCCTTATTCTGTAGTATTTTTTTGATTTGTCCACGACGCCTAATGTTGGCTTGCTCCTGATATTTAAAGCTAGTCTGACGAAGCGCGAAAGCTCTGGATAGGACCAGCTTTCGTCTGAAGGTACAGCATGTAAAACCCACTTCGTGTGTTCGTCAGGGCTTTTCTGACCTTTTTTCAGTTCAACGCCGCGGTCGTAGACGCGGAAATGCGTCCCAAATTTGAATCCACACTTCACGAGGAAACCTTTCTCTCTTAGATCCTCGTATATCTTATATTTGTCCTCGAACTCTATATCCTTTTCCCTTGCAGTTTCCTCAAGCTCCTCTTTGCTTACTTTACCCTCGGTTGTTTCGACCTCGAGCTTGTTCCTTTCCATTAGGAAGAGAGCCTCCATGAGGTTAAGTTCTACCCTTTCCTTTCTCCTCTTACCAAAGTAGTTTGGTTCATATACGTTCTCGGGGTTTTCCCAAACCGTCACTGTATTCCCTTCAAGGAAACCCTTCGCTTGCTCCGTGCCTTCAAGGCCCTTTGAGACGTCCCCGTTAAGCTTCTTTTCTTCGTCAACCTCGTAATAGGTTACGTCGCCTTCTTCATCTACGATTCCAAGGGCAAGATTTGATCTTATGTTTTCAGCTGCCTCAAGGTTGTTTATCTTATCCGCGAGGGAGAATTCCGAGTCGGTCCTTACTACATCCACAAGCCACTTAACGTGACTGAGCTTCTTCCCGTCCTTATCGAAAGAAGTTCCTCTTTCGTAAACTCTCAGGTCACATGGAAAGGAGTGCCCAGGCCTTACAACGAAACCCCTCCTTCTCATATCCTGATACACCAGGAGCTTTTCGTGGAATCCTTCGGATATAGAACAGGCTTCTCTGTAAAACTCTTCCTCCGTAAGCTTTTCCCCGTTCTTCAGTATTTCTATCTTTTCCCTCTGCAGAAGGCTCATCGCTTCAACGGGCTCCAGAGAGAGTTTGTCCTCTTCAAGCCTGCCGTATCCGCCAAGCTGGAAGACCTCCTCCGGATCCTCATCTACAGTTATTTTTCCGTCTTCTAATTTTGCTTTATACATAAAGACACCCCAGAACTTTAATGAAGCAGAGGTCTTTTAAATCTATTTGAGTGGCAGGCCCTTTGTCGAAATTTCGACCTGGCACTCTTCGCAGAAGTCGGCGCTTCCTTCGTCCAGATCCCTCACCGAACTTGGCGAGTTCATCACACATCCGGGATTTTCACAGTTGTCCATTCCGAAGCAGTGTCCGAGCTGATGTACCGCGACCTTCTCCAACCTTCGGAATTTTTTATCCTTGTCGGAATCCTTGTCGTAGAAGCCTGGATCAAGCCTTTTCGTGCTGATTACTGCAGGTCCTCTGTACTCTGACTCGCCGAAGATATAGTTTCTACCTTTCCTGTAGGCGTCCCTTTCCGTAAGTATTATCTGTATTCCGTCGTCACGGAACGCGTCCATGATCCTTTCAGCTATA
>Ga0207421_10000878_pt1 | contig 39096 bp, 36 predicted proteins | sample SodLakKL_010_SED_4_FD_187542 | JGI IMG/M metagenome (GOLD analysis project Ga0207421, IMG submission 187542) | Alkaline sediment microbial communities from Lake Tanatar, Kulunda Steppe, Russia - 8KL_010_SED (SPAdes) (version 2) | ecosystem: Environmental > Aquatic > Non-marine Saline and...
GCCTGGACTACACGTACATACGGTGTCATTTGCCAATCCTGTAGACGCAGGTGGCATTCACCCTTCCCAGCCTCGCTTGCGCGGGGTGGTGCATCGGTTTTGCTTGCGGATTAGATCCTTCCGCCGTCACCCACTTAAGCACATGGATTCGCACTCGCCTCGTGTGCCATCCACACACCCGCACTCGAGCGACCCCCTCGAAGTGGTTTACTGCATCTCGAGGTGCGTTCACCGCCGAAGCGACGCCCATCACGACAGGTCACTAACTCGAGGTGTCGAAGTGTCTCGGAGTGATCGTCGATGGATGCCGGGTCGTGAACGTTTTTGGTCGTCCCCACTCGACTGGGGGCCATGCCAACGGACTCGAGTGCGCCGGACGTGGGAGAACTGACGCCGCCGAATCGAACCCTGATGGGGCCGGGACCGAGTGACGTGCATCCTCGCGTCCTGCGGGCGATGAGTACGCCGCTGGTTGGCCACCTCGATCCCTCGTTCGTCGAGATCATGGACGAGGTACAGGAGCTCTTGCGCTATACGTTCCGGACGGACAACCAGTGGACGATACCGGTCTCGGGGACGGGGTCGGCGTCGATGGAGGCCGCCATCGGGAACCTCGTGGAACCTGGTGACACGATGCTCGTGCCGACGAACGGCTACTTCGGTGGGCGCATGGCCTCGATGGCCCGCCGCGCGGGCGGGGAAGTCGTCGAGGTGGCTGCACCCTGGGGAAAACCCCTCGATCCTGCGGCCGTTTCGGACGCACTTGCCGAACACGACCCGGACGTGTTCGGGTTCGTCCACGCCGAGACGAGTACGGGCGTCGTCCAGCCGAACGTTCCCGAACTCACCACGGCGGCACACGATCACGATACCCTCGTCATCGCCGACACGGTCACCTCGCTGGGGGGCGTCGAGTTGCGCGTCGACGAGTGGGACATCGACGTGGCCTACTCCGGCCCACAGAAGTGTCTCTCCTGTCCCCCGGGTGCGAGCCCCCTCACGCTTTCGGACCAGGCGATGGAAAAAGTCCTCTCCCGCGAAGAACCGCCACGATCGTGGTACCTCGACCTCTCGCTGCTCGAGGGCTACTGGGGCGAGGAGCGAGCCTACCACCATACGGCCCCGATCACCAACGTCTACGCAATCCGTGAAGCCCTCCGGCTCGTAGCCGAGGAGGGGATCGAGAACCGCTGGGCTCGTCACCGCCACCTCGCGGGCGCGCTGAAAGCGGGGATGGAGGGGATGGGCCTCGAGATGAACGCACCCGAGGCGTACTGGCTCCCGAGTCTGAACGCCGTTCGCGTCCCCGACGGCGTCGACGACAGTGAGGTCTGTGAGGTCCTGCTCGAGAAGTACGACCTCGAGATCGCGACGGGGCTTGGGGACCTCGCGGGCGAGATCTTCCGGATCGGTTGTATGGGTCACTCCGCTCGCCCGGAGAACGTGGTTCTCGTCGTCGCCGCGCTGGGCGATGCGCTCGAGTCGCTGGGGGCCGACGTCGATCCGGACGGCGGCGTCGCTGCCTGTCGTGACGTCCTCTAAAAATCGGTGCGGAGATTAGGCCGCGAGTGTCGGTCCTGGCGGCGCGCGCTCGACCTCGTACTCCTCGCCGTCGACGGCGATGATGGCCCACTCATAGCCCGGCTCGAGGCGCGTCAGTTCGGCCTCGAGATCGTCGACCGCTCCGGGTTGGGTGACGAAACAGTGGAATTGTCCCGAGCCTCGCGGGAGTGTGTCCATGTCGGATACTGGATTGACGTGGACGACTTTCCACGCGCGCTCTGCTCGGAAGTCCGGTCCGTTGCCCTCGACAGTGTAGCCGAGTTCTGCGAAAATCGACCTGGCCTGCTCGACGAGTTCCATGTTAACAGGACCCATTCATTACAATGTACACCGCGAGTCATGATAAACGTTTGCATGGTCATTCGTCCACCGTCTCGGCAAGGGCGCAAGCGGAGTGGACGCGTGTGAAAAATTTTCCGACGGCGATTTCGGACGCCTGCTGGGGTGTGAACGCACTCGAGTGTCACTCGTGGAGTTCTCGGGTGCGTCTGGCGTGGTTACGGACCGCCAGCCGACACCGTGGTGGGCGCTCGGGGAGACAGTAAGACGCCATCACTCGTGGGCGGCGTCCCACTCCGTTGCCTTCCGGAGGTTCCCACAGGCGTTACACTGGATCCGGCCCATCGGGTCCATCGCGGTGTCGATCGTATCACAGTTCGCACAAAACCAGCCGTAACGCGCGTCTCGGTCCCGACTCCCGTAAGCAACGAGAAAGGGCCCTTTCGATCCAGTGTCGCCGTTCGTCTCGGCAACGTAGACTTCCTCCCCCTCGTCGGTTACAACGGCTCGCATAGCACGCGGTTGGATCGGACCGAATAAAGGGCTGTCTCTCCGGCTTCTCAGATCGAGGGACTGGTGGCTCCGTCCCGATAGGTGCCGAGTACCTCCTCGAGGATGAGACACTCCTGGTCGGCCGGGTCGTAGTGGGCGTCGATGAACTCCTCGGCCGCCTGGTAGTTGCCCCGCAGGCCGTGTTTGCGAACGGTGATAATCGCGTCGAGAAAGAAGGTACCACCGTCGGTGCCGACGGATTCGACGGCCGGCTGGCGGTCGATGTTCAGCTCGCGTTTGATCTCCTCGAAATTGAACGTTTCTACCTCGTGATCGGGGTTGATGAGTGTCAGGACGTACTCCGCGGAGAACCGGTAGAATTCGGATTTACTCTCGAACATACCGTCGTCGACGAGCGTGTCGATTTCTTCGACGACATCGTCGGGGTACCTGACGGTATCTTTCGCCATACGTTCCACGAGGCTGCTATGACGACATTATTGTTGCGGATCTACTCCAGGTTCTGATAGATACGAGACTCGAGGGAGTGACGTCACTCGCGTCTCTCGACCCATCCACAAGCCGGCGTATGCTCGCCGGGATCAGTCAGCGGCCTCGGGCGAGGCGATCTGTTCCGGGGGCTCGACGACGATACCCTCGGGCAGATCGGGTACCGGTTCGCGGCCAACGGTGAACAGTCGCTCGGTCAGGGTGAGTTCCTCGGTTGCCGGGCTGGGTTTGGTGATCTCCTCGAATTCGACGGTAACGCCGGTCGACGATTTCACGGGAGCGATACGGACTGCACTGAGCTGATACGAGGGATGAAAGACCGGTGGGAGGATGCCGATGATTCCGTCGCGACGGTGGAGTCGCTTCAGCCAGGTCCCGGAGTTGACGAGTACGCCACCGTCGACCTCGGTGATCCCGGGACGGTGGGTGTGCCCGTAACAGAAGATGGTCGTCTCTGGCCGCTCGGCGAAGATTTCGCGGGCGGCGTCCTCGTACGGGGATTCGGGGTCGACCGTCAGATCGGTCTCGAAGACGCCAAAACGAGTGACCGTCTTCCGAATGTCCCGGCGAATGAAATACAGCGGGATCCCCACGAGGACGAGTAAGCCACCAACGACGACGGTCGCCGTGAGCAGGAACCAGGCCACGGTCCCGGCGGTCCCGAACTGCCCCAGGAATGTCTGAATCTGTTCGATGGGTGCCGTCCAGAGGCCGAGGAGGTGAAAGCCAGCCAGGGCACCCAACAGGAGGCTGATGTTGAACAACAGGAGAAAGGGAAACAGCGAGTACCGCAACACGGGGTTCATCTCCCGGTAGAAGTACTTCGAGAACAGCCAGACCGGCATGCGTTCGGTCGGGGTGACTGCCTGAACGTCCTTGAGCCAGTTGTATCGCCCGCGATCGGACAGCTGGCCCGCGCGACTCGTCACGAGCGTGTTGTAATAGTAGCCAAGTGGCGTGGCGTGGGGGTTCCCCCAGTCTTCGATCCGGTTGTTCGTGTCGCGCTGGTGCCCGTGCTCGAAGTGGATCGCTTGCTCGCCGGTCTCGCGGCTGATCGAGGGGGACTGGACGAGATCGACGTTGTACTCGGCAAACCGATCGACGTACGCGTCGTATGCAGCCAGTTCGTGGTCGTGATTTCCGGGCAACAGGGTGATCGAGACGGTTCGGCCAGTCGCCCGTAACTGCTCGAAGAGTTCCGGGTAGGTCTCCTCGAGGACATCGAACTTCTCCAGGCCCTCGACGGTGGTGAACTCCCAGAGGCCGAACGCGTCGCCGTTGATGATCAACTCCGCGTTCTCGTCGGTCTTCTCGAGCCGTTCGAGGAACTCGAGCAGCTCGTCGAGAAACTCGACCTCCTCGAGTTGTTCGTCGCCGCCGATGTGGAGATCACTGATGACGTAGTAGACTGGGTCCGCACCACTATCGCTCATCGGGCGGACCCTCCGGTGTCATCGGTCATTGCCCCAGGCTCGTGCCCTCGAGCAAAAAGGATTGTCGTTGATCTCTCCCGGAGAGAGCGTGCTCGATTCCGACCGGGGAGGGCACTGAGGTCTCGCGGGATCGGGCTCCGTCGACCCAGCGGATTGTGATCCGATGACGGTCTGTGAATTACCGATCCAGCGGCGGCGGCTGATGACGACCGATGTGGATCTCGTGGGCCTCGACCTCCTCGAGGGCTGCGACACGGCCACCGACCGTGACCTCGCCGTCGTCGGTCTCGAGGGTGAGACTGGCGACCTCTTCACTCATCTCGAACGCGATGTCGACGACGCGGCCGCGGACGACCCGTGGACCACCCTGTTCGACGTCCCGGCCGTCGATCGTGGCGTACGCCTCGCCGCTGTGATCGATGAGATCCTTGACGCATCGGCGGATGGACGCATAGCGGCGGGGGTAGGGCCGACCCTCACCGTTTTCTCCGAGGGTCTCCTCGGCGGTGGTCCAGAGGACGGTGCCGAAGAACCCCGAGACGAGAAATCCGAGTGCCGACCGGTTGAAGATGACGCCGTAGCGATCCTGGTCGTCCCTGAGGGCGTCCTGGGTGGCGTAGATCGAGTAATTGCCGTCGGCGACGGCGATCACGGGCGTGGTGATCCCGCGACGGGCTCGCGCCGTTGTCGCCACGGAGAGGTAGTCGAACTCCGCGGGTGAGGGTGCCTCAGACCTGGGGGTGACGATCAGGTCGACGCTCACGTTTGCGTTCGTGGCTGCGCGCAACTGGTCCGCAAATCGCACGAGCAGATCGGGGGTCAACGAGAGCGCGAGTTCGTACTCCGCACTTTCGATGATCTCCTCGAGATACCTGAGGATTGTCGAGCGAGATTTGACCAGCGAGACGGCCTCCGTCTCCCGAGCTGGGGCCGTATAGCGGGCCTCGAGTTCGTCGATCATTTCGTCGAGGGCGTCCTGGACATCGTCGAAGGCCTCTGCGGGGTCGATCGAGACGATTTTCATCGGCCTCGATTCGCGCAACTCGACCAGTCCCCGGTCGCTCAGGCTCCGCACGGTGTCGTAGACGCGTGGCTGTGGAATGTCCGTCCGATCGGCGATCTCGCTCGCTGTGAGTTGGCCGTGCTCGAGCACGGTGAGGTAGGCGTCGATCTCGTACTCCCCCAGATTGAACCGATCGCCCACGCGTTCGACCGTCGAACGCAGTTCGTCTGTGGCCATGTGCGTGACAAGCGAGGCAAGCGATAAATCATTTATTATGTTTCGAGTAGCACTTGGTTCGATAACACAGTATTGCGGACCACTGCTGGGCCCCTCGAAACCGAGCCGACGCGCCGTCGAGACTACACCGCGAGAACAATCTCGCGTTCACCATTTTGGGTTCTGTACACGGTTTCACCCGGACGAAGTGGGGGCCGAGACTCGAGTCGGTCAGAACGCTTAACCAGACCCCTCGTCACTGTGTGGGTATGACCGAGGAGGACGGAGAACAGACGGTCGTGGAGGAGGAGATCCACTCGTTGGTTCCCGGAGACGTCCCCGCACTCGCCGTCGACATCGTCCTCGCCGTCGTCATCGTCGTCCTCGGATGGTATCTCTCGAAGTTCGTGGTTCGGCTCACCGGACGCACCGTCGCACAGAAAATCCAGCGGCCGAGTGTCACTCGAACCGTGCTGCGGGCGATTCGAATTTTGGTGATCGGCCTGGCCACCCTCGTGGCCGCGAGCGTACTGGGGCTCGGTGGCTTCGAGATCCTCCTCTCGGTGACAGTCATCTCCGCCGTGGTCGGTGTCGTGCTCGCCCCCCTCATCGGGAGCCTGATCAACGGCATCTTCATCCTCGCGGATCGCCCCTACGAGATCGGCGACATGATCGAGGTGACCGACGAGGGGCACCGGGGGTTCGTTGAGGACATCACCATCCGATACACGAAGATTTTCACCCTCGAGAACACCTTCATCGTGATCCCCAATTCGGAGATTCACCAGCGGGACGTGATCAACTACTCGGCCGAGGACGAGCGGACGCGGGTGAACGTTCGCTTCGAAATCACCTACGAGAGCGACCTCGAGCGGGCGATCACGATAGCCCAGCGGGCGGCCCGAAACGTCGACGGCGTCATCGCTGGCGGCCCGGACATCCGAATTGGCAGTGCCCGATACGCCGCGTCGCCGGTCTGTGACGTTCTCGAGTACGCCGACGATGGCGTCCTCCTGCAACTCCGGTTCTGGGCGAGCCACCCGTACAAATTGACGGTGGTCCAGTCGGCGGTCAACCGCGTGGTCAGAGAACAGTTCGCCTCGGAGGGAATCGAGTTCGCCTATCCCCACACCCACCACGTCTTCGACGAAACCAGCGGGACGGCCCGTGTCGCGACGATGTCGGCCACCCGAGACGACGAGCGACATAGCGCACCGCTGGGGACGGGCGAGGCCACCATCGGGGACGGCGGTGCGGGTGGAGCCGAGGCGGGGCCTGGCTCCGATCGATCGGGGACTGGAGCGGCCAGCGAAACCGGCGAGAGTCCCGACACGCGAGAAGAGGGGCGCGCCACTGGCGAATCAGTCGAGCGCGAAAGGGGGGCGGACGTGGCCGAAGGTGGAGACGACGAGAAGGGTGCGGAGTAGGGATGCTGTTCGGGTCCTGATTGTTCGAGGTGACCGATCGAGTCGTACGATCTGTGGGACCTTCCCCGGTGAGTGCCCAGACGCGGTCGCCAGCACCGGGAAGCGACGACAGGAAACCGTGTCAGGCGACCGCCGGTTCGACCGTCCGAACCTCACAGTCGAGGTGGTGGCGCAGGTAGGCTTCGATGTCCGGATTGTCGCTAAAGCGCCTGAGCAATCGCCGCCAGCGGCTCGCCTGTTTGCTGCCGATGACCACGATGTCGGCTCCCTCGGCCCCCACCTCGTCGAGGATACTCTCCTCGACCAGGAACCCGGACCGAACGACGTACCGGACGTTCTCGAGGCGACCGAAGTGGCGTTCGACCGCAGCTTTCAGATCCGTCCGAGTGACGGTCTTGCCGTTCTGATAGAGATTGACGTGCAAGACTGTCAGCGCGCCATCCTGCTCTCGAGCGACCTCGATGGCCGCCTCGAGTGTGCGGCGAGAATGGTTCGTCAAGGGATACCGTACGGGGACCACGACCAGCGTCATCATAAAGGAGAACGTGACGGACGGTGGTAAACGTTTCACTCGTCGCTCGCCCGTCGTGCGGGAGTTTACCCCACCTCGTTCGTGACAAAAAAGCCATAGCAGTGAGTGCGATTGCGGAACACTCGAGTGCGGTGTCCTTGTGCCTCGAGCACATGGGACGGTGCGCGCCCACCACGTCGGCAGGGTTGTCGCCCGCGGCCCAGCATCTCACTCGGGGTCGTCGTCAGCCGCTGGTCGAACCCGTCCCTCGAGTGCGGGGTCGATGCCACACGCCCGAGCGTAGTCGGTCAGGATCTCGTGCTGACTTCGGTCAGTCACCTCGATTCGGTCGCCCCGCTCGAGGGCGGGGAACTCGTCGTCGGTGTGAAAGAGGTACTCGGAGGTGGCGAGTCGATAGGTCCGCTCGTGGTCGACCGGTTCCCCGGCGACGCTGAGGACGGACACGTCGTGGCCCTGACGGTCCCACTCGAGGGTCACACCACCGACCTGGGCGTGCCACCAGTCCGGTTCCGCGAAGCCGAGGGTCGCGCCCGCCGCGCCGTCGAAGATGGCCTCGAGCGTGGCCCCGTCGACCTCGGCGACGGCAACGGGTTCGTCGAAGGGCACCAGGCTGATCATGTCCGCGACGGTCACCTCGCCGGTCAGGGTCGACCCAGTCCGGAGGCCGCCGCTGTTCTGGAGGCCGACGTCGGCGTCGGTCGCCCAGCGATAGGCGTCGGCGACGAAATTCCCGACCCGTGCCTCGCCGCCAAAGACGGTGGTCTCGGACCGGTCCAGGGGGTTCTCGACGGTCGCCACGACGTCGTCCAGTCCCGCCTCGGCCTGTAGTCGGCGAAAGACCCGAGCCGTATCGGGGTCCGGATCGAGGCCGGCAGTCTCGTGAATCGTCGCTCTCGGCATCCCGTCGTTCCCGAACTCGGCCTCGACGATGGCCGTGCCACCGTCCCCCGGCCTCGTGAGGAGCGTCCCGTCGATGACTTCGTTTCGAGGGCTCGGCACGTGCCCACCGAGCACCACGTCGATATCGACGCGTCGCGCCAGTTTCTCGTCGCCACGGCCGAGGTGCGAACAGACGACTACGACGTCTGCGCCAGCGTCTCGGAGCGTCTCGACGGTCTCGCGAACGGCGTCGATCGGTTCCTCGACGACGAGGTCGGCAGCCATCGGATTGATCGAGGGGGTCTGTGGCGTCGTCACACCCGTAAAGCCGATGGCGAGTCCGTCACGCTCGAGGATGGTCCAAGGCTCGACGCCGACATCGGCACCGAAGCGATTTCCATTGCGTCTAACGTTCGCGGTGAGCCAGCGCTGGGGTGACTCTCGAACGATCTCTCGGGTCACCTCGAGGCCGTAATCGAAGTCGTGGTTGCCGAAGGTTTCGACGTCCGGATCGATCGCGTCGTAGAACTCGAGGGCCTGCCTGCCCTCGGTCACGAGCGGAAGGACGCCCGGAGAGGTGTTGTCGCCGGTGCCGACGACGAGTGTGTCGTCGGTGTGGTGGTGATCGATGGCCCGGACCAGTCGGCCGATTCGCGGGGGGTCGTCACAGGCATTTTCGATATCAGAATAGTGGAGTAAACGCGGGGCCATTCGTTCCGGGTCCTTGCCGTGGCGACCTCTTGGTTCCACCGGTCCCTGGTGATCTCCTGGCAGCCAGATAGAAGGCTCTCGTGATTGGTCGATCACTCGGCGCGTTCGATGACCACTGTGGCACCGAGGGTGTCGCCGAGGCGTTGATCTCGCTCGGATTCGGAGATGAACACGACGCCCACGAGAATAAGAAGGATCGATCCGCCCCCGATGATCTTCGTGAGGTTGCGAAGCGTCGCGCCCTTCCAGCCGGGTAAGTCACCGGATTCGGTACGAACCTCGAGCCCCATGATCCGCTTTCCGGGCGTCGCCCCGTAGATGACCTCAAAACCGATGTAGTAGGCGAAGATACCGATGGCGAGGACGAAGATCCCGAGTCCGTCGTAGATCGCCGCGGCAACCGCGGCAACGATGAGCACGAGTAAGACGCTGATCAGTCCGTCGAGCAGCCAGGCCAAGCCGCGATCGACCACGCCCGCGAAGGCGACCTTCTTTCCGTTTGATGTTTTGAACACAAAGACAACTGTTTGAGCCGGGGATATAGCTTTTCTCCTGCCCGTGATTGGGCTCTCGGCGATCCGATCATCCGACCTCTCACCGTCCTTGAATTACGGAGAAGCAAGGAGAAAGCCTCGCCGTTCACGGCGGGGAGGATGTCAACGGTCGCACGGTTCGCCGAGCGTCGCCGCGACTGACTCGAGGGCCGTGAGTGTCAGATTGTCTTCGACCAGGGCGGCCGCGCGGTCGTACGGTGAGTGCTCGGTCGGGCGACCATCGACGGTTGGCTCGGAGGCATCGCCATCCTCGTCGTCTCTGTCGCCAGTCGTCGGGTCGGGAACGCGGGCGTCAGCTCGAACCGCGGCCAGAAACGCCTCACGGACGCCGTCGTTGTCGAACAGCCCGTGGAGATATGTCCCGACGACAGCCCCACGAGCGCCACTGCGGGGGCCAAACGGCCTGGTGACGGATTCGGGCTCGAGGACACGAGTCCTGCCGGCGTGAATCTCGTAGCCAGCGGCGGTGCCTTCGAAGCCGGCGAACAGTGGGCTCGCGTCCCCGTCGACGGTGACCGTCACTCGCTCGAGGCGCTTTTCGGGTTCGAACTGTGTCTCGACGGGGAGCACACCCAGACCGGTGACCGTCCCCCGAGTATCCGTCCCCTCCTCGTGGTTCGGCTTCGGATCCATCCCCTCATCAGCAGGCTCTCCATGGGCGTCCCCGGCAGCCTCCAGTCCAACGTTCGTCAACCGTTCGCCGAGCATCTGATAGCCCCCACAGATGCCGACCACCGGCCCATCGAACGCCTCCAGCGCCGCGTCGAAGCCGCAGTCTCGGAGCGCTCGCAGGTCGTCGACTGTGTTCTTGCTACCGGGGATGACCACGGCGTCGGCGTCCTCGAGGGATTGGGCCGCAAGGGGCGAGCGGTCGCTCGCGGATTCCGGATCGACAGGAACGTACGCCACCCTGACGCCCGGTTCGGCCGCCAGCGCCTCGAGATCCGTGGCGTTCGACAGCCGCGGGAGGCGTGGCACGGCGATCGTCACCGACTGCTCCGCGGGGACGCCGTCGCCGCCGCCCCTGATCCTGATCGCGCGTTCGTCTCTCGCCGGGAGGGCGACGCTGTCCTCCTCGGGCAGCCCGGGATCGGCGTACGGCAGGACGCCGAGAACGGGGACGCCCGTGCGTTCCTCGATCGATCGGATCCCGGGCTCGAGGAGGCTTCGATCGCCCCGAAACTTGGTGATGATCGCACCGAAGATCCGCTCGCGAACGTCCGGTGGGACCAACTCGAGGGTGCCATACAGGCTGGCGAACGCGCCGCCGCGTTCGATGTCGACGACCACGAGCACGTCGGCATCGGCGAACCGGGCGCACGCGAGGTTGGCCAGGTCGCGATCGTGGAGGTTGATCTCGGCGATGCTCCCCGCTCCCTCGGCAACGACGACGTCGTGGTCGGCCGCGAGTCGTCCGTGCGCGGCTTCCGCCGCCGCTCGAGCGCGATCCCAGTGGTCGTCATAGTACGAGCCGGCCTCGACGTGACCGACAACTCGGCCGTCGATCACGAGTTGGCTCTCGCGATCACCTCGTGGTTTGAGGAGGACCGGGTTGACGTCGGTCGTCGGCTCCATTCGGGCAGCCCTGGCCTGGACGAACTGGGAGACGCCGATCTCGCCCCAGACGGCGGCCTCGCCGTCGATCGCCTCGTCCCGGACGGGCCCCGCGCGAGGGACCACCCGAGCATTGTTGCTCATGTTCTGGGCCTTGAACGGAGCGACCTCGAGGCCGCGGTCGGCGAGGGATCGACAGAGGCCGGCGACGACGGTCGATTTCCCGACGTGGCTCGCGGTGCCCGCCACCAGGATGGTCTCGGCCATTCGATACCGGAGGCTGGGGTTGGCGGGGCTTTTGTGTGTCGGTTCTGGGAAAAATCGGGCCGGATCCGCTCGAGCCTCGAGGTTGCACCAGTCACGCCTGGCCACGCCGGTACCGGTCTGCCCAGCGCCTCGCAGCCCGGCGTGCGAGCAGGTGTCCGAGCAGTCCCGCCACCAATCCGGTCGCGAGCAGCGCCGCGGCGACGGTGGCGGTGAGCGGGACCACTACGAAGCCGACGACGAGCGTCGGGAGCAGGAGGCAGGCGACGCCGACGGTGAAGCCCAAAAAGCGCACGGCGTCGAACAGGAACTCGTTGGGGTCGAACCCCGCAACGTACACCGTGAGGCCGTAGTAATAAAGCGCCAGTCCGACGAGGAGGACGAAGCCGGTGACGGCGTCGAGCACCGGGGGTCCCAGCCAGGCCATCACGAGCAGGTAGGCCCCGGCCATCGTCGGGAGCCCGACGAGGAAGAACGCGAGTTGTTTCGCCCGAAACACCGCCTCGACGGTGACCGGGTAGGCGCCATAGGACTCGACGGCGTCGAACTGGGTGAGCCAGTTGTAGGTCGTGAACGCCGAGAGGCCGAGTACGCTTCCGTAGAACACGCCGAGGGCCGGCTCGATCGTCGTGATCTCGCGGACGACCGTCACCAAAAAGGCGACCACGCCAAGGAGGATGGCGATCGAGACGACCGGTTTGAACAGCCCCCCGCTCGAGCGCACGAGGTCGACGAGCGTCTTCGCGACGAGCGGGTTGGTGCCGGGTAGGGCTCGGTACCGGGCGAACGGAACGCGCCCCTCACTCGAGCGGGCGGGCGTCGTGTACGACGGATCGTACACCCGCAGTGAGAGTGCCCCGAGACCCACCGTCCCGAGGAGGACGGCGAGCCAGGTGGTGGGCGCGGCGGTCGTCAACACGACTGCATCGATACCGGGCCCGCCTGTCGTCTCGAACGGTTCCGCCCGCCCCGGATCGACAACTCCTCCTCGCTCGAGGCGGCCGACGGCCAGCCAGCCCACGATGGCGAGTATCCCAACCCAGCCAACAGCCCGGAGTGGCAACCCGCGAGTGCGCAACGCGATCAGTCCGACTGTGATCGCCATCCCTGCCGCGAACAGCAGCGTCATGGAGAGCCACGTGCGAACGACGGTGGAGAGCGTGGCGACGCCCAGTCCCTCCAGCGGGACCACCACGAGTGCGAGTGGCGCAACGATCGTGATGGCGTAGAACAGGGTATCCTTCACCAGAAAGTGACCGAGGAGTCGGCGTCGCGACAGCGGCAAGCTGTTCGAACTGCCCAACAGCAACGACAGGTCACCGAAGACGTTCTCGAGCATGTCCGAGCCGGCGAATGCGGCCGTTCCCGAATAGAGTCCGAAGGCGAGTGCGGTGACGTGGACGCCGAGGAGAATCGCGTCGCTCGAGTAGCCGGTCGCCGTGAGTGCGTATCCCCCTGCCACGACCAGGCCGGCGATGACCAGCGGAAAGCCGTAGAACCGCCAGCCGCCGAAGAGGCTGGTGTGGAGCCGCCACTCCTCGAGCCAGAGCGTTCGAAAGAGCGTCCACTCGAGACCCAGCCCGCCGTTGGCCGAGCGGTCCTCGCTGGGCGGGCTTGACTCGTCGTCACGACCGCCATCCTCACCATTCCTCACGGATTGGGTGCCCACGTCGATCACCACCCGCGAGCGAGGAGTCGTCGGCTCCTGGGGCGACGATGTGGTCCCTTCACTTCGACAATCGAAGCTCTGTCGTGAGCGGGGCCAGCCTTCTCACGCCCCGGTAAACCGTCTCCGATCATTCCCCGCTCACCTCGCCACTGCCGGCGGGCATTCCCTGGGAGGCGCCCCGCTCCACTGACTCGAGGAACCGATGGCGAAGGGCGTCGGCGGTTCCATCGGGCTCGGTGACCACGCGACAGGCCCCATCGACGACGATGGCGACACGATCACAGATCGCCGCGGCGACGTCGATATTGTGCGTCGAGACGAAGATGGTGTTCCCCGCGTCGGCGTACTCGAGCAGGAACGCCTTGACCTGCTCCTGGACCAGTGGATCCAGGTTGACGAGCGGTTCGTCGATGAACACCAGTTCGGGCTCGTGGAGAAACGCCTGAGTGATCATCACCTTCTGTTGTTGGCCCCGTGAGAGATCCGTGTTCAGCGTGTCGAGTTTCCCGTGTAGGCCCAGTCGAGCCGCCCAGGTATCGATGCGGGACTCGAGCGTGGCCTCCTCGAGGCCACGGACCTGGCCGACGAACTCGAAGTACTCCCGTGGGGTGAGGAAACTCGGTGGTGGCTGCTGTTCGGGCAAAATGCCGACGCGATGGCGGGTTTCGACTGGCGTCGCCGTCGGGTCGAGCCCGAGGACCTCGACCTCGCCCGCGTCCGGCGTGAGTTGCCCCGTCAGGATGCCGATGCTCGTCGTCTTCCCGGCCCCGTTTGGGCCAAGAAAGCCAAAACACTCGCCGGCCTCGACGGTGAAGGACATGCCATCGAGGGCCGTCACCGACCCGAACGCGTGCTCGAGGCCGTCGACGCGACAAATTGTCATCGCTCGTGGCGTTCGGCCCTATCGAGTATAATTGTACTGCCCACGATTGCGCCGACGGACGGCGGTTCCACGAACCCACGGTGACTGGGAACGCCGCTTCCGAAGCTTCATGCGGAGTGCTGGCTCGAGGCCTCGATGTCCGTTCGCACTCGGCAGTTCCCATCCGGTGATCGTCGACACCAACCCATCCGATGCAGCTTACTGCTGTCGCTTCCCGGTGATCGTCAACCCGTGACGGGGAGTCACCGGTAAACCGGTACCCCAACCCCAGTCCGTATCAGTACTCGGTCCCCCGTCGGGCTCGCTGGCCCGCATCGATCGGATGCGTGTCCTTGCGCACTTCCGACACCAGATCCGCCCGGTCGAGCAGGTACGACGGTTCGGCGTGACTCCCCGTCAACACCAACTCGAGACCGTCGGGTTTGTCGTCGATCAGCGCACGGACAGCCTCCGGGTCGATCAACCCGCGGTCGGCCGCGTAGAGGATCTCGTCGAGGATCAGCATGTGAACGCCAGCGTCGGGCTCCCCATCGAGTGCCAGGGAGGACTCGAGGTCGGCCGCCAGCGCCCCCTCGAGCAGCTCGCGGGCACGCTCGAAGCCTGCCTGTGCCTCCCGTTCGTGGGCCGCCTCGTCGCTCCCGTCGGCCATGCCGTGCCAGCCGTAGTGGCCCAGATTCTCGTAACTGAACCCAGGGAGGGCTGCAATGGCGTTGTACTCGCCGCGGACGGCCTCGACGCTCGAGGCACCACCCTTCATGAACTGGAGCATGTGGACGCGAAAGCCGTTGCCAGCCGCACGCATGCCCATTCCCATCGCCGCGGTCGTCTTGCCTTTGCCGTCGCCCCACCAGACTTGCACCAGCCCGAACTCCTCGGGGGCGTCGGCCTCGATAGCACGGGCGACTGGCTGCTCGCCGCCACCGGGTGTGTTCTCGAGGATGCCCGTTCGCCCCGCATCGGACTGGTCGGAGTTCGCTGCTGGGTCGCGGTCCGCATCGTCGTGGGGAGCCATTGATACTGCATCACTCGAGTGGTAGGGTCAAGAAAGGACCGCTCCCGGTCATGCCGGTACTCGGGTGCTCGGACCCATCTCGTTCTCCAACCCCGCGTATACGGACACCGTCCCGTTGCATCGGTGACTCGAGCGACGCGGCGATACGCGCGATCACGATTGCGGGGTTCCCGTCTCACGGGTTCCTGTCGTCGCTTCCCAGTGATTCCCCATACGCTACGGGCACTCACCGCCAAAACGGCACAGCACACCGTTTCATACGGTTTAGTGTCACTGTTTAGCGGCGAGTACCGATCTGGGCTGGCACTCACCGGGAAGAGACGACACTAATCCGTCTCAGTCGGTCCCGACTCACTCGGCAGTGCTCTCGGAGACCCGATCGGCGAACCGCTCGCGGACCTTATCGATCTTTGGTGCGGCGTGCATCCGGCAGTAGGCATCGGTCGGATTCTTCTCGAAATAATCCTGGTGGTAGGCCTCGGCCTGGTAAAACGTCTCGAGGGGGTCGACCTCGGTCGCGATCGGATCGTCGTACACCCCAGCGGCCTCGAGTTCCTCGATGAAGGCCGTCGCCAGTTCGGCCTGCCGCTGGTCGTGGGTGAAGATCGCCGACCGATACTGGCTGCCGACGTCCGGGCCCTGGCGGTTCACCTGGGTGGGATCGTGCACGGTGAAAAACACCTCGAGAACGTCCTCGTAGGCCAGGACGTCGGGATCGTACGCGACCTGCACCACCTCGGCGTGGCCAGTTTCGCCCCCGCAGACCGCCTCGTAGGTCGGATCCTCGACGTGGCCACCAGCATAGCCCGACGTGGCCGACGCCACGCCCTCGAGTTCCTTGAACGCCGCCTCGACACACCAGAAACAGCCCCCGCCAAGCGTTGCTCGTTCCATGTGCGTTCATCGGTCCGGGCGAGCAAAATGGTGACGCTGGCGGCACGCAAAGAGGTGAGGCCACACAGCGTCCCCGGTCGTGCTGCCCAAACGCGGTACACCGTTCGAGGGCGGCCCTCGAGGGGGCCCGGTGTCTTTTTCGACCAGGCCCGCCGACGGTCGCTCGTGGGAGTGGATTGTGCCCGTCAGCAAGGGTCGCTCACTGTCGTCGCCGCGCTCATTCGTCGCCCCCACGGTCACTGCGTGGCGTTCCCTCACGGTCGGCCTTCGCGCGACCGTCGCCTTCGTTGCCTGCCAGCACGCGCGGATCGGCAGGCTCGTCGCCGTGGACGGCGTCGTCGCGCTCGAACAGGTAGAGGGCGATCCCACCGACGGCGATGACCAGCAGTCCGGGTATCGGGACCGTCCCCACGGCGAGGTGCAGCGTCAGCGCGCCCAACATTGTGGCGAAGACCAGCCCCGCCCACAGCCACGGGCGATTCATCTCGAGGATCACCGCATCCCGATAGACCAGCGCCGTCACCAGGCCGACCACGAGCGCTCCGGTCACGGCGACGACGGCATCCGGGGAGACCATTGCTCGAGTCAAGGGACGACCGGGCAAAAAGCGTTCTGCGACGGCCTGGTGGGGCGACACCGTGGACTCTGCTCTCTCGGGGTCGATTGGTCACGCCCCTAGAGGTCGATCACGTCAATCCGCTCGGGACCGGTCACTCGACGATGGCGACCGCCCGCACCGGCGAGGCGTCACCACCCGGAATCGAGAGCGGATAGGCGTGGATCGTGACGGGGCGATCGGTCGGCAGTCGGCCGAGGCCACGGAGGTTTTCCAGCAGCAACCGCTCATCGGCGAACAACCGCTCGTGGAACGGGTAGCCTTCTGGCTCGTCGTCGGTGGCTGCTGCGCCCGGCGAGGGATCCACATTGAGCGCGTCGATACCGACGTGACAGTCGCGCTCTCTGAGCCACGATGCGGCGTCGACGGTCAGGTACGGGTGGTCGAAATACCGGTCGGTTCCCCAGTGGGCATCCCAACCGGTTCGACAGCCCACCAGGTCGATCCCGTTAGTGGCGAACGCGTCCCGATCTCGATACTCCCCGTCGAGGCCAGCCTCGAGGGTATCGCCGTCGATCGGGGAGCGGTCCTCGAGTGGGGCGCAGTCGGCCACAATCGCCGTGAACCGGAACGTCTCGAGTGCGTAGTCCTCGAGCGTCGCTCCGTCGGCGTGCATGTGCGCTGGGGCGTCGATGTGCGTCCCGGTGTGGGAATCGAGGTCGAGCCGTGTGGTGGCGAACCCGTCCGTTTCGACGGCTGTCGCCGATTCGATGGCTGCCGGTGGCGTGTCGGGGTAGACGGGCATGCCGGTCACGAGCGGGTGGCTGCAGTCGTAGGTCGTCATTGGCTATCGGTCCTCGCGTGTCTCGTCGTCGGGTTGCGGTGAGTCAGCGACGAGACGTGCCAGTTCCTGACACTCGAGTTCCTGTGCCAGCGAGTCGAGAAACGCCTCGATCGTCGCTCGGCGCTCGAGGGCCTCCCGATAACCCGCGTCGGTGTACATCCGGTTTGGAAGGTCCAGAATTTTCTTCGCGATGTGGTTGACGCTCGAGCGACCGGCCGTGGAGTCGTCCGCCGCCGGTGGTACGTCGGGGTCGTACAGTGGCGTTCCGCGTTCGCCACCGTAGCTGAACACCCGCGAGAGACCGATCGCGCCGAGTGCGTCGAGGTTGTCGGCGTCACTGAGCAATTTCGCCTCGAGCGTCCGCGGCTCGACCTCGGTCGAGTACCGGTGGGCGCGTATGCAGTGAGCGATTTCGTCGATGGTGGCATCGCTCAGGGTCGCTCTTGTACCGTTTTTCTCGTCGTCATCGTGGACCGACTCGAGGACCGAGCGCGCCTCCATCGCGCCCCACTCGGCGTGGTCGTCGATCTCGCCAGCGTCCTCCCCCGGGCGCCCGATATCGTGCAGGAGTGTCGCGAGACCGAGGACGAGTGCGTCGGCGTCGTCCCCGACCTCGGCTCGGGCCGACAACAGGCGTCTACCGTTTGTTTCCACCCGTCTGACGTGCTGCCAGTCGTGAGCCGGTGATGCTCGCCCGTCGAAGTACGACCGGGCGATCGGGCGAACCGTCTCCAGTAGCCTCGACATGCCGACTTCTGTGCGGTATCGTCCCTAAACCGTTGTGGTGCCGGGTCGCCTCAGCGGTTGGGTTCCCGCTGCAGTCCGTTGGGGCCTGTCGTGTCACCCGCTCGATCGGTGCTCACCCGGAACGATTGCCGAGTCGTCTGACTAACAATTAAGAGTCCGCCACTCTTGGTGGGAGGCATGGACGAGACTCCACAGGAGATCACCTCGCTGGTCGGGCGCGAGGTCTACTCGAACAACGGCGTCTTCGTCGGCGAAGTCGAGGACCTCAGACTCAACGTCGACGGCGAAGCCGTGACCGGATTGGCACTGGGTCGACTCAACCGAACCCTCTTCGAAGACGACATCGACGGCGCACAGGGCGTGATCGTCCCCTACCGATGGGTGCGTGCGGTCGGTGATATTATTCTCGTGACGGACGTCGTCGAGCGCGTCAAGGAACCGGACGAGGAAGAAGCGGAGATCGTCGCCTGAGCGGTCTCGAGTCCCAGGCGATCCCCGTCCCGGCCGGTGCATGGCAGTCTACCGTGGTGTGCGTCAACCTCACCGTCCACGATCGCGTCGTCCCGGCCGGTGCACGGCAGTCTACCGTGCCATTGCGGAACCGACGACTGGCACCCCCAGCCTAACTGCCGTTCGACCCCTCTCCCTCGACGCCCATCGCGTCGAACAGCGTTCGCTTGACTGCCTCCTCGGTCAGTGACAGGAGGGTATCCCGCGTGTCGTCAGAAATATCGATGCCGGTGAATATCCCGAGAGGTATCTCCGCGCTGGCCTGTGTCGAGTGGCCCGCCGTCTCGCCGATCTCGCCGTAGGCATCGTCAAGCACGCTACCGATATCCATTCTGATATCCTTCGATCGTGCGGCCAGGAAGATCGTCTCCTCAGCGACGCCGAAAACCGCCGTCGTCGTCACACCCTCGAGGTCGAGTAAGTGACTCGCGGCCTGCATCAACGCCTCCCGATCGCGGACGTAGCCGGCGTTCGAGACGAGGTGACTCCCCTGGACGTCGCGGTTGGCGATCGCCTCGGCGAGCACGTCGAGCGTCTCGGGGGACATCGAGGGTGATTCGACCTGCTCGAGCGTGTCGTGATTTGCGAAGGGATAGAGGTAGGCCGCGGCGGTGAGATCTGCGGGGGTCGTGTCGCGCTTGAAGTCCAGGGTCTCCGCGCGAATGCCATAGAGGAGCGCCGTCGCTATCTCCTCGGACAGGTTCAGGTCGAACTCCTGGATGTACTTCGTCATGATCGTCGACGTCGAGGACATGTTCGGGCGGATATCCGCGAACGACGGCTCGAACGACTCGTCGGGCTCGTAGTGATCGATCAGGATATCGACCTCGAGGTCGAGTTCCTCGGTCGAGGCGTGATCGACGAGGGCAATCGTGTCGTACACCGAGTGGTCCTCGATGTCTTCCCACTGGTGGAGCTCGATCCCCAGCAGGTTGACGAACGCCCGGTTTTCCTGGTGCCCGATATCTCCGAGGTAGACGATGTCCGCCTCGACGCCGAGATGGGCCGCGATGGCCTGTAGGGCTGCTGCACTCGCGATCGAGTCCGGATCGGGGCTCGGCTGGGTCACGATGGCGAATTTGTCGTCGGTGTCCTCGAGGATGTCCGCCAGGGTTGCGGCGTTGTACTCGAGTTCGCCCGACTCGAGAGCCCGCAAGGCGGAGTCGGCGATGACGGCGGAGGGGTTGATGACGACGTCGGCCCCGAGGTCGGCGAGTTCGTCACCCGAGACGGGGTCGCTAGCGCGCGCAATGATGAACTGATCGCCGTTCGTGTCGCGAATCCGCTCGACGGCCTGTTTGTTGGCCTCGACGTCGGAGGCGAGGATGAGGACGACAGAGCGGTCGGCCACGAGATCAGCAGCTTCTGATTCGCGGATGTCGGCGGTTCGGGCGTCGAGGTCCTGATCGCGCAGCGATTCGACGCGGCTTTCGTCGCGGTCGATAATCAACACGTCCTTGTCCTGGGCCGCGAGTTCTTCAGCGACGGCGTAGCCGACGCTCCCACAGCCAAGAATCGCGTAGTCAGAGATCGACGAAATCGTAACCCCCGTACTCATGTGTCAGATCGGTTGAACCGACTGTACTTAACGTTCCCGAAGACCGTCATGGTTTGCGTTCCGTGAGTGACTATCACGCCGTCCCCCAAAGGAAACCTATTTTACTCGCCGCCGGAAAGTGGAGGCCATAGGGCCGGTAGCTCAGTTAGGCAGAGCGTCTGACTCTTAATCAGACGGTCGCGTGTTCAAATCGCGCCCGGCCCGCTTTTGCGCCGAGCAATTACGCGAGGAGCAAAGCGGCTCCGCGATTTGAACTAGACGACTCCCAGCCCGTGAGCGAGCGCAGCGAGCGAACCGGAACGTCTCGGCGTAGTTCCCAATCGCGCCCGGCCCGCCTTTGCTCCGAGCAATTCCGTAAAGAGCGAAGCCGTGATCGGGATTTGAAGGGAACCAGGACTGTGCAGCGAACGAGCATATGTGGGCGTCGATCATACTCGTGGCCGGCCCGTTCCTGCGAGGGACAGGGTGGCGACGAGGAGCGCCTCAGCATGATTGGCACCGGCTCGAGGGTTTCGAGCTCGTCATCGACCGGTCCCTCGAGCATCGGGACCCGAACGCTGGTGACCCAGCCACCCGCGGTTGGGCGCTTTGCTGTCGGGTGAGCGGGCGGAGCGAACACGACCCGTCGGTACCGGCTGACCTCGGGGCCGTGGCGGGATAATACGGCTCGAACGCGAATTATATTCGACACCTCGGGAGACGTAGTAAGCTTTAAAACAAAGTGCGCACTATGACCTGGTAATGGCGAGTAACAAGATTCTCGGAATCGACCTTGGGACGACGAACAGCGCCTTCGCGGTGATGGAAGGCGGTGACCCGGAGATTATCGTCAACGCGGAGGGAGACCGAACGACACCATCCGTGGTTGCGTTCACCGACGACGACGAACGGCTCGTGGGCAAGCCGGCCAAGAACCAGGCGATTCAGAACCCAGAGAAGACGATCGCCTCGATCAAGCGCCACATGGGCGAGGAGGACTATACGGTCGAGATCGAGGGCGAGGAGTACACGCCACAGCAGATCTCGGCGATGATTCTCCAGAAGATCAAACACGACGCCGAGGAGTACCTCGGAGACGAAGTCGAGAAGGCCGTCATCACCGTCCCCGCATATTTCTCCGACAAGCAGCGTCAGGCGACCAAAGACGCCGGTGAGATTGCTGGCTTCGAGGTCGAACGCATCATCAACGAGCCAACGGCCGCCTCGATGGCCTACGGGCTCGACGACGACGCCGACCAGACCGTGCTCGTCTACGACCTGGGTGGTGGCACGTTCGACGTCTCCATCCTCGATTTGGGCGGTGGCGTCTACGAGGTGGTCGCGACCAACGGGGACAACGACCTCGGTGGTGACGACTGGGACCACGCCATCATCGACTGGCTCGCCGATGAGTTCGAGGCCGAACACGGCATGGACCTCCGAGACGACAGGCAGGCCCTCCAGCGGCTGAAAGACGCCGCCGAGGAGGCAAAGATCGAACTCTCCTCGCGAAAGGAAACCGAGATCAACCTGCCGTTCATCACGGCGACCGACGACGGCCCGATCCACCTCGAGAAGTCGATGACCCGGGCGAAGTTCGAATCGTTGACGTCGGACCTCATCGACCGCACGGTCGAGCCAACCGAACAGGCGCTCGAGGACGCCGGCTACGAGAAGTCGGACATCGACGAGGTGTTGCTAGTCGGTGGCTCGACCCGGATGCCACAGGTCGCCGAGAAAGTCGAGGAACTCATCGGTGAGCCCCCACAGAAGAACGTCAACCCCGACGAGGCAGTCGCCCTGGGTGCGGCGATTCAGGGTGGCGTCCTCGGCGGCGAAGTCGACGACATCGTCCTGCTCGACGTGACCCCGCTCAGCCTCGGGATCGAGGTCAAGGGTGGGCTGTTCGAACGCCTCATCGAGAAGAACACGACGATTCCGACGGAGGAATCGAAGATATTCACGACCGCGGCGGACAACCAGACCTCCGTGCAGGTACGGGTCTTCCAGGGTGAGCGTGAACTGGCCAACAAGAACGAACTGCTTGGGGAGTTCCACCTGACCGGCATTCCGCCGGCCCCCGCTGGAACCCCACAGATCGAGGTCACGTTCTCCATCGACGAGAACGGCATCGTGAACGTGGGTGCCGAGGACAAGGGGACCGGCACCAGTGAGGAGATCACCATCGAGGGCGGTGCGGGTCTCTCGGATGCCGAGATCGACCGCATGCAGCGTGAGGCAGAGGAGCACGCCGAGGAGGACAAAGAGCGCCGCGAGCGCATCGAGGCCCGGAACACCGCCGAGGCGACGATCCAGCGCGCCGAGACCCTCCTCGAAGAGAACGAGGACGTCGACGACGACCTTCGTGAGGCAATCGAAGCCGCCGTCGACGAGCTCGAGGCCACCATCGACGACACCGACGCAGAGGCCGAGGACATCGAGGAGGCGACGAGCGAATTGAGCAGCGAACTCCAGGAGATCGGCAAGCAGATCTACCAGGAGGCTGCGGCTGCCGGTGCCGGTGCGGGCGACCCAGGCGCCGCAGGCGCCGGCGCGGCGGGTGGTGCTGGTCCGAACGCTGGCCCTGGTCCGAACCCCGGTCCGGGCGCTGGCCCAGCCGATGAGGAGGGCGAGGAGTTCGTGGACGCCGACTTCGAGGACGTCGACGACGACGAGGAGTAACGCACTCGCGCCGTCTCGCTACGTTTTTTGATCTTTGAAGGCATCCAGAGCCGTCTCCTCGTTCGTCAGTGGGGCTGGTCGACCCGCGTTCGTTCGGCTGGCCCGTGGCTCGACCGATCGGGCGGTGGGCATCCGATGTGGGGCCCATCGCTCGAGTGCGGATGCTGGTTTTGGGGGATCACGGGAGCGGGATTCTCTGTCTTCTTTGGAACCGTCCTTGACCCCGTCCCCTGCTTTGGGACTGATACCGACGCCCATGTAGACCGCGACCACCGAACGTTTGGTTGAAGTGTCTGAGTCGAGTATCGGGTGATAACGACATGAGTGAGGACTTCTACGACGTGCTCGGCGTGAGTCAGGATGCCTCCGCCGAGGAGATCAAACAGGCGTACCGGGCCAAGGCCACGGAGTACCATCCGGACGTCAGCGACGACCCCGACGCCGAGGAGAAGTTCAAGAAAATCCAGAAGGCAAAGCAGGTCCTCACGGACGAGGACAAACGCGCGGCCTACGACCGGATGGGGCACCAGCAATTCGAGGAGGCCGAGAAACACGGATTCGACGCCGGCGAGGACCCCTTCGGCGGTGCCGGTGGAATGGGCGGCGACCCGTTCGGCGGCATGGGCGGCATGGGTGGGGGCCTCGGGGACATCTTCGAACAGGTTTTCGGTGGTGGTCGCGGTGGGCGTGGGCGCAACCGCCCGCGGAAGGGTCGAGACCTCCGGACGAGTCTCGAGATCGACCTCGAGCAGGCGTACGAAGGGGTCAAAAAGCAGTTTTCGGTCGAACGCCCGGAGGAGTGTACAACCTGTGCGGGGGAGGGTCACCCACCCGATGCCGAGTCGTCAACCTGTCAGGAGTGTCAAGGACGCGGGCAGGTGACGCAGGTTCAGCAAACGCCCCTCGGCCGCGTCCAGCAGACGACGACCTGTCGTCGCTGTGAGGGGACGGGGACGATTTACGCGGAGACCTGTGGGGACTGTCGTGGCGAGGGCTACGTTCGCGAGGAGGCGACGCTCACCGTCGACGTTCCGTCGGGGATCGACGACGGGCAAACGCTCCGGATGGAGGGTGAGGGGGCCCCGAGCCCGAACGGCGGCCCGCGGGGAGATCTCCTGATCGACGTCTCGATCGCTGAGCACCCGGACTTCGAGCGCGATGGTGACGATCTTCATCACCAGTTCCCCATCTCGTTCCCCCAGGCGACCTTTGGCGACACCGTCGAGATCCCGACGCTCGAGGGGACCGTCGAGTTCGAGATTCCGCGGGCGACCCAGAGCGGGGAAACGTTCCGCCTCGAGGGGAAGGGAATGCCACGGTTGCGGCGGTATGGCCAGGGTGATCTGTTCGTGCACGTCCAGATCGTCACGCCGGAGGACCTGAACGAGGACCAGCGTGAGGCACTCGAGGCGTTTGCCGAGGCTGGCGGCGAGGAGATCGAGGTCACGGAGGGCTTTTTCGAGAAGATCAAGCGGTCGTTCTGAACGCGGGTCCCTGTACTGCTGCGTCGCTTCTCGAGTCCGTGTACTGCGTTCCCCCAGAAGCCCTCAATTGCCCCGTCGCCCCTCGAGTCCGTTGAGCCACTTGTTACCCGTCGCGTCCTTTGATCCGCTCTGGCAACCCTCGAGTTTGGCTCCTGTGACCAGTACTGCTCGAGTCCCGTGTTCGTTCTGGCGATAGACCACCCATCACGCCCCGACTTTCGTGGCCACGCGAAAATCAGAATCCCTAACTCGAGGCTCGCGAACATCCAGTCAGTGACTGCCAGAGCCACGACCCGCGTCGATTGCCACGTGAAGGTGCTGAACGATCGGGTCGTCGAGAATGCCCGTCGCGCGGGGATCGACGTCCTGGTGTATGCCCCGCACTTCGTCCGCCTTCCCGAGGTCCGTCGCCAAGCCACCGCCTATTCGACTGACCAGGTGACGGTCCTCCCCGCCAGAGAGGTTTTCACCGGCTCCTGGCGAGACCGCAAGCACGTCCTCGCTGTGGGTCTCGAGGAACCAGTCCCGGATTTCATCACGCTCGAGGGGGCGATGGCCGAACTCGATCGCCAGGGAGCCGCCGTCTTAGCGCCCCATCCCGAGTTCCTGACGGTGTCGCTCACCGAGTCGGACCTGCGCCAGTACCGCGACGTCGTCGATGCGGCGGAGTTCTTCAATCCGAAACACCTTCCCTGGCACAATCGACGGGCCCGAGAGCTCATCGCCGATCTCGAGTTGGCTCCGTTCACCTCTTCGTACGCGCATCTCTCGAGTTCCGTGGGGGTGGCCCACGTCGAGTTCGATCGGCCGATCGAAACGACGGCCGAGTTCGTCGACGCACTCACGGCCGATGCGCCCAGGCGCGTTCGTCACGACAACGGATTCGGGCGGGTGCGAACGACGACGGCAGAACTGGCACACCTCTGTTACGAAAACACCTGGAAGAAGGTCGACCGGCTCTGGCTGTCGGGCATGGAGCCGACCCATCCAGACCACGCGGTCTACGGGGGTCGGTTCGGCGACGTGGCCGTCTACTGATCGCCAGTACCAACCGACGCCCGAATCCACTCGAGACGACGACCCATGCGGTCCCAGTGGCTCCCCTTCCAGAAGTGCTGCCCACACTCGAGACAGACCCAGAGGTCGAACTCGTCGGTCTCCGGTGCGTAGGCCGGCGTTTCACTGTCTGGCGGAACGGCCTCGAGGCTGCCGTTGCACCGCCCACAGTGGAGTGGTTCGCTGACCGGCCTGAGATCCACGCCAGCCCTGCGGAGTGCCTCGAGTTGGCTGTCGGTGTCGCGACACTCGAGCAGGAGGCTGTCCTCGGCCCGCCGGGCCAGGTCCCGGTCACGGGTCACGACGGTTCGCTCGTCCGATCGTGCTCGCTCGAGGAGCGCCGTCTCGGCCTCGCGTTCGTGAGTAGGTTGAGCCTCGTCTTCGTCGGGTGGCGAGGCCTCGAGCGCCAGGTCACCGGCGTAGACGGTATCGTGACCACAGCATCGACAGTAGGGCACGAGGTTGCCGCACATATGATCGAGGAGGAGTCGCATGGTTGTGGGGTGGGAATCGTATTGGGAGCTCGTGACTACGAGGATGATCGATTTGGCTCAGTGCAGGAACTCGCGCACGTCCTCGAGGGCCCAGCAGTTCACCACGTCTGCCGGTTCGGCCCAGCCTCGCCGGGCGGTGTGGACGCCCCAGCGAACGTACTCGAGAGAGGCCGGCCGATGGGCGTCGGTGTTGACCGCGATGACGGCCCCCTCGTCGATGGCAGCCTGAACGGCGCTTCCCCAGAGGTCGAGGCGTCGGGGATTGGCGTTGACCTCGAGAGCTGTCCCGTTGTCGGCGGCGGCCGAACCCAGGGTGGCGGCGTCGAGGGCTAGCCCCTCCCGATCGTTCAGGAGCCGCCCGCTCGGGTGCCCGATGACGTCGATGGCAGGGTTCTCGATGGCCCGCAGGAGCCGCGTCTCGGCGTCGCCCGGTGACTGATCGAGCGCGCTGTGTGGCGAGGCGACGATCACGTCGAGGGCGTCGATCACGTCGTCACCGAGGTCGATCGCACCGTCGGCGTCGATATTGGCCTCGATGCCGGCGAAGACCTCGATGTCCCCCTCGAGGTCCTCGGCCACGGCTCGAACGGCCTCGACTTGCTGGAGGATCTCCGCGTCGCTGAGCCCCATGTCACCCACGACGCCCGGGCCCTCGGCGTGATCGGCGACAGCGTAGTAGTCGTAGCCACAATCCGCGGCCGCCATGACCATCTCCTCGATGGTGTTGTTGCCGTCGGACCACTCGGTGTGGGTGTGGAGGTCGCCGCGGATGTCCTCGCGGGTGAGCAGTTCGGGGAGCCCGTTGGCGGCTGCCGCGTCGATCTCGCCACGGTCCTCCCGGAGTTCCGGCGGGATCCAGGGGAGTCCCAGGGCCTCGTACATTCCTACCTCGGTGTCGCCAGCGACGCGCTCGCCGACGCGCTGGCCGGCGTCCGGGTCCTCGATGTCGCTCACGTCGAACGCACCATACTCGTTGAGCTTCATATCGCGCTCGATGGCGTAATTTCTGAGGCCGACGTTGTGGTCGCGGCTGCCCGTAAAGTACTGGAGCGCCGAGCCGAACTCCGCGGGGACGACCACCCGGAGGTCGACGCGAACTTCGCCCACGCGGACGCTCGCCTTCGTCGGTCCCGACTCGATCTCGTCGTCGATCGAGCCCCACTCGAGGAAGCCCTCGACGACGCCACGGTCGTCGTCGGTCCCGACGAGGACGTCGACGTCGCCGATGGTCTCGCGCCAGCGACGAATCGAGCCCGCGACCTCGACGCGATCGACCGCCTCGAGGCCCTCGAGATAGGCCAGGACGTCGTCGGCGAGCGGCCGTGCTTCTCCGAGCAACTGGCGCTGCCCGATGGTGCGGGCGAACTCGATGTTCTCGAGGATGTTCTGCTCCGTTTTCGGACCGAACCCCTTGACTGACTGTATCTCGCCGGCCTCGGCGGCCGTCTCGAGGTCGTCGAGCGTTTCGATCCCGAGTTCGCGGTAGAGTGTCCCCACGGTCTTCGGGCCAACTCCCTCAACGCGGGTGAGGTCGGCCATCTTCACCGGGAGTTCCTCGCGCAATGCCTCGAGTTCCTCGATTGTCCCGGTCTGGACGTACTCGACGATCTTCGACCCGATGGCGTCGCCGACGCCCTCGATGTTCTCGATGGCGGCTTCGTCGCCGGCAGCGACCTGTTCGGCGATCGGCATCGGATGAGCCAGGATGTTTTCGGCGGCGCGGCGGTAGGCTCTGGGTTTGTACTCGACGTCGTCGGCCTCGAGCAGATTGGCGAACTCCTCGAAGCGAGCGGCGAGCTCAGCGTTGGTCGCCATCACCGACCCCTCCTCGCTGCGGCGTCGTCCTCGTTGCCGAGTGCCTGCTGCAGGAACCGCATCCACCGCTTCTTGTCGGCCGTCTGTTGGGCTCGCTCCTCGCGCTCGAGGTCCGTTGGACCCAGGCTTTCGAGGGCGTTCAGCGCGCGATCGATGCCGATGACCGTCTCGACGAGGCGTTCCCCCTCCGCACGATCGATATCTCCCTCTTCGATGCGCTCGACGCGCTCGAGGCGTTCCCGCCGGAGGTTGCGCTTGGCCTGGTCGACCCGCTCGCGTTGCCCCTGGGGGATAGTCTCCCGACGCTTGATCTCGAAGACGAACGCCCGGAGGTCGATCGGCTCGTCCTGCACCGTGATCTCCTCGGGAATGGCAGCGCCGACGGTCGCGCCCTCGCGACCGATGCGCTCGAGTAACTGTTTGCGCTCGTAGGGCTGCATGGACACGTCGGGTACTGGGGCGTCCTGAGGCAAAAAGCCTCGTTCGTCGGTGGATGGCATCGGAACGGGGGCGATCGCGCAAAACGTGGCAAACCCCAAACCCCATAGCATCCCACCACATACGGAACCCCAATGGGAACGTGTGACGTGTGTGGGAAAAGCGAAAGCATGCCGTACAACTGCCGGCATTGCGGGGGCACCTACTGCAGTGACCATCGATTGCCCGAAAACCACGATTGTAGAGGACTCCACAACTGGAACGACCCCAAGGGCGTCTTCGATAGTGGCTTCGATGATAGCGTCGAGGCCGGTGGGTCGGCGAAGTCCGCGAGCCTGAGCGAAAAACTGGGGATCGACACCGGCCCCGGTGGCCCGCTGGCGTACTTCCGCGGGAACGTGACCTACACCGTCTTGGCGCTGATGTGGCTCACCTACCTGGCGCAGTTCGTGGTCCTATTTACGCTCGGGCAGTCGGCACACAATGCGATCTTCACCCTCTCGACGGCGAACCCGGGGTACGTCTGGACCTGGGTCACCTCCATCTTCTCGCATTCGCCCGTCAGAATCTTCCACATCGTCTTCAACAGCATCGTCATATTCTTCTTCGGTCCGCTGGTCGAGCGATACGTCGGATCGAAGGAGTTCGCCATCCTCTTCGTCGTCAGCGGTGTGCTCGCCGGACTCGGCCAGATCGGTATATCGGCGTTCCAGGGGACTCCCGCAAACGTCCTGGGCGCGAGTGGGGCCGCACTGGCGATCATGGGCGTGCTCACCGTACTGAACCCCCATCTCAAGGTCTACCTGTTCTTCGTCCTGCGGATGCCACTCTGGATTCTCACGGCCGGCGTGGCGTTGCTCAGCGTCGCGTTCATCGGTGGTGGTGCTGCCGGCGGCGGTGGGATCGCTCACGCGGCCCACCTGATCGGCCTGCTCGCCGGGCTCGCCTACGGTGAATACGTCAGGCGGACCCAGAGCGTTCGGACGCCAAACCAGTTCCAGCTGGGTGGTGGGCCCGGCGGCCCTGGTGGCCCCGGCGGCCCGGGACGCGGTCGATTCTGACCCTGTAAGCGAGTCCCCGACCTCCCGTTCAAAGCCATGCCACACATCGTTCGACCCGAATTCGTTCCGGACGCGTCGCTGTCTCGAGAACGAATGGAGGGACTCCAGCGGGAGATCGCCGACGAGGCGCGCTTCCAGGACGCCCTCGAGTTCGACCCCAGAGTGCTCACCAACCCACTCGAGTCGGCATCGACGGCGACCACTGGCGACCGTGAGCAGCCAGTCGTCGCCGGCGTCGACCAATCGTTCCTGCTCGAGGACGAACCCGAGCGCGCCCTGAGTGCCATCGTCGTGATGCGAGGGGAGACGGTGCTCGAGCGCGTCAGCGCCGTTACCCCGCTCCAGATCCCCTACATCCCCGGGCTCTTGGCCTTCCGAGAGGGTGGCCCCATTCTCGAGGCCATGGCGGAACTCAGCGTCGAACCCGACTTGTTCCTGTTCGATGGGAGCGGTCGTATCCACTTCCGACAGGCGGGAATCGCCACCCACGTCGGCGTGGTGCTCGACGTGCCGGCGGTCGGGGTCGCAAAGAGCCTGCTCTGTGGGGCCCCGTCGTCCACTCTCGAGGACCTCCCCACCGGATCGACGGTTCCGATCGAAGCCGGTGATGACTCCCGGGTTGACGCCCCCGCCGAGACGCGACTGGGCTATGCCGTGCAGACGAGACAGTACGAGTCATCGAACCGCCACATCAATCCGCTGTACGTGAGCCCGGGGCACCGTGTTGGGGCCGAGACGGCTGCAGCCCTCGTAGTGGGCTGTACGGCGGGGTACAAACTCCCGGAACCGATTCGCCTCGCCGACGCGTATGCCGAGGAAGCGAAGGCCGAGTACCCGCTCGAGTAGCCGGTACATTTGGGGCCGAGTACCCGCTCGAGTCGCCCTTCCAATCGAGGGGGCATACATTATCTACCCGTTCAGTGGCGGCGATAAGAATACCCGGCCGAGGGGTGTCTGGGGTCGCGGTGGACCCGGGCTCTCCTCCCTGACCGCTGGACTACTCCCCCGTCACGCTCGAGTCACCCATCGGCTCGGCGGGTACCCCTGCCACCGTCTCACCGGCCGGGACGTCACGGGTCACGAGGGAGTTGGCGGCGACGCTCGCGCCCGCGCCGATCTCGACGCCCGGGAGAACGATCGCGCCGGCTCCGATCATCGCCCGTTCGCGGACCACGACCTCGCCCGTGCGATACTCGTCTTGCAGAAACTCGTGGCACAGTATCGTCGCGTCGTAGCCGACGATCACGTGATCCTCGACGGTGATCAGGTCCGGCCAGAACACGTCGGGGGTGGCCTCGAGGCCCCAGGAGACCCCCGTCCCGACGGTGACACCGAGACGCCGAAGCAGCCAGCGCTTGAGTCGCAGGCTCGGGGAGATGCGGACCAGCCAGACGACGACGTAGTTGATCGCCACCCGGAGTGGATGGCGGGCGCTCGTCCAGTGTCCCAGCGAGTTGGCGTGGCCGGGAGTGGTGTGGGCAGTAATTCGGTCATGTCTCGAGTCGTCGGCGCTCACGGCCTCGGATTGGGGGTGATGACACAAGAAGGTGACCGGTGAGGGACCGTGGGATGGCCACGGGACCACGGAGCGCTTGTCGCTCGAGCGGCCAGCAGTATCATCGAGTCTGCACCGGAACGGGAGTGGCCGCTGTCGTTACTCGTCGGCGTCGCCATCGTCGGCGTGGACGGCGGCTTCCTCGGTTTCGGCGTTCTCATCGCATCCATCGTCGCCGGTGGTTGGCTCCTCGTCACTGCGTGGGCCGGCGCGCTCGTCGCCTGTGTGTCCGCCATCGCAGTACGGACACTCCGCTTCGTCGGCCGGAATCACCTCGTCACAGTGTTCACACGTCGCCTTCGATTCCTTGCCCTCGTCGTAGAGCCGCTTGGTTTCGGCGTACTTCTCGCCGGCCTTCCTGAACCAACTCATTGCCAAACGGAGGGTCGCCGTTCGAATAAGCATTGGCCCACGCTCGCTCCGACGAGAACCTATTTTACACCCTCGAGTGCAAGAGGGGGCCATGAGCGACGAGGTTTCGGCGACGTTCGACCCCGATCAGTGGGACCCCATCGACGAGTTCGACTTTCGAGACCTGACCTACCACCGCGCGACGGACTCGGGGACCGTCCGCATCGCCTTCGACCGCCCCGCGGTCCGCAACGCCTTTCGCCCCGAGACCGTCGACGAACTCTATGACGCACTCTCTCACGCCAAGCGCCAGACGGACGTCGGCTGTGTCCTCCTGACGGGGAACGGCCCCTCGCCGAAGGACGGTGGCTGGGCCTTCTGTGCCGGCGGTGACCAGTCGATCCGTGGCGACGCCGGCTACGAGTACGCGGACGACAGTGCGGCCGATGATGGCTCGCGAGGCCGAGCATCCGAGGAGGGTCGACTCCACATCCTCGAGGTCCAGCGGCTCATCCGCCACATGCCCAAGGTCGTCGCCTGCGTCGTCCCCGGCTGGGCCGTCGGCGGTGGCCACTCCCTGCACGTCGTCTGTGACCTCACCCTCGCCAGCGAGGACCACGCCAAGTTCCTCCAGACCGACCCCGACGTCGGGAGCTACGACGCCGGCTTCGGATCGGCCTACCTCGCCCGTCAGATCGGTCAGAAGAAGGCCCGAGAGGTGTTCTTCCTGGGGAAGACCTACTCAGCGGCGGAAGCCGAGGAGATGGGGATGGTCAACGAGGTCGTCCCCCACGACGAACTCGAGGCGCGCGCCCTCGAGTGGGGCGCAGAAATCAACGCGAAGAGTCCGAACGCGATGCGGATGCTCAAGTACGCGTTCAACATGGCCGACGATGGCTTCGTGGGCCAGCAGGTCTTCGCGGGCGAGGCGACGCGCCTGGGGTACATGACTGACGAGGCCAAGGAGGGTCGTGATGCCTTCAACGAGGGTCGGGAACCGGACTTTTCGGATTATCCCTGGCACTACTGAACGGAATCAAGAGGTGGGGTCTCTGTGCAGCCGTGATACCCCCACTCAGTGCGCTGAACCCCACGAAGCGAGTCCATCATCCTCGATGAAACGACACAAAAATGCCGACGCCGCTGGGAAACAGTTCTGCAATGACTACCGCAGCTCCAATCACAGTCAGGTGTCACTGAGGGGCAACTTCGGACCGGACAGCCAGCCGCTGTGCTCGCACTCTCGTTTCGTTGAACGGCCTCACCCCTGTCCGAAACCGCCCATGACCCGTGTTGTGCTATCGGAACGCCGGGACCATTCACACACTGATTGCGGGACCGGCTGGCAATCACGTCTACCATTACTGTCGGTGGCTACTATAATCAGCCATCGAACAGTGGAAGCTCGACGATGAATACACTCCCCTCAGGATCGTTGTCCTCGACCCAAACCTCGCCCTCATAACGGTCGATAAGTGTCCGGACGAGGTACAGACCGAGACCGGTGCCATCGCTACCCAGTCCCGTTTCGCCCTCCTCGAAGATCTCTTCTTTCTGATCGTCGGGAATGCCGGGGCCATTATCGGCGACGTGGACCCGCACGGAGTCGGCATTAGACGCCGCGGAGACGGTGACCTCGGGCACCTGCTTGTTGCTGTGGACGACGGCGTTCGTGAGGAGGTTTCGGAACACCGATTCGAGCATATCGTCAGCGAACACCTCGACGCGAGGAATGACTCCCTCGACAGTCACCAACGCCCGTTCGTTGGCCGACCGAACCGCGTCGATCTCGTTCTCCAGCGTCGGACGGAGCCTGACCGGGAGACGATCGGTCTCTTGCTGGAGCAGCACCTCGGTGACGTCCTTGGCGGTGACCGTGATTTCGACAGCTTCGCGGGCGGCCTCGCGAACCTGCCGGATGTACTCTTTTTTCCCCTCCTCGACGTACTCTTCGACCATCTCGGCGTAGGCAAGCACGAGCTGCAAGTCGTTTCGGATGTCGTGGCGAACGATCTGATTGAGTACCTCGAGGTTGTCACGCTGTTGGGTGAGCGTCCGTTCGTACTCCTTCCGTTCGGTGATATCTCGACTCAGGGTGAGCAATCGCGCTTCGCCATCGAGGTCGATTTTCCGAATCGAGACCGCCACGGGGAACGTCGATCCATCCGCGCGACGGTGGCATGCCTCGACTGTCTCCCGATCGGCAGGGGTGATGCGCTCCCAGAGTGTCTGCAGGTCCTCGGAGCTGCTCTCGACCTGGATATCCGAGACGTTCATCTCGAGCACCTGTTCGTGGGTGTAGCCGAGATTCTCGACGACCTGGTCGTTGACGTCGTGGATCGCTCCAGTTGCATCGTGGAGGATAATCGCATCTGGGGAGGTCTCGAACAGTAACTGTAACCGCTCGTGTCGTTCCGAACCGACGCGATTTCTGGCGGTCATATGGACGCTTCGTGTCTGGAAGTATCAATACTGCTCATGTTCCGCTGCGGACAGGCTTTCGTCACAGTTCGGTTTCTACTCGTTTCTCGACCCACCGACCGGCAATTGAAACGTGACGACGCTCCCTCTGGGCTCGTTGTCGGTGATCGTCAACTCGCCCCCGAGTGTTGTCGTGATCCACTCCATCAACCACAGGTCGATCCCGAGGCTGTGGCCCAGTGGCGTCTCCGCCCCCGACTCGATAGCCTGCCGTTCAACTGCTGGGATTCCGGGTCCATTGTCAGCGACACGGATCCGCAGTTGATCGGCATCCGACTCACGCTGGGTCGTGACTGTCACGACAGGTGGTGACCGACCAGCGTGTTCGATCGCGTTCGTGACGGCTTCGCCAATGGCTTTCTTGAGCAGTTTCGCGTTCCGCACCTGAATCTCTCCCTCGTTCGCAACCGAACAGGTGATCTCCGCATCCGGATACCGCCGCTGATACGTTTCGACCACTGCCTCCAGATCCAGTCGATCCCACACCTCGTGCGCTTCGGTTGGATTCCAGATCGAGCGAATCTCCGCGGTCTTCTCGGCGATCTTTTGCATCGATGCGGCCTGTTCTCGAATTGCTGCCACCGAAGCCTGGCGCGCATCTGGGTCCAGGTCCCTGTCCTCTAGCAGCTCTGCGTGGCCGTCGATCGCGTTCAGTGCGTTGCGCAGGTTGTGACGCATCACGCGATTCAACACATCGAGCGTCTGTGTCGTGAGTACCTTCTCGGTAATGTCTTGTTCGATCGCCACGAAATTGGTTATATCGCCGTGTTGATCAGTTACGGGAATGATCTTTTGACTGACTTCGAAGAGTTCGCCGTGTTTCGTCTGGTTCGTCAGCTCTGCCTCCCAGATCTCACCGGCCGTGATTTGCTCCCACAGCTCCGCGTAGAACGTCTCGTCTTGTTGGCCAGATTTGACGAGGCTTATATTTCGTCCCCTCGCCTCCGCGGCCGTGTACCCCGTCATCGCCTCGAAAGCGGGATTGACGTATTGGATCCGTCCCTCGGTGTCAGTGATCACGATGGCTTTGTCGGATCCTTCGGCCTGTTCTTTGAACAGCGAGAGGTCCTGCTCGTAGCGCTTCTCAACCGTAATGTCCTGTTGATAACCGAGCCAGTGCGTGACTGTTCCAGCGTCGTCTAGAATGGGGGTTATCGTGACTCGGTTCCAGAACATCGAGCCATCTTTTCGATAGTTTCGCAACTCGACAGTGGTGGGCACTTCGTCATCGATCGCCGCTCGCATCTTCGCGACGGACTCCTCGCGGGTGTTCTCACCCTGGAGAAACCGACAGTTCTGGCCGAGCACCTCGTCCCGTGAATAGCCAGTGAGTTCACAGAAGGCGTCGTTAATATAGATGAGCGGGTTGTCCTCTCGGTTCGGATCGGCGATCGTGATGCCGACCGGCGCTTCGTCCATCGTTTGATCGTAGAGGGATCGACGAACGTCGTCGTCCGCCCCAGCAATCGGGAACACGGACGTTTGCACCCGTTCTGTGCCGTCCCACTCGACCAACGAACTCACGACGATGGCACGCTGTGGCTGGTCGGTGGACGTCTGGAACTCGACGGTCAGTCCGAGTGTTGGGGCCGCCTCGCGCTCGATGCGGGCCACTTGCTCCCGAAGCGGTCTGCGGTACTCCGACGTGACGAGATCTGCAAGTGGAGTGCCGACGAGTTGCGCTGGCGACTCTGCCCCCACGAGTGTACAGAATGGTGGGTTCGCATAGACCAGTTTTAGATCCGAGTGGATGAGAAATGCATCCGTTAGTGTCTCCGCCGACATGGACCCACCAGGGTGTCGAAGGCTCAAGTAGCTAGGGGAGTTATCGTTACCGGATCTTGGACTGGGTGCTTTCCCGCTGTGATGGGTGGTAGTGAGAGACACCGCTCGCTGTGAAACCCAATCCGAATTGCAGATGCGCGCTCTCCATTCGGCTCGGGACCGTAACTCAGAGCGCGTGAATCCACCAGCCGACCGTCGTGGCGCCCGCCAGCGAGACCATCGCGAGCACCGCTGGAGTGGGACGCCGTTGACGGGTCAGGGTGTGCCACCCCCACAGGAGAAACGGAACCGGTGCCAGATGGGCGATTGCCACCGGACGGGGGAGGAATCCACCAGCCAGTAGCGAGACGGTGACGAGGGCGGCGGCGATTGTCAGGATGGCGTACGCCCGACGGATGCGGAGCGGGGACCACCGAACGGCAAGCGTCCGTTTACCCACGGCGCCGTCGGCGTGACGATCCGGCCAGTGGGTCGCCAGCAGGTTACAGCCAACGAGCAGGGTGAACGGAACCAGCGTGGCCCAGGCGATAGCGGTCGGGGTCGCCACCACCATCACGCCGTAGACCGGTAAGAGCAGCCCCCCGAGGGTCGCGTTCACCACTTCGCCGACGCCCCGACGAACCAGCGCCAGTGGTTTCAGCGAGTACGCGAGCCCGAGCCCCCAGATTACCGCCGCGAGGAGCGCTGCATCGAGCACCAGCGCATCTCTCGCGACGGCGAGGACCGTGACGACGAGGGCGGCACCCGCGTTCGTGGCACCGGCCAGTCCCAGTATCGATCGATCGAGTCCGGTTCGCTCGAGTGCGCCACTGCCGCCCGAAAACGGGGTGCGATCGGTTATCGCGTCGGTGTCGGCGTCAGCGTACTCGTTGGCGTAGTGAACGGTGATCGCAACTGGCGTGAGCACCAGTGCACCGACACCGATCCGCTGGAGGGTCTCCGCACTGAGTCGGCCCGACGCTGGCGGACCGTCCGTGGCGACCGGGTCGCCAGCCAGCCCCATGCCGACGCCCAGCAGATAGACGACCCCGATCAGGAGAAGCTGACTCGGCCGAGCGCCCGCCCAGAGACACCACAGCCGTGGGGTCGTCCTAATCGCCAGCTCCCGAAGGGATTCGAGCCTCGATGACACGGGATAGTGATCGGAGGGAACGGGGGTAGTTCTATCGACGATTGCTCGAGTGACGGGTCGGTCACGTTTGTCCTCGCCTGGCGAAACATCGATACCGTCGAAGACCAAGAGATGTGCGATGACCCGACAGGCCGCTCGCCGCGGGTTCGACACCTTCCTCGAGCGAACGATCGACCTGACGCGACGGGAGTTCAGCGTCGCCCGCGCGCTCGGGGATGCGAACCCGGGCCTCGGAATCGGTGGCACCGCGATCGACCGATTGCGCCGACACGCCGACGCCGTCGAGCGCCGTGTCGTGAAACCCGAACTCGAGACGTATCGCCGACGTTCGATGTCGCAATTCGACGTGGTGCTCGACTACGCCGAGAGCGACGGGCCCATCGACGCCTTCGCCGACGACCTCCTCGCTCAGGACAGTTACGTCGAGGCGTTCGATCCCGGACTCAGTGAAGCACATCGGCGACGGATCGAGGCCGACATCCTCGACCGACTCGAGATGCTTGGTGACGGCATCGAACCGATCGTCGATCACCCGACCGACGAGTTCTGGCCGGCGGTGGTCGGCGGACTCGAGCCACCGGCCGCGCGGACCCTCATCGAGGACTCGTTTCCGTTTACGGAGCCGATCGAGGCCAACCCACAGGCGTTCGTCTTCGAGGTGCGCGTCGATCCGGGCGCGATTCTTGGCGGGCCATTCGCCCGCGGATTGCCGAGTGTGAGTCTCGAGTACACCGCGGAGGCTCGACGAGCCATGCGCCGGGCCGAACAGCGCGTCATACGGGAGGCCCTCGAGGAAGTCGATCGGCGGTTCGAGGGCTCGACGTGAGAGCTGTCTCGGGGTCGGGTCGCTGGCCGTCTCGTGTGGGTGGTGTGGATAGGTGCCGCGTGTCGCGTGTCGGCCCCGTGGCTCGCTGTGGAGGATGGACTCGTTTCAGCCAGCGCGGTGACGTCGACGTCGAGTTGGTCGACGGTCTCGTCATCGTCCTCGAGTAAGAGCACGGCTGTCTGTCCATCCACGATCCGGTCGAGCGTCGCGATGTACGTCTCGGTCATTATCCAACACCTGGTGCTGTCGCCACCTCGATCGGGTGTGTGAGTGATCACTACTTGCGGGACGCGTACACAGTCATGAACTGCAGAAAATGCCAGAGTGAACAATATATCGCAGATAAATAGATTTCAAAACTCGCCTCTGGTTATCGAGCGGCGCATCGCGAATCCGGCAGAGGTAATCTGAAATGAGCGACGGTTGAATCGATGCAATCGCGTGTGGAACGATCGAACTGTCTCTCGGCGCTTGTCGATGTCGATAATCGTCGGTGTCCAGGGGAATCCGTTTGTCGTACCACGTTTTCGTCGTGAGCGCCATCACGATGTACTGCTCGGAATCGAAGGGATGGGCTTCGGTGTTCACGACGACCCAGGGTCTCGTCGTATTTTCGCGGTCGGTGAATTGATCTGGCGCGAGAACGACGTGGCCCCGTTTCAGCTCGTCAAAAGCTGGCTCCGTGTCAGTCACTCTCCCTCCTCGTCGTTGGATTCGGCGGCAGCGAGCCACTCGTCGCGATCCTCTTCGCCGAGTTTCTCGTCGAGGAATCTGTTCGTCGAGCGAAGCATGTATGCATTGCGAACGCGCTCCAGGTCGCCGATCGCCCAAAACGGTTCCTTGTGCCGGACGAGGCCACGGTGGCGAAGTCGGTTGAGAACCGGCTGAATCGAGTTCTCGTTCACGTCCGCTCCCGCTGCAATTTCGGTGGCCTTGAACGCCTTATCTCGGTTTTCGACGAGAAACTGCATCACTCGCTCTGCATTGGTTTCGCGCCGTTCGGGGGAATCGTATTCTTCGAATCTGTCGATGCTAATCGGCATACTGAATACCTGTTATCAGTGATGACGGCCGCCACATTTATAAACGTATTCACGTATGTACGTATCTCGTATGTACGTATCTTTGTATCCAATACTGTTCCCGCTGACCACCAACTCACTACCCGGGCAGATTCACGGACGGTCGGCTGCAACCCTCGCCCCGACCTGCTCGTGATGGTTCGAGTAGATGGGGCCCCACCACGTCACGCTCGTGATGATCGCCGCGTCTCGCCGGATTTCGTGAAGATCACTCTCGTTCTCCCCAACGAAGCTGTCCAGGCCCTTCTCGGCATCCCGTCCTCCTGGTCGCCACTGCACACCCTCGGGGGCTCGGTTCTCGTCGTCCTCCTGGGTTCTTAGTAACGTGGGGGCAAGCCCCGCGGCTTCACGTCGTGTCTTGCCGTGTTCGATTGTACGCTACCAGCAGCGAGCACGCGATCACGAGACTGAGCAGTCCACCGAGGAGACCGACGGCCGGGATGGCGTCGTCGCTCGAGTCGTCGACCCTCTCGTCATCACCGACGTGGTCATCTCTCTGCTCGTCATCGTCTTCCTCCTCATCGGCTTCACCGTCCGGCGTCGCCACGTCGAACGTCGATTCGGCGGTGGCGGTGTTGTCGCTTCTGTCCGTGACGGTGACGACCGTTGTATACGACGCGCCGGGCTCGAGCGTGAGGTGGTGTTCGACACCCGAGGAGGTGATGGTCGTCTCGTCGCTCTCGGTCACGTCTTCGCCGTTTATCTCGATCGTGACGGAGCCAACGTCCACGCCCGAGTGATCGTCTTCGTAGTCGACCGTGACGGTCGTTTGCTTGAGCCCGCTC
>Ga0207421_10000879_pt1 | contig 39065 bp, 37 predicted proteins | sample SodLakKL_010_SED_4_FD_187542 | JGI IMG/M metagenome (GOLD analysis project Ga0207421, IMG submission 187542) | Alkaline sediment microbial communities from Lake Tanatar, Kulunda Steppe, Russia - 8KL_010_SED (SPAdes) (version 2) | ecosystem: Environmental > Aquatic > Non-marine Saline and...
TTCGTCTCGAGGGCGAAGTCGTCTTCGGCGTGAGCCGTACAGGTCAGCAGCCAGCCGTCTTCGATCTGCTCGTCCTCGAGGTAGTGGTTTTCCTCGTGGCTGATGACGTCGTTGGCGTCGCCGTCGACCCTGGCAGTACATTGACCACAACGACCGGCCTCACAGGAGTACTCCATCTCCCAGCCTTCGTCGAGTGCCGCGTAGAGGAGCGCTTCCTCGTCCGTGACTTCGAGGGTTTCGTCGAACTCGAGGAACTCGACGTCGTAGATGGCGGCCTCCTCTTCTTCCGCTTCGTCATCGTCCTCGGTGTCGTCTTCTGTCTCCTCGTCCTCGGTATCGTCTTCAGTCTCTTCGTCCGCAGTGTCGTCTTCCGGTTCGTCCGCAGTGTCGTCTTCTGGCGCTTCGTCCTCCTCGTCCTCGAACAACCCCATACACCCGGCGACGGCGACCGTCCCCACCCCGCCGATGGAAACGAGAACGCGACGGCGGTTGAGGTCCGATCGATCACACGGCCGGCCGGGACACGTTTGCTCGGTCGCTTCGTCGTCACGCTCTTCACTGGTTGGTCGTTCGGTTGACATAATAATTTTATATTCGAACGGCCACTCGATGGTGGCTACTCTTCAATATTAAGCGTTTTTTATAAGCGGTATAGGAGAACACCCCGAGGCTTGACCTCGGGGATGAATCCGATAGGCAGTCCTGATACAAATCATTAAGTAGACACATTCCCAACACGTAGACAGCGATGGAACACAGCAAGCTGTAGTTGCCGGCGCACGAACCCGGGGTTGGCACACTCACGCTCGAGGTTCATCGAGTGGCTGCTGCTCACGAGTTTGTTCGCGAGGAAAAGTGGGACCGCCCGGATTTGAACCGGGGTCACGGGCACCCAAGGCCCGAAGTATACCAGGCTAACCCACGGTCCCGTGACCACACTTCAGGGTGCGGGGGATAAAGGGTTTCGTTTGTCGCCTCCCGTGAGTCACGCTGTCACGACCGATCGCCAGCCCCTCGAGACGCCCTGCACACCCAACCCACCAGCATCTCCCCTTTCGAAAGGCATAATCACGTTAACGCCTCAGAGGTGATAATGAGTCATCAACTTCCGGACGTTCAGGCCACGGCCCCCGACGTCACCGTCGGTCTGAGTCAAGTCGGGGTCACCGGTGTCGAAAAGCTCGTCAAGATCGCGCGTCCAGACGCGCGACCGCTCATCTTCACCGCCGAGTTCGAGGTCTTCGTCGACCTCCCCTCCTGGCGCAAAGGGGCGGACATGAGCCGCAATATGGAGGTCATCGACGAAATCCTCGAGGAGGCCACCCGCGAGGAGGCCTACCGAATCGAAGACGTCTGTGGCCAGGCCGCCGAGCGCCTGCTCGAGAAACACGACTACACCTCGAAAGCGGAGGTGTCGATGGAGGCCGAGTTCATGCGCCGCGAGCAGACGCCAGCCAGCGACCGGGAGACCCAACACTGGGTCGACGTCATCGCCTCCGCAACCGCGACCGAGGAGGGCACCCGTGAGGAGGTCGGTGCCCACGTCGTCGGGATGACGGTCTGTCCCTGTTCCCAGGGGATGTCTGCCTCTCGAGCCCAGGACAAACTCGAGGAACTCGACATCGCCGAGGAGAAAATCGCCGAGTTCCTCGAAGACGTGCCCCAGCCGGGGCACTCCCAGCGGGGCCACGCCACCCTGACCATCGAGAGCGACGGCGCACCGGACGTCGATCTGAACGACGTCATCGATGTCGCCCGCGACGCGATGAGCGCCCACATCTACAATCTCGCGAAGCGGCCCGACGAGGACCACATGACCTTCGAGGCCCACAGCGACGCCAAGTTCGTCGAGGATTGCGTGCGGGCGATGGCCGATGGCGTCCTCGAGGAGTTCGGCCACCTGCCCGACGACGCCGTTATTCGCCTCTCTCAGTCGAACGACGAGTCGATCCACCAGCACAACGCCCACGCCGAGCGCGTCGTCGACATGGCGACCCTGCGAGCGGAGGTCAACGGCGACCACGTCTGAACCGGTTGCGGTTCCCTCGGGTGGCTGGCTGGATTGGATTCATTGGTACCGAACGGTGGCTGTCACGGTCAGTAGTCACCAGAACGGGGTGTCGCGGTTGAACAGGTCAAACCCGGCCACACGAGCCAGCGGTGTTCACACACTGACTGTGGTTCACCCACGAAGATAACCGCCGCGGCGAGCAGTGTGAGTGGCTGATATGTGGGTATGAAATTAACGCAGACGACAACGGCGCGAAAAACGTCGGGCTGCGGTATATGGGGAAACGACAGCACAGCCTGCGTTCCTCGCTCACGTCGAGGAGCGCAGACGTCTTGGAAAACGAAGTTTTCCAATGGTCAGGAAATCGTAACTTTCCTTCGACACCAGTGGATGTGCGTATAAATGGTGGGATGGTGAACGACGACGGCTATCGGTCAACTGCCGACAGTTGATCGTCGGGAGTCCACATCAAAGCCCCATCTGCTCACGGGCCACGGCCCGTTCGCATGATTCGCGGGACCGCCGGTCCCACGCTACCCTCAACGAGCGAACCACGTATGCGGTGAGGGAAGCAGGGTGGGGTCGTTTCCCAAGCCGTGTCACTCATCAGTCCCGGAAACGGCAGCGACCTCACCCGCTCCACTGCGGGTGATCTCGAGGAAGGCGTCCTCGAGGCTTCCCGACGCGCCGGTCGCCGCACGGGATTTCAGAGTCTCGGGGTCGCCCTCGGCCACGAGTCGGCCCTCGTGGAGGACACCGATGGTGTCGGCAAGATCCTCGACCACCGAGAGAATGTGCGTCGAGAGAAAGATGGTCATCTCCTGATCGGCCAGATCCGCGATCGTGTCGCGCATGGTTCGGGCGGCACGGGGGTCGAGTCCGCTGGTCGGCTCGTCGAGAAACGCGACCGCTGGCTCGTGGAGGACGGCCTGAATCACGCCCACCTTTTGTCGCATCCCCTTCGAGTAGGCGTCGATGCGCCTGTCGGCATCAGTGAGGAGGTCGAACCGCTCGAGCAACGACTCGATCCGCTCGGTTGCCGCCTCGCCAGAGAGATCCCGAAGGCCCGCGGCGTACTCGAGTTGCTCGCGGCCCGTGAGTTCGTCGTAGATGGGCGGTTCCTCGGGTAGGTAGCCGATGTGTGGCGTGACGGCGTTTCGATCGGTGACGTCGGCACCGGCAACACGGCCCGTGCCCGAGGTGGGGCGGGTAAGCGTCGTCAACATCCGCATGGTCGTCGTCTTGCCCGCGCCGTTGGGTCCGAGAAAGCCATACACCGAACCCTGGGCGATGGCGAGATCCAGGTCGGCCACGGCCGCCTCCTCGCCGTAGCACTTGGTGAGGCCATTGGCCTCGATCGCGAGCGACTGGTCGTCGCCGCGGGACTGGGTCATGGCCCATCGTTTGCCGGGTCGGGCAAAAGTGTTGTCGGTGAGTGGGATCCGTACCGCTCGAGATGTGTCGACGCCGCGTCATTGTGCACACGCTCGAGCGTTCGAAAACCCACATCCGTTCGAGGTCTCCAACTCACCCACACCCTTCCGAGCCTGAGCTCCAATACGTCCGGCCGCTAGAACGTCAACGGCTCCGCCTCCTTCCAGCGAGGGAGGAACTCCTGGTGGACGTCGGCAGCGAACTCCGGGTCTTTCAGGTCGATCATCCCAAACGCCTCACCGGAGCCAAGTGGGTTGGGCACCTGAATCACGACCTCGACGCCATCGATAACGTTGAACGAACCCGTCACGTCCTCGTTCGTCCGCACCGAGAAGTCCTCGCGTTCCTGGAGCGTCTCCTGGTATCGCCGCCCGACGGTCGACGAGAGCGAGTTCACCAGGTCCCGACTCATGAGGACGTCCACACTCACGCCCCGATCGAGGGCAGCCTCGAGGTGAGCGAGGACGTCATCACCGACGGTCCGAATGTCGATCTGTGGGGAGGGATCGGCCGCGACCATCACGATGTCGCGATCCGCGGCTGCGAGCCGTTCCAGCAGCAGGTCGATCGTCTCCTCGGCGCCGACGGACGCGGTCCAGAACTGCTCCTCGACGGGTTCGGCAGCGTCGAGCTCCGTCGCGAGATCGTCGACGATCGACTCGTACTGGTCTGCCTTCTCGTCGAGTTCGCGCTTTTTGTCCTCGAGTAAGCGATCGAGGGCGGTCGCCGGTTCGACGGCGACGTATTTCTTCGGACGACTCGCCGTCTGGCTGCGCACCAGATTGTACTGCTCGATGCTGTTGAGCACGTCGTAGATCCGGCCCATGGGGACGTCACTCGCACGTGACAACTCCTTGGCCGTTGTCGGTCCCGTGTTCAACAGTGCACGATAGGCTCGAGCTTCGTACTCAGACAGCCCAAGGTCCCTGAGTGTGGCCATACGCGCCACAGGGTGACGAAGCACTATAAACGCTCGGGTAGTTTGACCACTCCGAGAGTTTTCAGTGCTCTCCCACCCCTACTCGAGAAGCGCTCCGACGCGATTGCTCAATTCCTCAGGGGTTGTCGCGGGCTCGGTCGCGTTCGAACCCCGTGTGGCCACAGCGGTGCCCGCGGAGACGTCCGCTCCCGGCACCACGACCGCCTCGTGATCGGCGATTCGACAGGCCGCTCGGTGGAGGACCGATCCCGCCTCGTCTCCAACGCGGACCACGAGCGTGCCCTCGAGCAGGCGGGCGCTCACGCTGGCATAGCGGGCAACCTGAACGCCGAATCGATCGCTCGCACCGCCAAAGTCCTCGAGGATCTCCGTTGCGATTCGTTCGTATCGCTGCTCGTTGGCATGGACGGCGAGATCCAACAGCGCCGCCGCCAGTTCGACGTTCGTGTTGACCGGACGCAACGGCCGGTCGAGCAGCCCGGGGCCCGCCGGCGGGCCGTCGACGAACGATGCGCCATCGCGCAAGCGGTCGATGGTGGTCTCTGCGACGGCGGTCGCATCCTCGAGGGTGTCCGCTCCCAGCCCCGACCGTGCGGCGAGCAATCCGGCCAGGACACGGGCCTGATTGACCAGCAAGCAGGGTTCGCCTATCCGGGTCCAGGTCTCGGCGGACGCTTCCCCGGTTGCCACCCGCGACGACCCCATCGACGAGTCCGGGGCCAATCCGTGGTGAACCACTCCCTCCACCAGCAAGCCCGCTCGCACCGTCTCGAGTGCACGCTCGGCGTATCGACCGACTCGCTCGTCGTCCGTGTAGGCGTGGTAGCTACACAGTGCCTCGATGGCCAGCCCGTTGGCGCCGGCGAGGATCGTGTGGTCCACCGGCGGCTGATCACTCTCGCGGTCGCTTGCCTCGAGGGTGTACCTCGCGGGATCACCCGGGGCCTGGCTCCCGGCGAACGCCCCCGGGAGGCCGGATTCACCTACGGCTTCACCGGTCGACTCCTCGGAAAGAGCGCCAACCCAACACGTCGTCGTCAGATACTCGATCGTCCGCTCGGCCGGCTCGCGGTAGGTGTCGCTGCCCGTGTAGAGGTACGCGTTGGCGAACGCTCGGACCAGCGCCGCGTTCGAGTCCAGCAATTTCTCGTGTTGTACGTCACTCCAATTGCGCTCGAGTGCGAAACGATAGAACCCGCCCTCGTACTCGTCCAACAGATTGGCGCTCACGGCATCGAAACTCCGTAGGGCCATCTCCCGGTCGCGCTTGAGGGCGAACTCGAGGGCGTCGGGCAGCGGGAACTTCGGCTCCGGACCCCACCCACCGGCGACCTCGTCGTAGCGCTCGGTGAGCTGGCCGAGCATCTGTCGTTCGATGTCCCCCGTGAGCGTCCCCGCGGGTGGCTCGTTCCCTTGAACCTGTCGTGGGATCGACCCCGCCTGTGCCCCACGCTCGTTCCAGGTGTCCCGAACCCGCTCGAGTATCTGTCGAAAGCCGTCGGGACCGAGGTAACCCGCGCCCGTCAGGACGGTGCCGTCGGGCGCCAGGAACACCGTCGAGGGAAACCCACCCATGTTGTATCGGTCCCGGACCCGAGGCTGGCGGTCCACGTCGACGCGCACCGGCACGAACCCGTCGTTGACGTGCGCCGCGAGCCGCGGCTCCGCGTAGGTTTCCCGATCCATCTCCCGGCAGGGATCACACCAGGTCGCCGTGAGCGAACACAAAAGCGGGACGTCCCGATCGGCCGCTTCCGCGAACGCGTCTTCCCCCCACGGTCGCCACTCGACTCGCGTTCGATCCTTCATATGCGAGCGTCGGCTGGGGCCGGGGTAAGCGCTTCGTTCATCACTAACGCTCCCGGTGGTATCGCGGCGGCGGACCGCTCGAGTGGGGATGGTCGTCTCGAGGCTCGATGCGAGCGTAAAGCGTTTTCACCCCACCGCTCCAAGCACGGGCAATGCTCCGGTGGATCCTCGCGCTGCTGTTCATCCCGTTTCTCGACGCGGTGTTGCTCGCCGTCGTCGTGAGTCAGACCGAGTTCCTGGGCTGGGTCGGGATGGTCGCGCTGGTCGTGCTCACGGGCCTGATTGGGATGTTGCTGGTCCGGGCCGAGGGCCGCAGAACGCTCCGAAAGACCCAGCGCACCATGGCCGCGGGGAAGCCGCCGACCAACGAGTTGCTCGACGCGGGGCTGTTGATCGCCGCAGGTGCGTTCCTGCTGACGCCCGGGCTCGTCACTGACGCCATCGGCTTTCTGCTCGTCGTCCCGCTCACCCGCATCCCGGTCCGGGCCGGCCTCAAGCGGTTCGTGATCGTGCCCGCCCTCGATAAGCGAACCGAGGGCTTCACGAGCGGCGTCGTCTGGACGACCGGCTTCCCCGACGACGACGAGACGCGTGCCTCGTGGGGCGGTGACTTTCAGACGGGCCCCGATAACGACCCCAGTGTAGCGGGTGGGGAGACGAGCTGGGCCGACTCGAGCGAAGAGACCGTCGACCTCGGTGAGGACGCCTATACCGTGGACCTGGGTGACGAACGTGGTGGCGACCTCGATGGCGAAGACGATCCCCACGCTCGCTAGCGGTTCGCACGGGTTCACGAGAAAGAAACGTTTAAACCTCCCTCCGCGCTACGAGAAAGTGCATCTCGGGCCAATAGCTCAATCAGGTTGAGCGCCACTCTGATAAGGTGGAGGCTCTCGGTTCAAATCCGAGTTGGCCCACTGATTTTCCGGTGAACAACGTCGTGAGCCGGAAATTTGTGACGAAACTCGGATTTGAACCCTGGAAGTCACAGCCCGCGCAGCGAAGCGAGCAGGAATGTCTTCGTTCGGTTCAAATCCGAGTTGGCCCATGCAGCTTCTGTGCGCTTCTTAACCGTCCAACAACGCCAAGCTCACGTGCCCTATACTGTCGTCGCCGGGATCAGATTGAAGCCAGTTGTGAACCGCCTCGGGGCCCTGCCCCGAGGCACTCGCTCTGTGGAATCACGCACGCGAGATCGGTTTGTGCCGCGAATCGTTCGATTGGAGTGTACGTTGTGTTTTGCTGCCTGTCAGAGTCGATAACGCACTCTGAACTATGACACTCTGAAGTGCAATCGGCATACGCGGTGGTGAATCGATTCAGGCGCAGGCTCCGAGACGTCCGTCCATTGATGGCTCGAGGAAGTCACACAGGCAGCGAGTGAGACACCTATTCGAGCTGGTGGTAATCGAGTTCGTAGCCGGCGTCGAGTGCGTGTTGGACGGCTTCGCTCGGTGCCTCGGGCGTCTCGGTCGACAGGGTCGGCGACCCGATGCTGTCTCGTCCAAGGCAGATGTTCCGTTGCCATCCGGAGTCGGTATCCGGGTAGTCCGTCCGGAAGTGTGCGCCGCGGGACTCCGTCCGTTCGCGCCCACTGCGGAGAATAGCGTTCGCGACGGACAGTGCGAACCCGAGGTTGAGGGCGAACTCGTAGGCGCGGCTTCGCTCGTCCCCGACGGCGAGATCAGCTGCCCGCGAACGGATGGCTTCGAGCCGTTCGAGCCCAGCCTCGAGCCCGGCCTCGTCGCGCAGAATCCCGGTCTGCTCCCAGAGCAGCGATCGGATCTCCTCGAGTAACGCCTCGGGGTCGTGCTCGCCGTCGCTGTTCGCAAGCGTCGCGAGGTCGCGAAGGTGGAGTTCGGCTCGCCGGGAGAGCGCCTCACCGTCCGGGCGATCAGCCCGGGTGTGTAGCCGTTCGGCGACGGCCTCGCCGGTCGCCTGGCCGTATGCGACCGTCTCGGCGAGGGAGTTGCCGCCGAGCCGGTTGGCACCGTGGACGCCGGCCATCGTCTCGCCGATGGCGTACAGCCCGTCCACCGCCGTCTCGCCGTCGTCGTCGACCTGGACCCCACCCATGCCGTAGTGGGCGGTGGGTGCGACTTCGACGGGTTCCGCGGCCATGTCGACGCCCAGGTCCGCGAACCGCTCGTACATCCGGGGCAGCCGTGTCTCGATGAACGAGCGCTCTCGGTGTGAGATGTCGAGGGAGACGCCACCGTGTTCGGTCCCCCGGCCTTCCGCGATCTCCCTGGCTATCGCCCGGGCGACGACATCGCGTGCGTCGAGTTCCATCTGGTCGGGAGAGTATCGCTCCATGAAGCGCTCGCCAGCGGCGTTGAACAGCCGCCCGCCCTCGCCGCGGACGGCCTCGGTGACGAGCCGGCCGTCCCACGACGCTCCGTACCGGTCGCCGACCATGCCGGTGGGGTGAAACTGGACGAACTCCATGTCCATCAGCGTCGCCCCGGCCTCGTAGGCCAGTGCCGGACCGTCGCCGGTGTTCTCGTCGTCACGCGAGGAGTGGCGGCGATACAATCCGGTGTAGCCACCCGCCGCGAGGATCACGATCTCGGCGTCGAAGACGACGAACTCGCCGGTGTCGAGATCGGTTCCCACGGCCCCCAGCACGCGGTCACCGTCGGTGATGAGCCGGGAGACGAACACGTTCTCGCGGTAGGGGATCGAACGGTTCTGGGCCTGGCTGACGAGCGTCTCGAGCATCGCTTCGCCGGTGAAATCACCCGCGAACGCCGTCCGGCGGAACGACTGAGCGCCGAAGTACCGCTGGTCGATCCGGCCGTTTTCGGTCCGACTGAACGGCATCCCCCAGTCGTCAAGTTGGCGTAGAAGTCCCGGCATCCGCGCCGTCACCGTCTCGACTTTGCGCGGATCGTTGATGTGGTGGCCCTCGTTCAGCGTGTCCGCGGCGTGGATCGTCCAGTCGTCCTCTGGGTCGAGCGTCCCGAGTGCGCCGTTGATGCCACCGCGGGCCCACGTCGTGTGGGCGTCACCGTGACCGCGTTTCCCGATGACCAACAGGTCGGCCGGGTCGATTCCCTGGTCGACGAGTTCGATGGCCGCTCGAGCCCCCGCAGCCCCCGCACCGACGACGAGAGCTCGACTCTCGACGCGTTCGTATTCGGGCGGTTCGGCGGCGTTACCCCCGTCTATTCGGTCGGTTTCGTTCACGTTGTCGGTAAGGGGTATGGACGTTTATATCCGTTGCAGCAATCAGTGTGTAGAGCCCATATACGCATACAAAACGGTAGGTCTTCCGGCAGGCGTGACCGCGAGTGACACTAATCCTATGAGAGCAACAGCTGGACGGAACTGACGAGCCGATCCTGAGACACGGTATCGGGAGTGTGTACACTGACGTTCGAAGGCTACGATTACCGACCAGCGACCGGATCCCGGCATCGAGTCGGGCGATACCTCCTCAGTCGGTGTCATACCGAAACCACCTTGTCGCCATAAGAGCCAAGGCCAGCATGGCCCTCGAGGGGGTGGTCGACAGCGTCGTACGACTCGTGGGAGTTGTCGGGTTGCCGCTGCTCGTGGTGCTCTTTTTCGGCGATGGGCTCATCGTGGGAAAGGTGGTCCAACCGCCGGCGGTGTTCGTCGCCGTCGTCGCTATCGCGAGACCCTCGAGAGCGAGCTTACTGGTCGTCTGTGTGGCCTGTACGATCGCCGTGGTCGTGGGTCAATGGACCGTCTACCGGCGTTTCGATGGGGAGGGATCGACGCCGCCGGGGCTCGGGCTGTTGGGGCGGTCCCTCGAGGGGCTCCAGGCCCCCATCCTGCGCCGCGTCGGTGGCCGCCCATTCGTGTGGACCGAGACGTTCTTTCAGCGCTATGGAGCCCTGGCGATCTTCGTAACCACGTACCTCCCGGTCGTCCGTTGCACGCTCGCGGTGCCGGCCGGATTCAGTTCTTACCCCGAGCGTCGCTTTCTGGCGGTAACCGCGCTGGCCAACAGCCTGTACGTCATCCTGCTGGTGGGGGTGGCCTACGGGTTGATTTCGGTGCTTGGGCTCGGGTGAGTGGCCAGACGAGACCTCAACCTATTTGCGGCCGCCCCGACTCAGTGCCCGCATGACACGCGCCTACGTCGTCGGGGCCGGACAAACGCCGTTCGGGGCGTTCCCCGACGAAAGCTATCGCAGTCTGTTCCAGCAGGCCTACGAAGCCGCTCTCGAGTCAACGGGCGACCGGGTCGACGCTATCGACGTCGACGAAGCGGTGATCGGCACCCTGGGCGTCGGCGGTCGCCAGCTCGGCCTTTCGGGCCCCGCCGTCACCGAGCACGTGGGGCTCGACGGTGTCCCGTGTAGTCGGATCGAGAACGCCTGTGCAGCCGGCGGCTTCGCCGTGCGACAGGCCATCCAGGCCGTCGAGAGCGGGATGGCCGACCTGGTTGTCGCCGGAGGCTACGAGATGATGACGGACATGGGCAGCGATCGCACGAAATACTGGCTCGGCGTCAGTGGCGAGACCGAGTGGGAGCGCCTGACGGGCACGACATTCGCCGGCGTCTACGCCCAGATGGCCAGTGCCTACCTGGAGCAGTACGACGTCGACACCGAGGCACTTTCCCGAGTGGCAGTCAAGAACCACGCCAACGGCGCGAAAAACCCCAACGCCCACCTCGGCTTTACTTGTTCACTCGAGGACGCCGAGGGGGGCGCGCCGGTGGCCGATCCGCTGTCGCTCTATCACTGTTGTCCGACCTCGGACGGGGCGGCGGTCGTGCTGATCGCGAGCGAAAAGTTCGTCTCAGCGTACGACGGCGATGCCGTTGCGGTACTCGGTGTCGGTGCGGGCTCCGATTCGGTCGGCCTCGCAGACCGAGACACATACACCGCGATTCCCGCGAGCGAACGGGCGGCACGAACAGCCTACGAGCGAGCCAAAGTTACCCCAGAAGCACTCGATCTCGCGGAGGTCCACGACTGTTTCGCCATCGCCGAACTCCTCGCCTACGAAGACCTCGGGTTCTGTGACCGCGGGGCGGCACCGTCGTTGCTCGAGGCGGGCGAAACCGACCTCGACGGCTCCCTGCCGGTCAACCCCTCGGGTGGGCTCAAGTCCAAGGGCCACCCCATCGGTGCGACGGGAACTGGACAGGTTGTCGAGGTGTTCAAACAGCTCACTGGCAGAGCGGGTGACCGACAGGTCGCGGATGCAACACGGGCATTGACCCACAACGTGGGTGGCAGCGGCGGGGCGGCCGTCGTCCACATCTTCGAACGAGGTGGTCGGGCGTGACCGACCTCGCCATCGCGGCTGTCGGCGCGTACGCACCCCACGATCGGCTCCCGGCAGCCGCCGTTCGCGAGGCCCTCGGTCGGTTCGAGGCCGCCGGCGTGGAACGGACAGCCGTCCCCGCTGTCGACGAGGACGCGCTGACGATGGCCCACGAAGCGGCCGAACGCGCGCTCACAGCTGCCGCCATCGATCGATCGACACTCACGCGGCTGGCCGTCGCCACGACCACGCCCCCTGTCGACGAGGAGGACCTGACGCCCCGGCTCGTGAGTACCCTGGGGCTCGAGCCCGAGGTCGAGACCGGACTCCTCACCGGGAGTACCCACGCGGGCTGTAGCGCCCTCTCATCGGGACTCGAGGCACCGGGCCCGGCACTGGTCATCGCGAGTGACGCCCCCCGCGGGGCCCCGGATGACGCTATCGATCACGCTGGCGGGGCCGGCGCGGTGGCGTTCGTGCTGGCCCCCGAGGGGGGCGCCAGCGTGGTCGATCAGCACACGGTGACGAACGCCTACCCCGGGACGCGCTTCCGAGCACGGGGGGATGCCGAACCGACGGGGCTCGGCATCACGGCGTACGACCGTCAGGCCTTTGCCGAGACCATTGGCGCGACAGCTGACGGCGTCGAGACGGACGAGGTCGACGCCGTGGCCGTCCAGGCTCCCGACGGGAAGCGACCCTACCGGGCAGCAGGCAGACTCGGGGTCGGTACCGACGCTATCCAGCGGTGTGCAACCGTCCACGAACTCGGGGACACGGGCGCAGCCAGTGCCTTGCTCTCGCTCGCGGTCGCCCTCGAGGACGGTGCCGAGCGGGTCCTGGTCGCTGGGTACGGAAGCGGGGCGGTCGCGACGACGATGGTCGTGGCAAGGGACGAGACCGTCGAGGTCGACCTCGACTTAGACGCTGGTGAGGAGCTCACCTACACCCAGGCACTCCGTCGACGCGGCACCCTCAGCAGCGGCGAGCCTGCCGGCGGCGGTGCCTACGTCAGCATCCCGACCTGGCGGCGCTCGCTACCACAGCGCCACCGGCTCGAGGCAGGGGTCTGCCCCGACTGTGCGGCGGTGACGTTCCCACCCGAGGGCGTCTGTGACGGCTGTGGCGACCTCGTCACGTTCACCGTCCACCCACTCCCAGGGACGGGGACGGTCGAGGCCGTGACCACGATCCAGCAGGGTGGTGCCCCACCGGAGTTCGTCGACCAGCAGGCCCGGTCGGGCCCCTATCAGAGTGCAATCGTATCGTTCGACGCTCCGGGCGGTGAAACGGTGAGCATCCCGGCGCAAGTCGTTGGCGAGGTGGCAGTCGGTGATCGGGTCGAGACGGTTATCCGGCGGATCTACGCTCAGGAGGACGTGATCCGCTACGGATTCAAGATCAGACGCCGACCCCATGAGCGCACGCGGACGTGACCGCCGAGACCGGGCGTTCACCACCGGTGGCGGAGCCTCCCGGGTGGTCGATGCGAGGCCGTTGGCCGGGTTAGGTCAGCATCGAACTACCAACCCACTCGAGGCGCAACGCCCCCAAAAGCGCCCCGGAACCCTTTTGCACGCCACGTCCGTACCCGATACCACATGGGACTTGGCTCGGATATGTATCGCCAGCAGATCCTCGACCACTACAAGAGCCCCCGGAACTACGGGGAACTCGAGGATCCGACGTTCAGTCACGTCGGCGAGAACCCGATGTGTGGCGACGAGATCAGGATGGACGTTCAGTTGGCCAACGATGCGGGAAGCGAAGAGCAGATCATCGAGCAGGTCGCCTTCTCCGGTGATGGCTGTGCCATCAGTCAGGCGGCAGCCAGCATGCTCTCGGTCGAACTCGAGGGAACTACGGTCGAGGAGTTACTCGCGATGGATCGTGACGACGTCATCGGCCTCCTGGGCGTCGATATCTCGCCGATGCGGGTGAAGTGTGCCGTCCTCGCCGAGAAGGTCGCCCAGGACGGGGCGAAGATCTATCAGGGCGAGGTCGAGAAGGAATTGACGACGACGGAAGACGACTGATACGGATTGCTGTAACTTTTTACCGGTGATTGCCGACCCGGTATGGGCAACCACCGGTAAGAGACTACAGTAAAGCGTATGAGTCTGACGGTCCGTGCCGGTCGTCGTGATTGCTGTTGGAGCCATCGAGCCCCGCAAGACGTGGTGGGTCCACCCTCAGTCTCTAGATGACGTCAGTTCGGCAGTCGCGGCCAGATACCGGCCGACAGTTACCTCGAGTCACCGCCCTCGCCTCCGAAAGCGTGGAAAACACGAGCGATCAGCCCTCGACCCGGCGACGTGAAGCGCTTGAGAAACAACTATTTGGGTCACCTTCGTTGGAGGTGACGTATCCGAGTGCGCGTGCGGTTCGCAACCGTCGGAGATTCACATGGAGCCGAGAGACGAATCCGATCGAAACCGCTCAACCAGAGGGCGAATATGAAGCGACGGGCAGTCGTGGCCATCGCCATTTCACTTGGGCTGTTGGCGATCTTTATTATACTCGTGGGCTGGGAGGACGTCCTGGCGTCGCTGGAAACGGCCTCCCTGTCGATATACGCGGTGGCGTTCGTGGGCAGTCTCTGCACCCTGGCGTTTCGAAGCGGGGTCTGGAACCGAATTCTCATCGTGGTTGACGAGCCGCGACCGTACTGGCTGGTCGCGAGCGTGTTCTCCACAGCGATGTTCGTCAAGTACGTCACTCCCTACGGACAGGTCGCTTCGGGCGTTGGGAACGCGGCGATCGTCAACCGGTACACCGAGGCCGCCTACGAGGAGAGTCTGGCGGCCGTACTCACTGCAGACGTCGTGACCTACCTCCCCTACTACACCTTCGGGTTCCTCGGTCTGGTCATCGTCGCGGGGGGACGTGGTCTCCCGTTCGAGCTGGGACCGTACGTGGTGCCGGTGATGATCGCCATTGCGGTCGTCCTCATTGCGTTCGCGACACTCAGTCGATACCGTCAGACCGTTGCCGGCTGGATCGTTCGCCTCGTGGTCGGCTGTCGCGGGGTCGTCTCCCGGTTTTTCCCGTCGCTGGCCGAGCGACTGACCAAAGCGAACGTCGAGAAGCGCCTCGAGGGGTTCGCGGTGACTCTCGACCTCGTCTCTCGGGATCGGCGATCGATGGGTCTCGCGCTTCTCTACGGTCACCTGGGGTGGCTTGGGCTGGCACTCGCCCTCTATGCCTCCGCGGCCGCCGTCGGAACGCCCCTCCCCGTCGGCGTCGTGTTGCTCTCGGTCGCCGTGAGCAAGGTGGGCTTCGTGATTCCAACCCCAGGTGGCATCGGTGGTGTCGAGGCGGCGCTGGCGAGTGCGATTTTCCTGCTGGCCCCGAGTGCTGCCGGGGTATCGGTGGCGACGGCGACGGCCATCGCGATCCTCTATCGCTTCGCGACCTACTGGTTCACGGTGGCAATCGGGGGGACGACGTCGGTGGCGCTTACCGTCACCGACCCACTACCCCCGGAGTGAGTCGGTGTGGTACCCGAGAAACTCCCTGGCCCTCGGAGTGAACCGGCGTCGCAGCCGACCCCGCCGGAGCAACGTGACGTCGCTATGTCCCTGGAGGTGTAACCCTCACTTGACGATGTCCCAGGACGCTCCCATCGACGTGACGACCGCCACGTTCCCCGATACCAGACACGTCCTCGAGGCTGGCTGTGACCGCTGTGCGCTGGCGGCGGACCGCGAGTGTCTCTCCTGGGGAACCGGCTCCCTCGAGGCCGACCTGGTCGTCGTCGGGGAGGCACCTGCCTCCGGCAACCCCGACGCGACGCGCTGGCGCGGGGGGAACTGGACGGGAATGGCCTACACTTCGCGACACGCGGGCCGGCGAATTCGGGCGATGATCGAGTCACTCGGCCGCGAAGCCTATTACACCAACGCCATCAAGTGTTTTCCCGCCGACCCGGATGATCCGAGCACGAACCGAGAACCGACCGACGGCGAACGCCGCACCTGTCGCGCCCACCTGCTGGCGGAACTCGAGGCGATCCGGCCGACGGTCGTCCTCGCCACCGGCAAACACGCCACGACGAGCGTGCTCGCTGCGGACGGCCGATCGCTCGAGGGGTTCCTCGAGACGGTCCTCGAACCGATCCGTTGTGAGGGCCTCGGGCTCTGGCTGTTGCCCGTCCTCCACCCGTCCTACCAGGACGTCTGGCTCCGCCGCCTCGGGTACGACCCCGCGTCGTATGTCGCCGCGATCGACGACCGACTGTCGACGCTACTCGAGTGAGTCTCGGTGGCCCGGTCGTGACGGTGGTTACCGTCGGCGCGAGCGGGCCGTCTGCATGCCGTCGCTGTTGTAGGCCGCACCCAGCCGACCCTGGCTGTCGACGGCGATGACACCCGCGCTCGAGCCGGTGAGTTCGCCGAACTCCTCGATGGCGAGGTCCGCCGCGGCCTGGGCATCCAGCCCCCGCTCGACGTGGCGGGCGACCCGGCGAGAGAGGGTGACACGAGCGATGTCTTCGCCGGCCCCGGTGGCGCTCACGCCCGCGGCCGGACAGGCGTAGAAGCCACAGCCGACCTGCGGAACGTCACCAACCCGGCCCGCGAGGGCGAGCCAGCGCCCACCCGTGGAGGTCGCGGCGGCAATCCGATCGCCGTCGGTGGCGACGGCGCCGACGGTGTCGTGGTCGTGTTCGTCACCGACGCCGGCGGTGGTGGGTCCCGCGTCGTCGGCCTCGCCAGCTTCGTCGCGACCGTCGGGGTCGGTCTGCCCGTACTGATCGCGGATCCACTCGAGTTGGGCCGTCGCCCCAGCTACCGGATCGGGGGCCCCGAGCTCGGCCCACTTCTCGCGAGTGCGCTCGGACCACAGGTCGACGCCGGTCTCGATGCCGTGTTCGCCCGCGAGCGCGACGGCGTGCTCACCCGAGAGGAATCCGTGTGGGGTCTCCTCCATGACGAGTCGGGCGACGCTGACGGCGTGTTCGACGTCCGGTAGCGAACAGGCCGCGCCAACGGCCCGGTCGTCGGTCATGAGTCCGGCATCGGTCCGGATCCGACCGTCGCTCTGGACGGCACTTCCCACCCCAGCATTGAATCGGGGCGAGGACTCGAGGACGTGGACCGCGGCTTCCACCGCGTCGACGACGCTGTCAGCCTCGCTGCCGGCGTCGGCAGCAGACTCGAGGACGGCCTGTCGCGGTTCCGGTTCCTCGGGCGTGCCCCCGGCCCCGCCGTGTACGATGACGTGCATGGTTGTCAGTGTGCGACGGGTGACGGGGCATCCAAATGAGTGTTCGTACTTCGGGCGGCGTCGCCGCTATCTTGATTCAGCGAGAGAATCCCGCCGTGAACGGCGTTGACGAGAGCGAAGCTCTCGTTCGCACACCAGAACGCGAAGCGTTCTGGGGACGGGCGTGAATCGCGTAAGCCCGGTGCGACAGTCCACGCGGTTCTGCCCGACCGAATACCCAACGGCACAAGAGTTATTGGAATTGGGTATCTTGTATTTGGTGAGGCCAAATGGAGTATCACCTGCAATCCGGGTCGCACACGGTATACGCACTCCAATATCACTTTGTGACCGTCACGAAGTACCGCGCCGACATCCTCACCGATGAGCGACTGGAGCGCGTGGCTGAAGTTGCACACGAGATTGCAGAGGACTTCGAGGCCGACATCAAAAACGTGGACGGTGGCACCGACCACGTTCACATCCTGTTCACGACCAAACCAACCACAGACCTCACGAAGTTAATCAACTCGCTCAAGGGCGTCACATCCCGCCGGATTCGGCAGGAGTACCCCGAAGTGAAACAGACGCTCGAAGATGCGTTCTGGCAACCAGGATATTTCCTCGCCACGACCGGCCAAGTGAGCATCGACGTGCTGATGGACTACGTGGAAAACCAGTAGCATGACCGCGACAATCACGAAAACGCTGGAGGCCACGCTTGCCCCGCCGACAGCCCACAAAGAGCACAAACTGTGCGACCTGCTCGACACCTACCGGGCAGGGCTCCACGAGGCGTTCGAGGCTGGGTGCGAGAGGATGACCGCCACCAGCGACGTAGTGACGCCCTACGACCTGCCGTATCAGGCGAAGGCGGCCCTGTGTAACTACGTTCCGCAACTGCACGGGACCTACGATGCACAGGAGTTGGACGACGACCACCCAGTTCGACTCACCAACCAAGCCGCCGAGTTCGACCACTCACCGGAACGGGACTACGAGTTCACGTGGTGGGTGCCACAGCCCGGTCGCGGGACGAATTTCTGGATACCACTCCGTATCAACCCCGCTCAAGAAGAACTGTGGCACGACCTCGTGGACGGTGAAGCGTCGGCAGGCCAACTCCGCCTGCAACGTCACCGCACGTCGTGGACGCTTCACGTTACCGTCGAGTTCTCGGTCGAAGAACCGAATTACGAACCGACAGAAGACGATGTAACACCAGTCGGCTTCGACATTGGCGAAGCACACCTGCTCGCGGGCTGTGCCTTCGAGCAGGGCACTCCGACCGACCCACTACTCATCAACGGTGGCCGCGCTCGTCACCTCCGCAAAGAGATGCACACGACGCTTAAACGCCTCCAAGAGCGTGACGCCGCCGAGTGGCGGATTGAGGAACGGTTCGACCACTACCAGAACGCACTCACAGACATCATCGAGAAGGCGTCTCGGCAGGCAATCGAGTACGCCTGCCAATTCGAGAAGCCTGTGGTCGTTCTGGAAGACCTCTCGTACATCCGTGAAGACCTCGATTACGGCGAATGGATGAACCGGCGGCTCCACGCATGGGCGTTCGCTCGCCTTCAACAACGTATCGAAGACAAAGCACGAGAGGCTGGTATTCCAGTCGAATACGTCCGACCGGAGTACACGAGTCAGATGTGCCACGAGTGCGGTCACATCGGGTATCGGGACGGCGATGGGTTCCGGTGTCAGAACGACGAGTGTTGGGTGTCGGAGTACCACGCAGACATCAACGCGGCGGTCAACATCTCTGACCGCCACGACCCGTGGGGTGAGAGCCTGCCGATGAAACCGGCGGGCGATGACATCTCACGGGATGGGAGCGCCTGTGACAGCGCCGCGACCCCCACCGAGCAGAGCCAACCACGGCAGATGACGTTCGGAGAGGTCGGGTCGGAACCCACTGCCGGCAGTTAGCCGGTATTCCCATGCAGGGAAGCCGCGCCGTTTACGGCGCGGAGGATGTCACCGTTCGAGTGCCTATAGTAACAACTGAAACGAGTGACACACCCTCACAGCGAGTCGGCTCAGAACTGGTCTATCACCGGTTCTGAGCCATGGTGTCGTGGGGGTGTGTGCAATGACGTTCAGTGGCTAGTATAACATGGGGTGAACCGCCTCGGGGTCAACCCTCGAGGCACTCGCCTTGGATCGCCTGCAGATGGGCATGGTCACCCGAAGCTGAGTTTTCGGCCCGATAAACTACGATGAGATGGCAACCACAGCCGTCGGCAGGTGGCCAGTGTCTGGTGTCAATCCCTACACTTAGGACCCCTGCTCGAGAACCGGTCTCCCATGACACCGGTGGCATTCCTGGTCATCTTCTGTGCGGTGATGGCCGGTGTGGCCTTCGCCAGACTCCTGTTCACGGACACTGATGTGTACGAAAACCAGGGAATCATGTTCACCGTGCTCGGACTCACAATGTTGTCGGGCCTCTGGTTTACCCTCGAAACGGACGCATTCGGCGACGGGGCGCGGATCGGGCTGGCCGTCGTTGGACTCGGTACGCTCCTGGTTGGAAATATCCTCCTGGTTCGGGTGCTGGCCCGAGGGGGGAGCCCCGAAGGAGTCTGACCGAGACTCTGGTGAGGCTTGTCCCAATGATCGAGGAGGACATGGCGAGTGATGACCCGCGAGACCACCGAGTCTCCGAGTGTCGTCGATGCCGTCCGCAGCAGGCTCGAGCGTGGAGTGGCGCGGCCAGCGTCGTCGGGTCAATCGTCACCATATCCGATTTGGCGCAAGTACTGCCGCCGCGGGGAAAATGAGCATCCTTTTAGCCTCAACTTGTTCATTGCCAAACGATCATGAGCTACGAGCAAGTCGAGGTCCCTGCTGAGGGAGAGAAGATTACGCTCGCCGACGAGGAAACCGGCGAACTCGACGTTCCATCGAACCCGATTATTCCAATTATCCACGGCGACGGTATCGGCACCGACGTCGGTCCTGCTGCACAGAAGGTACTCGACGCGGCCGCCGAGGCGACCGGTCGATCGATCGCGTGGATGCGCGTCTATGCCGGCGCAAGCGCCCGCGAGAATTACGACGAGAACCTGCCCGATGACACGGTCAACGCGATCCGCGAACACCGCGTCGCGATCAAAGGCCCGCTGACGACACCTGTCGGCGCGGGCTTTCGCTCACTCAACGTCGCGCTGCGCCAGACGCTCGATATGTACGCGAACGTCCGGCCAACCTACCACATCGACGGCGTTCCCTCGCCCGTCAAGAACCCGGAAGCAATGGACATGATTACGTTCCGGGAGAACACCGAGGACGTCTACGCCGGCGTCGAGTGGGAAGCCGGCACCGACGAAGTCGAGCAGGTACGGTCGTTCCTCGAGGACGACATGGAGGTTTCGGACGTCATCCACGACGGCCCGGTCGGGATCGGTATCAAGCCAATCTCCGAGTTTGGCTCCAAACGCCTGATTCGCGAGGCCATCGACTACGCCCTCGCGAACGACCGCGATTCCGTGACGCTCGTCCACAAAGGCAACATCATGAAGTTCACCGAGGGTGCCTTCCGCGATTGGGGTTACGAGGTCGCCGAGGAGGAGTACGGCGAGGACGTCATCACCGAGGACGAACTCTGGGAGGCGTACGACGGCAAAGCGCCAGAGGGAACCCTCGTCGTACAAGACCGCATCGCCGACAACATGCTCCAGCAGCTGTTGACCCGAACGGACGAGTACTCCGTCATTGCGACGATGAACCTGAACGGGGACTACATGTCCGACGCCGCCGGAGCCCAGATCGGTGGCCTCGGCATCGCTCCCGGTGCCAACTTCGGTCACGGCCGCTGTCTCGCCGAGCCAGTCCACGGCTCCGCGCCAAAGTACGCGGGCGAGGACAAGGTCAACCCGACCGCGATGATCCTCTCGGGCCGCGAGATGCTCGATTACCTCGGCTGGCACGACGCCGCCGACCTCGTGCGTGACGCCGTCGAAGAGACCATCTCCTCGGGCACCGTCACCTACGATCTCCATCGGCAGATCGAGGGTGGCACCAAAGTCGCTACGAGCGAGTTCGCCGACGCCGTCGTCCAGAATATCGAAAAGCTCGCCTGAATCTGTCTCGGTCGGTTCGATCCGCACGTTTTTCTGATTCTCCTGAGATCCTTAGCAGCAGAGAAACGTAGCGTGCTGAAAAGGAAGCGCGCACGTACCTCTTTCCACCTCGGGATTCCTCGCTTCGCTCGGTGCAAAATCTACGCCAAGAAGGCCGACGGATCGGCCCTCGGCCTCACCGTCGGTGAACCTCGCTCGCATTGCTCGCTCGGATGCCCTGTGCTATAGTAGCCACTGAACTCTTGCACACCTGATCGCCAGACGGGTCGGCGATCAGTGTGTGAATCGTTTCAGTTGATACTATACCTACACCACCCGTATTCAGCACGATCGCAAAAACGTATCATCCATGAAGTATCTCAACGAAGCTTCTCCACCCTGTGGCCGGTCACCAGTGTGCGTGTCGGGGTGACGCCGGCGGACGCACCCCTCGAGCATTAAGTCCCCGCCACCCGAACCAGCGATGTGGCAATTCCCCTCGAGCCCTCGACACTCCTCCTCGTCGCGCTGGTGGTCGCGGTGGCCGGCCTGGTCAACGGCGTGGCGGGCTTTGGCTTCGCCGTCGTTGGGACGATGGTGCTGGCCGGGGTTTTCGAGCCGGCGACCGCGGTCGTGTTCATGATCCTGCCGATCGTGGCGGTGAACCTCTCGCTGGCCCGTGATCTCTCGGGTGAACAGGTGCGAACTTGCGGGCGGCGCTTTGCCCCATTGCTGGTGACGGCCACCGTCGGGACAATCGTGGGGCTGTGGGCCCTCGAGTGGCTCCCCGCGTCGCCACTGCGAGTGGGATTGGGTGTCATCACCCTGGGGTTTGTCGCCTCCAGTCAACGGGTGGTCGGCACGGCCCTGTTGGGACGGTTCAAGAGCCGCTGTTTCGTGGGGACTGCCCCGTGGATGGCCGTCATTGGCGCCATCTCGGGGCTGCTGTTCGGGGCGACGAACGTCGGCGTCCAGCTCGTCGCGTACGTCCGGAGTCAGACCGACTCCCACCAGCTGTTCGTCGGGGTGGTGGCGATGGTCTTTCTCGGCGTGAACGGCCTGCGGGTACTCGCTGCGGGCACACTCGGACTGTTTCCGGATCTCGCCACCGTCGCCCTCTCGTTTGGGGCAATGATTCCCGCCGTGATCGGGGTCGCCCTGGGCAGACGACTCCGCGGACGGCTCCCGGAGAGCGTTCGCCGCGGTGCCGTACTCGGGCTGCTGGCGATCATCGGCGTCCAGCTGGTTGGGACTGGCATCGGGTTGTGGTGAGCATGATGGGGTTCGGGGGTCTCGGGCAGCGATGGGCTGGATCGCAGAAAGTGAAACCCGATATCGACACCTCATCGCAGGGCTTTCACTCGGCTACGTCGCTCTCCGGGCACCCGCGTTCACGGTTTCCCATCCCCTTGAACCGACACGACACACGGGTGACGACGATACCCCGAGGGCCGACGAAATTGCCGTGGCCCGACCGTTCATGACGCCTGAACCTGAGCAAGTGGTATGCTGACTATTGACGATACGCTCGACCTCGAGTGGCCCGGACCACCCGCCTGGAGCCACAGCGGTCGCTATCTCGCCACGTTGGTGTACGAAGACGACGGCAACGCGTTATGCATCGCGGACCTCGAGTCGGCAGCTGGGGGCGAAAACGCCGTGGACATCTGGCGGTTCCGCCCGGATGACGCCGCAGTCACCGAGTTTGCGTGGTCACCCACAGCGCCACACCTCGTCTGCACTACCGACGACGGCGAGACGATACTGGTCACCGCCCGTGATCGGACCAGCCGCGTCCTGGCCAGCAGCCCCGACGACGACAGCGACGTCGTGTGGGCACCCGACGGCACCCGAATTGCCCTGTATCGTGACGGGCAACCACGAGTACGGCACATCAAGGACGGGACGACTGCCACGTTCGACGTGCCCGAACGGGGCGAGTTCCTGGGAGGCGATCGACTCCTCGCCTGGAGTGAGGACGACCGGCTCGCGTTTCGCTTTGTGGAACACGGAACGACCTGTCTGGGCGTTATCGACCTGGAGTCGGGCGAGCTTCTCTGGCGCACACGATCCGATGTCGCCTCGAGTGCCCCACTGTGGCTCGATGACGGGCGACTGTGTTACGAGCGTCGAGAGGACGCCGGTGCGATTCGAGCGTTCGTCGCCGTCGACGTTCCGGCTGGCGAGGAGACGGTACTGTTTCGAGAGGAAGACCGGGAGACGGGTGCGCTCTCGCGCGGGTCGCCCGAGCTGTCACCCGACGGTCGACACCTCGCAGCTTGCCTCCCGATCGACGGGTACGAGCACGTACACGTCATCGACCTCGAGACCGGCGAGCGTACCCAGCTAACCGACGGCGCGTTCGAGGACAAGGGGCTTGCGGACTCGAGCCCGCGATGGCTCGATTCTCGAACCGTCGTCTTCGCCTCGAACCGCCAGGACCGGGGCCAGCGGCACCTCTACGCGGCGACAATCGACGGTGAGGTCACCCCGCTGGTCGAGACGCGGGGCACGACCGTTCGGCCGCGCCCTGCACCCGACGGAACGCGGCTGGCCGTCCTGCACGCGAGTCGAGACCGCTCGACAGAGACGCATGTGTGGTCGCTCGAGGGGCAGGGGAACTCGAGTCAGGTCCCATCGGTGAGCGATCGGGAACCACGACGAGTCACCAGATCGGCTGTCGAGGAATGGCCAGTCTCGCCGATCGAGCCCGAACGGCTCACGTTCGCGAGTGACGAGTTCGAGATCGACGGCTACCTCCTCGATCCTCGACGGTTCGATACCGTCCCGGACGACGCCACCGACCTCCCGAGCGTGGTCTACGTTCACGGTGGCCCCATGCGCCAGATGCGCGATGGCTTTCACCCCGGTCGGGCCTACGGCCTGGCGTACGCGATCCAGCAGTACCTCGCGACGAAGGGATACGTCGGTTTATTGATCAACTATCGCGGCGGTATCGGCCACGGCCGCGAGTTCCGGAGCGCAATCGGGGGCCAGCGCGGTCGCGTGGAGATGGCCGACATCGTTCGGGGCGCAGACGCCCTCCGGGACCTCGAGTACACGAGCGACCGCGTGGGACTGTGGGGGCTGTCCTACGGCGGCTACGCGGCCCTCCAGTTGCCCGGTACCCACCCAGGTACGTTCGACGTCACCGTCAATCTCGCCGGTGTCGCCGACCTCGAGAACTACCGCGAGTGGGCGACCGAAACCAAATTCCCCGCGGTCGCCTCGGCCGCGACGCTGGTCATGGGCAACCCCCACGAGGCGCGCGATCGGTGGGCCGACGCGAGTCCGGTCAACCACCTCGAGGCGCTCGAGACGCCACTGTACAGCTTCCACGGGACGGCCGATCGGTCCGTCAACGTCGAGCAACTGGATCTGGTGGTCGATAGATTGCTCGACATCGAACCGGCGGTCCGCTGGGAGGCCGAGTACTATCCAGACGAGGCACACGTCTTCGCTAGACGGGCGACGTGGAAGCGGACGGTCGAGAAACTCGAGGCAGCGTTCGATCGCCATCTAACCGAGTGAACGCCTGTGGGCACTCAGGAGCCGGCCGAACAGTTGTTGGGGCCAATCTCAAGGGTGACCCGGTCCGACGGTTCGGGCTGGCCCTCGACGCCGCGGTTGACCGTCAGGATCTCCTCGTAGTTCGTCGGCTTCGCCCCGGCGTCGGCCAGCATCTCGACGAAGTCGTCCTCATCGAGCGAGAGCGCCTCGATCGACTGCCAGGCCTCGCCGATAGTGGTCGTGATAGGCGTTCGTGGACTCCCAGACCGGAACGCACCGTCGGTGCCGACGGCGACGTGCCCCGGGAGGACGACGGCATCCCCGGGCAGGCTGTGCAGTTGCTCGTGGAGACTGCCGTGGAGCAGGCGTGCACCCCGTTCGGCGTCGGCCTCACCGAACTCGAGTTCGGTTCGCCCCACAGAATCGACGTGGAGGGTGTCGGCCGTACAGACCGCGCGGTCGTCGACCACGAGTGAGATCATCTCGCTGGTGTGGCCGGGCGTGTGGCGCACCTCGACCTCGACGTCCCCCACCGTGAGCACCTGCCCGTCGGCGAGCGGTTCGAAGTCGTGGTGAACCGCTCGCCCCAGGGCTCGTTCTGGGAGATAGTAAGGGACCCCGAGGCGGTCGGCCAGGGCGGGACCGCCGGAGACGTGGTCGGCGTGGACGTGCGTGTCGATGACACCCTCGATGGCCAGCCCGCGGGCCCCGGCGGCCAGCAGGACCTGGTCAGTGTCAGCAGTCGCATCGACGACGATGGCCGCCTTCGCGTCGGTGTCCGCAATGAGGTAGCTCAGACAACCTTTTGCACGGCGTTGCAGTTGGACGACCTCGAGGCCACCCTGGGGGGCTCGGGGCCCCTCGAGTGGAACCGAGACCTCGTGGTACACCGTGCTCCAGTCGTTCATGCCGCCGGCGACGGCCGTGACATCGTAGGCGTCCGTCGACCGCGCGAGATGGGCACCGAGAGTCCCCGAGGAAACCCCTTTCCCGCAGATGGTCACGACCTCGTCGTCATCGCCGATGAGGGCCTCGAGTTCGTCGAAGCGAGCGTCGAGGGCCTCGGTGGGTTCGAAGGGAAAGTGGCGGGCACCGGGGGCGTGCCAGGCCTCGTAGCTGTCGGCGGGTCGGGTGTCGACGAGCGCGAACCGGTCGCCGCGGTCGATCCGGTCGGCGAGGTGAGTGGCGGAGATTGTCTCGATCATACCCTGCCGTTCGGGCGGAGTGGACCTAAAGCCACGGTTACCCTCGAACCGCCCAGAGGGATCGGTCCACACCGAAACGCACAACCCTTCCCGATGGATAGGCTCGAGGTGCGCGAGGGTAGCCAAGCAAGGCCAACGGCGGTGGGCTTAAGACCCGCTCGTGTAGACGTCCTTGGGTTCAAATCCCAACCCTCGCACTCCTCACGATCAGCCCGTGAGTGACGAGTTTGTGACGCGGGATGTGAATCAGGGAGGGCGCACGCTCGCGAACACCGTGAGCGAGACCGTCCGACCGTGGTTCAATCCCAACCCTCGCACTCCTCACGATCAGCCCGTGAGTGACGCATATCGCCTCGAGCGACGTTCCAGAGCCTGCAGCTCCTGGAACGGGTTTGCCACCGCGACGAACGGGTGGGCAGTTCCCGAGCTCACTGGGCCGGGAAGGGACACCCGAGCACCACCGCAACGATCGAACGCCATCTTGAGGAGGCCATCATCCCAAATGGTATCACTCGAGCGGAGCCTAGTTAGGAATAACATGTGCCATCGACGGTCATCAGCGGGCGGGCGACGAGCCAGTCCGGTGGCAACGCCTCAGGTAGGTCGGCATCGAGCGCTGAAGGGTCGGCGAACAACGGACCACCGTGTCTGGCGAGGTGATCAGGAGTGTTGAATCCGCGGACGGTCGACGCCGCCGTCGATCTCGCCTACGGCCTGTTGATCATCATCGCGGTCGTCCTGATCGCCACCCTCGAGTTCGGTATCGGGCTCGCCTTCGCTCTCGGAGTCTTTGCGGCCTACATCGTGCACGTCGTCTGGAAGATGGCTCGATTCGATCCCGAGTGGATGACCCAGATAGTGGAGGAAACGGTCGAGAAGTCAGTCGACCAGTCGGTCGAGAAATCCGTCGAGAAGTCCGTCAGTGAAACGGTCGAGAAGACCGTGGCCGACAAGATGGAAGAAACCGTCGGCGAGACCGTCGAAAAATCCGTCGAGGAGACCGTCGGCGAGACCGTCGAGAAGACCGTGGCCGACAGGGTGGAAGAAACCGTCGGCGAGACCGTCGAAAAATCCGTCGAGGAGACTGTCGGTGAGACCGTCGAGAAGACCGTGGCCGACAGGGTGGAAGAAACCGTCGGTGAGACCGTCGAAAAGTCCGTCGAGGAGACTGTCGGTGAGACCGTCGAGAAGTCCGTCGAGGAGACTGTCGGTGAGACCGTCGAGAAGTCCGTCGAGGAGACGGTTACACCTCAGCTCGAGACGATGCAAAAGCAAGTCGAGTCCGTCGAGGAACGCGTCGATCAGGGATCACGCAAGGCCGACGAGCACTCAGAGGATGAGGAGACGACCGAGGAGGAAGCCGAACAAGCTGCCCAGGACAAAGAACAGTGAGCTGCCACGGACGGCCCGGCACTCGAGCATAGCGTACGTGCCGGTCGTGGGATGACCAAACCACCACCCAGGAGCGGTGGTCCTCCCCAGTCGGACACCTGGTGCTCGAGTCTGTCAGGCCACACCCGGGAGCACGGAAAAGAACCCGTAGGCAAGAAGGGTCGACATCGCGGGTCCAATGATCCACATCGAGACGTACTTGATGACGGCTCGGGGGTTGAACAAGGTGGCCGCGTCGAGTACCGCCTCGCGTTCGCGCTCGCCGATTGCAGGCGCGCGTTCGTCGTCGTTCTCCTCGGCGACGATGACCCCCAGATCGATCTGGTTTTGAGCGGGCTCTCCAGTGACGGCTTCGCGGATCGTTATCGGACGGGTCGCGCGTCCCCAGCCGATACCCACGATGGTCATCACCGTCGCCATCACGAGGCTGATGGGGATGCCAATATAGGAGAGCGCGGTGGTGATCGTCGAGGCCGTTACCATCACGAACAGCGCTGCGAGCAGGGGGATGTCACTCAGTTCCCCACCGACGGACTCCATGGTTCGACGGGCGATGGTGAACCCACCGAGGCCGATGGCCAAGGTCGCGAGGATGACGGCGTTCGTCACCTCGAGACCGGCCTCGCCGACCAGTGGTGCCGCCGCATTGGGGACATTGCTCGCGCCGGCGCTAAATGCCATGTAGCACCCAATGACGAGCACGACGACGGTCGTCACGAGTTCCGATCGCGTGGTGTTCGGCCCGAGCGTTGGTCTTGGCACCGCCGTCACTCGATCGACAGTGAGTAGCGGCCCCGGTGATTTCTCGATCGTGACCCGTCTGTTGACTGCCGGGTAGATGTACCGGCCGATCACGCCACCGATCCAGAAGCCGATGATCGGCGTGACGATCCACCACGAAATGATCCAGGCGATCGTCTCGTAGTTCAGCGTCCCCGTGGCGAGGCCGAGTCCTGCGATTGCCCCCACGGTCGTCATCGACGTCGGCACGGGAACGCCGAAGACATTGGCCACGAGGATCCCCATCCCGATGAAAAAGAGGATTGCCACGCCCGCCTCAAGCGTGAGTTCCACCGTGACGATGTCCGCACTCAGCGTCTGCATAACGTTCTGTCCCACGGTGATCCCACCGAGGAAGACGAAGACAGTCATGATCGACGCGGCCATCGTCTTCGTGACGATTCCCGCGCCCACTGACGGGCCCCAGGTGATGCCCGTCGAGGAGCCGCCGATGTTGAAGCCGACGAAAACCGAGGCCACGACCCCCACGAGCAACAGCGTTTCCACCATCGAAAGGAACAATCCGGTTCGAGACGGGATAAGTAAGCAGTGCGTGCTGACCTGCCAGGAGAGGAATAGCAGACCGAACACTGATAGAACACAGGTCACTGACTTTAAACGTAGAACAGTCTCCCACCTACGAGTGTAGCCGGTTTGGTACAGCGGTTCCGATGGACACATCTCACACGGAGATCGTGCGACGTGATTTCGTTGATGTGCCTCGACCATCGCGTATAGAACGGCTCTGTCGCAACTGTTGGGAGACGTACGTCGCAGATTTCCTCGGTGAAAGGTTTGACGATTTGATGGGTTATTACACAAAAAAGTGAATTAACCCTCTCAATCTTGCACCAACGTCTTGCCAACTGGTGAGTAGTTTGAGCCCCCATTCATTGTGATCGTTTACTTAATAGTATATTTCTGATAAATGAGGACCTATTTCGGGCCTCTCGTGAGGGGAGAGTTTTGACTAGAACTCGTACAGTTACCCCAAACCGTGACCGACTGTGGCCACTGCAAGGCACCACGTTCCCATCGGGACAACCGCCCGTTTGGCCGAAGACGGATATCGGCCGAACGCCTCCTTTCTCTATGGACCCAAACGAGATTCGCCAGGCGTGGGACGCCATCGCCGAAACGTATGCCGACCGACGGGACCCCTCGGGATCGGACGCCGACCTCATCGAGACGGTCCTCGAGGACTGCCCGCCCGAGGCGCTGGTGCTCGATGTCGGCTGTGGTGATGGGGCGCGCACGCTCGCCAACCTCCCCAAGGGGGCCATCGGTCTCGACCTCTCCCGGCGTGGCCTCGAGTTGGCTGCCGAAACTGTCCCAGGGGCACGGCTAGTGCAGGGTGAGATGGGGCAGTTACCTCTGGCCGATCGCTCGGTAGACGCGATCACCGCCTACCACGCCGTCTTTCACGTCCCTCGAAGCGAACATTCGGGGGTCTATCGGGAGTTCGCCCGCGTGCTCGTCCCCGGCGGAACGTTGTTGATGACGCTCCCGGGAGGGCGGTTCCAGACCGTCCGACGCGGGTGGATGGGTGGGAAGATGTTCTTTTCATCCCCCGGGCGTGACCGGACCCTCGAACAACTGCAGGCGGCCGGCTTCGAGCGCCTCCGAACCGAGACGGTTGGTGACCCGCTGGGGAGCACGAGCGAATTCGTGTTTGGGATGAAAAGCGAGTGACGGCGAGTCTCCGATTACGCTCGAGGTCGCCTCACAGCGTCTCAGCGTCGTTGCCGTCACGGTGTGTGTTTGTTGAGCGCCTCTCCGTTCGGTGTTTGCCTGCGTTCGCTGTCATTTCTCGTGTGGCTGTGCAAGAGGGAATGAGGACAATCCGGTAAAGGACTGATAGCGATGGCGAGCAGACCCAAGAACTGGCCCCAACACACCCGCGGTCTCCATCGTCCTCGAAGAAGGTTGATCCTCGAGACCTGGCGAAGGGCAACGCGAAACGGAGCTTTCTAACCGTGTAACCGCCCAAACCGGCCTGGGCCGCCGCTTCCGATGGAGCTTTTTGTGCACTCGAGCGAAAACTGGCATGAACGCCCCCCACATTCGTGCGGTCAGCGACGACGACACACCCCGATTGGCCCATCTCTATCGACAGGCCTACCGGAGTGCTGCCGACCTGGGCTATCCCTCCCGGATGACCGAGATCGAGGCCGACACCGTCGCCGAGTGGCTCGAGCGGGAGGCGACGACGCTGGTGGCCGTGGATCCGTCGACACCACCGGCCGTCGATCCGAGTGACGCCTCGCTACAGCGGACTGTCACGGGACGGTTCGCCGGCACCGTTCGCCTGCTCGAGGAACGCGAGGTCCCCTACCTCGAGCGACTCGCCGTCCACCCGGATTATCAGGATGCGGGTCTGGGCGGTCAGCTGGTCGATCGCGTGGAGACACTGGCCCGGGACCGTGGCGCCGACCGACTGCAGTTGACCACGTTCGACGGGCACCCGTTTCTGCTCGAGTGGTATCGCGAGCGAGGGTACGACCATATCGAGTACCACGAGTCCGACGAGCGGGAGTACGATTTCGTGACGATGGAGCGGCGACTCTCCGGGTGAGAGGCAGGGGAGCAGGAACCGTCCGTCCGAAACGAGAGGTCGACAGACGGCGCGGAGTGGGTCAGCGACCCCATCGAAATGACGTCGACGCCCGTGGACGCGTACTCGCCGACGGTCTCGAGGGTGATCCCGCCACTGGCCTCGGTCAAGACGTCGTGGTCCCCATCCTCGAGGGGTTCCACCGCCGGGCCACCATCACAGGAGACATGATGTCGAGCAACACGATGTCGGCCCCGGCCACGGCAGCGCGAACGGTCGCCTCGACGGACTCGACCTCCACGTCGATCTTGGTCGCGAACGAGGCCCGATCGCGGAAGTGCGCGATCGCCTCCTCGAGACCCAGCTCCGCGATGTGGTTGTCCGTGACCACCACCATGTGTGAGAGGTCCAGACGGTGGGTATCCCCTCCCCTGGCGACGACGGCGCGTTTCTCGAGGTCCCACAATCCGGGTGTCGTTTTGCGGGTCGCCGCGATGGCCACATCGGGGGATTCGGCACGAGCGGTCTCGACGACCGACGCCGTCCGGGTCGCGACGCCACTCGCGTGGCCGGCGAGCTTGACGGCAACCCGCTCACCGCGGAGCACGTCCCGCGCTGGCCCCTCGACCCGACGGACGACGTCACCGGGTTCGACATCGGCTCCCGCGTCCACAGCCTCGAGGACCCGCACCCCGAAATACTCGAAGACGCCACGGCCGGCCTCGAGGCCGGCGACGGTGCCGACTCGTTGCCAAAGCGGCCGGTCGTGTCCCCCGGCACGTCGTTGGTGACGTCGTGGTGGTCAATGTCCTCCTCCAGCCAGCGCTCGATCTGCCCGGTGGTAATGATTGGCCACCATGCATTAGTGCGAGGGGAGAAACGACCTGCTTTTTTCACTGGGGATCGGTGCTGGCTACCTCACGGGGCATTTTTCAACGCGTACGGTGTGCCACAACCCTTGCATCGGTACACATCCTCGACCCTCGCACCGCCGAAGATCGGGACGCCATCGGTCACCGATTCGGCAACGGGGACGGGTTCGACCTCGAGGTCCTCCGCCGCAGTAATCGCTCGGCCACACTGTGTGCAGGATTCAGTCTCCATACCCGGAAAACGCGACCCACCGGCATAGACCCCACCCCAGTACTGCACGCACCACACCAGACCAATGGAGGTGGGGGTATGGGTCAGGTGCTCAGCGCGGCTGTCCGACGGCTGCGTCACGGCCCCCCCACCGACGACGTGATGACAGCCCGTCGAGTCGGGATTCGCCCTATAGTAACAATTGAAACTATTTACACACCCTCACAGCGAGTCAGCCCAGAACCGGCCTATCACCGGTTCTGAGCCATGGTATCGTGAGGGTGTGTGCAATGGCTTTCAGTGGCTACTATAGCTGCCCGAGCGATCATCAGCGCGGTGACACAGGCGTTAGGAAGCTCGTAGAGCTCCCGAACGTCCGTGTTCCGCGTGACCACCATCTTGCCGTGGGGGATGGCGTCGACGCGGTAGTCGTCGATGCGGACGAAGCGCGGGTCCTCGCCCGCGAACGGGGTCCTGTCGACGGTGACCGACTCGCCGTCGGTCGCGACCGTCACCGAAACGAGACGCTGGAAGTCCTCGCTCTGCCGGCTCTTCGATTCGGGCTCATCGACCCCGTGATAGCTCGGTGGTGGTTGCTCGAGACTGTCGTATTGAAATAGGCTGAGTTCGGTTTCGAATCTCGTCGCTTCTATCGTGACCACAGTGTGTTCTCGTTCGGGTAGAAAGGACAGATTTCAATATTGAACGTATTTTTCCTTCAGAACTTGTAATCGAATCGCATCGGCCCATGTGACGGCACATCGAGTCCCAAAGGCCGAACAGTCAGCGTCGCGTGAATTGGGGCCTATGTGTCTGCCAATCCTTCTCTACCCATGACCCTCGAGACGTACTTCGCAGCGGCAACCGAACGCGACTGGGACACTGCGGCCCCGGAAGGCACCGTCCGCATGGCTGTCGTCGGCGTCGGTGGCTTCGCCAAAGACCGAGCGGTTCCAGCCATGCAGGCGGCAACCTACGTCGAACCCACGGTGCTGGTGACCGATTCGCCAGCGGTAGTGGCCGAGGAGCCAGTGGCCGCCGGCATCGACCACTGTATCCACTACGACGCTTTCCTCGAAGGGGCCGCCCGAGAGGCATACGACGCGGTCTACGTCGCCACACCCAATGCACTCCACCGTCGATATGCCGTCGCCGCCGCGGAGATGGGGGCGCACGTCATCTGTGAGAAGCCACTCGAGACGAGCGTCGAACGCGCTCGCGAGATCATCGAGGCGTGTGAGGCCGCCGACGTGACACTGATGACGGCCTACCGCCACCAGCTCGAACCGATCGTACGCCGGGCTCGAGACCTTCTCGTGGCCGGCGAGCTTGGGGACGTCGTACAGATTCATGCCGGGTTCTCCCACCCGCTGCTCGAGTACGCCGACGCCGACAGTTGGCGGCTGGACCCCGAGTTGGCGGGTGGTGGGGCCCTTATCGATCTGGGTGTCTACCCGTTGAACACCATCAGATTTTTCCTCGAGTGTGAGCCAACGGGCGTCTTCGCCACGACCCACTCCCCGCCGGAGTCGCCGTTCACGTCGGTGGAGCGCGACGTGGCGTTTCAACTCCAGTTACCCAGGGGGGCGACCGCCTCGTGTACCGCAAGCTACGACGCCCACGCGAATAGCCAGTTGCAGGTATTGTGCACGAACGGGCTGCTCCGGATCGCCGCGCCGTTCAGCGGGGTTATTCCACACGAAGTCCACGTCGAGAGCGGTGACCTCTCTCTCGAGTACACGGGTGAACCGACCGACGAGGTTCGTGAGGAGTTCGACTACTTCGGGTACTGCGTGCTGACCGGCACGGCCCCAGAGCCGGACGGGGAGGACGGGCTCGCTGATGTCGCCGTGATGGAAGCCACCTACGCGGCTGCGGAGCTGGACTCGATGGTGACGATCGACGCTCCCTGAGACGGTTTCCCGTCGTCGATTCCCGGTGACTGGCGACTCGGGAGGGCCACTCACCAGTCACGACACACCAACCCGTGGATCGTGGTCTCGTCGACTCGAGCGCCGAACTCAGCGATTTCGGAGTCGCTCGAGGAGGCCAGCGGATCGACCGCGACGGTCGCCCGAGGGGTCGGTGGCGGTCGAGCCAGTGTCACCGTTCCCCTGGCCGTCCGCGTTCGCACCGCCATCGTCACCAGCACCAGCATCCTCAGCAGCACCGCGACGTCCCCGAAGCCGTCGACGTATCCACGTTCGCGGCCCACCGATCCGCCTGATGAGGTAGTTCGGGGCGAACAGCGCGATCAGCCCGCAGGCGAACAGAAAGAGGGCAAAGAGGACGTCCCCCGACCGGAGAAAGAGCGCACCGGCGACGAACATCGGACCCGCAAGCGAGAGCCCAGCCGCGACCTGCAGCATCCACAGAATCCCCGGATTCTTCATCGGTCGTGCGTTCGCCGCCACGGCCCTTTACCCTCTCGGCTCGCGGTCGCGGCGACGAACGGGCAGGTGGCTGTCCACGTCGACACGAAACCGACCACGTCAATGCCTCGAGGGATACCGTTACGAGGCGGCGATGACAACGACCGCCCATGGTACCGACGATCGATCACCCGCGGCCATGCCCACTCGAGGTGTCATGAACGACGATCCCGGCAACGCGTTCGAAGTAATCGAGGCCTACTACGACGCACTCGACACCCACGACGCCGATCGCCTACGGGACGTGCTGGATCCGGCGTTCGTCCAGGAACGGCCCGACCGGACGTTCGAGGACCGGGAGTCGTTCGTTCGGTTCATGCGCGAAGACCGGCCGAACCCCCACACCAGCCACGCCATCGACAGCTGCACGCTCGAGGACGACGCCGTGGTGGTCGAGGGGCGCCTTCTCGAGGCGACCTCGGCGGATCGGGAGTTGCTGTCGTTCGTCGATCGGTTCACTCTCGAGGACGGGGTGATCACCCACCTCGAGACGATGGCTGCCGACGAGTGAGCGTGGCTACTGACCCCGACTGCTTGCCAGATAGCGGACATCAACAAGCGACCAGGAGAACGAAGACGAACGCGACATACGCGCGTTCCATCCGCAATCTGGAGAACCGACTCACCTCAGCTGGTGTCCTCGCCGTCGTACACCGGCACTCGTGCCGAGCGCTCGGACCCCTCGAGGAACGGCAACGGCGTCGGGGTCGCCGGCACCTCGTGCCCGTCGACGCGCACCGAGAGTGCGTCGGTCTCGAGGCCGAACTCGACCAGGGCGAGCGCGATGGTATCCTCGAGCAACGGGCTCATGCCCGCGCTGGTGACCTCGCCGACGGTGGCGTCGCCGTCGAAGACGGTCGCACCCGATTCGGGGATCGGTGGCTCCGGATCGGCCTCATCCTCGCCCTCGATGGTGAGTCCGACCAATTGCCGGCTGGGTTGCCCGCGGTTTTCCACGCGGGAGACCACCTCCTGGCCGACGTAACACCCCTTCTCGAAGTCGAGTGCCAGGCGGAGTCCAAGTACGTTCGGGATCGTGCCCGCAAGTTCGCTCGAAAAGAGTGGGGAGCCGGCCTCGAGCGCGAGCGCGTCGTACGTCCGGTAGCCAACGGGAGCGGCGTTCAGTCCCTGCGTCGAGAGGACGTCGTGGACATCGGGGGCCGCCTCGACGCCGCAAACGACCGCGTAGCTCTCCTCACCCCCGAGCGCGTCCATGCGGACGACGGTGACGCCGGTGTCACCCATCGAACCCCGAACGAACGAAAACCGGTCCTCTGGGCTGGCCGCGCCATTGAGCACGCTGGCGACTTTCTCGGTGGCGTGAGGGCCGTGTAGCTCGAAGACGGCGAACTCGTCGCTCCCGTCGCGGATCTCGACGTCCTGGATGAACACCTTCTCGCTCCAGTCGGCGGCGATCTCGGCGGCGTGGGCGGGCGGAGTGAGCAACAGCAGACGCTCGCCGGCGTTGAACACGTACAGGTCGGACTCGATCCGACCCTGGGGATCCAACAGCAGTGCATAACAGCCCTGGCCGTCCGTCGCCGGCACGCGATTCGAAACCACGTTGTCGACGTACTCGAGGCGATCGTCACCCTCGACGACCACCACGCCGTAGGCGGCCTCGAGCAGCCCGACACCGTTTCTGACGGCCCGGTGGGCCCGCTCGGGGCGACCGTAGTGGTCGACGACTCGTCGCCCGCCACGCTCCCCGAAAATCGCCCCGTGATCCTCGTGGATCGACTCGATGACGCTTGGTTCCATACCAATCGATTGGCGCGCGCACCTACGGCCGTTTCGGTATCGGTGTCGATCGAGCGTGCGTCGGCACGGGCTCACCCCCATCGCTGGTCGTCTATCACTCCTCGTGTCTCGAGCGGGTGGCCCACCTCGGGCAGTCGTCACCCGATGCACCGGTGGTCGACCAGTCGTCACCACGGTCGTTGAAATCGTGTCGATCCCGAACGCAACCCAGGCGAATCGCCCACGTCACGACAGTTCGTCGGTCGCCCCCACCAGGGCGAACAACCGTCAAGCAGTGACCCTTCAGACCGCTTCGGTGCCGCTGTTGCCCGTGCGGACCTGCGTCGCGTCGTCGACGGGGAGGACGAAGATCTTGCCGTCACCGGGTTCGCCGGTGTTGGCGGCGGTGCGGATCGCGTCCACGACCTCGTCGACGGGGACGTCGGCGACGACGCACTCGATCTTGATCTTCTGGTGCAGATCGACCGTGTACTCCTCGCCGCGCCACTGGCCCTTCTTTGCGGGCTGGGAGCCGCGACCGGAGACGTTCGTGACGGTCAGTGAAGGGGCCCCCACTTCGGCGAGGCCCTGTTTGACGGCAGCGAGGCGGTCCGGACGAACGATCGCCGTGACCATCTTGATACCGTTGTCGGCGACACCACCGTCGGCCCGCACGACGCCGCCGTCGGTCGCGAGTTCTGGCTTGCCGAACTCGGGGTAGGTGTCCACGCCGTGTTCAGTGATGTCGAGGCCGTCGTGTTCGTGTTCGGGCGTGACCCGGGCCTGGCCCGCAAGTTTGAACGCGCCGAAGACGGCGGCGGTCGCGAGGACCGTCCAGGCCGTCAACACGGCGACGCCCAGAATCTGTGGGCCGAAAGCAGCGGGTTCGACCGAGAGAACGCCACCAGCGATGACGTCGCCACCGATGGCGGTTCCCTCGAGGGACCACAGCGGGAAGAGGATGAGTCCGAGCATGCCGGCGCTGCCGTGAACGGGGAAGACCGCACAGACGTCGTCGATCTTGAGCGTCTTCTCGACGAAGGTGAAGACGATGGGGAGCTGTGCACCGGCGAGCAGGCCGATCATCAGCGCGCCCATCGGGGTAATGAGGTCGGTCGGTCCCGTGACGCCGACCAGGCCGGCCAGCATGCCGTTGGCGACGTAGAGCGTGTCGACCTTGCCGTTCATGTACAGCGAGACCGCGGAGGCACCGATCGCGCCCATCCCCATCCCGAGGGCGGTCACGATAGCGATGGAACCGACGTACGCGAAGTCGTCCAGCTGGAAGACGCCAGCCTCGGCGGCCTCGAGGTCGATCACGGCCGCGGCCGTGCCGACGTTGAACCCGAACCAGCCGAAACAGAGGATGAGCGTTCCCAGGACGGCGAAGGTCATCGAGTGACCGGGGATGACGTTCGCCGAGCCGTCGTCGTTGTACTTGTCGAGGCGCGCGCCGAGCACCCAGGCTGCTGTGAGGCCGGCGACGCCGCCCACGCCGTGGACGACCATGCCGCCCGCGAAATCAGCGAAGCCGAGGCTCTCGAGCAACGGCGCATCAGCACCCGGTGCGTACCAGACGAGGCCGGCGGCGACGGGATAGATGACCGCCGCGAGCAGGAACGTGTAGCCCACGTACGCCCGGAGACGAGCGCGACCGGCGACCGCCCCGGAGACGATCGTCGCGGCCGTCATCGCGAACACCGCACTGAACAGCCACATCACCCAGTCGAAGGACTCGCCGCCGAACATCGTCAGTGGGGAGCTGTCACCGCCCGCCAGCGCCGCGCCGACGTTGTTCGAGATCCCCATCCCGACCAGGAAGAAGACCCCGATGCCGACCGCCCAGGTCAGCATGTTCTTCGTCAACTGGTTCGCCACGTTCTTCGAGCGCACCTGGCCCGCCTCGAGCATGGCGAAGCCCGCGTGCATGAAGAAGATCAGGAAGGTGACCGTCAGCGCCCACATGAGGTTCATCCCCGTCGCGAGCGCCTCGAGGTCCGCCGCTTCGACCTCGAGGGCGATGGGTTCGATCACGCTACCACCCCACAGGCGGTGTCGGGGTCGTTCGTGTTCACGTCTGTCGCACGGTCACCGAGCTTCGTCGCACGTTTGTCGAGGGGTGAGTCGTATTTGTGTGTCATCGTCTCACGCATTACAGGTAAACGGGGCGAGACAACGGCGTATAATGGTTAGCATTGACGTATGGACAGTTTTGCAGCCCCTCCAATTCTAAGCACGCTCACCCCCATGCGTACTAGGTAGTATTAGGTTCCGATCATGGTGAACTGGTACCCACATCGCTCCAGAACCGACCGTTCGTCCAGTGCAAATGTTGTAACTAGCAAAACCGCCGACAGGAACTCGGGAGGATCGGCGGCCACTACGAGCGGGCGCGGCAGAAATTGCGGCTCGAGCGCCATCGCGTCCGGCGAGGTTGGCATTCGCCCAAATCCGGGGTCGCCGACAACCGTGCCGGGAGGTCTCTAGTGACGGACGACAGCATCACTCGAGACGTGCCAATCGCCCCGTCTCCTCCGCGGCGATGACGTTGGCCACAAACGTTTTCGCCCGTCGAGTGAGCGTCGCCTCGTCGTCGTAGGCGTACACCGTGGCGTCCCAGCGTCGAGTCACGCCGGCGAGCATCGCGCTGGTAACCCCCGACTGGTGGATGACGGCCGTCCGATCGGCCCGCTCGCTCGCTTCTGACTCATAACTGTCCTCGAGGACGGCCCCAACCTCGACGCCGACGCCGAGATTGTCCCCTGTCCGCGGGAGGACGAAGATCACCGCGTTGCTCGCGCGAGCGAACGCGATGGTCTGGGTCGCCGCGTCGAGTTCCTCGAGTGGGATCTCCGGATCGGTGGCGAGGAAGGCGTTGACGCCCGATTCGGTCCGGAGGCGATCACGGAGGGTCGCCAGTCGGTCGAATTGCTCACCATCGTCACCGGAAACGGACGTGTACGGCCCCATCACGTACACCAGAAACCGCTCGCGGGGGACCGACTCGAGGGCGTCGCGAATGCGCTCGCGCATGGGTCGGTGGTCGAACCGCCAGTATATAAAAACACGCGTTATCAGTGGCTACTGACTCAAGAAGCATTATGTGGCTGGGGTGCCGAGAGACAGGTATGGCAGGGACGCCACAGGGCGAGGCGGTCGACGACCCCACGCTCCTCCCCGAACACAGCGTGTTGCCCCTCGAGGCCTACTTCGAGATGCAACGAGCGATCGGGAACGAACACCGCTTTCGCATCCTCAATACGCTACTCGAGCGCGGCGACCTGAGTGCGACCGAGCTCCGGGAGGCCCTCGACCTGCGCGGGAACACCTTGCACTATCACCTCGACGAACTGGTCGAGGTCGGCCTCGTCGAAAACCGCAAACGCTCGAGTCCCGATCACCGCGGCCTCCACTCGTACTACCGGGCCAGCGCGATGGGTGCGGCCATCCTCGAGCACGGCCTGCGCCGATTGCTCCGCCTGGAGTGGGAGTCACTCGAGGTGGACGAGGGCGGAGCGTGAACTAACCGGAACCTACAGCCGGGCCGCCACGTCCTCGGCGAAGTACGTCAGAATCAGGTCCGCTCCCGCGCGCTTGATCGAGACGAGCGACTCGAGGGCGGCCGCCTCGAGGTCGAGCCAGCCCTT
>Ga0207421_10000880_pt1 | contig 39049 bp, 34 predicted proteins | sample SodLakKL_010_SED_4_FD_187542 | JGI IMG/M metagenome (GOLD analysis project Ga0207421, IMG submission 187542) | Alkaline sediment microbial communities from Lake Tanatar, Kulunda Steppe, Russia - 8KL_010_SED (SPAdes) (version 2) | ecosystem: Environmental > Aquatic > Non-marine Saline and...
CGACGGGATGATTCCAAAATTGCAGGCGGCCCTGGCGGCCAGGAAAGGAAATGTCGGGGTTGTCAGGATGATTGATTACAAAGGGAAAGGCGGTACTGAAATCTTATGAGTTCGCTTCTGGATGTTTATAAGAAGCTTGATGTAGAGGTGGAAAAAGCGGACGGGAAATATATATGGGATACGGAAGGTAAGAGATATACTGATTTTCTTTCAGGAATATCGGTTACGAACCTGGGCCATCTTAACGGGAAGGTTAAAGACAGGGTTTCAGGCGCAATGGAATCTTATATGCATGTCTCAAATCTTTACAGGGAGCCTATGCAGGAGGAGCTTGCAGAGAAACTTTCAGAGAGAACATTCGGGGGGAAAGTCTTTTTTTCAAACTCGGGAACTGAAGCAAATGAAACTGCTGTCAAGGTGGCAAGAAAGTACTTTGAAGGTGAAAAATATGAGGTAATAACCTTAAAGGATTCTTTTCACGGGCGGTCGCTGGCGATGCTGTCGGCAACCGGGCAGGGAAAGTTCCGTGAGGGATTCGGGCCCGGTATTGAAGGTTTTCAGCACTGTGATTTTAATTTTCTTGCCTCTGTTGAAGAGAAGATAAGCAGAAAGACATGCGCAGTGATGGTTGAAGTTATTCAGGGAGAGGGGGGAGTAAATGTGGGGGATGAAGATTTTATCACAGGACTGCGAAACATTTGCGATGAGAAGGGGATACTTCTTATTGTAGACGAAATCCAGACAGGAATCGGAAGGACGGGAACGTTTTGGGGATATGAGCATTACGGCATCTGCCCGGATATAATTACATCTGCAAAGGCACTGGGAGGCGGGCTTCCTTTGGGGGCAACGGTTTTAAACAGGGAAGTTGCCGAATGCATGAAGCACGGTGATCATGGGTCAACTTTCGGAGGAAACCCTCTTTCCTGCGCCGCTTCACTTGCAGTATTGAGTCAAATAGATGAGGCGATGCTTGAGCGTGTGAAAGAGACGGGGGAATATTTAAAGAAATCTTTATTATCTATATCACGTTATTATGATAAAGTAAAAGAGGTAAGGGGCAGGGGGCTTATGGTTGCGATAGAGCTTGAAAATGGTGGAAATAGCCTGCTTTCTTTTCTGATTGAGAAGGGATTTATTGTCGGGTGTTCAAAGGGCAGAGTAATAAGGTTTCTTCCTCCGTTTATTATTGAGAAAAAAGATATAGATGAAATTACGGAGGTTATTGGTGGATATTTTAAGGAGAGAGAATAGATGAAAAAAATAGTGCTGGCTTATTCGGGAGGGCTTGATACCTCATGCATAATACCGTGGCTGAAAGAAAATTATGATGCCCAGGTGGTGGCTTTTTGCGCGCTGCTGGGAGAGTCGGAGGATCCCGGGGTTTTAAAAGAAAGAGCGGCAAATGCCGGTGCAGATGAATTTTATTTCGAGGACCTCAGGGAAGAGTTTGTAAAAGATTATGTTCTTCCTTCACTGAGAGTCGGGGCGGTTTATGAGGACAGTTACCTTCTGGCAACGGCTCTTGCCAGGCCGCTTATTGCAAAGGGCCTGGTCCAAACGGCTCATGAGGTGGGCGCTGATGCCGTTGCTCACGGTTGTACCGGTAAAGGAAATGACCAGGTGCGGTTTGAAGTAACTGCGGCAGCCCTGGACAGCTCGCTGAAAATGGTTGCGCCACTCAGGGAGTGGGAATTTAAATCCAGAGAGCAGGAGCTGGAATATCTAAAGAGCAAGGGTCTTGAGATAGAGGATAAAGGGGGAGGTAAGTACAGTATTGACAGAAACCTGTGGGGGGTCAGTATAGAGTGCGGAGAGCTGGAGGATCCCTGGAACGAGCCGCCGAGGGATTCTTATGTTATTGTGAAGCCGGCAGAAGAAGCTCCCGATAAACCTTTGGATATAATGATCTCTTTTCAGGAAGGTAAACCTGTAGCGATTGATGGAAAGAAAATGGAAGAGGTGGAGTTGATAGATGAGCTTAATGCTATCGCCGGTGAATGCGGGGTTGGTAGGACGGATATGGTGGAAAACAGGGTGGTGGGCATAAAGTCCAGGGAGATATATGAGGCGCCTGCGGGCGAGGTTCTTCATAAGTCCCTGAGGGCTCTTGAAGCGCTCAACCTTGAAAAAGAGCTTGTGTTGAATAAACGGAAGCTATCGCTTGAGTATGCCAGGCTGGTATATGAAGGTAAGTGGTTTTCTCCGTTGAGGGAGGCCATTCAGAATTTCTGTGATTCTTCCGCGAAGCGGCTTTCGGGAGATGTAAAGCTCAGGCTGTATAAAGGAAATGCCACAGTAAGGGGCAGGCGTTCGGAGCACTCAATGTACAGGGAGGAGCTGGCAACCTACACCGACAGGGATGAGTTTTCTCATGAATCCGCCAGGGGCTTTATAGAGTTATGGGGTCTTCCTCTTAAGGTATGGGGAGCAAAAGAAAAGGGATGATATTAAGAAAAGGCCGGCTTAAAAAAGACCAGATAAAGAAAATTGCAGAGTTTACCTCTTCAATAGAAGAAGACAGGGCGCTGGCTTTTTATGATATAAGGCAGAGCGTTGCGCATGCGAGGGCTCTTAAAAAGGCGGGATATTTGTCGAAGAAAGAGTTTAAAGAGATAAGTTCCGGTTTGTCTGATGTAAAGAAAAAACTTGAAAAGGACCCTGGTTTTTTCGGTTCCGGGCATGATGACATTCATATGGCTGTTGAGTCGGAGCTTGGGAAAGCGGGGGAAAAACTTCATGCGGGGCGTTCGAGGAACGACCAGGTTGCATGCGATGTAAGGATGTACTTAAGGGATGCAGTTAAAGAAATAGTAAAAGGGCTGGATGAAGTTGGGGATGTGCTTGAAGAGAAAATTTCGGAACCCGGCATTGCCGGGGCGTGTATGCCTTTTTATACTCATCTTCAGAGGGCGCAGCCGATAAATCTCGGGACATACCTGGAGCTTTACAGGTGCTGGTTTTCAAGGGATAAAGAGAGGTTTATTCAGCTTAATAAAAGAATAAACAGACTGCCGCTGGGAGCTGCGGCGGGGGCCTCCACATCAATAAAAACTGACAGGGAATCCGTAGCGAAGGAGCTTGGTTTTGAAGGGACAATAGATAATTCTCTTGACGCTGTGGCTTCAAGGGACCATGTTATTGAGTTTGCGTGCGCGTGTTCTACGATTGGAACTCATTTTTCAAGGATGGCGGAAGAGCTTATTCTTTTTGCGAGTAAAGAGTTTTCTTTTATTGATATTGACGAGTCGATAGCGGAGACATCATCAATTATGCCTCAGAAGAAAAACCCCGATTGTCTGGAGTTGATTCGTTCTGCCGCGGGGAAACTCAATGGAAATGCGGTTTCTATCCTTACGATAATGAAGGGACTCCCGCTTACATATAACAGGGATTTGCAGAACGACAGGGTTGTTTTTGATTCTGCAAGGACTGTTATCGGGATACTTGAAATAATGCCTCATATCATCAGGAACATCAGTTTTAATCTGAAAAGAATGAGCGATGCGGCGAGGGAAGGTTTTACAGATGCCGCTGATTTTGCTGAATACCTTGTATCAAAGGGTATGGAGTTTCGCCGGGCGCACCGTATTGTAGGGGAGCTTGTTAAGGAGGGGATTGAAAGGGGATATGAAAATTTCAGTGATTATCCGGTTAAGGAGATTTTAAGCAGGGTTCCCCGGGCGGAAGAGGATTTTCGGGATATTATAAAAATGGAGGAAGCAGTTGCAAGAAGAATACGGAAAAAATGATTTGAAATACGAGGGGGGGGAGCTTTATCTGGATGGTTTGAGTCTCAGGGAAATTGCGGATGAGTACGATACCCCTTTATATGTTTACAGCGCAGAAAGAATAAAACAGAACTACACCGCTTATAAAGAGGCTTTTAATTTTATGAACACAAAGATATGCTATGCCCTTAAGGCGAATTTTAATGGATCAGTAATTTCTCTTCTTACTTCCCTGGGGGCCGGAGCTGATGCGGTTTCCGGAGGAGAGCTTTATATGGCTAAGGAGGCCGGTATAAATCCTGAAAAGATTGTTTTTTCCGGGGTCGGCAAAAGCAGGCAGGAGATTGTGGAAGCAATCCGGATGGGCGTGTGCATGATAAATATTGAGAGCGAACAGGAGCTTATGAGGATTGAAAAAATAGCCGCAGAAGAAGATGTTCCCGCAAATATTTCCTTCAGGGTCAATCCCGATATTGACCCGCAGACGCATCCTAAAATTGCAACCGGGCTGAAAGAGAGCAAATTCGGGGTTCCTGAAGAGAAAGCCCTTGAGCTTTATCAGAGGGCTTCCTCCTCTCCGCAGGTTAATGTAAGGGGGGTGCATCTGCATATCGGTTCCCAGATAACAAGCCTCGAACCTTTTAAGATGGCCGCTTCGGCTGCCGTGGAGCTGGTTTCGAAGATTGAATCAAGGGGAATTACTATTGAATATATTGATATCGGGGGAGGGCTTGGAATAAGCTACGGGGATTTTAAGGTTCCCGCGCCCGGAGAGATTGCCCGGGCCTTGAAACCGATATTTGAGGGATGCACCCAGAAGCTTATTCTTGAGCCGGGCCGCTCCATTGTGGGGGATGCAGGTTTTCTGTTAACCAGGATAAACTATGTGAAAAAAGGGAAAGATAAGAATTTCGTTGTTGTGGATGCCGGTTTTAACGACCTGCTCAGGCCTGCGATGTACGGGGCGCACCATGATGTGATACCGGTCAAAAAAGAGGGCGAATCAATTACTGCGGATATTGTTGGACCGGTATGTGAAAGCGGTGATGTGATAGCTGAAAAAAGAAAAGTGGACGGGGTGATTCAGAATAATTATTTTGCGATTTGTGATTCTGGAGCTTACGGGTTTTCAATGGCCTCAAATTATAATTCCCGAAGACGGCCGGCTGAGATAATGATTGATAACGGCTGGGCAACTTTGATAAGAAAGAGGGAGACTTACGAAGACCTCGTAAGTACTGAAGCATGAAGTTGGATTTTACAAAACTTCAGGGAAGCGGCAATGATTTCATACTTTTTGATTTTATAGATGAAAAAACGCCTCTTTCTGCGGAAGATCCCGTTTTTATAAAAAAAGTATGCAGGAGAAAGACCGGCATTGGGTCCGACGGGGTTCTTATACTGGAATCCTCTGACTTACATGATTTCAGGATGAGAATATTTAACCCTGACGGCTCTGAGGTCAGTATGTGCGGCAACGGAGCAAGATGCTGCGCTCTCTATTATTGTAGAAAAAAGTCGCTTGAGCATACAAAGTTTGAAACGGGAGCCGGAATAATGAAGGCTTCATTAAACGGAAAAAGAGGAATAAGACTGTCACTTCCCTCGCCTTATGGTGCTCGTCTTGATTTTCCTGTAAAACTGGGGAATAAGAAGCTCAACCTTTCTTTTGTGAATTCAGGAGTAGAGCATACTATTGTAGAGGTTGAAAGTACAGACGAAACAGATGTAACCGGTTTAGGCAGAAAGATAAGATTTCACGATGAGTTTGCACCGCTGGGTACGAATGTTGATTTTGTAGAGAAAACTGGCCCTAACAGTATTAATGTAAGAACATACGAAAGGGGTGTTGAGGATGAGACCCTGGCCTGCGGTACCGGAGTGGTGGCAAGCGCCGTTATTGAGGGTTTGAAAGGCAAAGTGCAATCTCCGGTGGATGTTAAAACCCGGGGCGGTGAGGTGATGAAAGTTTTTTTCAGTATAAGTGAAGAAGGGGGTAATGATTTAAGGTTTTCGGATATAGAGCTTCAGGGAGAAGTCGAGTCTGTATTCAGAGGGATTGTTGATGTATAATAAAGAAAATACGGGAGGAATATCCATGTTTAAAGGATCATGTGTAGCTTTGGTGACGCCTTTTAAAGAAGGCAGCGTTGACTATGATAAGATTAAAGAGCTGGTTAACTGGCATATAGAAGAGGGGACGGACTGTATTGTTCCGTGCGGATGTACGGGCGAGGCGGCAACCCTTACTCACGATGAGCATAAAAAAGTCATAAAGACAGTTATAAAAGAGGTTGACGGGAGAGTTAAGGTTATGGTTGGAACGGGGTCGAATTCGACTCAGGAAACGGTTGAGCTTACTGAATATGCAAGAAAAAAAGGAGCTGACGGCGCCCTTATAATAACACCCTATTACAACAAACCTACGCAGCAGGGACTTTACCGTCATTATTCGACGGTGGCGGAGAAGGTTGATGTACCAATATGTTTATATAATGTGCCTTCGAGGACGGGACGGAATATGCTGCCGCAGACTGTAAAGAGGCTTTCTGAAATTCCAAATATAGTGGCATTAAAAGAGGCCTCCGGAGATGTCTGCCAGGCGGCTGAAATCATCAGGCTATGCGGAGATGATATAACATTGCTTTCGGGTGAAGATTCTCTTACCTATTCGTTGATGGCCCTCGGAGGAAAGGGGGTGGTATCAGTGCTGGCTAATGTTGTTCCCGGGGCGGTAAATGATATCTGCAGTTCATATCTTAAAGGTGATATAAAAAATTCCCTTAAGCTTCATTATAAGTGGCTGCCTTTAATGGATGCCCTTTTTGTTGAAACAAATCCGGCTCCGGTTAAAGAAGCGCTTGGGATGATGGGCAGGATTAAACCGGAGTTGCGGCTGCCCCTGGTAAACCTTGAGGATTCCAACAGGATGCACCTGAAAAAGGTTATGCATGATATGGGGCTGGAGGTGGTCTGATGTATAAGCTCTGTGTTTCCGGTGGAAGGGGGGTCATGGGAAAGAGAATATCTCAGCTTGCCGATTCAAATGATAAGCTTAAGCTTGAGCTTATACTTGAAAGGCCCGGTCATCCCGATATGAATGAGAAGTTTTTTGGCGCTGCTGTTGTAGACGACCCGTCGGCTGTATCGCGAGCGGATGTTGTGATTGATTTTTCGCTGCCGGATTCAGCCATGAAGGTTCTGAGAGAGTGTAGAAAAAGCGGAAAAAGCCTTGTGATAGGCACAACGGGATTTACTGAAGAACAGCTTCAGGAAATAAAAAAGGCTTCTTCGGAAATACCCCTGTTGCTGGCGCCGAATATGAGCGCGGGCGTTAACCTGGTATTCAGGATAGCCAGGGAAATATCAGAGGCTATGCCGGAATATGACAAGGAAATTGTGGAAGCCCATCATAACAGAAAGGTTGATTCTCCGTCGGGAACCGCAAAGAAAATAGCTGAGGTTATTAAGAGGGAAAGTGAGAAAATTGTTTACGGAAGAAAAGGCCAGGCCGGACCGCGGGGAAAAGGCGAGATCGGCGTTCACGCCGTCAGGGGCGGAAACATTACAGGGGAGCATACAGTCATGTGGATAGGAGACCATGAACGCATTGAGCTTTCTCACAAGGCATCATCCAGGGATGTTTTCGCTTCAGGGGCTATAAAAGCGGCTGTTTGGCTTTCGGATAAGAAGCCCGGCAGGTTATACGGCATGCAGGATGTGCTGTTTTCGTGAGGATTAAAAAAATAAATAGATGTTGTTAGTGTATATACTATAGAAGGGATGAAAAAATGCATAAAGATGTAAAAAATAAGAAAAAATTTGAATTTGCAGAAAGGCTGAAGCTTCTTCCGCCTTACCTTTTCGTAGAGGTGGACAGAATGAAGAAAAAGGCCAAAGATGAAGGAGTAGATATAATAAACCTGGGGGTCGGGGATCCTGATATACCTACATGCAGCGCTATAATAAATGAGATGGTAAAGTCGCTGGAAGACCCTGCCAATCATAAGTATCCCATGGGGAAAGGTAAAAGATCTTTCAGGGAAGAGATTAGAAGTTTTTTAAGAGTAAGGTATGATGTGGAGCTTGATGCAGAGGAGGAGATTCAACCGCTGATTGGTACAAAAGAGGGAATCGCTCATCTTCCGCTTGCTTTTGTAGAAAAGGGAGATACCGTATTGGTTCCCGAACCAGCTTACCCGGTATATAACTCGGGAACGCTTTTTGCCGGAGGAAAGCCCTATTTTTACTCTCTGAAAGAATCCAACGATTTTCTGCCTGACTGGGATAATATTCCGGAAGATGTTTTAAAAAGCGCAAAGCTGATGTTTATAAACTATCCGAATAATCCTACAGGTGCCCAGGCAGATAAAGAGTTTTTCAGAAAGACAATAGATCTTGCCAAGGAATACGAAATTATTATTGCCCAGGATGCTGCTTACAATGAGATTTTCTATGGAGATGAAAACAGGCCCGCAAGTATACTTGAACTTGAAGGCGCTATGGATACGGCGATAGAGTTTCATTCTCTTTCAAAGACTTTTTCAATGACCGGTTGGAGAATAGGATGGGCATGCGGAAACAGGGATATTATTAAAGGCCTGGCAAAAGTTAAGAATAATATAGACTCCGGAGTTTTTGGCGCTGTACAGGATGCTGCAGGAAGGGCTTTAATTAATTACGATGAAATATCAGGGAGCCACAGGAAAACATACGGTGAAAGGGTGGGTGTTTTATACGAGGGGCTCAAGGAAGCAGGATGGTCTCTGAAAAAAACTGGCGCGACTTTCTATGTATGGGCGCGTCCTCCGGCAGAAGTCAGCTCGGCGGATGCCGTAAAAAAGATAATTTCCGAGGCCGGAATTGTTTGCACTCCCGGTTCCGGTTTTGGCGCTTCGGGTGAGGGGTATGTAAGGTTTGCCGCCACCAGGGATACCGGAAGAATAAGGGAGGCGCTGGAAAGATTAAAGGAGTTGAAATGGTGAAAAAAGTAGCTCTTTGTCTTGGGTCAAATAAGGGAGAAAAGGGGAAAAATATAAGAAAAGCAGTCAGACTTCTGGAGCGTAAACTGGAAACTAAAACAGAAAAGAGCCCGGTGTATGAGGCGGATCCTTATTATAAGAACGAGGACAAAAAGGACAAGTATTACAACTGCTGCCTTAAATTTGAAAAGGATATATCCGTGCACGAAGTCTTTGAAATTGCTTCTGAAACAGAAAACGAAATGGGCAGGGAAAGAGATTACCCCAATGCTCCCAGAATCATTGATATAGATATAATTTTTTGTGATAATGAAATAATTGCGGATAATGAACTTGCCGTGCCTCACACCGGAATGCAGGACAGAAGGTTTGTTCTTGAGCCCCTGTCCAAAATAATGGGTGAGTTTACCCATCCCGCTATCGGCATGACCGTTAACGACCTGCTTTATGAGTGTGATGATAAAACCCGGCTTAAAGAAATAAAAGATTTCTGGAAGGGTTAAAATGAATATAGTTGCGAAATTAATCTGTCTTATGCTGGTGATAAAGGGTTTTATAGATATGGTAAGACCTTCGGTCTCAAGGGAGGCTGCTGAATATTATGATTCACTGCCTGATAAAAGCAAGCGGGCTTTCGGGGCCTTTTACCTCATACTTGGAGCGATATTTATTTACCTTCGGGGTCTTTACATTGAAGAATTGCTGGTACACTGGATTATTGCCCTGGCCGGGGTTTATATGCTTTTAATGGGCATTATGATTGTAATACTTCCGGAAGGGGTAGCCAGGATAAACAGGTGGTTTTACGGTGAAAAAGGGCCCACATCCCTGATCGGATTTATATTATTTGCGGGCGGCGCTGCCCTCTTTTTGATGATTTAGTTATGGATAGGGAATTCATCGAAAAAATCGCAGAGCTTGCCAGACTGGAGCTTTCAGAGGAAGAAAAAGAAACTTTTTCCGGACAGCTGACGGATATTCTAGGGTATGTTGATAAGCTCTCGCAGGCCCATACTGACAAAGAACTGGGTAAACATCTTTCACATGAGGAGAGCGAAGGCCTCAAATTAAGGCCGGATATTTCCCGCAGGCATGAAAGCATCAGGGACATCAAAAGGATTGCTCCCGATTTCAAAGACGGATACTTCAGGGTCAGAAAAGTTATTGAATGATTAAAGAAACTATTGAAAAAATCAAACAGGGCAGGCTTAAATCGGCCAGGGTCGTAGAAGAGAGTTTGAAGAAGGCTAGGCAGGGTCAGTCCAGGTACAACTCTTATATAACAATACTGGATGAGAAGGCCATGCAGAGGGCAGATTATATAGATGACTGCGTTAAAAAAGGAGAAGATCCCGGCCCGCTTGCCGGCATCCCTGTTGCCGTAAAGGATAATATGCTGTATAGGGGAACTCCGATGACCTGCGCATCGGAAATGCTCAGGAATTATATTTCTCCGTATACCGCGACAGCGGTTAAGAAACTTCTGGAGGCCGGAGCGGTGATAGTGGCAAAGACAAATATGGATGAATTTGCCATGGGTTCTTCCGGAGAGACATCGGCATTCGGTCCTGTCAGAAACCCCATTGATACAGAGAGGATACCGGGGGGTTCTTCTTCCGGCTCGGCCGCAGCAGTGGCTGCCGGGGAGGTGATGGGGGCGCTCGGCTCCGATACCGGGGGTTCAGTTAGGCAGCCTGCCTCCATGTGCGGTGTTGTGGGGTTAAAACCAACCTATGGAATGGTTTCCAGGTACGGGCTTTCCGCCTTTGCCTCATCCCTGGACCAGATAGGGCCTTTAACCGGAAAGGTTGAAGACGCTGCACGGATTTTAAAAGTTATAGCGGGTTTTGATCAAAAGGATTCCACCAGTGTGGATATTGGCGTTTCAGATTACGTAAAAGATGTGGATAAAGGGGTGGATGGACTTAAAGTGGGGATACCGAAAGAATACATGGGAGAGGGGCTTTCCGGAGAGGTCCGCCAAAGAGTTGAAAACACAGCGCAGAAACTTGAGCGTAAAGGGGCAAGGATAAGAGAAATATCTTTAAAAAGCGCTGAATACGCTGTTGCAGTTTACTATATAATAGGGCCTGCAGAAGCCTCCGCCAATCTTGCCAGGTATGACGGAATACGTTACGGCCTTCGCCCCGGAAATTCTAAAAACTTAAAAGAACAGTATAAAAAAGCAAGAAAAGAGGGCTTCGGCGCTGAGGTAAAGAGGCGTATAATGCTGGGAACTTATGTACTTTCGTCCGGTTACTACGATGAGTATTATTCAAAGGCCCAGAGAGTAAGAAAGTTAATTAAAGAAGATTTTGATGAGGCATTTTCAGGGGTTGATTTGATTCTATCTCCGACTACGCCGACAACTGCCTTTAAACTCGGAGAAAAATCAGATGATTTAATCGGTATGTATATGTCGGATGTCTATACTGTAAGTTGTAACCTGGCGGGAATTCCGGCAATAAGCGTTCCTGCCGGAAAAGATTCTGCGGGTCTTCCCATCGGTTGTCAGCTTATTTCGCCTTCTTTCGGCGAAGCGCTTCTTTTCAGGGGCGCAAGGCAGATTGAAAAGTTTTATGAATAAAAGCAAATACAAAATTACAATAGGTCTCGAGGTTCATGTCAATATGAAAACGGAGTCAAAGCTTTTCTGCGGGTGTCAGAATAAGTACGGCTCGCCTCCCAACACCCATATATGCCCTGTATGCACGGGTCAGCCGGGGGTCCTTCCGGTAATGAATGAAAAGGCCATGGAGCAGGCTGTGAGGGCTTCACTGGCGCTGGGGTGCGCGGTTAACAGGACATCCGTTTTTGCCCGGAAACAGTATTTTTATCCTGACCTGCCTAAAAATTACCAGATATCTCAGTATAAAATCCCCCTGGGTGAGAACGGAGCTCTTTACGTAGATGGTGAAAAGATATCCATTGAAAGGGCTCACCTTGAGGAGGACGCGGGAAAACTCGTTCACAGCCGGGGCGGGATAACAAAGATAGATTATAACAGGGGGGGCACACCGCTTCTTGAAATAGTTACCCGGCCGGATATAAAATCGCCGGCGCAGGCAGCGGATTACCTGAAAATACTCAGGCAGAGGCTCAGATATGCGGGTGTAAGCGATTGCGATATGGAGAAGGGTTCGCTGAGATGCGATGCCAATATCAGTTTATCTCCTGGCGATAGCGACAGGCTCGGTACGAAAACAGAGGTTAAAAACATGAACTCTTTCAAGGGGGTTTTCAGAGCCCTTGAGTATGAGGCTAAAAGGCAGGAAAAGGTCTTAACTGAAAAAGGCGAGGTGATGCAGGAAACGCGGCTCTGGGATGAGGACTCCTCTGTCACAAAGACGATGCGCACCAAAGAAGAGGCTCACGATTACAGATATTTTCCCGACCCCGACCTGCCGCCGCTGGTTATCAGGCAGGAGAAAATTGATGAAATAAAGGTCTCGATGCCGGAGTTTCCCTCACAGAGAAAGAAAAGATTAACGGAAAAATTCAAGCTTTCAGAGTATGACGCCGGTGTTTTGACAGGGGAAAAAGAGGTTGTGGATTACTTTGAAGAAGCCCTTGAAACAGCCGGCTATGAAAATGCCAAGAAGCTCAGCAACTGGGTGACTGTTGAGCTTATGGGCAGGGTTAATTCCGAAAACGTTCAGTTCTGCGACCAGCCGGTTAAGCCCGAATATATGGGAAAAATGGTTTTTCTAATCAAAGACGGCACCATATCAGGAAAGATGGCAAAAAAAGTCTTTGATATTATGTGGGATGAAGGAAAACCCCCGGAGGAAATAATCCGGGAAAAGGGAATGAAGCAGATAACATCGCAGGATAAAATTTCCGATATATGCGGTAAAGCGATTGAAGAAAACCCTGAACTTGTTGAAAAGTACCTGGGCGGAAAGACGGGTGTTATAGGGGCGCTGGTCGGTTCTGTCATGAGAGAGACAAAAGGGCAGGCGAATCCGAAGCTGGTAAACGAAAAACTACGTCAGCTTCTTGAAAAAAAGAAATAAAAAAGTCTTTTTTTTTCTCCTTTTTTCCCGGAATTATATTGCGGGGTTTTACTCGACGGTGACGCTCTTTGCCAGGTTTCTGGGCTGGTCAATATCACAGCCCCTCATCCGGGCTATGTAATAGGCCAGAAGCTGAAGCGGAATGACATTAAGCAGGGGGGTAAGCATTTCCAGCGTCCGGGGAACGTATATGACCTCCTCGGTGAAGTTTTTTATTTCCCGGTCGTTTTCGGTGGCGACTGCTATTACAATGCCTCCCCTGGCTTTTACCTCTTCAATATTTGCCAGCATTTTTTCATAGACTGATGATCTTGTGGCAATTGCCACAACCGGCATTTCTTCGTCTATAAGTGCTATGGGGCCGTGCTTCATCTCCCCTGCCGGGTAACCTTCGGCGTGAATATAGGATATTTCCTTGAGCTTCAGGGCCCCTTCAAGGGCGATAGGATAATTTATATTTCTTCCCAGGAACAGAAAATCCCGTTTTTTGAAGTATCTGCGCGCTATTGACTTTATGTTTTCGTGCTGATTATCCAGAAACTGTTTTACCTGCAGGGGAAGGTGTATAAGGTTCTGCGATATCGCTTTTGCTTCTTTGGAGGTGATTGAATTTCTTTTTTTTGCCAGGTAGAGCGTAAGAAGATAGATTGCAGTAAGCTGAGATGTAAAGGCCTTCGTTGATGCTACGCCGATTTCAGGCCCGGCGTGTGTGTATATTACACTGTCTGCCTCCCTGGTTGCGCTTGACCCTTCAACGTTGCATATCACTGCTGTTCCTGCTTTTCTTGAAGATGCTTCTTTTATAGCGGCAAGGGTATCTGCGGTTTCGCCGGACTGGGTTACGGCAATCAGGAGGCTTTTTTTATCTATGGGCGGTTTTCGGTATCTGAATTCCGATGCAATATCCACTTCACAGGGTATTTTCAGAAAATCTTCAAGGAGAAACTTTGCAGTCAGGCAGGCATGATAAGCCGTGCCGCAGGCTGCCATATAGATTCTTTCTATTTTTTTAAGGTACGAGCTGCTGAAATTGAAGCGGCTGAAGTTTACTTCTGCGTTCTCTCTGTTTATGCTTCCAAGCAGGGTTTCCTGTATGGCGCTTTGCTGTTCGAATATTTCCTTAAGCATAAAGTGGCGGTATCCCTGTTTCTCAGCCATAATGGGGTTCCAGTTTATAGTAGATATTTCATAGTCGGATGCATTTCCGCTTTTATCGAATATTTCAACTGAGTCCGGAGAAATTAAAGCGTTCTGACCGTTTTTAAGGTAGACTACTTTTTTAGTGCGCGATAGTATTGCGGGCGCATCTGAGGCTATAAAGTTACCGTTTTCGGAGAGGCCGATTATTAAAGGGGAGTCCTTTCTGGCGGCAAGTATTTTTTCTGGGTGTGCGGTGTTTATAATACCAATGGCGTATGACCCTTTAAGGGAGCTGGCGGTTTTAAGGAATGCCTCTTTAAAGCCATTATCCTTTAGATATTCTTCCATCTGATGCGCGATAACCTCGGTATCTGTTTCGGAAGTGAACTTATGACCCTTTTCTTTAAGTTTGCGTTTTATCTGGGTGTAATTTTCAATTATGCCGTTATGCACAACCACAGTATCACTGTTACAATCGGTATGAGGGTGGGCGTTTTCATCTGAAGGCCTGCCGTGGGTCGCCCACCTGGTATGCCCGATAGCCGAGTTTCCTTCAACGGGTTTTTGGGCAAGAAGATTTTCCAGGATATTTATTTTACCCTCGCACCTGCGTCTTTTAATTTTTGCGTTCTTGGATAAGGTTGCAATTCCGGCTGAATCATATCCCCTGTACTCGAGCTTTTTTAAGCCTTCAAGAAGTATTGAGGATGCCTGTTTTTTTCCCGTATATCCGACTATTCCACACATGTGGTTTTTTTAAGTAAGTTCATTTCTGGCTGCTTGGGCAATTCTCTCTGCGGCTGATTTTGTTTTTTCCCGGGTGGGGCCTTCAACCATTATTCTAAGCATGGGCTGGGTTCCCGAATAGCGCACAAGGACACGGCCGGAGTCGCCGAGCTCTTCTTCAACCTGTTTTATTTTTTTCTGCAGAAGGGGCTTCTCATCCAGCGGCGGTTTTTCTTTAACGGTTATATTTTCAAGTTCCTGCGGGTAGGTTTTCATTACCGACGCGAGCTCCGAGAGTTTTTTTCCGGTATTTTCCATTACTGAAAGGAGCTGGAGAGCCGTTATAATGCCGTCACCGGTAGTATGATGGTTAAGAAATATTATGTGACCCGAGTCCTCTCCTCCGATAACGGCGTTGTGCTTGCGCATTTTTTCAAGGACAAATCTGTCTCCCACGGGAGCTTCGATTCTTTTTATCCCGTTTTTTTCAAGGCATTTTAAGAGGCCTATGTTACTCATGACAGAGGTTACGGCCAGATTGTTCTTTAGAGCGCCCCTTTTCTTCATATGGGTTGCGCATATAGCTATGATTTTGTCTCCTGTTACGGTTTCTCCTTTTTCATCTATGGCTATGAGCCTGTCTCCGTCTCCGTCAAAAGCCAGCCCTATGTCAGCGCCGTTCTTTTTTATCTTTTCTGAAAGTATCTCAGGATGCAGGGAGCCGGAATCTTTATTTATATTAATGCCGTCGGGGTCTACATTTTCGGTAGTAACGCTGGCCCGCATCTCCCTGAAAAGCGTGGGGGCTACTTTGTATGTGGCGCCGTTGGCGCAGTCAACCGCCACTTTCAGCCCTTCCAGGGATATGTGTTTAGGAAGAGTATGGCGCAGGAATACTATGTATCTGCCGGTTGCGTCTTCCGCCCTGTAGGCTTTTCCGATTTGGGGTGAGGGGGGAAGAAGGTTTTTAAGGTTGTCTTCAAATATCAGCTCTTCTATTTTTTCTTCCTGTCCGCTGTTAAGTTTTAACCCGGAATTCAGAAATATTTTGATGCCGTTGTCTTCAAAAGGGTTGTGGGATGCGGAAATAACCACTCCCGCGTCTGCGTCCATATTATTTGTGATAAAGGATATACCCGGAGTTGGCATGGGTCCCACAAGAACGACATCCGCCCCCATCGAGCATATTCCCGAAGCCATTGCGCTTTCTATCATATAGCCGGATAGGCGGGTATCTTTTCCCACTACAATCCTGGGCCTGTGCCCCTTGCGTTTGAGTATGTAGGCAAGGGCCTGTCCTATCTTCAGTGAAATTGACGAGGTAATGGGATAATTGTTTGCTATTCCCCTGATACCGTCTGTGCCGAATAATTTTTTCATTTTTCTTTCCTTGCCTTTTCTACCTCCTGCCGAAGTTTTATTATTGTTCCTTCTTCATAGTAGCCTCTTGCGGTTGTGTTTGGATAGAGCAGGACGTTTTTAGCCATTATAGTTCCGGGGGAAGTTACGGAGTTGCATCCGGTCTCGCATCCGTCTGCCATAATGGCGCCGATTTTGCGCAAGCCGGTATCTATATTTTTTCCGCTGGTTTTCAGATAAACATTTTCCTGAGTTAGTTTGAGGTTTGCAAGTTTTGTGCCGGCCCCCAGATTAACGCTTCCGATTATGGAATCTCCTATGTAAGCAAAATGCCCTGCCTTGCTTTCACCGAGGAGCGCCGAATTTTTCACTTCGGTGGCGTGACCTATTACGCAGTTCTCTCCGGATAAGACATTCCCCCTTATGTAGGCGGAGTGTCTTACCTGCGTGTTCTTTCCTATTACTGTAGGGCCGTCAATAAATGCGCCGGGTTCTATAACGGCTCCGGGCCCTATTTCAATCATATCGCTTTTCAGAAAAGCCCCGGCGTGTATCACCGCCGAGTTTTTAAGTTCTGTTGTGGCCGAAACCATGAAACCGGTTTTTTTTATATTTGCGGTGTTTGGATTTATTGTTTTTTTTATGGCTGATTTTAAGTTTTTTAAACCGTTCCATACGTATTCTTCTCCTTCAAAGAGCAGCTCAAAATACCGGTTCTCTTTATTAAAATATTTAGATGCCTTAAACATGTTATAAGATTACTAAAGTGATTTTCAAAAATCAAATTTTAATATAAGGACGCATCGGGACGGAAATTATGATGAAAATAGAAACTATTTGCTGATTTTCTTGCATTATACCTTAAATAGTTTTATCATAACTAAATAATTTATAATTATTACTCAGGAGGATTTGCCATGTCAAAGAAAAATGTAATAAAACTCTGCCGTATGAAAGAGGAGGGAACGCCGATTGCGGCTCTTACCTGCTACTCATATTCAATGGCCAGGATTATAGCAAAATGTGATGTTGATATGGTGCTTGTTGGTGATTCGGTCGGTATGGTTGAACTTGGTTATGAGAATACTATTCCGGTTACGGTTGAGGATATGATTCATCACACAAAGGCGGTAAAAAAAGCAGCGCCGGATGCTATGATTGTAACGGATATGCCGTTTTTAAGTTTTAACTTGAATAAAGAAAAAGCCCTTGAAAATGCAGGGCGGCTTTTCAGCGAGGCCGGGGCGGAAGCGGTGAAGATTGAAGGCGGAGGTCCGGTCTGCGACAAGGTGAGGTTTATAACTGAAAACAATATCCCTGTTATGGGGCACCTGGGGCTTACGCCTCAGTCGGTTCACAAGATGGGGGGATACCGGGTGCAGGGCAGAGCTGAAAAACAGGCTGAAAAGATTATGAAAGATGCCCGAATGCTTGAAGAAGCCGGTGTTTTTTCAGTTGTTCTTGAGGGAATTCCGCAGGAGCTTGCGAAAAAAATAACTGAAAGCCTTTCCGTTCCAACAATAGGCATCGGGGCCGGGGCGGGGTGCGACGGACAGATACTTGTTTTAAATGATATGCTGGGGCTGAATCTTGACTTCAAACCAAGGTTTGTGAGAAGGTATGCGCGCCTGGAGAGGGAAATTACCGGGGCTGTTGAGGGTTATGTAAAGGATGTAAGAGAAAGGAAATTCCCGTCGGAAGATGAGGCGTATTAAACGTGAAAATACTGAGGAAGATTCAAGAAGTAAAAAGTTTAAGAAAAAAGCAGCCGTATCCGGCAGGCCTGGTGCCTACTATGGGGGCCCTGCATACTGCTCATGCTTCTTTAATAAAAAGGGCAAAAGAAGAAAATAGGGCATTAATAGTAAGTATTTTTGTAAACCCGGCTCAATTCGGCCCCGGCGAAGATTATGACTCTTATCCAAGAACCTTTGAAGAGGACTTGAGGCTTTGCAGAAATGCCGGAGCGGATGCGGTGTTTTCTCCGGATGCCGAAGAGATGTATGACAGAGAGCATTCCTCATATGTAAAAGTGAGCGGAATTACCGATTTAATGTGCGGCGCTTTCAGGCCGGGTCATTTTGACGGAGTAACCACTGTTGTGGCAAAACTTTTCAATATAATTGAGCCGGACAGGGCTTATTTCGGTCAGAAGGATTATCAGCAGTTTAAGGTAATTGAAAGAATGAACAGGGATCTGAACTTTAACACTGATATTGTGATGTGTGATACGGTGAGGGAAAGTGACGGGCTGGCGGTTTCTTCCAGAAACAGTTATCTGGATAAGCGGCAAAGAAAGCAGGCTCCGTTTATTTTCAGGGCATTAAATAAGGGAAAGGAGATTATCCAAAAGGGCGCTGTAGACGGAAAAAGAGTAAAGGAAGAAATGGAGCGGATGATCAGGGAGAATATTCCGTGTTCCGAAATAGATTATATTGGTGTTTATGACACGGAAACATTAAGGGCCAGAAAAAAAGTCTCGGGAAAAGTTCTGCTTGCGGCAGCCGTTAAGATTGGTAAAGCGCGCCTGATAGATAATATTATTGTAGATGAATAGTTTAGAAAATCTTAAAGAAAAAAATAATGCGGTGATACTTGCTCATAATTACCAGATTCCGGAAGTCCAGGATATTGCTGATTTTTGCGGGGATTCACTGGGGCTTTCAAGGAAAGCGGCAGATACAGATAAAGATGTAATTGTTTTTTGCGGGGTTGATTTTATGGCTGAAACGGCTAAAATTCTCTCTCCGGAAAAAAAAGTGCTTCTTCCCGTTGAGGATGCCACCTGCCCCATGGCGGAAATGATAACCCCCCGGGAGATCAGGGATATAAGAAAAGAATACCCCGGCGCGGCGGTGGTTACATATGTTAATACGACTGCTGATGTGAAAGCCGAAAGCGATATCTGCTGTACTTCTTCAAATGCGGTTAAGGTTGTAAACTCACTTAAAGAGGAGAGGGTTATCTTTATACCGGACAGGAATCTCGCTGATTATGTTTCCCGGCATACCGAAAAGGAAATTATACCGTGGGAGGGCTTCTGCCTGGTACATGATAACCTGAGAAAGGGTGATGTTGAAAAGGCAAAGAGTGAAAACCCCGGCGCTGTTTTTATGGCTCATCCTGAGTGCAGACGGGAGGTTCTTGAGCTGGCTGATTTTATTTGTTCCACCGGAGGCATGTTTGATGTCGTGAGGAAAAACGAAGGGAAAAATAAATTCCTTGTCGGGACCGAGGCGGGAATGATATATCCCCTGAAAAGAGAATTCCCTGACAGGGAATTTATTCCCGTGAGTGAATCAATGATATGCAGCAACATGAAAAAAACAAACCTTGAAAAAGTAAAAAAGAGCCTTCTTTCAGCTGAAGATTCAGATGGGGTGCAGGTTCCCGGAGAAGTTCTATCTTCCGCAAGGAAAGCGCTTTACCGGATGCTTGAAATTGTTTGATGCCCGGGATTTATAAAAGTGATATCCTTATTGTTGGAACCGGTGTTGCCGGCCTGTCTCTTTCTCTTTACTTTGATAAAGATATTTCAACTGTCTTTGTAACAAAATCCCATCCCGAGGATTCTTCAAGCTTTCGCGCACAGGGAGGAATAGCCTGCGTTACCGATGCCGGGGATTCATTTGAAGAGCATGTGCGCGACACCCTTCTGGCCGGGGACGGCCTATGTGATATATCCACGGTCAGGCGGGTGGTAAACTCGGCTCCTTCAGCCATAGAGGATTTAAAAAGATGGGGCGTGAGTTTTACGGGTGGAAACAGAAGTCCCCGCCTGGGCCGTGAAGGAGGCCATTCAAAACGCAGGATACTTCACAGAGATGACAGGACCGGAGAGGAAGTAGAAAGAAAACTGCTAGAAAAAAACAAAGAGAAAGGAAGAAAAATATTCTCTAATCATACGGCGGTTAACCTTATAATCGAAAACGGCAGGTGTGTCGGTTGTTATGTGCTGGATAATAAAACCTTGAAGGTGAAGACCTTTCTGGCAAAAGAGGTGGTGCTCTGCAGCGGGGGGTGCGGTAAGGTGTATCTTTATACATCTAATCCAAACGTGGCAACGGGAGACGGGATAGCTATGGCCTACAGGGCGGGCGCCGCAGCGGTAAACATGGAATTCATTCAGTTCCACCCTACCTGTCTTTATTCGCCTAAAGAGAAGTCTTTTCTGATTACAGAGACGATGAGAGGGGAAGGGGCCGTGCTTGTGAACTCTTCGGGAGAGGAGTTTATGAAAAACTATGATGAAAGGGGAGAACTTGCTCCGCGTGATGTTGTGGCAAGGGCTATTGACAGCGAAATGAAGAAAAAGGGGCTGAAGCACCTGTATCTTGACATTCAATCCCGCAGAAGCCCGAAGTTCATAAAAAAGAGGTTTCCCACTATTTACAAAAAGCTGAAATCTCTGAATATAGATATTACTAAAGAAAATATTCCGGTGGTTCCTGCGGCGCATTACTGCTGCGGCGGTATAGACGTGGATGATTGCGGTTCAAGTTCGATTCCCGGGCTGTCGGTTCTGGGCGAGGCTTCTCATACCGGGCTTCACGGGGCAAACAGGCTTGCTTCAAACTCTCTTCTGGAGGCGCTGGTATATTCAAAGCGGGCTGCCTCCAAACTGAAAAGGGAAATTTCGGGTGTCTGTCATGCTGAGTCTCGAGAGTGGAAATATACAGGAAGCAGACTTCCGGAGGAAAAGGTTTTTATTGAGCAGAACTGGGAGTCATTGAGGAGGGTTATGTGGAATTACGTAGGGGTTGTCAGGTCTGATTACCGCCTGAAAGAAGCTGTAAAGAGGTTGAAAATAATAGAGAAAGATGTAAATTACCATTACTGGAATTATATTATAACTCCCGGCCTTGTCGAGATGAGGAATCTTCTGGATGTGGCGAAAATAATAATAAGGAGCGCGGCCTCCAGGAAGGAGAGCCGCGGCCTTCATTACAATATCAATCATCCGGAAAAGTTAGAAGAGCAGAGGAAAAACACGGTGATAAAAGTAAGGCGGAACAAAAATGACGGAAAGAATAAGTCATAAAGTACAAGTCCGGTTTGTTGTGAGGGGGGTGTTGTGAAGAGGCTTGTTGTGAAGGGGGCGAGGGAGCATAATCTTAAGGATATTGACCTGGAGCTGCCCAGAAACAGTTTTATTGTCGTAACCGGGGTTTCGGGTTCGGGGAAGTCTTCCCTGGCTTTTGATACTCTGTATGCGGAGGGGCAGCGCAGGTATGTGGAGTCGCTTTCTTCCTATGCAAGGCAGTTCCTGGGGCAGATGAAGAAGCCCGATGTAGATTCCATTACGGGGATACCTCCGGCCGTGGCCATACAGCAGAAGGGCCCGGGGTATAATCCCCGCTCTACGGTAGGAACCCTTACGGAAATATACGATTATCTCAGGCTGCTCTTTGCCAGGGTCGGCGTTCCTCACTGCCCAAAATGCGGAAGGATGATAAAATCACAGTCTGTGGATGAGATAGTTAAAAAGATACTGGAATATTATGAAAACAAGAAAATACAAATAATGGCCCCGCTGGTAAGGGGCAGAAAGGGGGCGTACAGGGAGCTTTTTGACCGCCTCAGGGGAGAGGGCTTCATAAGTGTGGAAATTGACGGAAAACCTTATTCTCTTGAGGAAAAAATTGAGCTGGATAAAAACAGAAAGCATGACATAAAAATTGTTGTTGACAGACTTACCCCTGCCGGCAGTTCGTCAGGAATTGAGAGAATTACCGATTCAATTGAACTTGCCCTGAAAGAATCCGGCGGAACGGCAGAGGTGAAATCCAAAGATTCAGCTGAGGTTTTTTCCAAACATTACGCCTGCGCTCTCTGCGGTATAAGCGTTGAGGAGATAGAACCGAGGAATTTTTCGTTTAACTCTCCGTTCGGAGCCTGCGAAGAATGTTCGGGGCTTGGGGTTAAGCTGGTGGTGGATGAAGACCTTGTGGTTCCGGATAAAAACCTTTCGATAAACCAGGGGGCATTGAAACCCTGGAGCGCCCCGATAACAACCAGGAGGCGCAGGTGGCAGGCCTCAGCCAGAAGGTATGCAATGCAGATGGTTGCCACCCTTGCCTCAGAGATGGGGTTCAGCCTGGACACCCCTTTTAAGAGCCTTAAGAAAAAAGCCCGCCGCGCGCTTCTTTACGGCTCTGATAAAGAGTATGAGTTTGTTCTGCAGAAAGGGGGGAGGGTATACCGGAAAAGCCAGAGGTTTGAAGGGGTGATTTCGCAGCTTACGAGAAGACATCTTCAGACCGATTCTTCTTATGTAAGAGATAAAATTCAGAATGAATATATGCGCGAGATGGATTGCCCCTCATGCGGAGGCAGCCGTCTGAAGAAAGAGGTTCTTTCAGTTACAGTTGGCGGGAAGAATATTGCAGAGCTTACTGCAATGCCCGTAAACTCCCTGAAAGAAAGCATCGAAAAAGTAAAGAAGGGGTTTTCTGATTTTGAAATGAAGATTGCCGGGAAAATATTGAGCGAGCTTACGTCCCGGCTGGGTTTTCTGATAGATGTGGGCGTGGATTATGTTTCTCTGGACAGGAAAGCAAGCACCCTTTCTTCCGGAGAGTCTGAAAGAATCAGGCTGGCTACGCAGATCGGCTCCTCGCTCGTAGGAGTCATATATATTCTGGATGAGCCTACGGTGGGGCTGCATGCCAGGGATACGGCGCGTTTGCTAAGGTCGCTCAAAAGACTTCAGGAGCTCGGAAACACGGTTGTTGTTGTGGAGCATGACCCCGTTACAATCCAGGAGGCGGACTATATAGTTGACCTGGGGCCCGGAGCGGGACTGAACGGGGGAGAGGTTGTTTATTCCGGCAGCAGGGATAAATTCAGCGAGGCGAAAAATTCAATTACAGCGGATTATTTTACAGGAGGGAAAAATATCCCGATGCCTGATAAAACAAGAGAACCCGGCGGGAAAAAAATAAGTTTGAAAGGGTGCTCCCAGCATAACTTAAAAAAAATAGACGTGGATTTCCCCCTGGGACTACTTATCTGCGTCACCGGTGTTTCAGGTTCGGGTAAAAGTACGCTTGTGGAAGAGATTTTATATAAGGCCCTTAAAAAGGAAAAAAACCCGTCCGCTTCCTTTTATCCGGGCAGCTATAAAAAGATCGAGGGGGCTGATAATATAAAGAATATTATAAATATTGACCAGACTCCTATTGGAAAGACTCCCCGTTCAAACCCGGCAACCTACACTAAAGTGCTGACTCCCATAAGGGAACTTTTTGCCAGGCTTCCGGAAAGCAGGGCCAGGGGCTACTCAAAAGGGAGGTTTTCCTTCAATGTGAAGAAGGGAACCTGCGCCAAGTGCAAGGGACAGGGGGAGATTAAGCTTGAAATGCATTTTCTGCCGGACATTTATGTTCCCTGTGAATCCTGCGGCGGAAAGAAGTACACAGACGCAACGCTGCAGATAAAATACAGGGGAAAAAACATCCATGATGTTATGGAGATGACGGTGGATGAAGCCCTTGATTTTTTCTCCCGGATTCCTTCTGTGAAATCAACACTTCAGACGCTTGCCGATGTCGGACTGGGCTATGTAAAGCTGGGGCAGCCCTCAACAACACTTTCGGGGGGAGAGGCCCAGAGGATAAAGCTTGCAAGAGAGCTGTCAAAAAAGAGTTCGGGAGAAACCCTTTATATTCTGGATGAACCCACAACCGGACTTCACTCCGATGATGTTAAATACCTTCTTTCTGTTCTTCATTCTCTTGTTGACAGGGGAAACACGGTTGTTGTTATAGAGCACAATATGGATGTTATAAAGAATGCTGACCTGATTATTGATATGGGGCCGGAAGGAGGCAGCTCGGGGGGTCGGGTGGTTGTTTGCGCGAAGCCTTTAAACTTGATAAAATATCAGCGAAGTTATACAGGTAAATTCCTGAAGAAATATCTAAGAGGAAAACGGTAATTAAAATGATAAAAAAATATTTTCTTTTTCTGACTTTAGTTGTCATCTGCGCTGCATCCGGCGCAGCCATGCCTGCTCCCGGAGAGGATCCGGGCAGGCTCTATGAATTCGGGCTTAACCTTTACAGAGAAGGAAACTACAGCATAGCACGCCAGAAGTTTGAGGAGTATATCAGAAACTATTCTGACGGTCCTGAGATAATGAATGTCCGGCTTTATCTTGGCAAGACCATGCTGGAAACCTCTGACTTTTCCGAAGCTTTTGAGGTCTTTGAAGAGCTGAAAATAGATTATCCCGGGACGCCGGCTTCAAGGCATGCGGCGATTCTGATGGCTGATACCAGGTATTATGAGGGAAGATACGGGGAGGCTGCAAAGCTTTATGAGGATTTTATAGAAAAATATCCTGATTCCAACCTGCGTGAGGATGCGCTTTATTTCAAGGCTGACAGCAGATTCGCCGCAGGGGAGTACTTCGATGCGGCAGAGAATTTTGAGATGTTTGTTGAGGAATATCCTGAAAGCGAATATGTCTATTATGCCCTTTTGTCCATAGGGTTATCCTATTATAATGCCGGAAGGTATGATACGGCAGCGGAGTCGCTGAGGGAGGTTTCGGATGAGGATACCCCTGATGAAATAAGAGCGGAAGCTCTCTATTACAGGGCGCTAAGCCTGATTGAAACGGGAAGCTATTCGGAGGCCCGGGATATACTTGAAATGATAATTTCCGAACTTCCGGATTCGGATTATTATTATGAGGCAATGTTTAAGGTGGCAGAGAGCTATATGGAAGAAGAGAGGTATGAGAGCGCCAGGCGGGAGTTTGAAAAAATAATATCTGAGTCGGAAATCCCGGAAGATCTGGCGGCGAGCGCTGATTTTCAGATTGGGGAAAGCTATTATATTCAAGAGAAATACGGTCTTGCGGTCAGGCACTGGGAGGAATTTGCTGAGAGATACCCCTATCATGACCTTACCCGGTCTGCCCGCTATTCAATAAACTGGAGCTGGCTTAAGCTTGGGGAACATACAAGGGCGGCAAGGGGTTTCAGCGAATTTATTCAGGATTATCCGCATTCCGACAAGGCTGCTTCGGCTCAGTTTCTACTGGCTAATGCGTATTATTATGACAGGGCTTTCTCCAGGGCTGCCGTTGAATATGGAAGGGTTGTGGAGTTTTATCCCAGGAGCCCTTTTGTCGACCGGGCTCTTTTCTGGCAGGGGATGAGTCTTTTTAACTCGGGAAAATACGATGAGTCTGTGGAGGTAATGGATGAGTTCATAGAAAAAAACCCTGAACACATGCTTGTCCCCAGGGCTCATTATTACTCGGCTGAGTCATTTATTGAAATGGAGAGTTACGGCATGGCTCGCTCCAGGCTGAGAAAGATAATGCAAAGTTATCCGGACAGCGAAGTTTATGACCGCTCTCACCTGGCCCTTGCTACGACATATTACAGAGAAGGCAATTATGAAGAATCCAGGAGGATTTACAGTGAGGTCTATCAGGAGGCTTCTGACAGGGAGGTTATATTCAGGGCCGGAATAGGCCTGGGAAATTCGCTCTTCAGAATGCGCAGGTATGCCGATGCAGTTGAGGCCTATTCAAAGCTTGAAGAGACGCCGGAAGTAAGGTTTCAGATAGGTTACGCCTATTACAGAGACGGGGATTTTCAAAACAGCAGTGAGGTTATGAGGGATCTTCTTGAGAAATACCCTGATTCGGATTATGATGAGGTTGCTCTTTATTATGAGGCGTGGAGTCATTTCAGGCTTGAGAATTTTGGCAGGGCGCGTCAGCTTTTCAGAAAGTTTTACAGGAACTTCCGCAATCACAGGCTTGCTCCGGATGTGCTTTTGAGGGCCGGTGACGCTCTTTACAATGAGGAAAAATACGAAGAAGCAGTTCAGCAGTATCAGGAGGTTATGGATGAGTTTCCCGATACAGAAGCCGCTCTGCACGCCCTTTATAATGCGGGATGGAGTTACCAGACCGCAGGAAAATATTCACAGGCGATGGAAATATATGAAGAGTTTCTTGAAAAATACCCGGAATCGGATCTGGCAAAAGACATCTACTATAGAATGGGCGAGTATTATTTTGATGAAGGAATATACGATAGAGCGGCTGATATATATATGAGAATGTATGAGAATATCACTGAGGATTCGGTGAGGGCGGAGGCTCTATACTGGGCCGGGTGGAGTTACTTCCGAGACGGAGAAACTGAGGAAGCCCTGGATAAGTTCAAGAGATTTATTGATGAATTTCCCGACCACGAAATGGCGGCGGAGGCTCATTTCCGCGCGGCGCAGACCTATTATGACATAAGAAAGATGGATGAGGCTGTGGAATGGCACAGGAAAGTAATAGAAGAATTTCCAGGTTCGAATTACGCCCCGGAATCGTACTACTATAAGAGCCTTGCTTTAAGAGAGTTAGACAGAGAAAGTGAAGCGGATGAAGCTGAAGAAAAAGTAAGAGAGCTTTTTCCCGAGTCCGAAGCGGCGGCGAAACTGTTGCTGGAAGAAGGGAAGGGATATCACAGAAGAGGGGAGTACGGGCGCGCCCGGGAAGTATTTGAAAGAGTTACGGCTATATCTTCACGGGAGACTGCGGCGGAGGCCAGAAAACGCATAGCTGATATTTATTTTTCTGAAGACAACTACTCCTCTGCCGCAAGCGAGTATCTTAAGGTGCCCCACCTTTACGGAAGGTATACAGAGATTGCCGCCGAATCAAGATACATGGCTGCAAGGAGCAAGCATCTTGAGGGAGATTATGAAACCGCCCGGGTGAATTACAGCAGGGTGATTGAAGACTATCCGGATACTGAGTGGGCAAGGCGGGCCCGTGAGTATCTTGAAGAGATAAGATGATAAAGAGGTTTCTTTTTTTTCTTCTTGCGGTTTTGATTTTTCAGGACCGCCCCTTAGTTTTCGGGGACGGCGAACTTGATTTGCCTTCTGTTTACGTATGGGGGGAGGACCGTTCTGACATCCCGGGGGTGGAAACCGAGGACGTATTTGTATTTCCGCATCTCAGAAAGAGCGATTTTTTACAGCCTTTGAGCCTTAAACTTCCTCAGAGACAGAGGCCTTTTAAGTTTTTTGAAGGGGGAGCCGGTTTAAGGCTTATTGCCGGAGCAGGGAATTATGATGAGTATTTTCTCCGTGTAATTAACAAGCTTGATTCCCGTGACGGATGGTTTTACACCTGTGATGTGTCGGGAACGAGGCAGCGCATTGATTCAAAGGGGGATCACCGTTCGGTGGTCAAGGGGGTCCTGGAGGCCGGTGAAAACAGGAGGTTTTACCGCTGGAGCGCTAAAGCAAGGGGGCAGACTGAAGACTTTCACCTTTCCAGGGAGCTACTGAATCTCGGCGGGGATATTTCCTGGCAGCCGGGTCGGTTTGATATGTCTGCGGGGGGTGGATATACAAGGGTGGGTGTTGAAAGTTATGATTCAAATGAGGTGAGGTTAAGCGGCTCTGCCCGTTACTCGCCCTTCTATGGCAACCGGCTTTCACTTGAGTTTTCATCGGGGAGGCTGCAGTATGATGAGGAATCCAGGCAGTGGGTGAGGCCGGATTTAAAATACACGAATACCGCATTGAGAAATTTATCTTTTTCCGCGCGGATGGGTTATAGAGACGGCCTGTTATGGCAGGCCTCTGTCTCCGGTGAGGTCCTGCCGGCGGGTTGGAAAATCTATGCTCGAAGGGATATAAAGGACAGAGAACTGTACGGTATTTATGAGAATAAAAATACTCTTAAACCTGTTTCCATGCCCGAGGCGCAGAAAGAGGATGTATACGGAGTAAGGATAGCCGGGGATTTGCCGGGGGGAATTTCTGCTTATACGGATTTAAATTATGCTGTTGTGGAAAATCCTCTGACGATAGTCAAAAGCGGCGAATACGGGCAGCTCTTCAATATGAGTGAAGAACGGGATATTCTTTCGCTGAAAGCCCGGGCGGAAAAAGGGTTCTTTTCATGCGGGGCGAAATTAAGGAACGCCGGAAAAGAAATGCCGTATATATATAACAAGTTTTATGCCGGTTTTTCCCCTGCTTTTAATATAGCCGGAAGAAGGGTGAAAATTAACACCCGGGCGAATTATTTTTCCGAGCATGAGGCCTGGCTTGACAAACAGGGAAATGAAAGCCAGGATATCGAACCTTATGTGAGTTTGGATATTGAACTTTCTGTTCATTTGAACAGTTATTTTGATATTACAATCGGAGGTGAAAATCTGCTGAATGAGGATATTTTACCGCAGGGAAGATACGGAATGTCCGACCCCAGGTATTATATTCTGGTGGGCATAGGGTACAGACAGCTGAAATAGAGATAGTAGAGGGAGGTAATAGATATGCTTAGTTTCTTTCTGGACGGCGGTTTTATGATGTGGCCGCTGTTGATTGCGTCTGTTATTGTTGTGGCAATAATAATAGACAGGTTTGTTTATTTTAAGAAGGCGGAGGTTAATGAGATTGAACTTTTTGAAAATGTTAAGGATAAACTCAGGGCTCACGGCCCCGAGGCGGCTATTGCATACAGCGAGGAATGCGGCGGCCCCATATCTTCAATTTTGAAGGCCGGGCTGAAAGAATACGGTAAGGACCGGCAGCGGATTGAGGAATCTTTTGAAAGGGAGGCCCTTATTGTCCTTCCGGAGTTGAGGAAATATCTTCCGGCCCTGGGTACAATCGGAAGTGTTGCTACCCTGATGGGTTTTACAGGGACCGTAATGGGCATGATTAACGCTTTTACTTCAATAGCGGTTGCGGGAACTACTTCGCCTTCTATCGTGGCGGGAGGAATAGCCGAGGCGCTGACCACAACAGCCACAGGGCTTATAATAGCCATATTTTCGCTTGTTTTTTACCATTACTTTAACCACCGCTCTGAAAAAATACTTCTTGAAGTAGAGAAGGCTTCAAGAAACCTGATGGATCTTATGGAGGATTATAGAGGTGTTTGACAGATTTAAGAAAAAAAAGAATTCAGAGAACGTTTTCTCTACAATGGCCCCCATGGCTGACATTGTGTTTCTGCTTCTTATATTCTTTATGCTTACCTCCGCTTTTGTAATGGAGCCCGGTATTGATATAAACCTGCCGCGGGCGCTTACAGCCGAGGACCAGGAGAGGAGGGAGGTTGTGCTTACGATAACGGGAGACAGGACACTGCTTTTAAATGAGGATGTTGTTTCGTTTGACGAACTTAAAAATGCCCTGGAAAGGAAATTCGCCGATGCCGGGGATAAAGGACTGCTTATAGTAAGGGCCGATGAGGGGGTCCCGCATGGGCTTGTAGTCCGCTCTCTGGATATTTCAAGACAGGCGGGGGTGAGTCAGCTGGCCATTGCCACTGAGAGGCTGCAGGATTAGGAAGGGTTAAATGAACTTCCGCAAGAGTCTGCTGATATCGTGCATTTTGCATATTCTTGCTTTTATTCTTGTCCCCGGACTGAGAATACAGGAGCATGAAACTGAATGGGTGGAGGTTTCACTGGAGGCTTTTCCCGATGAGGTTGAACGCGCGCCGGATTACAGGCCGGGAGATGAGGCCGTTCCCGAGCCTTCGGCAGAGAGGCCTCAGCCTGATAGGGCTGAGCTGCCGGTTCCTTCCGAGGAGTACGAGGTTGGAGTTCCGGTCAGGGATATAGATGAAGAGACGCCTGAAATGGAAGAGGAAAGGGATTTGACCCCCGTGAGAGAAAGGCCGGTTGCGGACAGAAGGGTTCCCGGAAGGCAGGAGAGAACAGGGATTACCGAGGAGGAGGGAGAAGAAGAGGCCGGCGAGGTTACCGGCCCTGTGGCGCAGAGGGAGCTTATAGAGAGGGTTACCCCCCAGTACCCCGAATGGGCTGAAGAGGCCGGAATAACAGGAGAGGTGAGGCTGAGATTCTGGGTTTCTCCCGAAGGCCGTGTAACAAGGGTTGAGCTTCTTACAACCTCGGGTTATCCGGATTTTGATTCAAGGGCGGTGGAAGCTCTCCGGCAGTACCGTTTTTCTGAGCTGCCGGAGGATGAGCCTCAGGAAACACAATGGGGAACGATAACAATTCTTTACAGGCTGTGAAGGAGTACCTGGATTTTGCCCGCGACATAGCCGAAGAGGGGGGAGCGAGGCTCATTGAGGGGCTTAATTCTGAAAGAAAAATAAGCTACAAAGGCAGGGTTGATCTTGTTACTGAAATGGACAGAGAAAATGAGAGGCTCCTTGTTAAAAGAATAAGTGAGAAATACCCGTCTCATGATATACTTGCAGAGGAAGGAAGTTCAAAAAATACCGGCTCTCCTTACAAATGGATAATAGATCCTCTGGATGGCACAACTAACTATGCGCATGGTTTCGGGTTTTTCTGTGTGTCGGTGGCCCTGTGGGAGAAAGAAACGGGGCCGCTTGCGGCTGCGGTACATGCGCCTTTTCTAAGGGAGCTTTATGAGGCCGGCAGGGGGTCGGGCGCCTTCCTAAACGGAAGAAGCATAAATGTAAGCAGGGTTGATAAAATTGAAAACGCGCTTCTGGCTACGGGGTTTCCGTATGATGTAAGGGAGTCCGGAGATAATATAGAGCATTTTAAAACTTTTCTGATGAGGGCCAGGGGTGTGCGGCGGCCGGGATCCGCGGCCATTGACCTGTGCCAGGTGGCTGCAGGCCGTTTTGACGGTTTCTGGGAGATTAAATTAAATCCCTGGGATACAGCAGCAGGGTTTCTTATTGTGGAAGAGGCAGGGGGGAAGGTTTCTGATTTTGACGGGGAGGTATATGATCCGTATAAAAAAAAGATACTTGCGACAAACGGGCATATTCATGAGGAAATGAAGGAGGTTTTAAGCGAAAAATGAATAAGGATGTTATTATAATAGGCGGCGGTCCCGCGGGACTGTCGGCTGCAATTTACGCCGCGCGGGGCGGATTGAAGGCCCTGGTAATGGAGAAGGCCCTGCCGGGCGGAAAACTGCTCAGCTACGATAAAATAGAAAATTACCCCGGTTTTACCGAGGGAATATCAAGCCCCCAGCTGGGGCAGAGGTTTAAAAATCAGGCTGATAATTTCGGCGCGGAATTTGTTACGGAAAAAGCTGTTTCCTTAAGCAAAGACAGGGATTTATTTGAGGTGAAGACTGAAAATGCCGGGGATTATAAAGCGAACTCTGTAATTATTTCCTGCGGCACATCAAGAAAGAAACTGGGTGTTTCTGGAGAAGACGAGTATGTTGGCAAGGGGGTTTCCTACTGCGCTGTATGCGACGGGCCCCTCTTTAAAAACCGTGAAGTTGCGGTAGTCGGAGGAGGAAACGCCGCATGCGAAGAGGCAATATTTCTCTCAAAGTTCGCCCGGAAAGTTAACCTTATTCACCGCAGGCCTGAATTAAGGGCGGTGGAGTGCCTCAGGAAAAAGATTGAGCGCAATGAAAAGATAGAACTAATACTTTCCGAGGAAGTGCAGGAAATACGGGGAAACGGTATGGTCAAGTCTTTGGGGCTGAAGAAAGGGGGGGAGCTTAAGGTAAACGGGGTGTTCATATACGTCGGGATGCAGCCTAATACGGGTTTTGTTAAGGGTTTTTTAAAGACAGAGGACGGATTTATAGTCACAGCTGAAAACCTTGAGGCCTCTGTCGAGGGCGCATACGCAGCCGGCGACTGCCGATACGGGGCTATGCGCCAGGTAATAAGCGCCTGCGGGGAGGGAGCGCGGGCGGCTGAAGAAGCAAGGAAATACATAGAGAAAAAGAAAGGTAAAGCATATGATTGGTGAAAAAAAGATACAGAAACTGATTCAGGAGAATTCTACGAAAATCGTTCTGATTGTTATGGATGGGGTGGGCGATACAACCGACTCTTCCGGAATGACGGCGCTTGAACAGGCGAAGACCCCTAATCTTGACAGGCTGGCTTCAGAGTCTGAAACCGGGCTTACGATTCCGGTGGACCGGGGTATAACCCCTGGTTCGGGCCCGGCCCACTTATCGCTTTTTGGCTATGACCCTTTTAAGCATGAAATCGGAAGAGGGGTTCTTGAAGCGCTTGGTATAGGGATTTCGCTGGGGCCGAATGATCTGGCGGCCCGGGCGAATTTTGCGACAAGGTCTAAGAAGGGAATAATTACTGACCGCCGAGCAGGCAGAATACCAACAGAGGAAAATAAGCGGCTCGTAAAAAAGTTGAATGACAGAATTAATTCCATAGACGGTGTAACCGTAAAGGTGTATCCGGGCAAGGAACACCGTTTTGTGGTTGTATTCTCCGGTGAAGGACTCAGCGATAATCTTGCTGATGCCGATCCCCAGCAGACAGGGAAGAAAGAAAAATTCGTCGATGCTCTGGATGAAGAATCACAGAGGGCCGCAAATATAACCAGCGGATTTATAAAGAATGTGCAGGAGGTTCTCAGGGATGAGGAAAAAGCGAACTCCTGTCTTTTAAGGGGCCTGGCAAAAATTCCGGGAATAATTAAAATGGATGAACTGTTCGGGCTGAAAACATGCGCATTGGCCTCCTATCCCATGTATAAGGGTCTTTCAAGGCTTGTGGGGATGGATATTGCGGACGGCTTGGAGACCCTGGATGATGAATTAAAAGAGCTTAAAAAAAGGTATGATGATTATGACTTTTTTTACTTTCATGTAAAGAAAACCGATTCCTACGGTGAAGACGGAAACAGGGAGGGAAAAGTGAAAACTATCCAGGAGTTTGATTCTATGCTGGGTGAAGTGACAGCGCTTAACCCCGATGTTCTATGCATAACTGCTGATCATTCCAGCCCTACGGATATGAAAGCGCATTCGTGGCACCCCAATCCTATTTTGATAAAGGGGCCGTATATGAGAAAAACCCCGGGTCAGAAGTTTACCGAAAAATCATGCCTTTCCGGTTCGCTGGGGACCTTTATGGCCGGTGATGTTATGCAGCTTCTTCTCTCCCAGGCCGGCAGGTTAAAAAAATTCGGGGCATAGTAATGCTTGAACGGAGTTTTTCAATGTGCTATCATTTCAATACAGGAGAAGGAGAAAATGAGAATAATTAGAATTATGAAATATTTCCCGGTTTTTCTTGTACTTATGTATACGTCTTTTCTATCAGCCTGCGCTGAAAGAGAGGATGTGGTGGCATATGTGGGAAGAGAAACTATAACGGAAAGAGATTTCAGAGAGAGAATAAATGAGCTTCCGGGGTACTATCTCGGTTTTATGGCCAGCGAGGGGGGCAAGAGGCAGTACCTGGAGGGGATGATTAAGGAGGAGCTTCTCATACAGAGGGCTAATGATAAAAATATTGACCAAATACCTGAGGTAAGACAGAGGCTTGAAGAAGTAAGAAGAGAGGTGCTTCTAATAGCAGCGGTAAATTATGTACAGGAGAATGAAATCAGGGTGTCTGACAGGGAACTCAGGGAATATTATGAGAATAATAAAGATAGGTTCAAGGAGCCTCTAAGCGTGAGGGTGAGCCATATACTGATGAGGAGAGAGGAAGAGGCTGAGGAGGTTCTCAGCAGGATAAGGCAGGGGGCTTCCTTTGAAAGAATGGCTAAAGAACATTCAATAGATTCACTTACGGTTATGGAAGGCGGGGATATGGGCTATATAGAAAGGGGGGAGATGACCCCGGATTTCGAAGAAGCGGTATTCAGCATGGAAAGGGTCGGTGAAATAAGCGATGTGATTAAGTCTCCATTCGGTTATCATATAATAAAATTAACCGGGAGAAAGAGGAGAAGTGAAGAGGGTTTCGATGAAAACAGGGAATACATAAAGCAGCGCCTTAAGGAACAGAAGTTTAATGACTTGCTTGAAAGGTACCGCCGGGAGTATAATGTAAGGATAAATCATGATGTTCTGGGGAGGTTGGACATAGGGGAAAATGAATTTGAGGATTTTTGAAGATGAAAAGAAATAAGTTGAATTTAAAAATATATTTACTCTCTATCGGCGTGCTGCTTATGGCTGTAGCAGCGATGGCAGAGAGGGAGGTCGTTGACAGGGTAGTAGCCAGGGTCAATGATGAAATAATTCTTTATTCAGAGTTTTCGGAAAGGTTTAATCCGGTTATGGAGGAGTACGGCCGGTTTCTGGAAGGCGCTGATCTACAGAAAGGAAAAAATGAGCTTAAGGAAAATGTTCTTGATCAGATAATAGATGAGAAGCTTCTGCTCCAGAAAGCCCGCCTGGAAGGCATTACGGTTTCGGATGAGGAGATTGATCAGGGTATTGGTGAAATCAGAAACAGGTTTCCCACCGAAATGGAGTTTAAGGATGAGATTGCGCGCCAGGGCTTAACCGGCGGAAATTTCAGGGAGAATATTAAAGATCAGCTAAAGGTGATAAAGCTTATAAATGAAAAGATAAGAGACGGGGTTTCTCCCCCAACGGAAGAAGATGCAAGAAATTACTACATGGCGCATGAAGAGCAGATGGTGTCGCCGGAGCAGGTTCAGGCAAGGCATATACTCGTTAGAAGTTCAGGGGAAAACAGCCTTGAAGAAGATAAAGAAAAAATCCGGGAAATTTATGAAAAGGTTATACAGTCTCCGGAAAACTTCGGTGAGTTTGCCAGGGAATATTCGGAATGCGGCTCTGCGGTGAGAGGGGGCGATCTGGGAAGTTTTTCAAGGGGGGATATGGTGACTGAATTTGAAGAGGTGGCATTTAATCTGGATATAAATGAAGTCAGCGAGCCTTTTAAAACAAGGTTTGGATACCATATAGTAAAAGTGATCGGCCGCCGGGGCAGTGAAAAAAGGTCTTATGAAGAAGTGAAGGATAATCTCAAAAATATGCTTTATCAGATGGAAATGGAAAGGGAGTATGAGCGTTTTTTAAGAAGCCTGAGGGATGAATCAAGGGTCTCTAAAAACTTGTTTTAGATAAAGTATGATTGATAAGAAAATACTCCGGAAATACAACTACCAGAAAGAACAGATTGAAAACCTTATTGAAAAATACAGAAGAGGAGATCTAAGCCCCGAAGACAACATAGTAAAGGGGGATTTGGAGTACCCTTCTTCTAAGAATTTCGTGTCTCTGCCTCCTGAAGACACCCCGGAGTACAAATCTCTATACAGAGAAGGAATGCAGTCCATAGAGAAAGGAGAGCTTGCCGTATGTGTCCTAAACGGGGGTATGGGTACGCGTTTTGGGGGGGTTGTAAAAGGGACAGTGGATGTTTATGACGGCAGAAGCTTTCTTGAACTTAAGGTAAAGAATGCGCTTGAAATCTCGGATAAAATCAAATTTTTTGTGATGAATTCATATGCCACGGAGAGAAAGACAAAAAAACATTTTCAAAAAAATGATTATTTCGGTTTTTCCCCTGAAAAAATAAGGATGTTTAACCAGTTCATTGCCCCGCGGATTCTCAAGTCGGGTGAATATTTTTCTCCGGATGATGAAAGAAAGGCTTATTACGGTCCGGGGCATGGCGACTTCCCTTATGCTTTTAAAAGGTCGGGGGTGCTTAAGGAGTTTTTAGAATCATCCGGAAAATATATATTTTTGTCCAACGTGGACAACCTGGGGGCGACTGTGGAACCGGCAATACTCGGCTTCCATATAAGGGAAAACAGGGAAATGACAGCTGAGGTTGCTCAAAAATCAAAAAAGGATGAGGGAGGAGCCCCGATTTTAGTTGACGGAAAACTGGTGATAGTTGAAAGCTTTCGGATTCCCCGGAGTTTTGATGTTTCTAAAATTCCGGTATTCAACTGCAATTCTTACTGGATAAATGCAGAAAGCCTTGAGAAGGATTTTTCTCTTCCCCGTTATATGGTTGAAAAAAAGAGCGAGGGAAAGAAGGTGATTCAGTTTGAACACATATGCGGAGACATGAGCGCTTTTTTAAAAACTTCATACCTTAAGGTATCCAGAAACAAGAGGTTTTTTCCTATTAAAAGGCCCCGGGACCTTGAGAGGCAGAGAGAAACCCTAAAGAAAATAACCGGATATTCTTCCGGGAAATAACAAAGTATCATCGTTAAATATAAAAGATAATGGCAAAAAAGATTTTTATAACCGCAGGCGACCCCCGTGGAATCGGCCTGGAAATAATATTCAAGGCCTTAAACCGTTTGCAGATTCTAGATGGAATTGAGATAAATATTGCGGGTAGTTATTCAGAAATTAAGAGGGGAGCAGAAAGGTTTGCATGCGGCAGAAATTTCCGGATACTGGATGCCGGAGATTTATCTGATCCGGGGAGGGATGTTCTTAAGGCAATTGATTCAGCAGTTGAAGAGGTCAGGAAAAACAGTAGAGATTCGGCTCTGGTGACAGCGCCCGTCAGCAAGAAGGCCGTATGGCGGACTGACAAGAGGTTTGTCGGACATACCGAATACCTTGCCCGTATTTCGTCCGCGCGGCAGGTTGCTATGTCATTTATATCTTCCAGGGTGAAATTGTCGCTTCTGACTACACATCTTCCTCTTAAAGAAGTGCCCGGTTCGTTAAGTATAAAATCCGTAATATCCCATCTTCTGACTGTAGAGAAGGATCTCAAGTTCCGGTTTAAAATAAACTCTCCCAGAATCATGCTCTGCTCTCTAAATCCCCACAGCGGAGAGGGGGGGCTATCCGGCAGTGAAGAGAGGGATATACTGATTCCGGCAGTCAATGAGCTTTCCGGGGCGGGGCTTGACATAACCGGGCCGGAAAGCCCGGCGCATGCATTAAGAATGGCACTGAAAGGTGAAGCGGATTTTCTTGTATCCCCTTACCATGATCAGCTTCTTCCGGCGGTTAAAAACTTTTTAGCTCCGTCCGTGAATATGACCATGGGGCTTGGCTTTATCAGAACTTCGCCGGATCACGGCCCGGCTTTCGACATGAAGGGAAAAAATTCAGCGGATTATTCTGCCATGGAGGCTGCTATCAGGCTGGCCTGTAAGCTTATAACGGATGAGTAGAAAGCTGGGTCAGCATTTTCTGATTAATCCCGAAACAGCCTCAAGAATAAACAGGCTGATTTCGCCCGAAACCGGGGAGCATATCCTGGAGGTAGGCCCGGGAAAAGGTTTTCTGACCTCTTTTTTAACTGAAGGGGATGCCCGTTTAACGGCTGTAGAGATAGACAGCAAATATGCCGGATTTATGCGCGAGCGGTTTTCCGGGAAAATAAATGTGATAGAGGATGATTTTCTTAAAGTAGACCTTGATGAATTATCTCCGGATAAAATATGCGGCAATTTGCCGTATCAGATATCAGGAAAAATTATTGAAAAAGTCCTTCTGTCCGGGGTCAGGTGGAAAAGGGCGGTCTTTATGCTGCCTTATGCTGTTGCAGAAAGGGTGGCTGCCTGGCCTCACCGGAAGAGCTACTCGGCTTTATCGGTTCTCTGCGCTTACGCAATTGAGCGCAGAGAGATAAATTTCCGGGTTCCCCCTGAAGATTTTCAGCCTCCTCCAGAGATTGACTCTGCCGTGGTTTCTCTGGATAAAAAGATGCATGCGCCTTCGGAAAATTTCTGCAGAATTGTAAAAGGTGTTTTTAGAACCAGGAGGAAGAAGGTAAAAAATTCAATAATAAAAAATTTTTCATTAACACCCGGGCTCTCTTCAGAAATTCTTTCGGAGACCGGTATAGATGAAAGAATGCGGCCTCATCAGCTTACGCCGGAATCTTTTAAAATGCTTGAAGAAGCATTTGTTAAATTTTCAGTATTCTGATAAAATTATCGACATGATAAAAAGGGGTTAAAAGGGTTTTAAGGAGAGAAAACAAATGAATACAGAAGATAAAAAGATGATAAAGAAAGATAAAATAACCTTTGGCACTGCGGGATGGAGAGGGATTATAAGCGATGATTTTACATTTAAGAATCTTCGCGCTGCATCGCAGGCGATAAGCGGTTATCTTCTAAGCACAGAGGATGAGCCGAAGGTGGTTGTCGGGTATGATACAAGGTTTCTTTCGGAGGAGTTTTCAAAAGCTGCATCGGAGGTTCTAGCGGGTAACGGCATAAAGGTAATATATTCAGAAAGCGACGTGCCGACACCGGTTATTTCACATTATATAATTGAAAACGCTCTGTCAGGGGGAATAAATATAACCGCATCTCATAATCCCCCCGAGTACTCCGGCATAAAATTTTCCCCCTCCTGGGGAGGCCCTGCCCTGCCCGAGGCTACACGTGAAATAGAAAAAAGGGCCCTTGCCGTTCAGGAGAAGCCGGAAACTTTAAAAAGAATGGATTTTGATGAGGCGGTTTCACGCGGTCTTATAGAAATAAAAAATATCTCGGCTTCTTATATAAAAGTTTTGAAAAAAACGATTGATATTGAGTCTATTGAGAAGAGTATCAGCATTGCTTTTGACTGCATGTACGGCACAGCAAGGAACTATATTCCTGAAATAATAGGTAAGGCAAGGCTGAAAATAATAAACGGCAGGAGGGATGTACTCTTCGGGGGTAACAGCCCGGAGCCCGCGGAAAAATTACTTTCCGGGCTTAAAAAAACCGTTAAAGATGAGGGCTATGACATTGGTCTGGCCTGCGACGGAGACGGAGACAGGTTCGGGGTTATAGATTCTGACGGAACCTTTATTTCACCCAACCAGGTGCTGGGGCTTGCTCTTCACCATCTTTACAAAAAGGGATTCAGGGGGGTGGCTGTAAGGTCGGTTATGACCTCCTCTTTTATAGACGGCGTTGCTGAAAAGTATTCGGTGGATGTGATTCAGACCCCTGTCGGCTTTAAGTATATCGGCGATGTTTTCGTTAAGCGTGATATGATTGTTGGAGGGGAAGAAAGCGGGGGTCTTACTATAGGAGGGCATTTGCCTGAGAAAGACGGGATTCTTGCCTGTCTGCTGATGGCGGAGCTGAGGGCTTCTTCCGGAAAAACTCTTAAGGATATTTTAGATGAACTGCAGAAAGAAACAGGCACCTATGTTACGGTAAGGAAGAACTATAGGCTCAAACCGGATGAGATGGAAAAACTTCGCGGAAATTTAAAGAAAACCCCTCCGGATTCTTTCGGCTCTGTCAAGGTTGATGAGGTTCTTACTCTTGACGGCTACAAGTTTATTCTCGGAGAAAAAAATTCATGGCTGGGGCTTAGATTTTCAGGTACCGAACCGGTGGTCAGGCTATACGCGGAAAGCACAACGAGGGAAAAGGCTGACGGAATTATTCAGAAT